>OJMH01001602.1_pt1 | contig 21953 bp, 12 predicted proteins | sample 1597111 | NCBI WGS metagenome assembly OJMH01 (sample SAMEA2452115, study PRJEB22498) | human gut metagenome | reverse complement strand
TCACGGTGCGCGGGGATGCGGGCAGGCTGCTCGTGTCTGCGAACCGCGACGGCGGTCCGATCGCGGAGATACCTATATCGGGGTCGCGAGGGTGGACGGACGCATCGGCGCGCGTACCGTTCGGCAAAGGAAATACGGCGGTGTATCTCACGTATGACGGAGAGGGCGGGATAGACCTGCTCGGAATGGAGTTTTCTCCGGAAAAGCATATGTGATATCTTCAAACCTTTCGAAAAGTCTTGACAGGGGGGGGTAATCGTATAATATCAATGACGGGGTATATCGATAGCGGCATATATGATGCCGGCATGCGAATGGAGGGGTAATGGTCGCGATAGCTGTAGTGGAAGACGGCGACAGAGAGGCTGCGGAATTGACGCACTGCCTTAAAAAGTACGAAGCAGAGCATAACGAGAAATTTTCTTATGCGCGTTTTTGCGATGCCACGAGTTTTTTGGAGTACAGGGAAAGCGTCGATATCGTGTTTCTGGACATAATGCTGCCGGATATCACGGGGATAGAGGCGGCTCGGATGCTGCGCAAGTTCAACGATAAGACCATTATCATCTTCGTGACGAACATGGCGCAGTTCGCGATCCAGAGCTATGAAGTCGATGCATTCGATTACATCCTCAAACCCGTAACGTATGATCGAATAACGAAAAAACTGAACACGGCGCTCGGGATCATACGGGCGAAAACGGACAAAATGCTCGTCATATCGCAGTCAGGCGGGTTCGTACAGATATCTTCCGATCAGGTATATTATATAGAGGTGCGCGGGCACAAGCTTTGCTATCATACCGAAAAGGGGAGATTCTCGGAGTACGGGTCGCTCGGCGAGCTGGAGGAACAACTGCGCGAAATGAATTTTATGCGGTGCAATTCCTGCTATATCGTCAATCCGAAATACATTTCGTCGGTCAGCGGGCTTATAGTGAAGATGATGAACGGGGATGAGCTTAAGATCAGTCAGCCCAAGCGCAAGAGCTTTATAGACAGTCTGACGTTTTGGATGAGGCAGGGTAAATGATAGAGGTTTGGAACGCGATACACGGGTTTTTCGTATCTAACGGGTATGTTTTGGAGATGCTGCTCGCGGAGACTTTATTTTTATATTCCTTTCCGAGGCGCAGGTTATTTTTCCTGCGCCTTCCTGCGGCTCTCGCGGTCATACTGACGTTTTCGATACTCTGGTCGACTTTCGTAATAAAGACGCCGCTCACGGATATATTCAAATTCCTCATATACTTTGTCATGTTCTCCGCGGGAACGGTGTGGTGTATGGACGTGGGCGTATGGGGAGCGCTGTTCTGCAGCGTGGGCGCATGCGCGTCGCAGCATCTGGTATTCAGGACGTTCTCGCTGATCACCGCGCTTGCAGGCGTGAGCTACGAATCGAACGTCGCCGTACCGATAAATTTAGGCGTGATAGCCGTCGTATATACGGTCGTGCTGTTCGCTTTCGCGCGGCGCATACGCAACGAGGCGGACAGGTATTTCAAGCGGTATCGCATGATATTCATGAGCATAGTCATGTTCCTGTTTGTGTTTGTCCTGCACTGTCTGCTCGAGCCGTATGTAGGATATGACGATCTTCCGGTGTTTATCGGCTGCGCACTTTACGGTATGCTCTGTTCGCTTTTCATGCTGCTTCTGCTCTACGGCTTTTCGCGCGGGGATAAGCTCGAGCACGACGTTACTGTTATGGAGCACCTGGTGCATCTTCAGAGCGAGCAGTACCGTGCGAGCAAAGAGAACGTCGAGCTTATAAACATCAAGTGCCACGATATGAAGCACCAGATATCCATGCTCGGCGACCGTATAGATCCTGAGGCGCTTAAAGAGATCAAGGACGTCATCGCCATATACGACGAATCGATAAAAACGGGTAACGAAGTGCTCGACGTGTTCCTCGCCGAAAAGAGCCTGCTCTGCAAGAAGGAGGATATCCGTCTGGATTGCAACGTAGAGGGGAAGAGCCTGTCGTTCATGAACCCTTCCGATCTTTACAGCCTTTTCGGCAACGCGATAGACAACGCTATCGAAGCCGTGCGGAAACTTCCCGAGGGTCATGAGCGTCTTATCGGAGTGTATGTCACGGCAAGGATGAATATGGTCGCGATCCATATAGAGAACGCCTATGAGGGGGAGGTATCCTTCGACGGCGAGCTTCCGGTCACGACCAAAGAGGATAACAGATACCACGGTTACGGTATGCGATCCATACGCATGATAGTGGAAAAATATCGCGGAAACATGAGCGTGACTGCGGAAAACGGGATATTCGGGCTGGATATAATATTGCCCATGATATAGACCGTGACTTAATGTAAAAAGAAAAATATTCGCCGCTGCGGACGCGCGCTTCCGGCGGAAAAACAGACCGGCAGGGATATTCCCCGTCAGTTTTTCTTATGCGCTCCGTACTCTTCATGCGTGTTAAATTAGGAAACGTCCATGTTAAATTAGGCTGATAATATTGAATAATTTTTCGGAAAGAGACAAAATAACGATGTTCACCCGAGGAGAGGATCTCGGCGGTACGCCTATGGATGATCTTACCGGAAGAACAAATAAATATATCGGAGGAAAAAGAGATGATCAAAAAGATCTCAAGACCGGGCATCGCGGCTCTTGCGCTCATCGTATGTGCAGTGCTTTTGTTCGCTGCCGTGGCGGTAGCGAGTCCCGTAAGATCGTCGGAAGCGGCGGACGTCACGTCTTCGGACGGAAAGTATTATTCCGCATTCGACACTTATGACGAAGCTCTCAAAGCTGCCGAAGACCTCAATCGTCGCGTAGACGAAGAGGGCATAGTTCTTTTGAAGAACCAAAACAACGCGCTCCCCGTAAAAACGGGTTCAACGGTGAGCGTATTCGGCGTGGCGCAGAGCACGCTTGTGGACGGAGCAGGATCGGTCAATAACACCGACGGCGGAACGCTTGGCGAGGCTCTTGAAGCAGAAGGGTATAAAGTAAATCCTACTTTGCGCAATTTTTATGAAAGCTCCGCCAGAGTGACGGACAGCGGATTCAATGTGCCCGGCAGTCAGGGGTACGAGTATACGGACTTCTCCAATACCGTTGATCGTTCGATAGGGCTGTATAACGATATGGCCGTACTCGTATTCGGCAGGCATTCGGCAGAAGGTTCCGATAAGAGCATGAATACAGGTGAAGCAGAGGATGAAAGAGCTCCGGACGGCAGCTCTTATGGCTGGACTCATAAGCAACTTGCAAAGGACGCAGAAGGAAACATATATAAACATCAGCTTCAGCTGACGGACAGAGAAGAAGCTCTTATCGAATTCGTTAAAGATCAGGGGTTCGGTCGTATCGTTGTCGTTCTCAATACATCGGCTACGATAGAGATCGGCAATCTTGAAGACGATCCGGCAATAGACGGTATCGCATGGATAGGCGGTCCGGGTGCGATGGGATATAAAACGCTCGCTAAAATAATAAGCGGCGAGGTCAATCCTTCCGGAAAGACTACCGATCTTTGGCAGCGCGATTTCACTCTCGATCCTACTTGGCAGAACTTCGGGAACAATCGTCAGACCGGTTCCACGCATGCTATCACGATAAAGGGTAAAAATATCAGCGGCGCGTATACGGAGGGCGATAACAACTGGAGAGACGGTAATTTCGGCTTGTATAAAATGGATTACGAGGAGGGTCTTTATTTCGGCTATAAACTTTACGAGACTGCATATAACGACCCTCAGGTCGCTAACGGCGGCACGCTGTCCGGTCAGTACGACAATACACAATACGATTACGACTATCAGGTGATATATCCGTTCGGTTACGGCTTATCTTATACGACGTTCTCGTATTCGAATATGAAGGTATATACCGACGCGTCTCTTTCCAAGGAACTGACGGGATCCGTAGATCATACGGAATTCGCAACTGCGGATGGGGATAACAGAAACGCGACTAAGAAGCTGTATGTTACCGTAGATGTTGAGAACAACGGTGAGCGTGCGGGCAAGGAAGCCGTGCAGATCTACGTTACCGCGCCTTATCGTGCCGACGTTAGTGACCCCACTGTCGATAAGCCTTTTGTCTCTCTCGTGGGCTTTGCCAAAACGGATGAGATCGCGCCGAAAGATACAGAGACCGTCGTCGTCGAGGTCAACGTTCAGGATATTGCGTCTTACGATTACAGCGACGCGAACAAAAATACTCGCAAAGGCTACGAATTGGATAGCGGCGAATACGTTATCCGCGCCATGGGCAACTCCCATGCTTATGCGGATCCCGATAGCACTGTCGTCGGCTATGACGAAGCCAGGTTCACGCTTAGGGGCGACGCGTATCTTAAGTACGACGACTATGCCGACAGGGAAGTCGGTAATAAGTTCTCCACAGAAAATGGCGTGTTCGATTCCATGAGAACGGCGGATTTCACCGTGACGAATAAAGATCCCATGACGCTGCTCACGAGATCTACCCTTACGACCGCTTATCCCGTTGCGCCTGAGTATGATGAAGAAACGAATCTGTATCCCGGTAACGATATTACCGATGAAATGGGGAAAACAGTGCAGTTCTATGATGCGTACAGTCTTGATAATCAATTCTACGGTACGAATTTCGAGACTTTCAGCAAAGACGGTTGGATAGTAGATACGATCTATACCAAAACGAACGTGGATATAGACGATCCTTCCATGCCGTGGGTACAGGAAGCCAATGCGGCGTTCGCCGCTGACGGCAGAGCTACCTTGAATAAGTGGACGCAGAAGCCCGGAGGTGCAAGGGAAGGTCAATATGATATTACGCTTTCCGATCTGTACGGCAAAGATCCTTTCGGCTCAGCCGCGGATCAGAAGGCATGGGATGACTTCATGAACCAGCTGACGTATACCGATATGATCAACATTTTCGGTAATTATCAGTCGAGCAGTTTCGAAGAAATAGACTTTTATGCTCTTGCCGCTACCGACCGTACTTCCCTTATACTGTATTCGTTCCATGACAATACCGTTCTTGCGGCTACGTTCAATACCGAACTTGCGGAAGAACAGGGTATCATCGCGGGCAGTATGATGCTTCTTAAGGGGCTCAATACCTATTGGGGCACGAACGTAAACATCCATCGTTCTCCTTTCCAGGGCAGATCTATGGAATATATGTCTCAGGATCCCATCCTTACCGGCTATATCGGAGCTGCATACACTTACGGCGGCAGTTCCACGGGAGCCGTATTCTATATCAAGCACTGTCCGCTCAACGAGCAGGAGACAGACAGAGGCAGACAGAATCTGTTTACCTTCGCTTCCGAACAGGCGATGAGAGAGATATATTTCAAGCCTTTCCAGATGGCAGTTCAGGAAGGCGGCGCAAAGGGTATGATGGGAGCGTTCGGCCGCATCGGTACGATACCCGTTAATACCAATTATAACTTCACGACTTCCGTCGTTCGCGGCGAATGGAACTTCATGGGTTCCATTACTACCGATGCATACAGCGGACTTAAACAGTGCTGCCCTCCCGATCTTCTTGTGCGTGCCGGTACGGATACTATCGCGACCGAGACGCTTTCGGGGACTTGGGATCCCACTCTCCGCAACAACCTCGGCGGCGTTGTGGTCGGCAAAAAGTCAGGCGAGGAACAGGCGGACGATCCGTATCGGAGCGACGTGCAGTATTATTTCGTCCGTAAGGCGGCGATGTGGTTCTGCTGGGTCCATGCGAATTCCGCAATGAACAGACAGGGACTTGAATACAGCGATTTCAAGGACTGGGGAACGGTTTCTTCTCTTTACGGATTCATTGAAATGAGCAGCGGCGGCACTCCTCAAAACGTCGCTTACGACCAGGGCGCTTCGGTCAATATCACTACGGCAATGAAGAACGATGCCGTGTCGGTAGAAGGCGCTCAGTCTGTAAGGTACGACATATCGGCAGGCACACTGCCCGCGGGACTGATGCTCAACGGTGAGACCGGCGCCATAACAGGTACGCTCACGGCAGCGGCAGGCGAGTATAGCTTTACTGTGAGAATGATCGTGGATCATTGGGCGAAAAAGACGCTTGTATTCAATATGACCGTCAACGACGCGTTCTCTTATGCAAGCGGTCCTAACGATTCCGGAAACATGTCCGCAGCTGCGGTCGGCAAGATGTTCATGGGACAGCTTTCCGTAAAGGGTGCGACTGACGAGACCGTCTGGAGCGTGAGCAGCGGAGCCCTGCCCGCAGGCATGACTATGGATGCGGGCGGTACCATCACGGGCACGCCTACCGAGTCCGGTACGTTTGAGTTTACGGCTACGGCTACAACGGGCGGTACCGCAGTTTCAAAGACATATACCATCGTCGTAGCGGAGGGCGAGCCTTCCGGCATACAGATGCAGGTATCCGACGGATATATCCAGTGGAAGTATGAAGACGAAGACGAGTGGCATAACATCATCGCGGTGAGCGAACTGAAAGGCGAGAAAGGCGATACCGGCGCCCAGGGCGAAAAGGGCGATCCCGGAGAGCCTGCCGAAGGCGGATGCGGCAGCGCGATGGCGGACGGCACTCTCGTTATCGTAGCGGCGGCGGTACTCGCGGTAGGCGCAGTCGGCGGGATAGTCGCGTTCGTGCGTCGTCGTAAAAACAAATAAAAATCAGTAACGTCCGAATAAGGACTTCCGTAAACGGAGTCTGCTGAAACAGGTATTGCTCCGGCGGAAAGCTCATCGTTTTCCGCCGGAGCGGCGGTTTCAGATAAAGGAGAAGGATAAAAATGAAAAAGAAAGGAATAGCTTTGATAGTTGCCGTCGTTATGCTCGTTGCGGTGCTTGCCATAGGAACGGCAGGTTGCGGCTCGCGCGAGGATACGCCGATATCTTATACCGTGACGTTCGATCTTAATTACCCGGACGCCCCTGCAAATACCGAATCCTCGGTGGAATCAGGAAAGACCGTTGCCGAACCGGCCGCGCCCGTGCGCGACGGCTGGCTGTTCGACGGTTGGTATACGACCGAAGATGCCGACGAGGGGACTGAATACGTTTTCACTACCGCGGTCACCGGAGACATAACGCTTTACGCGAAATGGGTGCAGAACAGCGTGACCGTTGTATTCGATGAGAACTATTACGAAGATGAAGACGATACCGATACCGTCTATCTCGAAAAAACGGCGACCAAGGGCGGTACCGTTGACAGACCCCCTGATCCCGAGAGAGAGAATTATGAGTTTGCGGGATGGTTCTCCGATGCGAACGGAACGGTCGCGTATGATTTCGATGAGCCCGTAACGACCGATCTCACTCTTTATGCGAAATGGACGCCTGTAGCGACTGAGGGTTATTTCATATATTCCTATTATCTCAACTACGGCGATCAGACGGGACCTTATCGTCAGGAGCTTGTTATCGAAGGGTTCAGGGCGACTCAGCCTACGGCGCCTTCCCGCGACGGCTATTATTTCGGAGGTTGGTACACAGATCCTGAGTGCACGGACAGATACAATTTTATCGCTACTGTTTCGTCGTCCGACCTTTCGCTGTATGCGAAGTGGCTGGAGGGCTATACGTTCGAAGCCGAATATACGTATCTTACGGGTAAACCCGGTCAGGGCATGTCCGACAATGTTACCGGCACACAGCTCATCATGAGCGCAGACGATTTCGAGAACGGCGAAGAGATGGGCGTGAGCAACGGTTTCCTTATTTCCCGTTTGCTGTATCGCGGTGCATTCCTTGATTTCGAGATAACCGTACAGGAGAGCGTGGATGACGCAGTGCTCGTTTTCCGTCTTACTCCGGATATGTATAATATGATACTGAGCAACGACGAGCTTCAGTTTCTCGTGAAGAGCGAGGGCGATGAGGATTTTGTAGCTCTCGGCCCGGAAGACGGATATGAGGGATTGGAACTTACCGGGGCATACGGTACGACGCCCGGAACGCCTAACGGTGAACAGAATAAACGTCCCTTTGAAAATTATACCATAACTACTTCGCTCACGCTGGAAGCCGGCCATAATACGATAAGACTTTACGTCAACAATAACTACGGCCATAGCGGTACGTATCAGGCGGAATGCCCTCTCGTGGATTGCATGTATATTTATGCAGATACCGAAGTGACGTGGTATGAATACTATCCCGAAAACATTCAAGGAAAGTAAGGAGATAACATGAAAATATTCCCGTACATCAAAAGACCGGGTTGGTACGTTCTTGCGGTGGCGACGCTGTGCGGACTTGTCGCTCTGATCGTTTATCTCGCCGCCGGGCTTACGCCGTTCGTTCAGGGGTATTCGCCCCTCGTTATCGTGACTTATGTACTCGGCGCTGTATTCGGAGCAGCCTCGATAGTGACGGGGTTCAGGGTCGCAGGGTTCTGCTGCTATGTGTCGTTCATGGCTTCGCTGCTTGCATACGTCACCAGCCAGATCAATTATATAGCGAACGTCGCGGTCAGTATAGACGGCGAAACGTTGTCGGGCGCGTTCTTTATTATTGTGATCTTTTCCGTGCTTGCGCTCGCCGGTTCGATATTCGCGTTCGCTACGCTTAAAAATAAGGAAGTTCCGACGAAGGAGGCGATATGAGATTTCCGATACCGGTAAAAGTGCTCAGATTGCTCGCGGAGATACTTATACCGTTGTTTGTGGTGCTTATTATCGCGACTTCGGTGGGATTCTCTTACAGTACTCTGATCAATCAGACGTTTAAGCTGCAAAGCTATAAGGTCATAGAGGGCGACAGCGGACAGGTCATCGAGGTCGAGGAGTATACCGCCGATTTCGAAAATTACGATCAGCTGCGGGCTTCGTCCGACGCGCTTTGCGAAGAGGTGGAGGCGGAAGGTCTCGTACTTCTTAAAAACGAGCCGGGAACGCTTCCCCTGTCCGCCGAAGAACGTAACGTCAGCCTGTTCCTCACGGGTTCGGTCGAGTTCAACAGCAGCCGTCAGGGAATGCGCATCTGGACGCCGTCCGATCCGATAAGCGACAGAAAATATCCGACGCTCAGAGCCGCGCTCGAAGCGGAAGGATTTTCCGTCAACGACAGTCTCTGGGATCTCTATGATACCGGAGCCGCACGGTCGTACGGCGGGACCAGCGGACTCAATCCCGAATCGAACAAGATAAGCTACAATATCAACGAAGCACCGTGGAGCCTTCTTGTAGATAACGGTATGCCGGATACGTTTGCGTCTTACGGCGACGCCGCGATCGTGGTCATAACGCGCGATGACACCGAAGGCTCGGATCCCAACGTCAACTTCGGCAGCGACGGCGAAGGCGGAAACTATCTCGCCCTTTCTCCGGAAGAACGCGACGTGCTCGAACAGGTGTCTGCGCTCAGGCGCAGCGGTACGTTCGGCAAAGTGATCGTGCTTCTTAATTCCGCTATACCCGTTCAGCTCGATTTTCTCGATGACGAGGATGTCGTCGTGGATGCATGTCTGTGGGTGGGAAATGTCGGCGCGAGCGGCATACATGCTGTCGTGGACGCGCTCATAGGAAAAGTTAATCCTTCCGGCAGGCTCACGGATACATACCTTAAAGATAATCTCTCTTCTCCCGCCATGGCGAGCTGGGCGCTGAATCCTTACGGAACGTTTTCACGCGAGTACATCGGAGCCTCCGAACATTCGCTGACTACTACTCAGCGCAACTACGGCGTATACAACGAAGGGATATATGTCGGCTACCGTTATTACGAAACGCGATATGAGGACGTAGTCCTCGGGACGGCGGGTGCAGGCGACTATGTGTATTCTGACGAAGTAGCGTATCCTTTCGGCTACGGTTTGTCGTATACCACTTTCTCTTACAGCGACTTTACTGTTGCTCCCGCCCCCGACGGCAAGACGTTCAACGTATCCGTTTATGTCGAGAACACGGGCGAGACCGACGGCAGACATACCGTTCAGATATATGCGCAGAAACCGTATACTTCAGGCGGCGTGGAAAAAGCGTCCGTCGAACTCGTGGGTTTTGCCAAGACCAATGTGCTCGGTCGCGGCGGCGGCGAGACAGTGAACATCACCGTGGAAAAATCGAGACTTACGTCGTTCGATACCGACGGAGCGGGAACATATATCCTCGATAAGGGCGACTATCTGTTCACCGTCGGCAGAGACGCGCATGACGCGATAAACAATATACTCGCTTTCAAAGACCTTACCGCGGAGCAGGATGCGCGCATGGATGGGGAGGGCAATGCCGAACTCGTCGCCACGGCGTTAAGTCTTGATGCGGCGGACACCGAAACGTACTCCGTATCCGAAGAAACGGGTAATGAGATAAACGCCAGGCTCGATTGGCTGGATATAAACAAATACGAAGGTCGCGGGGACAATTCCGTGACATACGTGTCCCGCAGCGACTGGACTGGCACCTGGCCGACCGAAAGCATAGAGATAACCGTTACCGATCGCATGGCGGAAGATCTTGCCAATAAAACGATCGAAGACATCCCCGAAAACGACGAAGCCATGCCCGGACTTGGAGAGCAGAACGGATTGTCTCTTGCTATGCTCCATCCGACCATCAACGGTACTGGTGAGATAATACCGTACGACGATCCTCGCTGGGACGACCTTACGTCTCAGATGACGTTCGACGAAATGAACATGCTGCTTACCACCGGCTTCTGCCAAACGGCGAGCGTTTCCAGCGTGTCAAAGCCTCAGACGAAGGAAATGGACGGTCCCACTTATTGCAAAGAGAGCACGTCGGGCGCCAGATTCCCGTGCGAAGGCATATGGGCTTCCACGTTCGATCTCGACCTTCTGCGTGAGATAGGCATAGCGATGGCGAACGACACGCTGCTCACCGATTACAGCGGCATGTGGATCCCCGGTATAAATATCCACCGCACGCCTTACGGCGGTCGTGCGCACGAGTATTTTTCCGAAGATCCTTTCCTTACCGGCATCGCCGCCGAAGCGGAGATCAAAGGCATACAGAGCAAGGGCGTCATGGCATACCCCAAGCATTATGTGTTCAATGATCAGGAATCCGATCGTAACGGCGTAAGCGTTTGGCTGAACGAGCAGGCGGCACGCGAGATATTCCTCGAACCTTGGAAATACGCATGCTCGCCCAAACGCGGAAACGCGCATGCGATCATGAGTTCGTTCAACCGCGCGGGAGCGCTCTGGACGAGCGGGAGCGCAGATCTCATAGACGGTATATTGCGCGACGAATTCGGTTTTGAAGGCTTTGTCATGACCGATATGGCGGATTCAAACGGCGTGGAATACATGACTACGCTCAACGGCATCCTTGCCGGTACCGACATATGGCTGACTTCGTCCGGTCATAGCTTCAATGATTACAGAAACGAACCTGTCGTGGTGAATGCGATGTTCGAATCCTGTAAACGTATATTGTTCAACGTCGGTAATTACAGTGTCGAAATGAACGGAACCGACGCGGACGACAGATTCGTTAATATCCTGACGTGGTGGCAGATACTGCTTATCGTTATAGACGTTGTAGTAGGCGTTGCCGCCGTGGCGTCGGCGGGACTGTTCTGTTACCGGTGGCTGGTCGAACGAAAGAGAGCGGTAAAGCAAGAATAGCGCAAAACAAGAACAGCAAAAAAAGTATAGCAAACGTCGTGCGCCGCACTTTCAATGGTGCGGCGCAAGCGATAAAAGGGGAAACGTATGAAACTATTTGGCACCAAAAAATGGACAGCCGCCGCGGCGATACTCATATTCGTTCTTTGTGTGGCGATCGTTATGAGCGTATGGGCGTTCCAGAACGAGTTGCAGATAAGCAACGGTCTCGGGGTAAAGCTGAGCGAGGTGGTCGGCGGTCTGTCGTCCGATCCCGCTACTTATCGTTATCGCACGGCATACACGGAAAACGGTATCCCGTCCGACGAAGGTCTGGAAAAACTGCTCGTCGACGAATACGCTCATTGCGTGACGGAAGAGACGGAGGGCGCGGTATTGCTGCATAACGAGAACGACGCTCTTCCGCTCGGAGCGGATGAGATGAAGCTCACGCTCTTCGGACATGCTACAGTACAGCCTCTTTATCGTCCGCGCTCGGGCGGAGCATGGACGGACGGACAGAAAGATCTCGTGACGTATGTCGACGCGTTGAAAAACGCGGGTTTTGCGGTCAACGAGACGCTTGTGGACGCATATGAATCGAGCGATTCCTATCGCGGCGGCAAGGGCGGAGGTACCGGCAGCCCCGATACAGCGTTCTTGCTCGGTGAAGAGCCTGCTTCGTTTTACACCGAAAAGATAAAGAGCAGTTTTGAAAAAAGCGTGGCGGTGATCATGCTCGCGCGCGAAGGCGGCGAGACGCGCGATCTGCCCGTTAGTGACTACGAGGGCAAAAAACATCTCGAGCTGCATGACGCGGAGAAGGATATGCTCTCGCTCGTGAAGCAGTATAAGGATAACGGAACTTTCACTAAAGTGATACTTCTTCTCAATACCACGAATCCGCTCGAACTCGGTTTCTTAAAAGAATACGGTATCGACGCCTGTATGTGGATAGGAAGTCCGGGACTGCGCGGTTTCGAGGGTGTGGCTGACCTGCTCAAGGGCGATGCCAATCCTTCGGGCAGGCTGGTAGAAACGTATGCGGCGAATTCTCTGTCCGCGCCTGCAATGGTCAATTTCGGGGATATATCGTATACGAATGCCGACAAGGTGGATTTTGCGGATCAGGCTCAGTTCGAGAGTAAACTCGTTGTATATGCGGAGGGCATATATCAGGGTTATAAGTATTACGAGACCCGCTATGAAGACGTTGTCCTCGGCAGGTACGGCGCGGACGATCCCGTCGGTTCGACGGACGGAGAGGCGTGGACGTATGCCGACGAAGTGATCTATCCGTTCGGTCACGGGCTGTCGTATTCCGAATTCTCGGAGACGCTGAACGGCGTGACGTACGACGCCGAAACGAAGGAGTATGTCGCGTCCGTCACCGTGAAAAACGAGGGCGGGATGCCGGGCAAACATGTCGTGCATCTGTACGCGCAGACGCCGTACGGCGTATACGAACGAGATAATCTCGTGGAAAAGAGCGCCGTGCAGCTGGCGGGCTTTGCCAAGACCGGCGAGATCGACGAGGGCAGCTCGGAAACCGTGGAAGTGCGTGTAGACGAGTATCTGCTCGCGAGCTACGATCATAACGCGCTCAAGGGTTACTATCTGTCGGGCGGAGACTACTATTTCGCTATCGGAGATAACGTACACGATGCGCTCAACAACGTGCTTGCCGCAAAGGCTGCAGCCGGCGCTGACGTACGCGTCGACGCCATGACGGCTCCCGGAAACGCCGACGATGCGGTAGTGCTTACGCGCGAAGAGGACAAAGAAACGTATCTGACGTCGCGGCAGACGGGCAACCGAGTGACCAATCTGTTCGACGATGCGGATATAAACTATTGGGTAGAGGACGCGGTGACGTATCTTACTCGTAAGAACTGGAGCGGGACTTATCCTACCGAAACGACTACCGTTGCGGTGACCGAAGAAATGCTTGTCGAGCTGGACGGCTATACGTATGAAAAACCGGATGATGCGCCGGGCGTCGATGATTTCACGCTCGGTAAGGATGCGGGCGTTAAATTCGCGGATATGTACGGCGTTCCTTACGATGACGATGAGAAGTGGGATGTTTTCCTGGATCAGCTTTCATTGGACGATATGGTGAGCATACTGGACGACAGTTTCAGTACTCGCGGCGTGATCAGCGTGTCAAAGCCCGAGCAGAAGAATAACGACGGGCCGGACGGCGCTCAGCAGGCGTATATATACGGAGACCGTCGCGGGGCGACATGTTATCCGTCCGAGACCGTATTGTCATCCACATGGAACCTGGATCTCGCGGCAAAGCGAGGCAGATTCCTCGGCGAAGATAATCTGTATTCGGGAGCGACCCAGATGTGGTCGCCCGCAGCCAATCTTCATCGTACGCCGTATTCGGGACGCAATTACGAATATTACTCCGAAGACCCGGTTACGAATTACTATTTTCTCGGAACGGAGGTGCGTGAGATGCAGCGCATGGGAGTGAATGTTGCTCCTAAACATCTCGCCGCCAATGATCAGGAGACCAACCGTTACGGCGTCGGCACGTTCATGACCGAACAGACGTTGCGCGAAGGACCGCTCAAGGGCTTCGAAGCGGCTTTTACGATAGGAGGCGCTTTAGGCGTTATGACGTCGTACAGCCGCATAGGCTGCACTTATGCCGGTCAAAGCTCCGCGCTGCAGGAAGATCTGCTGACGGACGAATGGGGGTTCAACGGCGTTATCATCAGCGACGCCGTGACGGGAAAGATATATCAGCATCCGGTCGAGATGCAGGCGGCGGGCAACGATATGTACTGTATAAGCGTCGGCGCGGACTATTTCGCGGGACCTAAGATCAAAAAAGCGATATTGGACAACGACGACGGGTATCTCCTCGGAAAACTGCGCGAGACCAACAAACAGTTCTATTACTCATTTGCCAATTCTAATCTCGTAAACGGACTGACGTCCGATTCCGAAGTCAGGAACGTATTGCCATGGTGGCAGAGCCTCATAATAGCGATCATCGTGCTGCTGTCTGTGGCTGCCGCGGGCTGCTCGGCGATGAGCATCGCGTCATATATCTCGGCTAAGAGAAAGGAGAAAGAAAAATGAAAATGATGCGTCGCAGATCGGTGTTCCTTCTCAATTGCGCGGCAAGCGTGCTCGCTCTCGTTCTCGCCGTCATGTATATCGCGTATTCCATGAGTAACGATACGTTCGTGCCGGCGGTGTTCGTATTGCTGCTGATAGGCGTAGCGGGGAGCATCGCGTCGATGTTCTTCGAGACACCAATGCTGCCTCTCGTGCCGTGCGCATGCTGGTCGCTCGCTTTCGCGTTCTTCCTGACGGATCGTCTCATGATGTTTGGGGATTATCTCAACGGGCTGCCGGGTCTGTCCGGCGGCGGGAATATAATAGAACTCGTGTTCGTCATACTTATAGGGATCGCGCTCTGCGTGATCATGGAGATAGTGTCGTGTTTTATGATCGGATCGGACAAACGATCCGAAAAATGAGTCAGACATCGATCTATCTCTTAAGATTTCGGCTCGGTACGTTTCGGTACCGAGCCGAAATCGTATTGTATCGGCGGTCTGCAGCCGTTTTGCCGGGAGTATTCTCGTTATTCCCGTATTGACAGTTTTGCCGGGGCGTGGTATAATTTGATAAACGGACATGCCGAAAGGGAAAGGAGGAAAACGATGAGGTATGTGTGCCGCGTATGCGGGTATGTTTACGACGAGGAGAAGGAGGGCGTGCGGTGGAGCGATCTGCCGGACGGGTGGAAGTGCCCGATGTGCGGAGCGCCCAAGTCCGCGTTTTCGCCCGAAAGCGCGGATGACGACAGAACTGAGAATGCCGGGCGCGGGGAAAAGCCGCGCGTCCGGACGCCGGCGGGCGATACGAAACTGACGGCGGCAGAGCTTTCCGCCGTATTTTCCAACCTCGCAAGAGGCTGCGAAAAGCAGTATATGCCGGAGGAGAAGGCGCTGTTCGCGTCGCTCGCGGAGCGGTTCGCGGAAGCCGTGCCTCCGGCGGAGGATGCGGATATATCCTCTCTCGCCGAGGCGGTGGCGCGTAATGCGGACGAGAGCTTTGCCGAAGCGAAGGCCGTGGCGGAGGACGCTCACGACCGCGGCGCCATGCGCGCGCTCGTATGGGGAGAGAAAGTGACGACCATGCTCAAAGGTCTGCTCGAGCGCGTCGCCGCCGAAGGGACGGATTTTCTTCGCGATACGTCGGTATGGGTGTGCAGCATATGCGGGTTCGTATACGTGGGCGACGAGCCGCCCGCGCTGTGCCCCGTGTGCAAAGTCCCCGCATGGAAATTCGAAGAGATAGGGAGGAAGGGATGATGGAACGTTACGCAGTGAGGAACCTGAGACTTTGCACTAAGGACTGCCTTTGCCTTTACGTGTGTCCGACGGGCGCGACGGATACCGAAAACAGCGTGATAGACCGCGATAAGTGCATCGGCTGCGAGGCATGCGCAAAAGCCTGCCCGAGCGGAGCGATAAGCATGATGCCGCTTGCTCTGCCGCCCCAGCAGCCTAAAACGGAAGAAGTGAAACGCGCGGTGCGCGCTCTTGCGCGCGGCGTGACGGATATAGAGTTCGCCGCGCGTACGCTTGCGGATAAGGAGACGGGCGACGCAAGACTGCTGCGCGCCGTCGCCATGTCGTCCCGCAGGACGGCGGAGGATCTTTACCGCGAAGCGGGATACATGCTGCCGCAGAGCGCGGAGACGCATGAACTCCTTGCCGCAGTCGGAGACGAGGCGGCGGAGGAACTGCTTCGCAGGATCGTTCCGAATGAGAGCGTGACGCCCAAGGCGAAATACAGGTGTCTCGCGTGCGGCGCGGAGTTCGAAGTTCCGGAAGGCGAAAAGCCCGTCTGCCCGAGATGCCTTTCCGAAGGCGGTCTTCTCGAGCGCATCGGTTGACGGCGGCGGGATATACGCGCGCTTGACGCGCATCTGAATGAAAGGGGCTGCCCTGCGGGAATGCGGGCAGACCCTTTTATAAAAGTTTACCGCAGAGCGCATATGCGCTCTGCGGTAAACTTAACTGCTTTATCGTAAGGATCTGTCCTGTTCGTCCGGTCTTTTTCCGCGTCATGCCGTTGCCGACGGAGCGTCGGGAGGCGAGTAGCGGTACTGCGACAGGCTGTCTACCGTTATGGTCTCCGTTTCGCCGGAGAGAGCAAGGACGTTGGTATACGTAGGTCTGCCGAACCAGCTGCCTGCCGACATGCGCTGCGTTTCCACCGCTTCCACGGTTATTGCGAGCGTATCGCCCGCGGAAACGTTATCGAAAGCGTCGTATACGTCCTGAGCGCTCGTTACCGCGGTGGTCGTCGTATCGCCGGTATCGGCGTCCGTTATGGCTATCTGCCTTATCGCGTCGAAAGTGCTCGCGGCTCCGCTGAGATATTCTTCGTAGGTGTCAAGTCCCGAGAGGTCGTCGCTGGGCGCGTACTGCGCGTATACGATCGTCTCTCTGCCCGAAAGGTCGTCGGTGTATACGGTACCGCTCGACGCGGTTATCGTAAGACTTGCGTCGCCGGGCACATAGCCGTAGAGTTCGTCATCGGTATTATAGGTGTCGATCAGATTGTCAACGGCATACTTTGCGTCGTCCGCCGGTATCGCGAAGCCCAGTCCGTCGTATCCCGACGCTCCCGAGTTGACTATGCCCGCGAGGGCTGCCGACCAGTCGCCGCTTTCCGTTTCGTATGTGTAGAACAGTCCGCCGCCCGAGTTGCCGCTGTTTATCGCGGCGTCCATCTGTATCAGATCCATGCTGCCTATGTCCTCGACGTCTATCTTTCTGCTCGTCGCGGACACTATGCCCCGGGTGACAGTTCCTCCCAGCGTACCCGTCGGGTTGCCTATCGCTATCACTTCGGAGCCTACCATGAGGTCGTCGATATTTTCAAGCCAGTTGGCGACCGTAAGATCTTCGTTCGAATCTATGCGGAGCACGGCTATGTCGCGTTCGTGAGAGCCTCCTATGAATTCGGCGGTATATGTCGTCGTGCTCTCCGTGCCGTCCTCGGCAATGGAAAGTACGTTTACGTACATGTAATAGCAGTCTTCGACGACATGCTGGTTGGTGACGATGTAATATCCGTCTTCGCCGTCCTCGCCGATTATCACGCCCGCACCCGCAGAGGTCATGAGCACCGTCTGTCCGTTGCTCTCGCCGTATCCCTCGCCGTATACTTCGACGACGCTCGGACGGATGTTCGCGATCATCTCGGTGTAAGTGGAATACGTCGGCAGAGTTGCCGAGCTGGAATTCACGTTGTAGGTGCGCGGCGCGTCGCTGCCGCATGCGGCAAACGCCAGACATGCCGCCGCCACAAGTATTACGGATACAATCGCCGCCGTAACGGTCCTTTTTTTCATGTTCATTTCCTCCCGGATAAGCACGCGCCCGCAGTACGCGCGCACTTTCTGTGTCTGTTTATCGTAATTATACCCATTGTAAAATTAAAAACGCATTAAGCGGATCATTAGAAGCGCATTAAAATGGTATTTTTCCGTGAATAAAAATGAAGCGTATCGCTTGACCCGGTTTTCGCAAAGTGATATCATATCGGCATAAGCATATTTACGGAGACAACACGATGAGAGGAGACGACAGAAAACAGGTGATAGTCCGCATGAAACCCGAACTGCTGGATAAGCTGACGCGGCTGGCGGAACGCGAGTACCGTTCGGTGAACGGAGAGATAGAGTATCTCGTGGCGCAGGCGGTGCGCACTGACGGAGGCAGCGGCGCATACCCGCCTGAATTTTTCGACGGCGCGGCGGCGTTCATCTGGGACGGGGAAGAGCGTGAGCTCATGCCCATGCGCAGCACCGATCCCGTAAGACTTACCGATCTGAAGAAATACGAAGAGGAAAAAGAAGTGGTCGTGAAAAACACGCTGGCGTTCCTTTCCGGGCTGCCCGCGCAGAACGTATTGCTTTACGGCGATCGCGGAACGGGCAAGTCAAGCACGGTACATGCGATAATAAACGAATTTTCGGCGCGCGGGCTGCGGCTCATAGAGGTCAAGAAAAAGGATATAATCACGCTGCCGCGCCTGATGAACGTCATATCCGACGGCGGCGACAAGAAATTCATAATATTCATAGACGACCTGACGTTCGTCGAAGGGCAGGATAACTACGGGGAGCTTAAAGCCGTGCTCGAAGGCAGCGCTCTTCATCTCGGTAACGTGATCATTTATGCGACGACCAATCGCCGTCATCTCATAAAGGAGACCGTGGAGGACCGTAAGAACGATATGCACGAGTCCGATCTGCGCCAGGAACAGATGAGCCTGTCCGACCGGTTCGGTATCGTGGTGTCCTATTTCAATCCCGACAAGCGTGAATTCGCCGATATCCTCCGCTCTATCCTTGCGGACCGCGGGATCGTTCTGCCCGAGGACGAGCTTTCGCTCCGCGCAGAACGTTTCTGTATCGAAAAGGGCGGCCGCTCGCCGCGCGGCGCGCGTCAGCTTGCGGATATCATACAGTGTGAGATAAACGGCAGGTAATGACGGCATGACCGTCCGCCTGTCCGCGTACCTGCGGCTGCCGGCAAACTTGTAAGATCGACCTTATAATTGCAGTTACACTCCACTCATCCGGCTCGTGTTCGCGCTGACGCGCTCAGCACATCGCCACCTTCCCTGGGGCAACCAGGGAAGGCAGGACAGCGGACTCGCTTTGCTCGTAAATTTATAAAATACTAACGCGTCACGTCCTCGACGTGCGCGTCCGCTTTATGAGGGAGACTAACGGAGCTGTATTACAGAATTCGCAGAAAGTTCATTGTATTTTCGAGAAAAAACCGCGTTTCTCGAAGTGCGCGGAGCGAAAACGGCCGCCATAGGGTGACCCCATGGCGGCTCGAAAACGCGGTTTTAGCCGAAAAGACGATAAGACTTTCGTCTATCCGAAGCGCACGCTTTGCGTGCGCAAGGAAAAATGTCAGACCTTCTCGTGCTTGCCGTAGTAAGCGTTGAGATACATCTGTTTGATCTCGCTCATGAGCGGGTAACGGGGGTTAGCGCCCGTGCACTGGTCGTCGAATGCCTGCTCGGTCATTGCGTCGAGGCGGTCGAGGAAGTCCTTTTCATCGGGCACATAGTCCTTGATGGTGGGCTTGATGCCGATCCTGACTTTAAGCTCGTCGATAGCCTTGATAAGGTTTTCCACCTTCTCTTCGTCCGTCTTACCCTTAAGTCCGAGGTAGTCCGCCACTTCGGCGTAGCGCGCCATCGTGTGCGGATGATCGTACTGCGAGAACGTACCCATCTTCGTGGGCTGCTCTGCGGAGTTGAAGCGGATGACTTCGTCTATCATCAGCGCATTGGCGATACCGTGAGGCAGGTGGTGGAACGCGCCCAGCTTGTGCGCCATGGAGTGGCATACGCCGAGGAACGCGTTTGCGAACGCCATACCTGCCATCGTGGCTGCGTTTGCCATCTTCTCGCGTGCGACGGGATCGTTGGGACCGTTGTCGTAAGCGCGGGGCAGATATTCGAATATCATCTTAAGTGAGCGGAGCGCGATGCCGTCCGTGTAATCGGTAGCCATCGTGGACGCATAAGCCTCGAGAGCGTGGGTGACCGCGTCGATACCCGAAGCGCTCGTAAGACCCTTGGGTGCGTTCATCATCATGTCCGCGTCTACGATAGCCATGTTAGGCATGAGCTCGTAATCGGCAAGGGGATACTTGACGCCCGTCTTCTCGTCGGTGATGACGGCGAACGGCGTGACTTCCGAACCGGTACCTGCGGAGGTGGGGATAGCGACGAAGAACGCTTTCTCGCCCATCTTGGGGAAGGTGTATACGCGCTTACGGATATCTATGAAGCGCATCGCCATATCGAGGAAGTCAGCCTCGGGATGCTCGTAAAGCACCCACATGATCTTACCGGCGTCCATTGCGGAGCCGCCGCCGATGGCGATGATGCAGTCGGGAGCGAACTCCGCCATCTGCTTCACTCCTTCGCGTGCGCATGCCAGCGTGGGATCGGGAGCGACGTCGGAGAACGTCGTGTGCTTGATGCCCATTTCATCCAGCTTCTGCTCGATGGGCTTGGTGTAACCGTTGTTGTACAGGAAGCTGTCCGTAACGATGAACGCCTTTTTCTTGCCCATTACGTTGCCAAGCTCGTCAAGCGCGACGGGCAGGCAGCCCTTCTTGAAGTATACTTTCTGAGGTGCTCTGAACCACAGCATATTCTCTCTCCTTTCCGCAACCGTTTTGATATTTATAAGGTGTTTTACGCCGACGTTCTCGGACACGCTGTTGCCGCCCCAGCTGCCGCAGCCCAAAGTAAGGGAGGGCGCGAGCTTGAAGTTGTACAGGTCGCCGATGCCGCCGTGCGAAGAAGGAGTGTTGACGAGTATGCGGCAGGTCTTCATCCTCTCTGCGAATTCCGCGAGCTTTTCTTTCTCGGTCACCGCGTTGAGATAGATGGACGAAGTGTGGCCGTAGCCGCCGTCTGCGATGAGGTGCTCCGCCTTGTCGAAAGCATCCTGGATATTCTTAGCCTTATACATCGCAAGGACGGGGGAGAGCTTCTCGTGAGCGAACTCTTCGGAGATATCCACGCTCTCCACCTCGCCGATGAGGATCTTGGTGCTCTCGGGAACGTCCACGCCCGCGAGTTTGGCTATGGTATGCGCCTTCTGACCGACTATCTTCGCGTTCAGCGCGCCGTTGATTATTATGGTCTTTCTTACCTTGTCAAGCTCTTCGCCCTTGAGGAAATAGCAGCCTCTGTAAGCGAATTCCTTCTTGACGGCGTCGTATACGTTCTTATGAACGATGACGGACTGCTCGGAAGCGCAGATCATGCCGTTGTCGAACGTCTTGGAGTGGATTATGGAGTTGACCGCGAGCAGTATGTCCGCCGTATCGTCTATGATGGCGGGGGTGTTGCCCGCGCCCACGCCGAGAGCGGGTTTGCCGCTGGAATAAGCCGCCTTGACCATGCCGGGGCCGCCCGTCGCGAGTATGACGTCCGCTTCCTTCATGAGGAGGTTGGTCATATCCAGAGAGGGGATATCGATCCAGCCGATGATTCCTTCGGGCGCGCCGGCTTCGACTGCCGCTTCGAGAACGATCTTTGCCGCCGCTATGGTGCTCATTTTTGCTCTCGGGTGCGGCGAGATGATTATGCCGTTACGCGTTTTGAGCGAGATAAGCGATTTGAATATAGCCGTGGACGTGGGGTTGGTCGTCGGGATGACGGCTGCGATGACGCCGATAGGCTCGGCGACTTTCTTGACGCCGTATGCCTTGTCTTCCTCGATGACGCCGCACGTTTTGGTGTGCTTGTAAGCGTTGTAAATGTGCTCTGCGGCGTAGTTGTTCTTGATGACTTTGTCTTCGACCACGCCCATGCCCGTCTCTTCGACGGCC
>OJMH01001600.1_pt1 | contig 21961 bp, 22 predicted proteins | sample 1597111 | NCBI WGS metagenome assembly OJMH01 (sample SAMEA2452115, study PRJEB22498) | human gut metagenome | reverse complement strand
ACCAGCCAACTATTATCATAGAAGTTCTTATTTACAGACTTTTCTTCATAGACTCAATATGGTAGTTAAAATTAACGGTAAAATATTCCACTTAAAAAAATATATACTTGATAAAAAACAGCAGATAAATGACAATATTTGTATTTTAAATAATCGAATTATAACCATATAAATAATATTTGTAGGATTAACAGGAAAATATAGTAACTTTTCTATCTGTGAATTTACACATAGTTGTTCTGGAATTCGATACAAAGCTACAAGAACAGATATGCAAATCAAACTACAAACAGCCAATACTAAAGCATTTTGTATTGGCTGTCCTAGATAATCCACATTAAAATACCAAAACAAAACACCTAGATACAGTCCAATTAAAGTTAATGTACATTTGACAAAATATGATTTTTTTCTTCCAAATAGAATGATGTTAAGTGTTTTTTTCATTGGTCTTATCCTTTACTATATCAAAGTAATATAATATATGGTACTTCCAATGAGAAGTAATCCCATGATAATACTATTTAATGATGATAACTTTTTTTGCTTGATAAAAGTAAAATTCAGTACCAAAGAAATAACAGGAACAAGCCATATTCCCAAAATACTAGGGATAGGATAATAGGTATCTCCATTATGCAAAATATTTATCTTCTCCGGTAAGAAAAATAACATAATTGCGGAAACCAAAAACATAAGAATAACAATAATAAAATTGATTTTAGCATACTTTTCATTATTCTCAGTAAAATTTTCTCCTAAGACATCTTTTAATATTTTTTTAATCATAGTTCACTCTCCTAATTTGTTTTTTTTTGTTTGATAAAAGAATAAATTGTAGGAATTCCAACCCAAATAACAAGCCCAATGAACAAAACCAACTCTGATTGCTCTGTTATAAAATATAAAATCAACATAATGAAAACTAATGGAAATGTAATATATCCTAATAATCTATTCGCAATTTTCCATGTCTTTTCATCTGCCGTTGTCCAAGGTAATCGTAATCCCATATACTTATTTAAAGGAAGTTTTGTTGAAACATTTCCAGTAAAAAGCATAATGGTAACCACAAAAATAAATGATGTTGGAATGTTGACGATGAAATCATTATCTATTAGCGGAACAAAATATAGTGCAACTGCCAATATTACCGTCAATCTATTCATACGACGCATTGTTTTCACTTTTGGATTATCTTTAGATAAATTTGTAATAACTGCCATTCTCGTTTGCGCAACACCCATTAAACTAATCAAACCTGCTCCTATAAGGAAATTAACATTGCTTAAATTTTTGAAAAAGGCGATCAGAAGTGCTGTGATAGATAACCCAAATATACATATATCTAAAATAAAAATTGATTTCTTCATTTCTAAATCACTCCTTTTTTCCAAAAATAGACATAAATCCAGACAATGCTTGTTGAAGTACTGTTACATTGATTGAATAAATGACAAAGTTTCCTTGCTTTTCTGAACTAACTAACTCTGCTTCTCGTAAGATATTCAGATGTTTTGTTAAAGCAGGTTTCGATATGTCAAAATGTTCCGCTATTTCTCCAGCACTTAAATCTTTCTCATTCAATAGTTTCAAAATTTCTCGTCTAGTTGGGTCACTAATAGCTTTAAAAACACTTCCCACACTCACACCCCTTTCATTTAATCAAAAAGTTAATTAACCTTACGGTTAAATACTAAACTAAGAAATGCTTCTTGTCAATAATTTTTAAAAAATATTTATAATATATACAAAACAGCCTGTACCACAACCTTTAATGCTTTACGAATGGTACAGGCTCGTTTGGTTTATATAATAATCTTACCGGCTTACAGGCGCCGAAAATCTTTAATCAATCTTTTCCTTTTTACTTCTTTCACTACTATACATACTCTACCGCTACTTCGCCCCCTCAAACGTGACCGTGATACATGTCCCCTTTCCAAGCTCACTCTCAAGTTCAAGCTGTGCACCATGGCTGGTGAGGATATGCTTGACTATGGCAAGTCCAAGTCCGGTTCCGCCGCTCTCTCTTGAACGGCTCTTGTCAACGCGGTAGAATCGCTCAAATATGCGCTCCTGGTGTTCCTTTCCTATGCCTATTCCGTCATCCTTGACGGTGAGCTTCACCTTGCCGTTGAGAGTGTTGCTGACATCGACAATCACATTTCCGCCCTTATCCTTGTTATTGTAGCGGATGGCGTTGTCACACAGGTTGTAGAGCACCTCATCCATCATCGCCCTGTCTGCATTTATATAGGCGGAGGTTCCAAGGAGCATCAGCTTCACATTGTTTTTTGCGGCGGCTACTTCAAGATTCTTCACGCAGTTCTTCGCCGCCTCATATAAATCCATCCTCTCAAGATTTAACTTCACGCCGTCATCAAGCTCCGACAGGTTTATTATGTCATTTATGAGGGAGAGAAGTCTCGTGGAATTCTTTTTTATTTCCCCAGCGAAGCGCACACTGTCATCACCCTTTACCATGCCGTTCTCTATCAGCTCGGCGTAGCCTGATATTGCGGTAAGAGGGGTCTTCAGCTCATGCGATACATTCGCGGTGAACTCCTGCCGCATTGTGGCGCTTCTTAGAATATCCTCACGCTGCTCCTTCAGCGCACCGACAAATGGTATCAGCTCCTTGTACTCCGGCACAAGTGATGGATTCGCGCTGTTGTTTACAAGCTCCTCTATAGGCTTCACCATCCGCTTTGTAAGATGCTTTGACAGGAAAAAGCACATCACATACAGGATAAGTGACAGACCGATGATTATAGGAATTGCGGACATAAATATGGTCCATATACTGTTCGCTTCCTTGGCGATACGGATGACTGAGCCGTCCTCAAGCTTCATCGCATAGTAGAAAATTCTTCTCGAAAGTGTGTCCGAATTCCGCACACATCTGCCCTCGCCGGTCTTAAGCGCTTCAATATACTCCGGTCTATCTGAGTGGTTCTCAAGCGAACCTGCCTCATTGTCATAGAGCACGCTTCCGTCGCCGGCTATCCAGGTGACACGCACATCGAACTCATCCTCACCGGAAAAATCATTTATCAAATATCTTGCAAACTCCGCGTCGGTTTTCAAATCATCAAAAACCTGCTTTTTGAAAAGCTCATAGAACACCATAACCGACATAAAGAGTGTCACCACAATGGCGAACAATGTCATCCTCAAAAACTGGCTTAATATCTTCTCTTTCATGGCTCTAATACATACCCCACATTGCGGACTGTCTTAATCATTGCGCCCGCACTTCCAAGCTTCTGCCTCAGCGTCTTGATGTGCATGTCAAGGGTTCTCGACTCACCCTCGAAATCCACGCCCCACACCAGCTCCATTATTCTGTCACGGTGCATGGCAACACCGCTGTTATTCATAAGACAGCGGAGCAGCTCATACTCCTTGAAGGTCAGCTCCTTCGGTTCATCATCCACATACACGATATGTCTATCACTGTCAAGAAATATATTTCCGACGCGGATACTTTTGTCAGCTCCGGTGTCCATGCTTCTTCTTATCAGCGCTCTCACCCTCGATATCAGCTCCATAACCCCGAATGGCTTGGTTATATAGTCATCCGCTCCGATATCAAGTCCCTTCACCTTGTCAAGCTCGGTTGACTTCGCAGTGACAAGGATAACCGGAATCTTCTTCGTCTCGCCGGAAGCGCGCAGCTTCTTCAATATCTCTATGCCATCCTCATCCGGAAGCATGATATCCAGTAAAATCAAGTCCGGCCTTCTCTTTGCAAGCTCCTTCTTAAAATCCTTGCCGCATGCAAACCCGATCACATCATGCCCGCTGTTGCTGAGGGCTATGCTCTCAATCTCCCTTATGTTGTCGTCATCTTCAACTATATATATCAATGCCATGTTCTTTACCTTCTTTCATGTTTTCTCTGCCCTTGTCGGAATTTTGGTCACATTTAGACAGAGAAAAAGCCTTGTCTTTCAAGAAATTCCATGCTTTCTCTGCCTTTCCTAGAATTTTTGTCACTTTTAGACTGAGAAAAAGCACTGTTTTTTCAAAAATTCTCATGTTTTCTCTGCCCTTTTCGGAATTTTTGTCACACTTGGACCGATAAAAAGCCCTGTCTTTCAAGAATTTCCTTGCTTTCTCTGCCTTTTCCGGAATTTTTGTCACTTTTAGACTGAGAAAAATCCTTGTCTTTCAAGAAATTCCATGCTTTCTCTGCCTTTCCCAGAATTTTTGTCACATTTAGACTGAGAAAAAGCACTGTTTTTTCAAGAATTCTCATGTTTTCTCTGCCCTTATAGGAATTTTTGTCACACTTGGACTGATAAAAAGCCCTGTCTTTCAAGAATTTCCATGCTTTCTCTGCCCTTCTAGGAATTTTTGTCACTTTTAGACTGAAGCAATTTTTATCACCGCATAGGTTGCCATATATTTCCGGTACTTCAATAAATTGAACGCAGAATAAGCAATCCCCCGCTTCAAGTGTGTAGAGCACCAAACGGTGGGTAAGGTGGATGCTTATGTCAGTGTGAGTTAAAAGCTCCCACTGACAGTTCGCAAAGTGACTGCGTTCATGAGCAAGTAGCGAAAGCGGATTGCGAATGTCCGCTTTACTTTTCCATCCTACGGCAGCTCATACTTCTCCTTATACCAATGTACCTTAATCCTGAATTCCTCATTGTCTTTGCTCTTCACATTGTCAAGATACTCATGTGTATCGAAGCCGTCATTTCCTACCACCTGTATCAGGCAGACTGCAATATTCGAGCAGTGGTCGGCGACTCTCTCATAGTTGGTTATAAGGTCGGTGAGCACGAAGCCCAGCTCAATTGTACATTTGCCCTTTCTAAGCCTCCTTACATGTCTGTCCTTCAGCTCCGCCTTGAGATAGTCCATGACCTCCTCAAGCGGCTCGACATTGCCCGCCGCTTCCACATTCTCCATGGCAAAGGCATCAAATGCCATATTCACAATCTCATGTATCGCAGTCGTGTAGACATTGAGCTCAGCCGCTGCCTTCTCGGAAAAATGAAGCTTCTTGTCTCTCATCTCCTCGGCAGCCTCCTTGATGTTCACGGCGTGGTCGGATATTCTTTCAAAGTCTCCAATCACATGAAGGAGCATTGACACGGTCTGGCTGTCCTTCTTAGTGAGGTCTTTTCCATTGAGCTTTATCAGATAGGTTCCAAGCTCATCCTCATACTTGTCAACGATATCCTCATAGTGAAGTACCCTCTGTGCCTTATCCTCATCATAGCTTTCAAGAAGCTCCATCGACAGGAACAAGCCATCCCTTGCCACATCAGCCATCTTTACCGCAACATTTTTACACTGCTGTACTGCGAACGCAGGGGACTCAAGGAAACGAGGATCCAGCACCTGTATATCCTTCCCGACGGAACCTGCTTCCGCCTTTTCCTGCGCTTCATCCTTATCCTTGATTGTAAGACAGGCAAGCTTTGCAAGGAAATCGCCGAACGGAAGGAATATAATTGTCGCAGCTATGTTAAAGCATGAGTGGACAAGTGCGATAAGCCATGCGTTCGCTGTCATATTAAGTATTTCAAAGTGTAAGAAGGCATTCAGAGTGTAAAATACCACCATGAAAATAATTGTTCCGATAAGATTAAAATAGAAGTGTACCAGCGCGGCACGTTTCGCATTCCTGCTCGCTCCCATCGCGGATATGAGTGACGTCACGCAGGTACCGATATTCTGACCCATTATAATAGGAATCGCCGATGCCATCGTGACACCACCGGTTGCACAGAGTGCCTGCAATATACCGACGGAAGCCGATGAACTCTGGATTACCGCTGTCAGCACCGCTCCTACAATCATGCCAAGCACAGGGTTGGTGAACATGGTGAACATATTGGTGAACTGTGGAACATCCGCAAGCGGCTTAACTGCTGCGCTCATCGTATCCATTCCGAACATGAGTATGGCAAAGCCGACTAAAATAGTTCCTATATCCCTTTTCCTGTCCTTCTTGGAAAATAATATGAAGGACGAGCCTATAACCGCAAGTATAGGTGAAAAAGAACTCGGCTTCAACAGCGATACAAAGATATTGTCACTTTGGATTCCCGTGAGTGCAAGTATCCATGACGTGATGGTGGTACCAATGTTCGCACCCATAATAATTCCAATCGCCTGACCCAGCTTCATAATGCCAGAATTGACAAATCCGACTACCATTACAGTGGTAGCCGAAGAGGACTGGATTACAGCAGTAACCGCAGCCCCTAGAAGCACAGCCATTATTCTTTTCTTTGTAAGCTTCTCAAGCACGCTCTCAAGCCTGCCTCCCGACACCTTGGCGAGTCCGTCCCCCATTGCATTCATGCCGTATAGGAAGAGCGCGAGTCCTCCAAGCATATTCAAAACACTGAAAATATCCATTCCTGCCTCCTTTTTTTCCTGAAATAATTTTTACTGAAAAATATAAAAGTTTTTAGCTATTTTTTACAATTATGGTATAAGTACCCGTCTGCCTGAATTTCATAAAAAAATAAAGGTTGTCACGCTGTCCCGGGCAGCAGCAGCTTACCTACGGCGCCGTCCATCAGGTATAACAAACACAGCATCCAGCACTCTAACCGAGCGAGCATCTCACCTACGGTGCCGTCCATCAAGTATAAAAAGTCATAAATCCGTCTCACCTATTAAATTTTATATATCATGCCGTAACGCATAATGCAATAGCCAAAAGTCCAAAAGCATTTATCAAATACATGATAAAGCTTATGAACCCTTGACTTAAAGCTATATTGCTCACCTCTCACCGGTTATCGAAAAGATTACCCACTCTGCGATGTTGGTCGCATGGTCACCGATTCTTTCAAAATACTTTGCAACCATAAGAAGGTCTGTTGCCTGGTCGCCATCATCCGGGCGGTTATGTATAATCTCTATAATCTCTTTTTTTACCGTCATAAACAAGTCATCGACAACATCATCATGTTCAATAACAGCATGCGCCTTATCTAAATCCCTGTCGACGAACGCCTGTAGGCTGTCGATAACCATTATCATTGTCTCTTTTGCCATTGAACGGATATGCTCAAGGTTCTTTATATATGGCTTCTGTGACATAGCTATCGTCAGCTCCGAAATATCCGCTGCCTGATCGCCGATTCTCTCCATATCACTCACCATCTTCAGCGCCGCCGTGATAAGTCTTAAATCACCTGCCACCGGCTGCTGGTGAAGAAGGAGCTTATAGCATATATTCTCTATGTCCTTCTCCTTCTGGTCGACATCCACATCGAAATCAACCGCCCTGTGTGCCTGCTCCACATTCTGGTTCACAAGCGCACCAACCGCATTCTGTATAGCTTCCTCAATAAGCGTTCCCATATTGATGAGCTCACTGTTAAGCTGTGCCAACTCCTTGTCAAATCTGCTTCTCATCTCTGCCTCCTTATATTAAAAAAAAATTTATCAACGTCCGGATTAATCAGCCAAATCTTCCTGTAATATAATCCTCCGTCCTCTTATCCTTCGGCTGCGAGAATATATTGTCCGTGCTGTCCTTCTCAATCACCTCTCCGACGAGGAAAAATGCTGTATCATCGGATACTCTTGCCGCCTGCTGCATGTTATGTGTCACAACAACAACGGTATATTTTTTCTTAAGCTCCTCCATAAGCTCCTCAACCTTGAGTGTCGATATAGGGTCAAGGGCGCTGGTCGGCTCATCCATGAGAAGCACCTCCGGCGAAACCGCAAGTGCACGCGCGATGCAAAGACGCTGCTGCTGACCGCCTGAAAGACCAAGTGCTGACTTCTTAAGTCTGTCTTTTACCTCATCGAATATAGCCGCACCCTTCAGGCTCTCCTCGACAATCTGGTCAAGCTTGACTTTATTCTTTATTCCATGTATTCTCGGTCCGTAAGCCACATTATCATATATGCTCATAGGAAATGGGTTAGGCTGCTGGAATACCATGCCGATTTTTTTCCGGAGCATTGAGGTGTCAACCTTCGGGTCATAGATATCCACACCGTCAAGAAGCACCTGCCCCTCAATACGCACTCCCGGCACAAGGTCATTCATCCTGTTCAGGGTCTTTAAAAATGTCGATTTTCCGCAGCCGGAGGGTCCGATGAACGCTGTGATTGCGTTTCTTTTTATCTCCATATTGACATTCTTGAGTGCATGATTCTCACCGTACCACAAATCAAGCTTCTTTATATCCAAAATATTTTCCGGTAAATTCTTTTTTTCATCCATTTATATGTACCTATCCTTTCCTGTTCACATCGAATCGTGCCGCAAGCCATTTTGCGATAAAATTGATACCAAGCACAACCACAAGGAGCACCAGGCCGATTCCGAATGCCTGACCGTATTTTCCGTCCGACATACGGAAGTACATCTCTATTGTGAGTGTACCGCCCGCCTCCCTGATTTTCATGAAGAATGCCATGAGACTCTTCGGAAGCTTGTAGGCTGAACCCGCAGTGAACAGGAGTGCCGCCGACTCGCCGACGATTCTTCCTATCGCAAGGATAATTCCGGTGATTATTCCGGGCATTGCCGAGGGCAGGATGATGGTTCTTATCATGTGCCATTTGCCTGCGCCCATTCCAAGCGCTCCGTCGCGGTAGCTCTTAGGAACCGTCTTTAACGCCTCCTGCGTATTTCTTGTTATGAGCGGAAGCACCATGAGTGTCAGTGTGAGTGCTCCGGTGAGGAGCGAATATCCAAGGTGGAACGCCTGATTGAAGAGCACCAGACCGAACATACCGAATATGATTGAAGGTATTCCCGCAAGTGTCTCCGTTGTGAACTCAATTATCTTTACAAGCTTTCCCGGTCTGGCATACTCATTCAGGTATATGGCTGAGCCAACACCGATAGGTGTGGCAATGACTATCGTGACAACCACTATGTAGAGCGTGTTTACTATATTGCCTGCGATACCGGTTGTTCCTTTCAATGCGCTTCTCTCTGTGGTGAGAAAAGTCCAGTTGACATTGCTTAAGCCTTTTATTGTAACATAGATGATTATTCCGACAAGGATTCCCACGGATATCAATGCCGACAGATATATAAGCACGTATGCCACATTGTCAAACGGACGCTTTTTCTTTACAAGAATTGAATCAGCCATCTGCCTTTTCCCCCTTCTTCATCATACGGTTCAGAACCAGATTGATAATCATGATAAATACGAAAAGTACAAGTCCGATTGTGAAGAGCACCCTTCTGTGTGTATCCGCCGAATATGCCATCTCACTGACTATCGCCGTCGTGAGGAAACGTACCGAATTAAACGGAAGCGGCACATTCACGGCACTTCCGGCAACCAGAGTAATCGCCATCGCCTCACCTATCGCACGTCCTATTCCCAGTACAACGGCTGTCAATATTCCCGACTTAGCCGCAGGAATAATAACCTTGAATATTGTCTGGATATGTGTGGCTCCCATCGCTAGCGAAGCCGCCTTGTAGTGCTTCGGAACCGCACGAAGCGAAGACTCACTTATATTTATAACTGTCGGAAGTATCATCACCGCGAGCACCAGAACCGCTGATATGAGGTTCGAGCCGCCCGTAAACTGATGTGTCTTACTCCCGGCAAATATTATTTTCTCAAGCATGAACATAAGAGGATTTAATACCATGATTCCTATAAGTCCATAGACAATTGACGGAATACCTGCAAGCAGTTCGATTGCCGGCTTAACCACCTTAGACAGCTTCTGCGGCGCTACCTCCGCGAGGAAAACCGCTGTCAAAAGTCCTATCGGAACTCCAATAACTATCGCCATCGCTGTACCCACAAGCGAGGTTAAGATGACATATAATATTCCAAAATGCGGCTCCGCTGCCGTAGGCGCCCACACCGTGCCAAACAGGATTTGTGCAATTCCGACCTCCCCAAGAGCCGGAAGACCTTTTATGAACATATATACTGTGATGGAAATTACCGCCGCCACAGCCACAAAGGCAAATATTGTGAAGATGACCTTCGCGATAAATTCTATTAGATTTTTTGTTATTTTCCCTTTAAAAATATTTATCTGTGCGTCACTCTGAAAATTGCTTTTTTCAAACTTATTTTCAGTCATTCTTAACGCTTTATCATTTCTTTTATCAGTATTTACCGGTACATCCCTATCTGTTTTCTTACCTGCTGCAGGCTCTGCAGCAATCTCAATTGCCGGATTCGGACAGTTTATCACTTCAGCTTTCATATTTACCTCATTTCCCAGCCACTATATGGCAGATACACCACATAAGAAATAGACACTTAGCGGCAAATGTGTAATGCTTAGCACCACACTCATGCCGCCGAAAATCTTTTTTAATTTCAGGTTATTACAACGAAGGTTTTTTAACTGCTTTTTGTGATAACCTTTTTAAGTAGAAGCGTTCTTATGTATTTTCCAATATTTCAATCAGTCTACTGTGATAAGTCCTACTGTCTTTACAACCGCCTTGCCCTCATCTGACTTGAGGAAGTCGAAAAATGCCTGTACAAGCTCATTCTGCTCGCTTATCTCACCCTTGGTAGCCATAACGAACGGTCTGCAAAGGAAATATGTACCTGCAACAATGTTGTCCGAGGTAGGAGCTACATCATCAAGGTTAAGTGCATTTACGGAATCATCAAGTACATCAAGTGATACATAACCGATTGCGCCCTCTGTCGAAGCAACCTTAGCCATAGCTGCACCTGTTGAATCGCACTCTACAGCGTACTTACATGCATCCTCAACCTTTAAGATTTCCTCGAATGCTCCTCTTGTACCTGAACCTGCCTCACGACCTACTACAACAATCGGTGTATCGCTTCCGCCAACCTCGCTCCAGTTGGTTACAGCGCCTGTATAGATGTCTGAGAGCTGCTGCTTTGTAAGACCTGCAACAGTATTATTCTTGTCAACGATAACGGCTATACCATCGATTGCCACGATGTTCTCAACAGCTCCGCCGGACTTCTCGCTGTCCTTTAAGTTTCTTGAAGCATCACCTATATCGCAGCTTCCGTTAAGAAGTGACTCGATGCCTGCCGATGAACCTGAATATTCAACCGTAACTGTCACGCCGCTGTTAGCCTCCATGAAGGTCTCTGCAAGTGCATCCGCAAGCTTCTGCATTGATGTCGAACCTGCAAGTGAGATTGTACCGGAAAGCTTCTTATCAGCTTCAGCAGTTTTTGTTGTCTCCTGCTCTGTCTGCTGTATTGATGCCGCATTTGAACCTGTTGTTGTTCCATCTGTTGCATTATTTCCCGCTGTATTGCTGTTACAGCCTGTAACCATCATCATCGACATAGCAGCACATGCAACCATTGCTGCACACTTCCTAAATAAATTCTTCTTCATTTCTCTGCCTCTTTCCAGCCGCAACACGGCTTACATTCTTTTTCACACTTTTTTCTTTTCTTTTTCATAAACGAAGCTGTGTAAGCTGTACGTATCATCGCTTCACCTCTCGTTTACAATCAGCAGTCTACTACCCCTGTGTAAAATCCCCAATCATCCGAATGTAAAATCCGCGTAAAAGAAATCTGGGACAGGGGTCAGGTCCCTGTCCCAGATTAGTATAAGTAAAATCTGCGTAATCAGCTATCATGGTTATATGTAATAAATGTAAAATCTATGTAAAAATCACAAAAACGAAACCGGTTTTCGGTTTCATTTTTGTGATTGGCTGTGTGGTTGATTATGTTTTCCGGGTGGCTGGCTGGGACAGGGGTCTGACACCAGTGTCCCACGGCTGGTTTCCGGCTTCCGGTGTTTCCTGGCTTTGGGACACTGGTGTCAGACCCCTGTCCCAGCGATTCACTGCTTGAAATAATTTTCAGAATATTTATACCTCTTAGCCATCACATCGGAGCCTGATGATATGATTGCATCCGCCTCCTCCTTGGTGAGCTGCTTGGCGTTCCCGGAGTAATAATCTCCGTCCCAGTATGTATCCTCATATATATGAAGATAGGTATTGTAGAGCATTTCCGTGTCTGTAAAGCCTGTAAATTCCACATAATACCAGTTTGAGGCACCGCCGGAGCCATTCCATGTAGCATCCGTCTTTAGGTCTAAAAATGCTCTGTAATTGATATCATACACATAGACCTTATCGCCGTCTGTATGGAATATGTAGCACTTCTCAGCGATGACTGCCACTTCGTTAAGACCATCCCCATCAAAGTCAAGCACGCTGAAGCTCTCCGCCTGTATTCTCCTTCCGGTCTGCTCATACTGCATGTCATCCAGGGCATCCACATTCTCTAAGGCTTCTCCCTTATATATAACCTCTTTCGTGCCTGCAAGAGCCTGCTTTACCGGTTCCGGCACGATATTTATGACTTCCCTGTTAACTGTGAGTATGTTTCCTATATGACATCCACTCTCATCAAAGCTGAAATCAAAATCAACATTCCAGTATGTTCCCTCCGCGTCCTGACTGTACCAGTGATAGCACAGTCTCTTTTCCGTGACCACATTCTCGAACATTTCAACACTATCGGCATTGCTTCTGAGACCGAAATAAACTAATTTTTCATCGCCGTTCACATCAGCAAATACACTGTCCTTTCCGATAGCGGTAAAGCCTTCGTTGACCTCCTTCTTAAGCTGCGCGGCATACTCCTCCCTCAGATACGCACTGAAAATATTTGACGCATCTGTGCAGTAATATGGCGACAAATCCTTTTCATTTTTCAAATCATACACAAAGTACAATCCAAGCTCCCTGTCATGCGCCTCTAAAATAAGCTCCTCACTGCCGTCCCATGTCATATCGACAAGCCCTATGCTCATTCCGACTCCACCGCCAAAATGCTGTATCGCCCACGCAACCTCATCTGTCCTGCCATCATACTCAATAGTGAGCTTATTTTCTGCCACGCTGTACACAAGGCTCACATCGCCGACAGTGTATATCTCATCCCAACTGTTGGTATTCTCATTATATCTGTAGTCCGCGCTGTGTTCTATGTCCTGTCCGTACTGACCGCCAATCAGCGGGCAGGTAAGCTCCTCAGTCGGCTTATCCGGTATCCTGCCGGGAGCTTCGCTTGCCGCTTCACCGGTTGAGTTTTGTGTGTTTCCTGTAATTTCTGTTGTCCCACTACTGCCATTTTCCGTCCCGGACTGTACAATATCGGTCTGCATAATGCTCTCCGTCGGTTCCTGCGCCGCCGTATTCCCACTTCCGTCTGCCCTTCCGCACGCAGTCATAAGGACTGTCACTGCCAGCGCACCAAGTGCCAATGTTGTTTTTTTCACCATTTTGTAACCTCCCACGTATGTCTTATGTATATTTGTAAAACTCACCTCTATGCACACTATGTTAGCACTTAACTGCACATCAGTGGTTACAAAATCCTTACATTTTGTTACAAAAATATTAATTTTAGTTACAGGATTGTTACGGATATTTCGCTATTGTTACAAAATGGGACACTGGTGTCAGACCCCTGTCCCAAAAGCTGGGACAGGGGTCTGACACCATGTGTCCCACTAACCTATCGCTTTCTTCATGCTCCTTACATACTCGCCTATGTACTTCGGTGCGTCCTTTCCGTACTGGGCTGCAAGCTTTACTATGGCGCTTCCGACTATTACTCCGTCGGAGACTGCCGCCATCTGCACCGCCTGCTCAGGTGTGGATATTCCGAAGCCTACCGCGCACGGTATGTCCGTGTTTTTCTTAATCATATCGACAATCTCGCCGATATTTGTTGTAATCTTAGAGCGCACGCCTGTGACGCCAAGCGATGACACAAGGTAAATGAATCCGTCCGCCTCGCGCGCAATCATCGCCGCACGTTCATGCGATGTAGGCGCTATGAGTGAAATGAGGTCTACATCATATTTTTTACAGATAGGAAGGAACTCATTTTTCTCCTCGTATGGGGTATCAGGCAGGATAAGTCCGTCGATTCCGATTTCTTTACAGATGGAGATAAATTTCTCACTGCCGTAGGAAAATACAACATTTGCATAGGTCATAAACACCATAGGTGTGCTCACTTCCTTCCTTATCTCCCTCACGAAATCAAAAATCTTGTCGGTGGTCACTCCGCCCGCAAGCGCGCGTATATTAGCCTCCTGAATGACCTGTCCCTCAGCCGTGGGGTCTGAAAAAGGTATTCCAAGCTCTATTATGTCCGCTCCGTTTGCGCACATCTGTTTAACTATCGCCGCCGTGGTTTCAAGGTCGGGATCCCCGCAGGTTATAAATGGTATAAATGCCTTGCCGTCCTTAAATGCTTCCTTTAATCTACTCATTGATATCCTCCCCTCTGTAGCGTGCAATTGCCGCACAGTCCTTGTCTCCTCTGCCTGAAATCGTTATGACTATTATCTGGTTCTTATCCATTGTCGGTGCAAGCTTCTTAGCGTAGGCAACCGCATGTGCCGACTCGATTGCAGGGATGATTCCCTCCATTTTAGACAGATACTCGAACGCGTCGACCGCCTCGTCATCCGTGACAGGAACGTACTCCGCCCTTCCTATATCGTGAAGATATGCGTGCTCAGGTCCTATTCCAGGATAGTCAAGCCCGGCTGAAATAGAGTAAACCGGGGCAATCTGTCCATATTTGTCCTGGCAGAAATATGACTTCATTCCGTGGAAAATGCCTTCCCTTCCGGTATTTACCGTCGCCGCTGTCTCGAAGGTGTCGATTCCTCTTCCTGCTGCCTCACAGCCTATAAGCCTCACGTTCTTGTTATTTATAAAATTGTAAAATGTCCCGATTGCGTTGGAGCCGCCGCCGACACAGGCTATAACCGCATCCGGAAGCCTGCCCTCCTTCTCCATGAGCTGCTCCTTGATTTCCTTTGATATGACCGCCTGGAAATCGCGGACAATCGTAGGGAACGGATGAGGTCCCATAACCGAACCGAGACAGTAATGCGTATCGTCTATTCTGTTCGTCCACTCACGCATAGCCTCTGATACTGCGTCCTTGAGTGTAGCCGTTCCGGACTTTACCGGGATAACCTCAGCGCCTAAAAGCCTCATTCTGTATACATTGAGCGCCTGTCTTTTGGTGTCCTCCTCGCCCATGAACACAACGCATTCCATGCCCATGAGTGCTGCTGCCGTCGCAGTCGCAACTCCATGCTGGCCTGCTCCTGTCTCAGCGATGAGCCTTGTCTTTCCCATCTTTTTTGCAAGAAGCGCCTGTCCAAGCACATTGTTGATCTTATGTGCCCCGGTATGGTTTAAATCCTCCCTCTTAAGATAAATCTTCGCCCCGCCTAAGTCCTCGGTCATCTTCTTTGCAAAATAAAGGCGGCTTGGGCGGTTCGCATACTCATTTAAAAGTGTGTTCAACTCATTGTTAAATTCAGGGTCATCCTTATAGTGATTGTATGCCTTCTCAAGCTCTATAACCGCATTCATAAGTGTTTCCGGAATGTACTGGCCGCCGTGCTGCCCGAACCTTCCGTTTCCTGTACTTCCTGTGTAGAAGCTGTCATGTGAATCTGCCATGTGTGTTCTCCTTATCTATTGAAATATTATAATGTAATTGCAAAAATCATTATATCTGTGTATTGTGTCATCTGCATTTCTCCACGAACTGCTGCATTTTACCGTAATCCTTATAGCCATCCGTCTCCACGCCGGAGCTGATATCGACTGCGTAGGGCTTATATTTTTCTATCGCATCGGATACATTGTCAATGGTCAGGCCCCCTGCAAGGAAAAATGGTCTTTTCATCCCCAAAATGAGCTGCCAGTCGAAGGTCTGTCCTGTGCCGCAGCCATTGTCAAGCAGGATAAAATCCGCCGGATATGAGTTCGCAAGCTCTATATCCTGTCCGCTCCTTATCTTAAAGGCCTTAATGACAGGTGCATCCGTCATTCCTCTTATCCGCTCAAGATACGCTTCATCCTCATGTCCATGAAGCTGTATCACCCTTATCGCGCCTCCGCTTACAAGCTGAGCCACCCTCTGCGGCTCCTCATCGACAAACACGCCGACCGGTGTTATGTCCCTGTCAAGCTTAGCCGTAAGCCCTGCCGCCTGCTCTGCTGTGACATATCTTCTGCTCCTTTGCCAGAAAACATAGCCGATATAGTCCGGCATTAACCTGTTCGCATATTCTATATCGCACCCACGCCTCAGACCGCATATCTTTATCTTCGACAATATCACTACCTCCCTTGGGACACGGGGTCAGACCCCTGTCCCACAATCTGGGACAGGGGTCTGACCCCGTGTCCCAACCTGGCAAGCATGCCCTTTTTGTCATTTGACAGCATTAGTGTCTCGCCTATAAGCACGCCGTTGACGTTAGCAGCTCTTAGTATGTCTATGTCCGCCGCGGTCTTGATTCCGCTCTCGGCTATGAACATTACATTATCCGGAACAAGTTTTCTGAGCCTTTCGCTGTTATGTATATCAACGGTAAAGTCCTTGAGGTTTCTGTTGTTCACACCGATTATTCTTGCGCCTGCGTCAAGCGCCGCCTCAATCTCATGTCCATCATGTGCCTCGACCAGTGCCGACAGTCCCAAGCTGTCCGCTATAGCTATGTATTCCTTAAGTCTTGCCGTCTCCGTTATCGCGCATATAAGCAGGACTGCCGAAGCTCCAAGCGTCTTGGCCTGATATATCATGTACTCATCGACCGTGAAGTCCTTTCTGAGACACGGAATATTTACATTGGCGGCTATCTCACGCAGATAATCATTGCTTCCTAAAAACCACCTAGGCTCTGTGAGAACTGATATCGCCCCTGCTCCGGCGGCTTCATATTCCCTTGCTATGTCAAGATATGGAAAATCCGGTGCGATAAGTCCCTTCGACGGTGAAGCCTTCTTGCACTCACATATAAACGTGATTTCCGGGCGGGCAAGCTCCCTTTCAAATGAAAAATGCTCTGCAATGGCTTGTTTGCTGTACATCACATCATTTACATCATTTTCGTTCTGCATGTCATTCCCGGCAGCACTCTCCTGCCTATATATCTCCTCCGCCTGCCGCCTCATAGCCTGTGCGGAGATATTCTTTTTTTCCTCTTCTATGCGGTGCTGCGTGTACTCCGCTATTGTGTCAAGTATTGTTCTCATACTTCCTGTGACGCTTTCTTAAGTTCGTTGAGTTTGTCAAGGGCTGCACCGGAATCGATAATCTCACCGGCAAGCTTTACCCCGTCTGCAAGTGTAGCTGTCTTTCCTGCAACAAAAAGTCCTGCACCTGCGTTTAACTGTACAATCTCCCTCTTGGCTCCCTTTATGCTTCCGTCAAGTATCCCCTCCGTAATCTTCGCATTCTCCTGCGGTGTTCCACCGACAATCTCAGACTTATCGACTGTCCTAAATCCGAAATCCTCCGGTTTTATCATGTAGGTTCTGTATCTTCCGTTCTCGAAATCACATACCTTGGTCGGTGCACTTATTGAAATCTCATCAAGCTTATCCATGCCGTATACGACAACACCCTTCTTCACGCCAAGCTCCATAAGCACCTGTGCAAGCGGCTCTACAAGCGACTCATCATACACACCAAGCACCTGGAATGTCGGGTGCGCCGGGTTGGTGAGCGGTCCAAGTATGTTAAATACGGTTCTTATTCCAAGCTCCTTTCTGACAGCGCCGACATACTTCATCGAAGTGTGATATTTCTGTGCAAAAAGGAAGCAGATTCCTACAGTGTCAAGGAGCTTCCTGCACTGCTCCGGCTCAAGATTTATGTTGACGCCAAGCGCTTCAAGACAATCCGCTGTTCCACTCTTAGATGAAGCAGCGCGGTTGCCGTGCTTTGCCACCTTCACCCCTGCTGCGGCAATCACCATGGCTGCCGTTGTGGAAATGTTGAAGCTGTGTGCGCCATCGCCGCCCGTTCCGACAATCTCAATCACATCACCCTCATGTTCAACCTTGATGGCATGCTCTCTCATAGCTGCCGCACAGCCCGAAATCTCATCTATCGTCTCAGCCTTGGTGCTCTTTGTTGACAGTGCCGCAAGAAATGCCGCATTCTGTGTCTGCGTTGTCTCACCGCTCATAATCTCATTCATCACCTGATATGCCTCATCGTAGGTCAAATCACCTTTTTCTACAATCTTTACAATAGCTTCCTTAATCATGCCTGAATCCCCGCTTTCTCATTTAATAGCTTTTATAAAAAATTTTCATCTTATCTTAGGTTTTTATTGTTGTAATCTTATTTCAAGCAATTCATATCTGATTTTACAAGGCAGTTTTTAATATCTGAAACCTTCCAAAATTAAAACTTATTTTTCCCTAACTACCTTTGTTATATTTTAAACTCCTGCCTGTTCTTCCCCTTCTTATACCTCTTATATTTAGGCTTCTGCCTGCTTCCTTCCCGCCAGCTCAATGAAATTCCTCAACATCTGCTTCCCCTCCGGCGTCATAATCGACTCCGGGTGAAACTGTACTCCGTAGACCGGATATTCCATGTGCTTCACCGCCATAATTTCACCGTCCGCTGTGCGCGCCGTAACCGACAGGCATTCCGGCATAGTCTCCTCAACCGCTGCAAGCGAATGATAACGCGCCACCGGCGTAATCCTTGAACAGCCGTTAAAAAGCTCACAGTCCGTATCAAGCGTCGTGTCCGACTGCTTGCCATGCATAAGCTCCTTAGCGTATGACACCGTTGCCCCGTAGGTCATGCATATTGCCTGATGTCCAAGGCACACACCAAGTATCGGAAATCTGCTTCCAAGCTTTCTTATCACCTCCGGGCAGATTCCTGAATCCTCAGGTCTTCCCGGTCCCGGTGAAATGACGATTCCACCAGGGTTCATTTTCTCAATGTCACCGACTGTCATCGCGTCATTTCTTATAACCTTGATATCAGGCTCAATGCTCCCGACAAGCTGATACAGATTATATGAAAAGCTGTCATAATTATCTATCAGTAAAATCATTTCTGACCTCCTTTTTAGAACTCTGTTTGTATTTTTAACTGCATACTTTTAACATTCAGTACTATTTTTTATCAGATATAAACCTTATCTGTCATTGTTCTAAGCAAAGGTAATTGTATCTGATTTAACACCATCATTCATCTATACTCTGCGCCGCCTCAAGTGCCTTCACAACCGCAGCCGCCTTATTGATACATTCCTGATACTCCTTCTCAGGAACCGAATCCGCAACGATTCCCGCGCCGCTTCTTACAAAGACCTTTCCGTTTTTCTTGTAGGCAATTCGTATCGCTATGCAGGTGTCAAGGTTTCCTGTGAAATCGATGTAGCCTATCGCACCGCCATATATGCCCCTCTTGTTGTTTTCAAGGTCATTGATTATCTGGCAGGCACGAAGCTTCGGCGCACCTGACAGGGTTCCGGCAGGCAATACCGCGTCGACCGCGTCAAGTGCATCCCTGTCCTCCCTTATCTGTCCTCTCACCGTTGACCCGATATGCATTACATGCGAATACTTCTCTATGCAGTGATACTTCTCAACCTCAACCGTCCCGAACCTGCTTATCTTTCCAAGGTCATTTCTTCCAAGGTCGACTAACATATTGTGCTCCGCAAGCTCCTTCGGGTCGGCTAGAAGCTCCTTTTCAAGTCTGTCATCCTCCTCCGCCGTCTTGCCTCTCGGTCTTGTCCCTGCAAGCGGAAAGGTGTGGAGCACTCCGTTTTCAAGCTTGACAAGTGTCTCCGGCGAAGCTCCCGCAACCTCCACATCCGTTCCCGAAAAATAGAACATGTACGGCGAAGGGTTCAGTGTCCTCAGTACTCTGTAAGTGTTAAGGAGGCTTCCTTCATACTCCGCCTCAAGACGGTTTGACAGGACTATCTGGAAAATATCACCCTCGAATATATGGTGCTTAGCATTTTCCACCATGCTGCAATACTCTTCTTTTGAAAACAAAGGCTTAATCCCACTTGTCATGTGCCCTCCGGTATCCTTTACCGGCTCACCATGTCTTATAAGCTCCTCCATCCTCTCCAGCTCTGCCACAGCCTGCACATAACCGTTCTCAATGTCCGCGGTCGGAACATTTGCAATCAATATTATCCTGCTTTTCAAATTATCAAAGGCAATGACCTTATCAAACAGCATCAAGTCAACATCCTTAAAGCCCTCCGTGTCCTTCGCGTCAAGTCTTAACGTCGGTTCCGAATATTTTAAATAATCGTAGGAAAAATATCCGACCAGCCCACCTGTGAAGGTCGGCATCCCCTGTATCACCGGGCTCTTGTACCTTGAAAGCACCTCTCTTATATGTTTATCCGGGTCGAATGTCTGAAATTCTTCGTCTCCGACCCTCATCCTTCCGTTACTGCAGGTTATGATAAACTTAGGTTCAAACCCAAGGAATGAATAGCGTCCCCATCGCTCATTGTCCTCAACGCTCTCAAGCATGTAACAATGCTCGGAGACATTCATAAGGCTTCGCAGAACCTGAACAGGTGTCTTGATATCCGACAGCAGCTCCGAACATATAGGTACGATGTCATAATCACCTTCTGCGGCTATTCTCTTAACTTCATCCAAAGAAATGTTAATTTTCATTGTGTTCTCCCTTCGTCTATAACAAAAAAGTCCTTGGCAGAGAATCTCTTCTCTGCCAAGGACGAATCTACAAATCCGCGGTACCACCTTGCTTCACAGCCACGCTGTGCACTTATCAGGATACAGTCATATCCCCGGCAACTCACGTATGCCTGCACGTCACGAAATACTCGGCAATATGTACATTCTGTTATGCTGCACACGATATAAGCCTTTGTTCCGTGCCCTCTGCGATCCACTTGATAACCTGTGTTCTACCCACTCTCAGCAACGTGGGCTCTCTGTAGGAGCATAATTACCTTTACCTTCGCTTCAACGGTTTAGCCTGTTAAATTTATAAAGAATATAACACTCATATATTCCAATGTCAAGTGGGGATTTTAACTTTTTTCAATCCCTTTTGATTAATATTCCACACCCCAGATATCATTCCACATCTCTAGCTGCTCCGCGGTCAATTCATTGTACTTTTCAACAAACTCCTCATAAGTCAGGTCACCCATGTTGACCGTGTCATCTGCGGCTTCCTTAGCCCATTCAAGCTGTTCGCCGGAAAGCTTGATTGACTTCTTACCATCAAAATATTCATCCGATATCTTGTCCGAAAGAACATTTCCTTCTGTATCAATAAAATAATTCTGCACAAGACAGCGGATATTCTTGGAATTCATGTCCTTGACCTTGACATCCCTTGCAACCTGCCTTGGATCATTCTCATTAAATGCAAGTATCTTCATGCCCTCCTTCGTGCGGGTTGTTCCCCTCTGCGCTCCTAGGTACATTCCGGAGAGCATATTCCTTGGTCTGCTATCCTGCGCCGCAACAGTCGCAAGCACTTCCTCCGCCAGCCCCGCATAGTCATCGAGGATACTAATATGATTCCTGTCATCAAAATACCCCGAATACTGCGCATCGGTAATCACATATTGATAGGTCGCGTAGCCATCCTTGGTAATCATGTTCGACGTGTACATGTCCGCGACAAGCTCCACCTTGTCGGATATCTCCGCACATCACAGCTGCCGGCATGCTGCTTCACCCCATTGGCATCAGTCGGACAATCGCAGCTCTCAAGATACTTGTGCTGCATTTCTGTTGACAGCTCTGCGCCGCTTCCGTTCTGACTGCCAGCTCCCTTAGAGCATGCAGCAAGTGAAAGTATTGTCATACATATTATCGGTATCAGACATAATTTTCTCATATTGTAGTCCCCCTTTTGTAATTTTTAGTCAAGGTTACATAGATAATTATATAAAAAGAATTGTATTTTGTCTACTATTATTTTCTATATTAGTAAACAAAAACATGCTATAATCAGACTATTTTTTTCATAATCCGATTATAGCATGTTTATAATATAAATCCAAGGCAGTTAAATCTTTATTCCACTCCCTTAAGCGCCTCCACAAGGTCAAGCTTCTTGATTCTGCTCGAGAGCATTAAACTAGTGTACTGTATCATTGAAATTTAGTATATCTGCCACTTTAATTAAAAAGT
>OJMH01001593.1_pt1 | contig 22021 bp, 18 predicted proteins | sample 1597111 | NCBI WGS metagenome assembly OJMH01 (sample SAMEA2452115, study PRJEB22498) | human gut metagenome | reverse complement strand
CTGACTATGTAAAGAACATGATCACAGGTGCTGCTCAGATGGACGGCGCTATCCTTGTAGTTGCTGCTACTGACGGTGTTATGGCTCAGACAAAGGAGCACATCCTTCTTTCACGTCAGGTAGGCGTTCCTTACATCGTTGTATTCATGAACAAGTGTGATATGGTAGACGATGAGGAGCTTCTTGAATTAGTTGAGATGGAGATCACAGAGCAGCTTGAGGAGTATGACTTCACAGGTTGTCCTATCATTAAGGGTTCTGCTCTTAAGGCTCTTGAGGATCCAATGGGACCTTGGGGCGATAAGATTATGGAGCTTATGGATACTGTTGATACTTATATCCCAGATCCACAGCGTGCTACAGACAAGCCATTCCTTATGCCAATCGAGGATATCTTCACAATCACAGGTCGTGGTACAGTTGCTACAGGTAGAGTTGAGCGTGGTGTTCTTCATGTTAATGAGGAAGTTGAGATCGTTGGTATCCATGAGGATAAGAAGAAGACAGTTGTTACTGGTATCGAGATGTTCCGTAAGCTTCTTGATGAGGCTCAGGCTGGTGATAACATCGGTGCTCTTCTCCGTGGTATCCAGAGAACAGAAATCCAGAGAGGACAGGTTCTCGCTAAGCCAGGTACTGTAACTTGCCATAAGAAGTTTACAGCTCAGGTTTACGTTTTAACAAAGGAAGAGGGTGGACGTCATACACCTTTCTTCAACAACTATCGTCCACAGTTCTACTTCAGAACAACAGACGTTACAGGTGTTTGTGAGTTACCAGCCGGCACAGAGATGTGCATGCCTGGCGATAACGTTGAGATGACAATCGAGCTCATCCACCCAATCGCTATGGAGCAGGGTCTTACTTTCGCTATCCGTGAGGGTGGTAGAACAGTAGGTTCAGGCCGTGTTGCTTCAATCATTGAGTAATCTTTGATTTCGTATCATAGAAACTTAAATACAAGCCGCAATTCCTCATTTTATGAGGAGTTGCGGTTTCTTTTATTACGGAAGATGGTCGAACACAAAGAAAAGCCAACTTCGAGATTTCTCTCAAAATGGGCTCGTGATACAAGATTGTATAATATGGTTTAGGAGCCGGAGGTTGAGCGGTTTTTATACAGTGCCAGTACCTGTAGGGGTGGCATAATCCTGATACAGACAAATATCTGCATTTTAAGTTGATAGTTCAAGGTTGGATTGGTATAATAGCTAAAAAAATAAAAGCAACATTTAACAGCTTGAGTAATTGCTTAGTACCTATGTTAATGAATGGACAATCTAAAACTCGTGACAAAAAGGCTAAACTATTATTTGTCAAAGAAAGGGAAACAGTATGGAGATGGAAAAATCTGATATGCAACTAAAAAAGCAAATAGAAAAGCGAATAGATGAATATGGGTATAACTTGTATCATTATACATCTATGAGTACTTTTATAAGTATGCTAAACAGTCGTGAACTATGGTTAAGTAATACAGGGACAATGAATGATAGAAAAGAAACGATATATTTTATTGAGATGATACAGAAGGAATTAAAAGAGTATCAGAGAAACGATTTTTTCGATAAAGTATATGAGCAGATATCAGGACATTATAAATATGCATTTTGTTTGTCGACAGAAAAAGATGATGTTGCACAATGGGAACGATATGCAGATTCTGCAAAGGGTGTTTGTATAGTTTTTAATGTAGAGGAATTATGTAAATGTTTATATGGTTATAGGGATTTTATGTTTAATAAGGTGTTTTACAATGAGACGGTTGGAGAAAGTAAGTATTTCAAAATTTTAAAGAAATATTTTGAAACAGGGCAGATTGAAATATATAAAACCGAAGAAGAATTAATTAGATTTTTATTGTATGCGGGGAATTTACATAAGCATAGTTCTTTCTTGCATGAGTGTGAAGTTCGAATTACTACTATGAATAATACAAAACAGTATGGAATTGAATATGCTTTAAAGGAATTAGGAAATATTGTTAAGAAAGTTCTCATATTAAAACCAGATATTATGGGACATGAAAAAGGTACAAATTTTGAAAAATTAATAGATAAAGTAATAATTGGCCCGCGTTCACAGCAGAATATAGCAATCTTGCAAGAGTATATATGTTCAAAGGGGTTTTATATAATGGCAAATAATGTAATTCAATCAGAATGTCCCTTAAGATAGATGAAGATTATCGCGGTAAATGGCAATGAATCATGATTATGTTAGTTTTTCGGGATATGGACAATATTTGCCGTAGCTATTATTAAGAAAGTGAGATGAGCATTTTGGAAAATACTTTTGACCTTTCACAATTTGATAAATACAGAGAAGACAACAGAAGAGAAGTGAAAAAAGCAAATGGTGGTCTGCCAATTTCACTGTGGGACACGTATTCTGCTTTTGCAAATTGCTATGGCGGTGTCATTATCCTCGGTGTCAAAGAAGAAAAAGATGGTAGTTGGAAAACTACCGGTCTTCAGAATGCGTCCAAGCTCCGAAAAGACTTTTGGGATACCATCAATAATTCTAAAAAAGTGAATATCAATCTCCTGTCGGAAGATGACGTAGAGATGTATGAAGTCGGTGACAACAAAGATGTTATTATGGTTATTTATGTGCCCATGGCGAAGCGTGAGCAGAAGCCGGTGTACATCAACAATGACATTTTTAATGGCACTTTCCGCCGTAATTATGAGGGCGATTATCATTGTACCAGATTGCAGGTAAAAACCATGCTCCGTGACCAGACCGAGCGCACCATGGATATGGAAGTGCTTGATAAGGTTCCGATGGAAGACTTGAATTATGATACCATTCATGGATATCGCAACAGTCATCGTTCATTAAAAGAAGGACATCCCTTTGAACGTCTGAGCGACCACGAGTATTTAAGAAGCATTGGTGCGGCTGCTATTTCAGAGGAAGACGGAAGGCTGCATCCTACGGCGGCAGGTATGCTGATGTTTGGTGATGAGTACAATATTGTACGTCACTTCCCTGAGTATTTTTTAGATTACAGGGAAGAGTTGGACCCTACTACACGCTGGAGCGACAGATTGCAGTCCAGTTCCGGTGAATGGTCCGGAAATGTGTGTGACTTTTATTTTAGAGTTTATAACAAGATTATTAAAGACATTAAGGTACCTTTCAAAATGGTCGGTGGTGAGCGTATTGATGATACTCCGGTGCACAAGGCACTCCGTGAAGCTTTGGCAAACTGCCTGATTAATGCAGATTATCACGGATTGCGAGGTGTTGTTATCCGTAAGGAACCGGACAAGCTGATTTTGGCAAATCCGGGCTATGTCAGAACGGGTAAAAAGCAGATGCGTCTTGGTGGCGAATCCGATCCAAGAAACAAGGCTCTTATGAAAATGTTTAATCTCATCAATATCGGTGAACGTGCAGGAAGCGGTGTGCCGAATATCTTTAATGTTTGGGCAGATGAAGGCTGGGAAGAACCGGTAATTGAAGAGAGATTTGATCCGGATAGAACAGTGCTGTCGCTTCCTTTTAAGAAAATGGTGGCGGAAAAAAGTGGCGAAAAAAAAGTGACGAAAAAAAGTGGCGAAAAAAAAGTGACGAAAAAAACGCAGGAGAAATTCGATGCTATTTTGAATGCTATGCAACCTGATAAGTGGCATAAAGCTTCTGAATTTGAAGTTATTGCAGGTGTTAAGGAATCAAGAATTAAAGTACTGCTTAAGGATATGATGGAACAGGGACTGATTGAGAGTAGCGGTAGTACGAAAGGTAAGATGTATAGAAAAATTAATGCGAATTAATATAAAGTATTTGAGATGGCACAAATGGGTGAAATTGTAGGCAGAGAGTTGAAATGTTGGTGGAAACATTAGAAGAACTGAATAAATTATACCGAAAAAGGGAGGTCAATGCTCTTTTTATTTGAAACCCCCGAAAATAAAGGTTTTTAAAGAAAAAATAGGTAGTAAGTTTGACACTACAGTCAGAAAAGAGGAAGAAATAGTATGAGATTTTACTTGAAAAAAGCATTAGTCGGAAATTTAAAGAAATTAGGCAGTGGTATGGCGGTCACGGCATTGTCAATGAGTCTGTGCGCCGGGGTATTGTCCGGGTGTGATAAGGGTACCGGGACCGACAGTAACGCAGGTTCATCCGGCAATATGCAGGTCGGAGAGAGCAGCGCCGATGACCTGAAGCCGGAAACAGAGAATCCCGAATCGGAAGGAGAGAGCACCACACAGTTCCCGGTTATAGAGAGAAAGACGGCGGATGAAATCAAGATTAATCCCGAGAAGATTGACGTGACGACATTTTCACTTCCGGACGTGCCCGAGGAGTCGGGCGTATTTGTTCAGCCGATAGCGGACATTTCCGATGACTTTATAAGAGGAATGGATGCCTCTGCGGTGCTTGCGGTTGAGAACAGCGGTGCGAAGTACTATGGCTTTGACGGCGAGGAGCAGGACGTGTTCAAGACGCTTGCCGAGGCGGGTGTCAACTACATAAGACTGCGTGTATGGAATGACCCATATGATGAGAATGGAAATGGGTACGGCGGTGGAAACAATGATGTTGCCACAGCTATCGAGCTTGGTAAGAGAGCGACACAGTATGGTATGAAGGTATGCATAGATTTCCACTATTCGGATTTCTGGGCAGACCCGACTAAGCAGTATGTTCCGAAGGCGTGGAAGGGCATGAATCTTGAGCAGAAGAGCGATGCGCTCTATGATTTTACGGTGACAAGCCTTACAGATATTCTGAATGCCGGTGTCGATGTATGTATGGTTCAGGTAGGAAATGAAATCAATAAGGGAATGTCAGGGGAGACATTCATGTCCTCGGTTGCGGAGCTGTTGAAGGCGGGCAGCAGTGCAGTGCGTGAGGTTTCAAAAGCTGCCGGAAAAGACATTCAGGTTGCTGTCCACTACACAGACATTGATAAACAGGGTGAGGTTGCGAAGATTACGGCCGACCTTGATAAATATGGTGTGGATTATGATATTTTTGCAATGTCCTACTATTCATTCTGGCATGGCTCGATGGAGAATATGCAGGAGATGGCAGAATATGTGCAGGACACCTACGGCAAGAAGGTTGTGATTGCAGAGACTTCATATTGTTATACCACAGAGGATGGTGACGGAAGCGGAAACAGTGTATCCGGTGACGGCGACCTTGTGGATGGGTATGATGCAACTGTCCAGGGACAGGCAGATATGCTTCGTGATATATGTGCGGCAGCAGATGAAGCTGATATAATGGGTGTGTTCTACTGGGAAGGAACATGGATTCCTGTTGGACCTGCTGACGCTGATAACTCATCAATTTGGGAGAAATATGGAAGCGGCTGGGCGAGCAGCTATTCAGGCTCCTATGATCCTAAGGACGCAGGTAAGTATTACGGCGGCTGTTCATGGGATAATCAGGCAATGTTTGATTTTACCGGACATCCGCTCGACTCACTCAAGGTATTCAGGGAGTTAAAGTATGGGGCAACAGCACCGCTTGCGGTTGAAAAGGTTCCTGACGTTGAGGTATCCTGCAATGTGGGAGCTGAGCTGGCACTGCCTGAGACAGCACAGGTTGTCTACAATGATAAGACAGCCAACAGGGAGGTTCCTGTTGTATGGGATGCTGAACAGATCGCAGCGATAGACACCAATATAGGCGGAAGCTATCAGGTAGATGGCATTCTTCAGGACGAGGAGCTGGACGAGGAGTACAGAACGGTTGTCGCAAATGTTGAGGTTAAGCTTATAAATTACGTTGTAAACCCTAGCTTTGAGGATTCCGACACTTCCATGTGGAAGGTTACATACAATGGAAAAGAAAACCCTACAGATTATCAGGTCAACGCCAAGGATGCCAGGACGGGTGAGACCGCATTCCACTTCTGGTCGGTGAGTGAGATGGATTTCTCCATTGAGCAGGAGGTTACAGGACTTGAGCCGGGAACCTATCAGCTCTCAGCCTTCTCGCAGGGCGGAGATATGCTGAGCTCATCCGTGCTTGAGCTGTATGCGATTGCGGATGGACAGGAGTACACACAGCAGTTCGAGCTGACGGGCTATGCTGACTGGAAGGAGCCGACTGTAGCCGATATTAAGCTCACGAGAGACACGATTGTTGTCGGCGTAAGGATGAAGTGTAACGGCGGAAGCTGGGGCACAGTTGATGATTTCACACTCAACAGGGTAGGAGAATAATCTGGGACAGGGGTCTGACACCGGTGTCCCAACAGGGAATTATGTTATGAGAAAAGCTCAGGTGTGCTTAGATTCAGGCACATTTGGGCTTTTTGTGTCGGGGCACCGGAATTTGTGATTCCGGGATGGTATAAGTAATCCGGGAGGATTAGGTTTGAAAATAAAATTTTCAAACTACTTACTGGTGGCAGTACTGCAGGCATTGCTTGCAGTATGCGGGGTATATAAATAGAAATAAACAAATATTCAGTATTAGAGAAAAAACTTGCCGTGAGAGAGGCAGGGTGGTAGAATGAAAAAAAAGTTTTTTGGAGGCTAACGTGAACAGAAAAGACACAAGTATTGAGCTTCTTAGAGTGTTTGCAATGATAATGATAGTGGGATATCATGTTTTTTGTCATTGTATAAATGAGCAGCTTATAAGCATACGTCCTAATGGATTTTATTCTCCCGATATCTCAATGCGATTACTGGTATTGGTATTAGTGTCACCGATGGGGCAGATGGGGAATGCCATTTTCATTATAATATCGGGATATTTTATGGCACATAAGGGAAATAATGTTGACCTTACAAAAACGGCTAAAAAATTGTTGTCACAACTGGCATTTGCCGCTGTAATTATTGGTCTGGCAGCTATTGTTACATATAATAAATTTCCACAGCTTTCGTTAGAATTAATTGATTTCAATGGATTTAATAATCTCTCATGGTTTGTTGGCTATTATTTTGTAATAATTGTTCTGGGAAAATTATTCTTGAACAACTTATTGGGCAGGATGGATAAGAAGAATTATATAATGTTTCTTGCTGTTATTTTCGCTATGGTTTCGTTATATTATAGCAGATATATTCTTGTAAATTTTGTGACGGGTCTGGAAGTTATTTTTACAGGAATATTCCTGTATTCATTGGGGGGATTTATCAGAAGATATAATCCATTTGAAAAAATAAGGGCATGGGCGCTAGTGGCTGTAATTATTTTAATAAATCTGCTTGTGTGCGGAAATTATTATATTGAGGCTGCGAAAAATATTCAGGCTTATAATGCGGGGGAGACAGGAGCATTTCTGCAGACCATACCTCTATACGCTAATCATCAATTTGTACCTATAATACTCGCAGCCGCTGTATTTGAATTGTTCAGAAGAATCAATATTCCTGAGAGTAAAATAATCAATTATCTGGGAGCTTCTACACTTATGGTGTATCTGCTCCATGATAATGAATTTGTGTATTCAATATGGAAAATGCATGACTGGATTACACCACTGCATGACAATATGGGAATGTTTTTTAAGGATTTCTTTATATGGACAATGGGTACATTCTGTGTTGGAGTACTAATATATGCGGTTTATATGCTGGTGGGAAAATTGCCGGGTATTTTCCGTCAATTGGTTTATAAGAAATAAAATGCTCAGCATTTCCATCAGTAAAACCGATGTCAGCCCCTGTCGCATCAGAATGATGGTACGGTTTTAGCAGTAAGATAGCAGCTGTGTGTTTTAAGCAGCATTGTGTATATTCTAAATAAATATTCCGAGATAAACAGTATATAACAGTTGACAACAGATACCAACTGTTATATACTGTTTATACATTAATGGATATTTGTGATGTAGCGCTGCAGCACAGAAAATTTGTAATTATTCAGTATTTTTGATGTCAGTTATGAATAGACAATAATTTAAAATAAGGAGAAGATTCCGGAACATATAGGTGAAGGTTGAATATGAGACTTTCCAACTGCTTATTGCCGGTATACCGCAGCATGCAGGGGTATAAGCTGTTATAAAGGCTTTCGGAATATGGAATAATATGCATATTATACTTAACAACTCATCCATGATACCTATTTATGAGCAGCTCATGGAGCAGATTAAAAATGAGATAATTTCAGGCGGGCTTAAGGAGGGGGAAGCACTTCCTTCTGTCAGAACGCTTTCGGGGGAGCTTAAGATAAGTGCTCTTACCGTCAAGAAAGCTTACGATAAGCTTGAGGAGGAGAATTTTGTGAATACAGTTCACGGAAAGGGAACCTTTGTCACGGCTACGGACATGGAGCTGGCAGTGGAAGCTAGACGGCATGCGGTGGAGGAAGATTTCTGCCGTGCAGTCGCGAAGGCGAGGGCAGTCGGGATGAGCGATGAGGAGATTAAGGAGTTGTTTGCCATAATAATTGAAGAGTGAACGATTGTGAGCAGAGGATAGGAGAGTGAAGTATGATAAAAGCAGATAATCTTGTCAAGAAGTATGGGAATTTTGAACTCGACATATCAATGGAGGTTCAGGAAGGCTATATTACGGGGCTTGTGGGAAAGAACGGAGCCGGTAAGAGCACTGCAATCAAGCTGATACTAGGGCTTGTAAGACCGGATTCGGGAAGTATAACGGTTCTTGGGAAAATGCCGTGCGAGCTTAACGGAAAGGATAAGCAGAAGCTGGGTGTTACGCTTTCCGAGGCGGGTTTTTCGACTTACCTGAATGTGAAGGACATAATCAGAATACTGAAGAAGCTGTATTATGATTTCGATGAAGGAGAGTTCAGAAGCCGGTGTGATAGGCTGAGAATACCATTGGATAAGAACATAAAGGATTTTTCAACAGGTATGAGGGCAAAGCTGAGAATGCTGGTGGCACTCAGCCATAACGCGAAGCTTCTCATACTTGATGAGCCGACAGCCGGGCTTGATGTTGATGCAAGAAACAGGCTCCTCGATATGCTGCGCGATTATATGGAAAAAAGACCTGACAGCAGCATATTAATCACGTCCCACATATCTACCGATCTTGAAGGGTTATGCGATGACATATACATGATTCATGATGGCAATGTGGTTCTTCACGAGGATACAGATGTACTTCTTGACAAATATGCGGTGCTTAAGGTCGATGAAGCGGCTTATGAAAAACTTGACAAGACATATATTTTAAAGACCAATAAGGAAAGCTTCGGATATTCATGCTTTACAAATGAGAAGCAGTTCTATGTGGAGAATTATCCGGGTATGGTTGTTGAAAAAGGCGGAATTGATGACTTGATTCTTATGTATTCGGGAGGGAAAATGTGATGGCAGGACTTTTTGAGAAAGATATCAGGCTGATTTTGAGAAATAAACAGATGGTGATAGTGGTTGCCTTTATGGCACTCATGATGAGTTTTTCGGGAAGTATTGATATGGTTCTGCCATATATGACCATTTTCGGGACAATATTTTCGGTGAGTACGATAAGCTTTGATGAGGCTGACAACGGATACAGCTATATCATGACACTTCCGGTTACATATAAGGATTATGTGTATGAGAAGTATATGTTCTGCATGGCAGGCGGAATTGCGGCAGGACTGGTTACAATGGTATTTTTCCTTATCGGCACAGGCATAAGAGGAAATGCTGTAGTGACATCGGATATTCTCATGGCTGCTGTTGCGGTATTGCCGCTTATTGTGATTATAGAATCATTTCTAATACCCGTGCAGCTCAGGTTCGGAAATTCAAAATCAAGAATATTTATTATGATTCTGATTGGTGCCGTTATTGCAAGTGTGTATGTGATGGACAGAGTTGTCGGCGATGTGGAGCAGAAGGTGGCAGAGGTCATAAAAGCGGTTGACGGGATAAAGCCGTTGTATGGAATAATCGGTGTGGTGGCGGCTACGATGATAATTCTTGCTGTATCTGTCATGTGCAGCATGAGAGTTATGAGGAGGAAGCAGTATTGACAGAGCAGCGAAGCGGATTGGGAATATCATTTATTGTCAGAATTAATATAAGCTTTCACTTATAACATCCGATATATTATATATGGAACAAGAAATCTGACATATATACACGGATGTATAAGAACGCTACGGACAGCACGATCTATTTGTGCTGTCCATTTTTTTACAGAGAAGACAATTCAATCAAATATTGCATTTGGGGAGGAGACTTATGTCACAGAATGTATATGTAAATCTTAAGAGCCTTAAGACAAGTGTAAGCGGTGATGGTCGGACTGCATTTGACAAGCTGAAGACGGTGTTTGGGAAAAATTCGTCAAATGGAGACAAGCCGATGCAGGCTTCCAGGCCGGCAGCATATTCATCAAGAATGGATATGCTGCGAGTTGCGGTGCAGGACTACCTTGACCCGACGGCGGGGATGACGGATGCGCAGAGGGAGAGATTCATAAAGAAGATATATGCCAAGATACAGAGTGGGAAGAAGCTCACACAGGATGAGCTGGCATACCTTAGAAGGTATGACCCGGTCACATATATGAAGGTGGCGCGCATACAGGCACAGAGGGAGGCGCTTGAGGCACAGCTTAAATGCTGTAAATCCAAGGAGGAGGCGCAGGAGCTGTATACGGATGCGGTGTCGCGCATACCGGAGGATGATCCTGCCAGAGCGGAACTGATGGCGGCTTATGATGATGCGTATGGGGAGTTTAAAAAATCGGATGACTATGGAAGCCTGCCGCAGAAGGATGAGGATAGGGACAAATAGGCTGGGACAGGGGTCTGACACCGGTGTCCCAGCATTGGGACGCCGGTGTCAGACCCCTGTCCCAAAATGCGGGAAATAAATGGTAAAACTTTGCTTTTCTAACGTGACATTATGGATTTACTAGTGTATAATAGCTCGATAGGACTTAAAGATTTAACGGAGGAAAGAGCTATGATGATAGCAAAGATTCTGGCACTCACCATTTTTATAGTGATGTTTGTGCTCATTATCACGGATAAGATAGAGAAATGTCTTGTCACGCTGTGCTGCGGACTTGCTACGGCGGTTCTGGTATTTGGTCTGTCAATGCACAGTATGAGTGCCTTTACGGAGACACTTAATGTTAGAAACATATTTACGCTCGGTTTCTGGTATGAGGCGGGAAGCTCGTCTGAGAGTACCGGCGGAGTTAACTGGGCGACAATCATATTCCTTGCGGGAATGATGATAATGGTGGAGGGAATGGCAAAGGCGGGATTTTTCCGCTGGCTTTGCATGACCATTGCAAAGCTTGTAAAATATAAGGTAATTCCGATTTTCCTTACATTCATGGTAATGTCCTTTGTGCTTGCCATGTTTATCGACAGTATCACTGTTATTCTGTTCCTTGCGGCAGTTACCGTTGAGCTTGCACAGCTTCTCAAGTTTAACCCTGTGCCGATTATTCTGTCGGAGATATTCTGCGCGAATCTCGGTGGTTCAGCTACAATGTGCGGTGATCCGCCTAATATTATTATAGGTACATCACTTGGATATTCATTTGCCGATTTTGTTATCAACACAGGACTTATCGCGGTGATATCACTCGTTGTTATAGTTGCATATTTTTATCTGTGCTTCAGGAAGGAGCTCGGCAAGGCGGGCACGAATGTGGATATATCCAAGATGCCTTCACCTAAGTCGGCGATAACGGACAAGAAGGCATTTGCAATCAGTACTGTCATATTCTTTATTGCTGTTGCACTCCTTATCACACATGCGCAGACAGGACTCACCGTTGCGTTTATCGGTACATTTATAGCACTCATAACGCTGCTCACATCAGGAAAGAATATAAAGGCAATACTTAAGGGTGTTGACTATAAGACATTGCTCTTCTTTATCGGCCTTTTCTTTGTAGTAGGAGGACTTGAGCAGACAGGTATTCTTGAAGTATTTGCGCAGTTCATCGGAAAGGTCAGCGGCGGAAATATAATGGTAATGATAGCAATTATCATCTGGGTATCAGCTATCGCGAGTGCGTTTATCGACAATATTCCGTTTGCAGCTACGATGATACCGGTTATAAAGACACTTTCCGCGACAACAGGTGCAGACCTTTCTGTTCTTTCATGGACACTTGCGATGGGAACAGATATTGGTGGAAGTGCAACTCCTATCGGTGCTTCGGCTAACGTAGTCGGCACATCAATTGCCTCAAGAGAGGGCTACCCTGTAACATGGGGCAAGTACTGCAAGGTTGCTGTTCCTGCGACTGTTATTGTAATTCTTATCTCCATGGTCAGCATTTATGTGAGATACCTCTAGTACACCGAAAAATATGTTTCTGATATATTGACGCCGAAGGCCTGTTTCAGATGCAAGGCGGAGGAATGAGGCGTAGCGGTGGCTATGTTGCTTGACGACAACGCAGCAGATGAAAATCGGGCAATTAAGCCGCAACAACTGCCATGCATACTAATTATTTGAACGCAGAATAAGCAATCCCCCGCTTCAGTTGTGTAGAGCACTAAGCGGTGGGTAAGGGAGATGCGAACTGCGTTCACGAGCAAGCAGCTAAAGCGGATTGCGAATGTCCGCTTTACTTGTTCCTTGTATAAAAATTGTTAGAATATTTCAAATTATTTTAAGAAAACTATTTACAAAATAAGGTATTTTAAGTTAAAATATAACTATTCAGAGGCAGCAGGTTTGCAGATGTGATTCTGGATAGTTATATTTGTTTATTGCCTGTTTAAGACATAACATTTTACAGCAGCATGGAAATTTAACGTCTATTTGGAATCACAGCAATATGCCGGGTAGGAGGCGTTTTATATGGGTGAACAACTTATTATTGCAGTAAGCCGTGAATTTGGAAGCGGCGGTCATGCGGTGGCACAGCTTCTTTCTGAGAAGTACAATATTCCTCTATATGACAGCAATCTGTTGGAGGACATTGCGGATCAGAAGAATCTTGATGCGCAGGCTCTTGGAAAGTACGATGAGAAGTCCAAGGCTTCATTTTTTACAAGGTCCGTCAGGGGCTTCAGTACCTCGCCGGAGGAGAATCTTGCATGGATGCAGTTCAAGTATCTCAAGGGCATGGCTGATGAGGGCAAGTCATTCGTCATTGTCGGAAGATGCGCGGAGGAGGTTCTCAAGGAGAATCCTAATCTTGTGACGATATTCGTACTTGGAAATATGGAGAACAAGATTCACAGAATTATGGAGCGCTACCAGACCACAAGAGATAAGGCAGTCAAGCTGATTGAGCAGCAGGATAAGAAGAGAAAGACCTATCACAACCGCTATTGTCAGGGTAAGTGGGGTGACTCAAGAAATTATGATATCTGTATCAACAGCAGACTTGGTGTAGATAAGACGGCGGATATCCTCGCACATTTTATTGACGATGAGAGAGAGCAGAAGCACTGAATAATATAATATGAACAAAAAAACCGATAGGGCACACAGTTTATAGTGCTGCTCTATCGGTTTTTATTGCATATATGCTGTGCTGGAAAATTTTTATAATTGGGTTATAAATCCTTAATCTTCCTCTGTAGAATGTTAATATATCAGGTGGTATAATGTATTCAATAAGCAGTGCCGCAGTATGGCACTTAAGAATATACTTTACATCAGGAGGACAAGGTATGAAGGAAATTAAATCACCTAAGAAGCCGTTGATATTCTACTACGGCATAGTTCTGTTGCTCATAGTTCTGTTTAATCTTATTATATCACCGATTCTTATGGAGCGTCAGGTCATGCAGGTTGACTACGGAACATTTATGAAGATGATAGAGGAAAAGAATATCGGTGAGGTTGAAGTAGGCAATTCGGAGATCGTGTTCACCGACAAGGATAACACCGCAATCTACAAGACGGGAGCGATGGATGACCCTGATCTCACGGAGCGCCTGTACAACGCCGGGGCGACGTTTGCCAAGGAGATTGAAAAGACAACGTCTCCGCTTGTAAGCTTTCTTGTGACAGGCATACTTCCGCTTGTTATTTTCATCGTGCTTGGTCAGTATATGTCAAGGAAGCTCATGCAGCAGATGGGCGGCGGCAAGAATTCCATGGCATTCGGCATGGGAAAGAGCAACGCAAAAATATATGTGCAGTCGACGGAGGGAATACATTTTTCCGATGTTGCGGGAGAGGATGAGGCAAAGGAGAATCTTGCCGAGATAGTGGATTATCTTCACAATCCGTCAAAGTATACGGATGTGGGGGCTTCGATGCCGAAGGGACTTCTTCTTGTAGGTCCTCCGGGAACAGGTAAGACAATGCTTGCCAAGGCTGTCGCGGGTGAGGCAAATGTTCCGTTCTTCTCAATATCGGGCTCGGAATTTGTTGAGATGTTCGTCGGAATGGGTGCATCCAAGGTTCGTGACCTTTTCAGCCAGGCAAAGGAGAAGGCTCCTTGTATCGTATTTATCGATGAGATTGATGCCATAGGAAAGAAGAGGGATGGTCAGCTCGGAGGAAACGATGAGCGTGAGCAGACCTTGAATCAGCTCCTTACGGAGATGGACGGATTTGAAGGAAATAACGGTGTTATCATTCTTGCAGCGACGAACCGCCCTGAGTCACTTGACCCGGCTCTTACCAGACCGGGACGTTTTGACAGACGTGTGCCTGTTGAGCTTCCTGACCTCGCAGGACGTGAGGCGATACTCAAGGTTCATGCGAGAAAGATTAAGCTCTCCGATGATGTTGACTTTCACACAATTGCGCGAATGGCTTCCGGTGCCTCAGGCGCAGAGCTTGCCAACATCATAAATGAAGCCGCGCTCAGAACCGTCAGGAACAACAGAACCATTGTCACACAGGCAGACCTTGAGGAGAGCATTGAGGTCGTTATCGCAGGCTATCAGAAGAAGAATGCTGTTCTCTCTGATGAGGAAAAGAAGATAGTTGCATACCATGAGATAGGTCATGCTCTTGTCGCTGCACTTCAGACTAACTCGGCTCCGGTTCAGAAGATTACCATTATTCCGCGTACCTCAGGTGCGCTTGGCTACACAATGCAGGTGGAGCAGGGTGATAAATACCTTATGAACAAGAAGGAGATTGAGAACAAGATTGCGACCTTCACAGGTGGACGTGCCGCTGAGGAGGTTGTCTTTAACGAGATTACCACAGGGGCATCCAATGATATAGAGCAGGCGACGAAGCTTGCGCGTGCCATGATAACCAGATATGGAATGAGTGAAGAGTTCGATATGGTTGCGATGGAGACTGTCACGAACCAGTATCTCGGAGGCGACACATCGCTCAGCTGCTCGGCGGACACACAGAAGGAGATTGATAAGAAGGTTGTAGAGCTTGTAAAGCGTCAGCATGAGAAGGCTAAGAAGCTCCTTATGGACAACAGGGCTAAGCTTGATGAGCTTGCCATGTACCTGTATGAGAAGGAAACCATTACCGGCGAGGAGTTTATGAAGATTCTCAATAATCAGAAAAATGCCGACAATTCCGCGCAGGCAGAAGCCTCAGGGGACGCAGATAATAAAGAAGGAGAAAGTGCTTCTGAATCGGACACAGTGAATAAAGAACAGAAAAAAGAACAGCAGACTGCTTCTGTGAGAGAGGTGGGTGAGCAGGTATGAAAGAGTATTCACGCTGCAAATGGCTAGAGCTGATAGAGGGCATACTGCTAATCATACTCGGCATAGTTACACTTGTCTGCCCCACAGGAGTGTTCTGGGGCTTCTCAATCATATATGGTATCATGGCGATAGTGACGGGCGTTGCCGACATAATTTTCTATGTCAAGATGGAAAAATACACGGGCTTTGGACCTGTGCTCGCACTCGTATCCGGGGTAATGAGTGTACTTGCCGGAGCAATGCTTCTCATGTATCCGAATGCGGGTCAGCTCATAATCGTTATGCTCATACCGATATGGTTCATCGCACACAGCATATCGAGACTTTCACATCTTCCACTCGTAAGAATCGGCGCGGGAAGAGTGTATTACATTTTCTCGCTTGTGCTCAACATTATCGGAATTATTCTGGGAGTACTCATGATATTCTCGCCGTCGATAGCACTGTTCTCGGCATCGGTGCTCATAGGGGCTTATCTCATTCTGCTTGGAGTGGACTGCGTTATCATGGCGGGGAGCTTTAGGAAGAACAATAACTGGATGTAATAATGAGCACAAGAGAGTCAATATGTATACACTAAGGAGGACTGGTGTGAAGGGCTGTATAATAAATTATGATAAGACCTCATTAATAGAGGTGTTTGGCTGCATGAATGATTTTGATAAATGTAATTGTCTTATAACCAATATTGAATGTTGTCCCGCAGACAGGAAAATATACGAAACCATGGATGCGGAATACTGCTGGATTGATGGGAAGGAGCTGTTGCGCTTATTGAAAAAAGAGGACTTCCAATGGATATGGGGGGGTATTCTCTGTCTTTCCGAAAGCTGTAACATTGGATGAGGTGTTGAAATACGATTATCCGTATGCAGATGGATATACGGGGTTTTGGAAAAGTCCGATTAGCGTACAACATCCGCTGGCAGTTTCGGAAATCGTGGCATGGGATGGCATGTATATATTACTGATAGCTGAAAATGATGAAAGTGTGAATACATTTATGAAAATAAATATATTCGCAGAGGAGTTGGAAGAGTATAATAGAGAATTAATATAATTAATATATTATCACGTTGAAGGGAGACCACCCATGAGCAGGGGGAAGATTATTGTTGTTGAGGATGAGAGGGATATAAGGGAGGGCTTGTGCGAGCTTCTTGTAAGGGACGGATATGATGTAACTGCGTGCGGAAGCGTGCAGGAGGCTGAGAGAAGTATTGCCGGCGGCGGTGCCGATCTGTACCTGCTCGATGTCATGCTTCCGGATGGAAGCGGATTCGGACTGTGTGAGCATATAAGGGATGAGCTTGGAAGCGATGTGCCGATTATCTTTTTGACGGCACTTGATGATGAGGACAGCGTTGTAAAAGGGCTTGAGATGGGCGGAAATGATTACCTTGGGAAGCCGTTCAGGAAGAGAGAGCTTATGGCGAGAGTCGGAGCGCATCTTAACAGATACCATAAGAACAATGAGACATACAGAGCCGGTGATTTGGTGTACGATAAGGAGGCGGGAAGAGTGTTTAAGTGTGGACAGGAGCTGGAGCTTAGAAGGAACGAGCTTAAGCTTCTCGGTTTTTTTACGGAAAATCCGGGTATTCTTATACCGCGTCAGAGACTTCTTGAGCTTATGTGGGATATTGACGGCGAATTCGTGGATGACAATACATTGTCGGTGGAGATAAGCCGCCTCAGAAAGAAGCTCGGAAGATGTAAGGATAAGGAGTATATAGACACGGTAAGAGGAATCGGGTACAGATGGAATGAGCGGGAGGACGGATGATGAGCGGAAGATACAGGCATTTTGATATTGCGGTAATAGGACTTGCATGCTGCATTGGAGCACTGGCTCTTGGCGGCATGCTTTTTATGTTGAAGTTTTACATGGGACAGATGCAGAACATGGTCGGAATTGTGTATGAGTACGACGAAAATGCGGCAAATGAGCTGCTTAGAGGTATGTTCACGGGACGTGATGAGAAGGCAGCGGGCGTGGAGGCTGCAAAAAGTCTTGGCTACACAGGAGAAGCCTTCCGTCTGTGGAACAGATTGAACGTATATGGGGCGGTTGCTGTGCTCGGATGCGCGGCAGCAGTTATCCTATGCGGAATCGTGTGTCTTGTGGTGATTAGGGGAAGGCATCAGGGGATGGCTGACATGGAAAGTGAGCACACTATAAACAGGCTTACTGAGGATGCACGCGCAAAGGAAAAGTACTATGAGGACAGGCAGCAGGATATTCAGGTGTTTATGGAAAATGTGACGCACCAGCTTAAAACTCCGCTCGCGGCGGTGATGGTAAATCTCGAGCTGATGGATGGCGGGGATAGAGAGCACGACGAGAGACTTAGGGAGAAGTGCATTGACAACATAGAGCACATGAAGGAGCTCTTGATGATGCTGTTAAATTCCGCAAGGCTTCGTGTCGGAAAGCTTCATTTTAACAAGCGGAGGATGGATGTGGCTTCGTTGGTGAAGCGGCTTGAGCTTGAAAATGACGGCCTTATCGTTGAAAATATGCCGTCGTGCATGATAGATGCGGATGCGGAGTGGCTTTATCAGGCTGTGAATAATATCGTGTCCAACGGACTTGAGTACGGCAGAGTGGTGTTGCGGGGAGCATGCCAAAGTGACATGGTGAGTCTAGGGATAACGGACGAAGGTCCGGGGGTGAAGAAGGAAGAAATGTCAAAGCTGTTTGAGCGCTACTATGTGGGTGAGAACTCAAGGGAGGACAGCACGGGCATAGGCTTAAACCTCGCATATATGGTTGTAAAAGCGCACGGGGGCGATATTGTGGTGCACAGTGCCGATGGTGACACGGGCTGTGTGATAAGGATTATGCTTCCTATATATAGTGTGAAGGAAAAAATAAAAATCGGTGAAGCTGTAAGAGTCCTGTAAGAAATGTGGTGTATGCTCTGAATATAAAGACAGGAAAGCTATTTTGCATAATGAGAGAGGAGCATGAGATATGGACTTAATCAGTGTAAGCAGACGGCGGAGGAGAAAAGAGCTTGTGAGGGTATCACTTATTGTATTTCTTGTGAGCTTTTTTCTTGCCGCTTTTTTGCTCTATCACAGTCAGATGGAGGAGTACGAAAATCAGAGGAATATGAGGCTGTGCGGGAGCTGGATACTTGAACAGTCAGGCTATACCACAACATCGGAAGTACTGCATCCGTATGTAAAAAAGACGGGTGAGGTGCTCGGAGGTGTGCAAGTTTACTTAAATGACGGCGGAGATGCGTTTTCAAATGATACGGGGATGTATATCGGTACACTTCCCGACAATATGTCCGACATAGGACGTGTGAGGATATTTGACGGGCGGATGCCTGAGGGCGAGGGCGAGATAGCGCTAACGCTCGGGGCGCTTGAAAGGCTTGGGCTATCGTATGAGCTCGGGCAGCAGATAGAGGTATGCTATGGGAAGTATTACGATTACAGTGAGCTTCGCGAAAAAAACATGAATCAGGAGTATCACACAAAGCAGTATGTGGTCACGGGTATCCTCTACAATTATCTTGACCTGTGGTCGACGGGCTCGGGAATGCCGGGCATGATTGTGTCAGCGGAGGATTTTGCCGCGCTCGACGCACAGAAGATTCACTTTGGATTTTACAGTCTCAAAGACGAGTATGCGGATGTGAATCCTGAATTTGCAAGGATGCTTGCGGGGGGCGATGCCGCCATGTTCTACAATTCCAAGGTCTATGACGCGGTGCTGTGGGACAGTGAGGTCACAAATGTGTGGGTTTTAGTATCCGTCATGGTGATTGGCTGCTGTGCGATGGTATACATAATAATTCAGGAAAACAGGCGGAGAAAGAGTGCGTATTATCTTATGAGGTGCATAGGCGCATCAAAGGGGCAGATAAGGGCGTTCTCGGTTCAGGAGAGTGTGTTTACCATGCTCCCGGCGGCAGCGGCGGGTATACTTGGGGCGTACCTGATATGTGCCGTGGTGGTGATTTTCGTGAGTAGGGCGGCAGATATAGAATACTTTTTCAACTTTGATGTGGGACTGCTGCTGCGGATTGCAGGAGTTGTTCTTCTCACGATGCTTGTGGCTGTTCTGGCTTCACAGACCACGCTTATGAGCAGGCGCATGGTGCAGGGAGAGGGAAAAATAAGTGCGCGCAGGGCAAACCGCCTGAGAAAGAAGATACACGGCGGCAGGAACGGAAGAATGATAACGCCTGCTTATGCGGCAAAGCGGCAGAACGCACTCCACCCGGTAAGAACAATTCTTTTGAGGGTGATAGGAATTGCGGTGTGCAGTGTGGTGCTGTACAGCTTCACCAAAATTTACAAGGATATATCCTATTATAAAAGCTTTAAAAGTTATGTGAATGATTTCACAATCGATATGCCGTCGGGCTTTGACTATCAGATTGACTATGAGGATAAGGAGACGGGGATGGTGGCGTCGACCAACGCCTCGTTCTATGACACGGATGGCGGTTTTTCAAAAACGGCGCTCAAGAGCATGGAGCTTGTCGAGGGAATCCGCGTGCTGAACTATAATGCGAGGGTGTCAACGCATAAGCTTGCATGTAACGGCATGGAGCAGTCGGAGTATTATAGGGAGGCTGTCGATGAGGTAACCAAGGTTTACGGAATGAATGGAGGCTATTGGCAGTACGATGACAAGTATGGAGAGCTTTTTACGGAAATTTATTGCAGCAATTATGATGACATCTGGGAGGCGTTTGCAAATAATATCAGGTGGGATGGTGCAGACCGCAAAAGGTTCGAGAGTGGGGAGCAGGTTCTGGTGCTGTTTAACACGGAGGAGACGGACTCATCGCTCACGGCAGGGACAGTAATACATATCCCGACAGCGTCAGGGAATATAGATGTCGAGGCTGCGGCTGTCGGAACCCCGGCAAATGTCGAGGACGGCGTGCCTTATGGCGGAAAATATTACACAATATACGGCTCAGAAGCACTCGGAGAGAAGATTGCGGCTGCTGATGGCAAGGAGTTTAAATATACGCAGGCGGAATTTATATTTGACAATTACAGGGATGCCGAATTTATCGCGCAGCAGTTGTCCATAATCGCCGTGAGAAACGGCGGAAGCTACACCTCAAGATATGGTGAACTGAAAAATCAATACAAATCCATAATGCACGAGTTTTTTATGTATGGATGCTTTGTGGCGGCGCTGTTTTTCATGTTTGCGGTCATAAGAATAGCAATCCTGAAGGATGATATTGCAGGGCTGTGCGAGACGAGGGCAAAATACAAGCAGGAGGGTGTGGATGACGGCTTCCTCATAAAACAGTCGGCGTGCGATGCGGCAAAGGACGGCTTGTCGCTGCTTGCTTCGATTCCTGTTTTTGTGGCGATATACGGCTTTGTCTATGTAAATCAGATAAAAAAGGCTGCGATAACGGGCGGATGGCTGACATCGCACAGGCTTGGCAGGATATTCTCATTCTCAACGGCGGAGGAGGGAATGAGGCTGGTTCCGATACAGCTCTTAGACCTTCCATATGAATGGAATTTTGTGATTGTTTCGGTGATTATCATTGTATTTGTAATTGTGGGCACGATGATGATGGTAAGAGAGCTCAGAGCCGGAAGAGCGCGAGGCAATCGGAAATAAAAATATAACTTTTGGAAAGGACGGTAGAAATATGGGTAGGGACATTGTCTTAGAGGCGGTAAATATATCGAGGACGTATGCGGGAAAGGTTCCCGTAAGGGCACTCAAAGGCTGTAGTGCCGCGTTTGAGAGAGGCGAATTTGCAGCGATAATCGGAAAGAGCGGTTCGGGAAAATCAACACTCTTAAGGATACTTGGAACGCTCGATGTTCCGGATGAGGGCACGGTAAAGATTGGCGGAGCGGACATATACGGCGGAGGCACGAAGCTTTCGGATAAGCAGCTTTCCGAGTTCAGGAGAAGAAATATAGGCTTCGTGTACCAGGACTACAACCTTTTCCCGGAGTACACGGCATACGAGAATATAGTTTTTCCGGTGCATCTCGACAAAAGGCGCGAGGATAAGGATGAAGTGATAGAGATTATGGAAAAGTTAGGCATTGAACATTGCAGGGACAAGTTTCCGTTCGAGATGTCCGGCGGTGAGAAGCAGAGAGTGTCGCTTGCGAGGGCGCTTGTCAACAAGCCTACCGTGATTCTTGCCGATGAACCGACAGGAAATCTCGATGCCGAGACCTCATCCGAGGTCGCAGCGCTTCTTCGCAATGCGTCCGATATGTTCGGGCAGACCATCGTGATGGTGACACATGACAGGCAGATGGCGGATTTTGCGGACAGGGTGCTGGTGATAAAAGATGGGGTGTTGCAGTAAGGCAGGCTTTTTCCTGAAGCAAAGACTGAAATTTGTTAAAATTATTCATAGCTGCACTACTTTAGGGAACTTTTATAAGATATTTTATAAGAAAAGTTCCCTAAAATTATATACATGATGTTGGGGTCAAAACATGCTAATTTAATGTACGAGTGTATAACGTATTATATTTATGCATA
>OJMH01001591.1_pt1 | contig 22034 bp, 14 predicted proteins | sample 1597111 | NCBI WGS metagenome assembly OJMH01 (sample SAMEA2452115, study PRJEB22498) | human gut metagenome | reverse complement strand
CGGTATTAAATCCGTGAGGTAATTGGCCTTGAAATAATCGAATGCCTCCGTATCTCCCATAAACACCTGACCGGGAAAACGTTTGGCATACTCTTCGACCAACGATTGCAGATTCAAAAGCAAATCACCGTCTGTGCCGATATATTGCCCTACTTCGTCAATCATAAACAACAGCCGGAAATCGGCGGGTTTTGTGGATAGGTATTTTTTGACCTTGTCAACAAATCCCGAAATGCTGCCTACGCTTTCCTGCCCGCCTATCCACTCGCGTGCGGCTTCGACCGACCAGCCGAGAACCGAGGTGAGGCATTTTATAACGGCATCTTTTCTGAACTTCAAATTGGCGCGGTCGGCAACCCATTCGCGGTTGGTGGCGGCTTGATACTGCTTTTTGAAGTCGTCGTATTTGCCTTCGTCGCTGAGGAAAAGCTCGAGCTCTGCGGTTTGGAGGTTTTCGCCGTAAAAACCGCGATGTGAGTAGAACACTTTCTGGAATGTCTTTTTGAGGGAGTCGGTATCCTTTTTTGTCCCGCTTTCAATGTCTATGTTGAAGAGGATTGTTTCGGTAGGGTGGTTTGCCGCCGACTCTATTTCGGCGAAGGCAAGCGGGTTGTCTGCAAACTTATCCTTGAAATATGCCACCGTGCTTTTGCCGTTTGCCGACTTATTTTCAAGCAGGTAGGAAAGCATTTTTAGAAAGTGCGACTTACCGCTTCCGAAAAAGCCCTGTATCCAGACGCCGATATTCTCAACAGGCGCGGAAAAGCTTTTGTTGTAGTTTGAGAAAAACTTTTCAAAATGCCCGCGAAGCTCGTTTGTCACGACATACTCGCGAACTTCCTGTTCTATGACCGATTCTTCGTTCTGGTTTACCTTGATGACACCGTTGATTTCTCTTTCGATGTCGTCCTTAAACATTGCGCGTATTTTCATTAAAAATCCTTATCTTTTATTATAAAATCGAAAACGCCCGATAATATCCGTTTCTTGTTAGGCGGTTGAATAGGCGCAGCTCGTGCCCGTTGTAATAGCCGGGGTAGAAAACGACGATTGACTTTTGCTGCGAAATCCCCACGGGGAGCGCGTTCAAAAGCGAGTGAACTCTGGCAAACGGGAAGGCGTCTCCCACGCCGTAGATAAGCAGATATTCCGCTTTCGATTTGTGGAACGCTTTGCCGATGTCGTCGGCAAGTGTTGTCGTGGGAATGCTTTGGTTTAAGGTCTCCAAGAGAAGCTTGTCGCCGCTTGTCTGCTCTTCGTCTAAAATGCCGTTGATTATGTCTTTGCTTTCGCAGATTTTCAGGAAGCGTTCGTAGAGGTTGCAGAAAAAGATTTTTTCCCCTACGGGCTGCTTCATTAGCATTTCGATAAAACACTGAACCTGCATTTCCGATTGGGCGTCGTAGGCGAATACCCAAATGTTGTCTTCGTTGCTAATTGCATTTCCGTGCAAAAATCCATCGGTAGAAAACCTTTCACCGAGTTCTTTCAGGCGTTCGCTGAGGAGTCGTGGCTTTTCCATTATTCAAAATCGTTAAATGCCGTTAATATAGCTCGGTTGCCGCGCTCAATAATCGTTTGACGCAAAACGGCGGGGATTAAAATCGGCTGAAGTGTCTTGGTTTTACGGTCAAGGATTCCTGCTTCGCAAAGGGCATTGCGCATTGACTTTGCCATCGCGCGGATTGTCAACGCAGACCAACTTATTTGCTGCGGACTTTGTTGGCTTATTCGGTTTAAAAATTTCTCGGCATCGCCGCTGAAATGCCTATCGAAGGTTCGGTATTTTTCGGCAACAACACAAAGCATAAAGTCCATCATCACCTTGTTTGTAAGCATCATTGAGTAGAGGCATATCTGTTTTGCCGATTCAGAAGATGCTTCGGCAACCGCGGTAATGAGCTCACGCGTCTCCAACGCATGCAGACGCTGCAATGCTCGGCGAAGCACTTTTTGTGTATATGAACTGCCTGCCTTGAACTGGAAGAGGTTTTCGGAAATAACTTCTCCGCGAATTTCCCGATCGTTCTTACCCGCCAAAATGAGCTTTGCGACAATGCGCATCTCGCGAAAACGTAGAGTTTCGCTTGTGAGTGAAGAAGTGTAACTTAATTGACTGTTGCGAATAGACATAACTGTGCGTTCGCACGGAATTTTTCCCGTTTGCGAATACGTTATGTCTATGTCTGTCAAAATTTTCATGGGAGAACACACCCCCATGATTAAAGAAACGGTCGTTTCCCGAGTCATTTACCGATGGGAGCTTTGTTGATTTTTGTTATTTAAAATAATAGAGTATAAGCCGCCGCTTTACTTTCTTATTGATGCCCTACAAATGTAAATAAATACGACCGTTTTTCAACACAGTTTTTTCAAAAAGTTTCGGTATGCTTTGGAGGGGACGGCTAAAAATAGCAACCGAAACAGACAAACAGCAAACAAAGGAGAATATTTATGACTACAGCCTATCTGAGAGTTAGCAGCGACAAGCAAACCACGCAAAACCAGCGGTTTGAGATTGAAGAATATGCCAAGCGCAACGGTATTTTGGTTGACGAGTGGGTTGAGGAGGTCATAAGCGGCACAAAGCACCATTCGCACAGGAAGCTTGGGCGGCTGATTAAACGACTTCGCAAGGATGATACTCTGATTCTCTCAGAGCTTAGCAGGCTTTCGCGCAATCTAATGGGGATTTTTTCCGTTCTCAATGTTTGTATGGAGCGCGGGGTGCGAATTATCGCAATCAAGGAACGCTATGAACTGGGGAATTCGATTGAAGCTAAGGTACTTGCGTTCGCGTTCGCGCTCGCGGCGGAGATAGAGCACAACCTCATATCTATACGCACCCGCGAGGCATTGGCGCGCAAGCGCGCCGAAGGGGTTTTGCTCGGACGTCCGAAAGGAAAATTTTTGAAGCTCAACGGGCGCGAAGACGAAATCCGCCAAATGCTAACCCTCGGGGCAAGTAAGGCGGACATCTGCCGCCGCCTGAGGACAAGTCGCACAACGCTCTACAATTTTATCCGACGTAAAGAGATATGTGCTCAGTTCGTTAAAATTCCATAAAGCATGGCAATCAGCAATGTGCTAATGCGAAAGAGTGCTCGAGCGAAAAAACAAACGGGCAAAACCTTATAAGTATAGGAAGTCTTATCTGCGGGCAAAACTGGAATTATAAATTGATAAATTATAATTGCCAAATGGAGACCAAGATGGGCAAAGAAATGGGTAGGCTGATTGCCTACCCATGTTTGGCATTTTTTGCTATTAGACTGTTATGTCTGCCTTTTTTAGGGCGTTGGGGTCAAACGGAATCGCTCCGATTAACTTCCCAGTTGCGAACCAGATTGTATGGCACGATTGGCATGTGCCCGGAATATACACCCTGTAGTTTTCAACTACTGGGTTTGCCCAGGCAACTTTATGTCCGCCGCACTTGGGGCAGGTATCCTCTGAGTGCATCTGCCATTCCCACGGAATTGGTCGTTCCAGTGTTAGTAAACGCAGCTTACATTCTTCGTGTCTGGCGATATAATCGCGTATATCGTTTACACACGTTGCGTGTTCTCCTGTCCTAACATTGAACTCTTTCACGACTTCTTTTGCCGTTCGGAGGAATGCCGCTATATACGCAAACGGCGAATCGCGTCCCAGATTGAGCGGATTGTCAATCAGTAGGTACGTTTCCAACAGAACTTCTTCCGTTGGGTAGGGTTTGTTTTTTTTACTCTTCATTTTAAATTGCCAAACGCAACGGAATTGTCTTGCTTGGCAATTTTTGTTTCCGTTGCTAAAAATTTAGCGTTTGCCTAACTGCCCCCCCTCTCCATTGAACATTAAAAATCAATGGGCAAAACCTTATAAGTATAGGAATTTTTTTGAGCGATTTTGGCAAAATCGGCGATTTTTTTCAAAAATGTGAAAAATTTCTTCCGTGGGCGAAGATTTTTATCCCGACTCTTATACTGATTAGGTTTTGCCTGTTCGTTTTTGCGCTCACTTTCAAGGGGGGTAGGCACGGACGGAAAAATCAAGCGGCGTTCCTATCATTTCTGTTATGAAACACATAAATGAAGAAGTAATCGCAAACGCCATTTCCAAAGCTCTTGCTCCCGTTGAACAAAGAATGGACATGATTATACAACGTCTTGACGCAATAAGCCAAACTTTACAATCGCAGGAATCGCAGAACGCAACCCCCGCGCAGGTTTATATGACGACCCAAGAGGCGATGAAAATCTTGGGTGTCTCGCGCAAGACGCTTTACAACCTTGCGCAAAAACACCCCGTCATAAAGTCGGGTGGGCGATACAACCGCCACTTTGTACCTGAGGAAATTGCCAAGTTAAAACAAAAGCGGCAACTGAATTTAGAGTAGCCTCCATAAAAAAGCAAATCGCGCAAGTATAATCCTTGTGCGATTTTTTTTGTGTGCACAAAAAAAGGCGTTCCGCAGAACGCCTTTGTGTTAAGGTTTGTGGGTTGGATTATTGGCCCGCGTCTTCGCCCGCGCCCGAGCAAGTGATAGTAACGGGTGTTATAGTGGCGTATTCATTCGGTTCCCACGATACTGTACCGCCCCCAATTTCAGCATTGCCGCCGTTGCAAACAGCTGCCTTTAAGTCATTGTATGTGTGGTCAGTTGTACCGTTGATAACGAGGTATTGCTTGATTGCGCCCCATCCCGCTTCTAAACTTTCGATCTCGTTCTTCTGGTTCTTAACCTCCTGGTCAATCACATAACGATTGAGTGCCGTATTGATTTGCGAGATGTATGCGTTTACCTTCGCCTGACGGGCATCGCTCATAGCCTTGCTGAGAGCGGGAACCGCGAGGGCAACGAGGATACCGATGATACCCACAACGATTAGCATTTCGATAAGCGTAAAACCGCGCTTAACTTTCTTATATAGAGTATGTTTCATACTGTTTTCTTTCTTGTTTTTAGTATTCCCAACGGTATTTAGCCGTGGAAGGGAAAGTGATTTCAAGGCTTAGTTGCCTCGGGATAAAATTTATAAACGCCTTATCCGAGCGTCTTCGGTTTTGTCCAAAAATAAACCCGTTTTGCGGTTCGTTTTGTTTTTCTTGCCGCTTCCTAAAATATATTTATCCGCAGGGCTAATTACCTTTTGCGGAATCAACAACGCCGCGTTCGTTTTTCCCAAAACGCAGTTCTTTGGAAGCCGCAACCCAAAAACAAGAGTTCCAACCTGTTGGTTTCTGCCTGCTTGCATTACCCGAACTACCCAATTTATCTGGTAATGTAAGTTTCTATTAGCGAGTAAGTTGCAGCTTGACTTTGCGGTAAAAATCAACACAAGGTGCCCTTAAAATAAGGGTTTGCGGGCTGGGAAAAGAAAATTACCCAAAATTTCCCGACCACCCTGTGAATTGGGCAACGAAAGTGGCAAAGAAAGTTCACAATATGGAAAAATTATATTATAAATAAAATGCTTGCCGAAGAGTCGGCAGGAAAGAAACTCGGGTTTAGTGACCTTCTGAACAAAAACGGAGGCAGCAAAACCCTAATAAGCGTGGACGGCAAAGTTTCCGTCTATTTTGAGAAGCGAACTGGAGACGATGTTCGTTTTATTTGCAGGATTATCCGAAAGGGGCCGCAAGATATCATAAAGAAATCAAAATCGCTGAATTTAATCGTGACGGAAGTAAAAAAATACTTTCCCACTTTTCCCGATTTTGAAAAACCAAAAGATATACCTTTTGTGCCTGAGGGAATGGATATTAATTCATTCTTCAGGTTGGAATACATAGCGAGAATCTATAATGTTACCTCTCAAGAGCTATGCGATTGGGTATTGGAACATTATATTCCCCCTGCGAAGCTTTCCAATACTCCAATTGAAGAGTTTATGGAAGTCTACAAAAGGGACGGGTTGACTAGAGGTTTAAGACCCGACTCACTCAAAAACGCAGTCTTTCAATTTAGAGAGTATTGTAAATATGAAAAGATAAAGACCCCAAAAGACATTTCGACCGAAAATCTGGATGACTTTTATAATCACAAGAAACACGGAGGTTTGGCATATAAAAAGCGGATTAATCCGATTTTGAATTTTATGGTAAAAAACAAATATCTGGCAAAAAATCCCAATGAGGAAACACGAATTACCATAAGTCCGCCTCCACGCTCCAATTCGGCTTTTATCCTTCGGGTCGATGCCGCCAACGCATTAATGCGCTATGCCGAATCGGAGAGCAATCCGCGGGTTAGGGCGGTATTTGCGTTGATGTTGTTTGCCGGAGTTCGCCCGCAAGAAGTAAATTATAAAAAATTCGGGAAAAAGTATTCGGATTTGAACAATGGGCGTTCTGATACAGAATCAATGCGCTGGAAAGACATTGATGTCGAAGAGCGTATTATCACCATTAGAGGTGATGTCTCTAAGAATTATAGAACAAATACATCCATAGTCGGTTTACCCGACAACTTTTGGGCATGGATAGAAGCCGTTCCCGAAAGAGTGCGAAAGGCAAATGAAGGGAACAATCGAATAGGATTCAGCACTGCCGTATTGCAAAAATACAGAAAAAAGGCAGCCGCATTTTTGACAAAATACGTGTTAAGTGATTCTCAAAGGGACAAAAACCTGAGAAAAACTTGCAAGTTGGAATCGGACATAATGCGGCATTCATTCTGCACATATGGTTCCCATTATTCGAAAATCGGGCCGCATAATGTTCTGAAAATTGCCAGACACTCCGCAGCAGTTGACAATAAGTATTATCAAGGTGTTATCGTGAAAAAGGAGGAAGCTGAAAACTACTTCAACATCTATCCGTCTACTTACACGGGCGAAAATGCCTACCGCCCGCCGTTGGAGTCCCAGGAAGCTGTTTTGGCGGAAAAGATAATTCAGGATATTTTGAAAGACCCCAAAATTGCTGCGACCGAAATTGCGGATATGAATTGCGACTTGTCCGACGAAGAACTTGCTTGCGAATTCACAAATATGGCGTAGTTTTGGCGTGTTGCACAACACTAAAAAACAAAAGGCGAACGGTTGTTCGCCTCTTTTTTATTACAAGTGAGCGTTCAGCAGACGGGGTAGACTTTGTTTTTTCTGAATGCGCCCTGCTGGCGGAGGGTGCGGAATTCAAGCAGGCGTTTGCGACTGTATCCGCGCGAGTATTTTCCTGCTGGGCGTATTTCGGGGCAGATTTCCGCATATTTTTTTAGTGTCGCGTGGGAGATGTTGCCGAGCAAACGGCAAGCCGCATCGGAGTCAATAATGTCCTCCTCCTGAATCCTTACGCCCACAATCCTTGCGAAATCGGTCACGAGCTGTTTTGCAAAATCGCCGTTTTTGAGGGCGTCAACAATTGCATTTATGTCTGCCTGTGTAAGAGTGCGTTTTTCGTTCATACCCAAATTTTAGGAATATGAAAGAAAAAATTTTGCCGCTTGACATTATTCTTGGCGCGATGTTTCATACCGCCCGAAAATCCGAAAGGAGAATACCATGACGGAAAAACACAGGAAGAAAAAAGCTATAATCGTGCTTCGGTCAAGAATTCCGTTTCCACCGACGAAGGTATTCAAAGACCGAAGAAAAGAAGCTTCAAAGAAAGCATGCAGAGGAAGGCTGAATGAACCTTCCTCTTTTTTTGCGCCCGCAGTATAGTCAATGGGGTAACTTTTTTACGCCTGCTACTGAGGCAGCTCGGGGTGGACTTTAAGATAAGCGAGGTTGTCCGCAACTTCGCCGCTTAGCCCGAAGTTCAAATCGCCAATCTTCTGCTTGCGGCGCGGTGGCAATCCGTCGCGTATTGACGGCATAATTGAGAAAAAATCGGCGGAGTCCTGCATTCTAACCATCGCCTTGTAGTGTGTCTTGTAGACTTCGTAGCCCGACTCCTGTCCGAGAATTTCAACGGTCTTTTCAATCCCCAAATAGTGGTAGCCATATGAGGCGAAACTGTGGCGCAGGACATCGTGCGGAAGCTTTATCGTAAGCATATTGCGTATTCTGCGGTAGGTGGCATATGAATACGGAAATATTTTGCCCGATTTCGGCAGATACTTTTCAAGCCACGCCCACGCGTTTTCAGGTGCATCTGAAATTATGCGGAAATTGCCCATCTTGGCAATCGTTTCGGGAATGCGGACGGTTTTTGCCACTAAGTCCACGTTGGAAACTTCAAGAACCTGCTTGCCGTGCTCGTTTGAGATCTCCTGAGGACGAACCCCGAAAAAAGCCATCAGAACAAATGCCGGTATGAACGATTCGGGGATTTCTCGGAAAAGCCGCCGCGTTTCGTCAACGGTAAGAATCGGCGGAATTTTGTGCTTTTTACGGCGGCGCGGCACTATTACCTTCGGGAAGAGGTCGGGCGGAACAATACGCTTTTCGGCGAGAAACTTGTAGAACGCGCTTGAAATGCGCCTGTTGTGGTCGGGCGTTTTGCCCGAAGATATGAACACTTCAAGCATATCGGGCGTGATTGCCGATACGGGGATCTTTTCTCCGTACATAGCGCAGAGGTTTGCGAGCTTTCCTGTGTAGTAGGCGAGAGTTGAGGAGCGCAACCCGCGGTCGCGGCAGTCGTTTAAATACATATCGCGGACTTCGCCAAGCGCGTAGTCGCTCGCAGGCTTGTTGCGGACCAGATGCACAAATGTTTCCGCCATATCGCAGAGGGAGAATCCGCGGGCGAAACATTCGCGTTTAAGGCGCATAACAAGTTCCTTTTCTTCGGTTGAAATGTCAAAATGCGAAGTCTTAGCGTCGCCCGACTTTTCAGCCATAAATTGCATTGCGTCCATTCGGGCGGCAAATGCGCGCGATGTTCTCTTGCCGCTTTCGTTATAGAACCTAACAAAATACGGCTTCTTTCGGTTCGGTCTGTAATTAAGAGTTGCAAGCTTATCCATTTTACTCAATTCGGTTTTGAGATTGAGTTTAGGATTCGCGGAAAAATTTTTTCAGAATGCTTCAGATTTTTGCGAAGAAAAACGCAAGCGATGAGCGCAAGCTTTTTCGGTACCAAATACTGGCGCCTGGTACCAGATGACACCTAAAAACGACAATTTTGTTGCAAATTATGAAGAGTGTTAACTGCGCCCTAATTTTGCGCAAGTTATTAAATAAGACGAAATAAGAAATAAATTTTAAACAGCGGGCGGTGGGGGTCGAACCCATAACCTCAAGCTTGGGAACATTCAAAGCAGCTGAATTCCAGAGGCTCTTGCGGCGATTTTCTGGTACCGCACAGTCCCAGTACCCTCAAGCTCAAGTACCACAAAATTTAATCCAACAACATCATCATAAATAACTTGGCGAAATTTTGGCAGTACCAGCAAATAAAGCCGAAAAGAACAATCCGTTTATCCTAAACAATGAGACACTATCATCGTCAACAATCAATAAATGTCAAGATTTTTCTTCGCAAAAATCTGCCCATTCCTGCCAAAATTAGTCTACACCCGATTCTCCTCTCTTACCCAAATATTAGGTAAAAATTGCGTAATCTTCGCTTCGTATTAAATCCCCTCTTCCCGTTTGCGAAAACTACGAAAGCTGTTATTTTATGACCGTTTTTTGCGAAAATGGAAGTCAAGAGCAGAAATATATATTGGAATAATGGAGGTATATAAGATTCCCTATAATTCAAAATTCAATTTTGAATTGTAGGAATTTTGCTTGACTAAGGCTTAAAATCTCCGATAATCTAAAATTAGATTTTGAATCGTAGGAGGTTTTATGTTCGTTGAACGCAATATCAAGGAGGCTTTCGAGCGTGTTAATTCGTTTTTCCCCATCGTGCTGGTAATCGGGGCACGACAGGTTGGTAAAAGCACTTTCTTGCGGAAAGTTGCAGAGCCGTCGCGTAAATACGTCTCGCTCGACCCACTTGACATTCAAAAGCAGGCTCGCGAAGACCCGCGACTGTTCCTTGCCAATAATCCCGCCCCAGTTATATTTGACGAAATCCAGAACGTTCCCGAGCTTTTGCCGTATATCAAGGCTGTCGTTGACGAAGTCCGCCAAACTTCGCCCGAAAAGGCAAAGGGAATGTTCTGGCTTACGGGATCGCAGCAGTTTCATTTGATGAAGGGCGTGTCGGAGTCGCTCGCGGGGCGCGTCGGCATATTGAATCTTTACGGACTTTCGAACGCCGAACTTGACGGACGCAAATCCCAGCCGTTTTTGCCCGACAACCCGCTACCGAGCGTTCCTGCAAAATCGCCCATCGAAGTGTTCACGCGAATTTGGCACGGGTCGTATCCCGAAATCGCAACGGCAAATCCCGATACGAACATTTGGTCAGCGTTCTTCCAGTCTTATATTCAGACCTACCTTATGCGCGATGTTCGCGCGTTGACGCAGGTTGCCGACGAGCACAAATTCTATGATTTCCTCCGCGCGGTTGCAGCACGTACTGGGCAAATGCTGAACTATTCAAGCCTCGCCCGCGATGCCGATATTTCGCAGCCTACGGCTAAAAGCTACCTGAGCATTTTGGAGACTTCGGGCATCGTAAAATTGCTCTATCCTTATTCGCGCAACAAAACCCGCAATATGGTTTCGACGCCGAAACTGCATATGCTCGATACGGGGCTTGCCGCATTTTTGACGGGCTGGACTTCGCCAGAAGTACTGCTAAACGGAGCAATGGCGGGCGCGTTTTTCGAATCATGGTGCGTTGCGGAAATCCTTAAAAGCTATGTAAACGCAGGAGAAACTCCCAATTTTTACTATTACCGAGACAAGGATAAAAACGAAATCGACCTCGTGATAGAGAGCAACGGCAAAATCTACCCCGTGGAGTTTAAGAAAGCCGCCACTGTCTCAAAGTCGGACGTAAAACACTTCAATAAACTCGCCGACTTAAAAACGCCAGTCGGCACAGGCACCCTAATAAGCCTCTACCCCGACTCAATCCTAATAAAAGACACCGTCAAAACAATCCCCGCATTCGCGCTGTAGGAAAAAAGTCGGTACACATCTTAAACCCAATGCTTGAAAATTCTGCTTATTTTTATTTGGGGTATCAAGTTGTTTGCAGAGCTCTGTAATCATCGTTTTATAGTAGAGGACATCTACAAAGTCTGTAAAAGAGTCTCTATAAAATTTATTTGATATGCAGGATGCTTGAAAATCCTTGTATATTTTTTGTGCATACAAAATTCCAGAAATAGGTTTAAAAAGTATTGGTAGAAGTATTCCTTTGTCTCTTCAAAAACAGCATTATTTTGCATTTACCTGTAATCCTTTAGTTCGATTATTCTATAATCCTTTTAGTGTTATTCGGCGCCGAGGGCGCGGAAGACGGCTTCGGTTGCCGAGGTGTAGGGGATAATCTGGAAGGCTGCTATTAAATCGGACGGCACGCTTGCGTATTCCGCCATTGAAATTGACGGCAGCATTATCCGTTTTGCTCCCGCGTCTTTACAGACTTGCAGGGCGGAGGCAAGGTTTTCAACCTTGATGAGAGAGCCCGTGATTGAAATGTCGCCCAAGACGACAAGCGAGGCCTGTGTGGGGCGTTCAAGGGCAATCGAGCAAAGTGCGATAAGCGTTGGCAGTGCCAGCTTATTAGTCATTCCAACGCCCTGCAAGTCGGCGTAGTTTACGATGTAATCCTTTGCGACTGTGCTGATTGATGCGCTGATTTCCTTTGAATGCGCTTTCAGATAGTTAAAACCCGTATTTGCCGATTCTTTGCATTCCCTGTCCGAGCCGATTCCCAAGCACGAAAACTTTCCGTTGCCCTGCGTCATTTGGGTTTCGAGCCTGAAAACGGCGGCACTCATTCCGTTTTTGCCAGCCGAAACTGTGTAGACTTGTCCCGCCGCGCCAAGTCCTTCGGGGATAAGCTTTCCTCCTCCTTGTTCGGGCACGGAAACGTACCGTTCTTCAAGCGTTTCGCCGTCGATATACGAAAAATTCACGTTGTAGAATTCCATTCCGCCTATTCGTTTTAGTTGTTCCTTCACGCGGCGGCGCATTTCGAGCGCGATTTTCAGGACTTCTTCAACTTCGCCCTTCGTGAAAATCCCGTCGGGATAGATGAGTTTCAGAAGTCCCGAAACTGTGTGGCGAACGGCGATGGCATCGCGTTGATTGAGAGTCTTGCCGAGCTTGAAATATTTCTCTATGGCATCGCCGCAAGAGGTTTTCCGTAATTCGCGGACGAATTCGGCGAGGTAGTCGCTGATGAATCCGTAGTCGTCGGTAAAATGTTCGGGCGAAAATTTCGGAACTTCCCACCCCGGCAGATAGCAGTGGAATCTGTCAAGAAATGCGGTGTCCGTTCCGATTTCGGGCGGGAACGGAACGAAGAGGTTTGACGTTTTCAAAAGCGTGTCAACGCTCTGGTTGATGTTGCCGACAAACACCATCGAAGCCGACGCTGATTTTTCGGACTTGCCGCGCGCAAACGAGCCCGACGCCATATAGTCTTTCATAATCTGAATGCCGTCTTTGTCCTTAAATTTTATGCCAGCAACTTCGTCAAAGGCGACGCAATCCCAAAGCCCCACAACCCCCATCGTGCGGTTGCTCATGTTGTAGAAGAGGTTTGCAACGGTCGTCTGCCCGCCAGAAACGAGAATGCTGTTTGGCGAAATTTCCTTGTAGAGGTGCGATTTTCCCGTGCTGCGCGGCCCTAATTCGCAAAGGTTGTAGTTGTTTTCAACCAACGGTATCATTCGCAAAAGCAGCAGCCATTTTTGGCGTTCGGTAAGGGCTTCGGGTTCCATTCCTATCGAGCGCAACAGAACGTCAATCCACTCTTCTTTTGTGAAATTCTTCCTGCATGTTTTCAGCTCTTCGATCTCGATTTTCGGCATCTGAATGGGCTTTAATTTCAGGATTTTTATCTCGCCGCGGTCGTCGTTGTCGTAATTGTATTCGAGGTTTACCATGCACCAAATGCCGCCGCACAAAAGGCGGTCGAACTGCTGCGGATACGATTCGTCGATTTCTATTTTTGTGAGTCCTAAGTTCGAAAACGCCGCGTGATAGACGTTTTTGCCCGTGTCAACCGTAACGGTTATCATGTCGATTACCGTGTGCGTGCGGTTCTTCATCAACAGCGAAAGAATCTTCTGCGATTCGTCAGGACGCACAAAGTTTTTCTCCAAAATGTCCTTCACCTTTTGCACGCCGCTTTCGATTATTGCGGGGTCGTCGGAAGAGCAGAACTGCCCGAGCAGATATTCCAAAACATAGACGGGGACATTTGCGCCTTCTTTAATCTTTTTGGTTAGGTCTTTGCGGACAATCTTGCCGACAAACGCCGATTTCAGCTTTTGGCGTTCGATTTCCCTTTGTGGAATTTCGCGTCCCGAGGTTGCGTTAAAATTTTCTTCCATGTTTGTTGATGTTTTTGGTTAAAGGTCGAAGCCGTCGTCGGTGAATGCTATATCTATTATGAAGGGTTCTTTTGCGGGCGGGACAATCTTGTTCTCATCTTCTATCACGAGGAAATACGCGTTTCTTGAATTGTATTGCCCCGACTTTAAGTTGAACGTTCGCGTGAAGGTTCTGTCGTTCGCGTCCGAATCCTTTTTGTCGGCGATTATCGTCTGAATGTCGCTGATTAGCGCGCCCGATTCGTCGGTAAAATAGAGCCTGTATTTTGCTGCCGACCTGTTTTCGCCAACGGCGTCGGTCTGGTAAAATTTCAGCGCGAAGATGCGGTTCGATGTCCGTTTGTCGTCGGCAATTAGGCGGATTTCAACGGGGCGCGAATCGTATTTTTCCCTATTGCTTTTGAACGCCGCGGAGTCTTCGCGAACGCTGTTGAATTCAAGGACAGGGATTATCATTTCCTGCAAACTTGCGCCGCCGTGGATAAATTTCGGCGTTCCTCCCCTGCGGCTAATCCTTATGTTTTCGCGCGGAGTAAAGGCGTTGAACTCGTCGGGCGCGGGCGTAAATTTTACCGACATCAGCATATCGTCAGCCGCCGATTTTTCCGCAATAATGTATCTGTCGGAGGATTCCACCGTTTCGGCTTTGGATATGGATTTCGCCACTTTGTCGCTTTCGGCAAGCTCGCTCTGGGTGTATAAAAAGCCGTGGTCGGCGGTGATTACAATGCGGACGCCGCTTAGTTCGTTTTTGATTTTGCGGACTATGCGTTTAATCTGCTCTATTGCATTTTCACAGGCGGCGAATACGTCGGTTTCGGAGTGTCCGCTCTTGTCAACTACGTTGTGGTAAATGTAGATTACCTCCTGCCCGCGCACAAGGTCTACGGCGTCTCTTCTTACCATACCAAGCAGGGATTCCGCCTTTACAGCAATGCTTTGCGGGTTGGCGGCTTTCAGAATTGCCTCGCGATTTCCGCTTTCAGTAGACTTTCCGTCGGCAAGCACTTTCAGTCCGTCGGGCGTGCGCTCAACCGACAATTCTTTGTGCGGCAACAACGCCGCCATTCCAAATTTTGTTTCCGTCGGGAAAATCGCCTGCATTGGCTTTAACACGGCCTTGGCGGTGTGCGCCTGCAACAATTCCTCTCTTAGCTGCACGGCAAGCTCGTAGCGGAACGCGTCTGAAATTATCACAAACGTGCGCTTGTCGCTTCTGACAAACTCTTCGTAAAAATTGTCCTGCTGCAAAACGTTGTCTATTCTGCCCGATGCTTTCAACACGTTTTCGCAGGCGGTTGTCCAGTTGGCGGAAAGCTCCGCCAAAAACCAGTTTGTGTAGAGGGCTTGGGCTTTGTCTCGCAAGACGCTTTTTAGTTTGTCGCCCAAAGATTCGAATCGCTCGGAATTTTCGCACTCGGCATAGGCTACGCAGAATTTGCGGTAAAGAGTGTCCATCTTGTAGTAGTCTTTTGCGTAGGCTTGGCAGATATCGGCGGGGTTTGTCAGATGGAAGCCTGACTCGCGGGTGCGGCGGAACTCCAACATATCAAGATAGGTTGAAATTGCCGAATACAATACCGCGCACTTGCCCCACCAAAATTTGCCCTTGCGAATGTCCATTATTGAGCGGATTTTTAGAATTTCAAAAACGCCGCTTTCAAGTTCAGAAAACGTGTGCGAAATAATGGCGTCATCAACGCATGGGAAGAATGTCGAATCGGCAATGTCGGCGGGGGCTGATTTTTCGAAGCGGATAATTATTTGAAGCTTTCTTTCGACAGCCTCCATGCACTTGGCGAAACTTGCCGAGTCAGTATGAAGCCAGTCGGAAAGTAGCTCACGGCAGAACGCCGCATTTTGGGGATTTTGGCAAATGTGTTCCTCCAAGCCCGAAAGCACGCTGCCGCCGAATTCGTCAACCGAGGCGGAAAGCGCAAGATGGCACATGAGATTTTGCAAGGCGTTATCCTGTCCGTCGCCCCAAACAAAACCAGTGTAGCGCAGAAGAAATTCCTTGAAGAAATCGACTATCCCGAATTTCCTGAAAGCCGCAAATGCTTTGGTCTCTTCGGCAGATTCTACGCCGCAAGCCAATACCGCACGGATTACGGTTTTTAAATCAGATACCTTTGCGCCGCCTGCAACCGCAAGCATTGCAAGCCGCAAATGCGCGATTTTTTTGTCTACGCCGCCCGCAAATTCGCGCACTTTTTTGCGCCTTTCAGCAGACTTAAAAAACGACCTGTGGCGTTCTATTACTTCGCGCTTTTGGAGCAAGTCGGGCGTGGCTTGCATATCCATTTCGTTTAGCCAGATGGAAACCTTGTCGGCACAGAAAGATTCGCTGTAAAGCTCTACATTTAAAAGCCAGTTGTCCTCCTCTTCGGCGAACTTTTCGGGAACGTATATTAGGAAATTTTTCAGCTTTTCGTCAAAGCAGACGCGCTTTTTTGCAAAGAATGCATTGTGTGAGGTAAGTGTTATAAATTCGGCATTTGTAATGTTTGCAAACGCGCCGCTTTCGACCTCTTCGGCGAATTCGCGGTTGGGGTCTTTCCAGAAAACTATTCTGCGCTTGTAATAGTCGGGCAGCGGTGCGGCGAAAAGCGAATTTAGCTCTTTTAATATTTTTTCGGTGTCCATCGGTTTTCTATTTGAGCTTTGCAAGAACATCGGCAAATAGCGCGTAGTTGTGCTTTACGCCGTCGTCCAAGTCTATTGATATGCGGATGTCGGCATAGTGGTGGATTTTTTCTTCAAAGACGTGCATTTCCTCCTGCTTTGCTTTCAGGGCGGAAAGTTCCTTTTTCATTTGCGTTTGGTTGCCGCCAGTACCCGCAGTTAACGCCTTTTCAAGGCTCTCGGCATCGGCGGCATATTTTGCCTGAACCTCGTGCAGATAGCCCGTTCTAAGCCGCGCGATGGTATCGGGCTTGTAGCGGTGAATGTAGATTAGAGCCTTGAAGGCATTTTTTTTACCCGAGTCGAATAGCCAGTAGATTGGGCGTTTCTGGTAGATTTTGCAGTGGTCGGCAAAGAAGTCCTTTATGAAATATTCGCGGATAACCTTGCGCGGGTTTTCCTCTTTTCCGCCCAACGCCCGCGAGATGAATTTCAGGTTCTTTTCGAGATTTTCCGCGCCGTAGACGGCTTTTACGAAGTCCGCAAAACGCGCTACAATGTCGTCCTCAAAATATTCCCTGTCGCAAACGGGAATGATTGCGTCTTTGTCGGCGGGGAAGGTTTTGTATTTGCTTTCGTCCCACTCGCCGCCTGCGAACTCCAAGCCGTCGGCATCGAGAGAATACCTGCCGAACATGCAACCCACGGCATAGGAGATGAAACTTTTTATGTCGCGCTCCAAATCCGCCTTACGGACTGTTACGTCTTTGTCTTCAACGTCGGGCGTAAGCTCGTCTTGCAAGTCGTAGATTTCAATGAAGATTCTGTTAAGCTCTTCCTCGTTGGCCTTTAATTGGCGGAAACGCTCGGCGCATTCTTTTTCCCACTCACAATACGCATCTTCTATTGAAGAGACATTTCTAATAAGTGGATGCTTCTTGAAATCCCAAGATGTTTCAAATGCATCCCAGTCGGCTTTGCAGATGTCTATGTTTTGTTGGACGATGTCTGCAATATTAGGGTTGTTAAAGATATCAGGGTTGATCGGTAAAGTTTTAATATCTGCAATTTGAAAATTTAAAGTTGGTGCCAATTTTAGAACACAACTTGAAACTGAGGAGTTTAAAAAACCAATAATATGATTTTGTATACTTTCTGAAACTAAGGCAGGACTTGCATCATCAAAAAATACACCCTTAGGATTTTGTCTAAAACTTGCATTTGATGATGTTATCTTAGACCAAACAATAGTATTTTTAGAAAAGTATTTGGATGCGCCCAATCCACTACCTTCAAAATTACGTAACTCCTCGGCATCGTTTTCCCAGTTTATCACATATTCAAGATTGCCATACCATTTCCTATAACTACCTCCTTTACTATAGGCGTGCCATTTTATAGATATTTTATCTACACTTACTTCACTCCAAATTCGTAAAAATCTATTGTTGTCTCCGGTAAATATGCCTTTCGTAATTGCATCAAAGTAGGATCCTATTTTATTATGGTGAAAATTGTTCACGAATTCATCGCTAACCCAATACGCAACGGGTGAGCCTGGGATTTTTGCGAAGTTGTCGGAGTCGGATTCGTAGTAAAAACCGCAGGCGTGATTTGATATGGCTTCAAGTGCTTTTTCGCGTTGAACTTCCATTCCTCCGCGAAAATCTGTGAGGCGTAAATAACAACCTTTCTTTGCAACTTTGCTGTTTCTCAATGCAAATGTACATATCGGGACAGTCGCTTCTTCGAATGCCGAATACTCAAACTGAATCAATGTTTCTATTGTCTTATTTGCGTATATAAAATTACGCATATCTTCATACGATTGGATAAACATCCAAACATAAGGAGTTAAGAACCCGAGATAGCCCCTTGATGAACACATTTCAGTGCAACGAACAACGAAACATGAAAAGAGGTCTGATTTGTAAGGTTCAAATTTTTCCGATACAAATTGACGCAAAGAATTACTCATACCTTTCCCGCCCATATATGGCGGGTTGGTTACAACGGCGTCGTATTGGCGCGAGAGCAGTTCGGCGCAGCGGACTATCGGCAGGAGGATTTCAAGTGCGGGGTCGCGGTTCAATTCGCCGCCGTTTTCGATTTCGGCAAATCTTGCATAAAGCGGCGCAAAGTCTTTTACGGAAATTTTTATGAGCGAGCCGTATTCCTTTGCGTCGGTCATTTCCGCAAGAATTGTATTTATTGCCGATTCCAATTCTTCGTTCCCGTTTGCGAAAAATTCCACAAGATGGGGATCTACATTGTTGCTTTCACGGATTGGGTAGATGTGTGGCTGAATGTTGCGCGTAAGGAAGCGTTTGTCGTATCGGCAGGCAAGCATCATTACGGCAAAGTATGAAAGCTGGGCGGCGCGTTCGTCCAAATCAAGCCCGTAGAGGTTTTTTTCAACAATGTTGCGGACGGCGTCTCGCACGGCATATCCGCACGACTGGTATATTTGAAGCAGGACTTCGAACATATAAACCAGAACGTGTCCGCTGCCCGAGCACGGGTCTATGCAGGCGATTTCTTCGGGCGAAATATCGGCGTATTGTTTGCGGATTTCGGCAAGAGCGGCGGCGGTTTCGGGCGATTGGGCGGCTTCGTCAAGATAGTATCGCCAGTTGCTTTTTATTTCGTCGTGCGGGTGCCCTTCGAGCCAGAAACGCCCGAGGCTGTTTTCAACCATATAGCGGACAATCCAGTCGGGTGTGAAAAGCTGGGTGGCGGCGGGAATATCTGTTTTTGAAATTTTGATGTTCTTTTTGAGGTTTTCAAAAACCGCGTCTTTGGGCTCGCTGTTGTAATATTGATAGAGCCAGCCGATAATCTGCACGCCGTCGAGCCAGTCGGCTTCGGGAATTTGCGCAAGCATTGTGTCTATTACGCTGCCGTCGCGCAAAAGGAAGTCGGGAAAGAGAAGTTCGGTGTAGTCGGCTATTTTCTGGAAGAGGAACGGCAAAACGCCGTGAAGGGCGTTGCACTGGGCGATGAGCAGGTATTTAAAAAGCTCTTCATCGTTGCCCGCCGATTTCAAAGCGAAGACTTTTTGCTTGTCAAGCCCCTCCAATTCGATTGACGAGGCTTGGCGCAAAATTTCGGGGCGGAAGTTGTTTTGCTCGTCGCTAAAAACGCGGACATAGCTTGGCAGAAAACCGTTTACTTCCATAAACCGAAGCGCGATAAAGCGGTTGAACCAAGTGTAGGCAACTTCCTCCACAACGGCGTTAAAGCCGTGTTGCGATATGCGTTCGATAAGGGCTGCGCGTTGCGATTTCTCGGTAGGCGTATAGATTCTGCCGCTGACGGGGGCGGTGTCGGGGTTACCGAAACCGCTTTCGGTGATTCCGTATTGTTCCGCCTTTTGGCGCACGCGCGAGATAAGTTCGCGCCGCGCCCATACTGCAAATTTGGAGATTGCGTTTTTGTTCATCTAAAAATCCTATTTGATGTCTATGCCGTCGGCGTCTTTAAGAAGCGATTTGAGCGCGGAGCGAATGCGTTCAACATATGCGTCTATTTCGGCTTCGCTTGTAAGGCGCATTGTGGGGAATGTGGCGGCCTTGGGGGCTGCAACAAACTTCTTTTGAGCCTCGTCCTTCAACTGCGAGACAAGCGATTCCGCCAAATTGCCAAGCCGGGTGATGTCTGCGTCAACCATAACAATGCGTTCCGAATTTTTCGCGTTTTCGCCCAGCCACGCAAAACCTTCAGCGGCTTTGGCGCGGATTTCGTCGCAGTTAATCTTGCCGACGCAGTTTTGTTCAACCTCAGTCTGCGTGTTTTTTAGAACTTCGGCAAACTGCGCTTTCTTTTCGGAGAGCATATCGCTATGGATTCTGCGGAGTTTTTCTGCGAGTTTTGGCAGGTCGGGGATTTTTGAATAATTGAAACTTTTGCCTGTGGTGTTTGTGATTTCGCGGATTGCTTCAAGCGCGCCGCAAGCTTCGGGCGAAGTTTCAAGGTATGGCTGGTCGTCGCGGTATTTTTCGATTGCAAGCAGGCCTTTATCGAACATTTCGCGCTGGGTTTTGAAAAATTCGTCAACCTTTTGTGCATCTTCGCAGGCGTCGCAAAGGTAATTTGCAACGGTGTTTATTTGCTCTACAACTGCTGTGTTGTCGCCTTCCTGTTCGCAAATCGACTGTAAAAGCTTTTTCGCGTTTTCAAGCACGGGTTTGTCGGGATATGCGCGGGTATTGTAGTTCGAGAGGAGTTTGTCGAATGCTTCGATTTTCTCTTTGCAAAGATTGAGCGCGGCGGCAACGCAGTTATCTTCGTCGGTTGGAATGTCGCGCGTGAAGATTTCGCGGATTGTATCGCGCATTTTACGCAGCTTTTGCGGCTCGATATTTTGGCGCAACTTGACGGTTGTGGAGGCGATTTCCGCGCGTTTTGTAAGCGCACTCACAAGTGCGGGATTACCAAAGTGCAGGTTTGTGCCCGATTTTTTTACAGTTATGCGCTGTTGTTTGAGCAGGCTTGCGACAATTAGGGCAACGTCAAGCTCCGTCCAGCCGTAGGGTTTTTTTGTGAAGTGCTGTTGAAGGTCAACCACGCTTACGGTGTGGTTTTGACGCAGCTGGTCGGAGAGAAAGTCCGCCATTTCAGTAATGGCGTATGTATTGGGTTCCGAACCTACGAGGCAGTCGTTAAAGGCGATAATGTCGGTTTCGCTCTTGGCGTGTTTTTCAATGAGGTCGTATTTTGTGTAGATGCCCGAAATGAGTTGTTCCATTGCGCTATGCACAATCTGGTCTTCCGACAATCCCGATTTAGGCGTAAAACTGGCGTCGCCTAAAATGAAGAATTTGCCCTTACGAACCGCCGTTTTTATGCGTTCCACACCGTCTCTGCGCAGCGTGCGCGACTTCTCCTGCTGCGAGGCGAGAATTTTTTGGGTCATCTCCGATTCCCCGCTTCGGTTGCGTTTTAGGAGGTATTTCTTTATCTTCAAAGATTTTTCCAAGCTGTCGTAGTAGCCAGTGTCGTCGGCAAGGTTTATGATGGCGAACCCGTTGGACGAAACGGAGGTTAGGCTCAGGCTATTGCGTTTGTCAGGGTCTGTCGCCTCGCTTATGATTTCAAGCGTGATGTCGGAAAGCATTGCGCCCTTGAACGAGCCGTCGCACTTTTTGTTGAACGGGAAATCGCGCTCCATAAAGCGGATTTTAGAGTCCGTAAAAATCTCGTCGAAAAATATATTTTTGATTTCCTCGGAAACGTCGGTCGTGCTGACATCGGTTTTTGTGATGTCCTTTTGAATGTCCTGCTCTTCGTTGGTTAGGAACTTGTAGATACCGCCGACTTGACCGATGTAGTTGTCGTTTTCCAGACGGGCGAGCGAGCCGCGAAGGCGGTCTTTGAGTGCGCGGGTGTCGGTATCGATGTTGTCCGCCATCAGGATTGCGATGTTGTCAAGGTTTGACGGAACGTCGTCAAGGTAGTACATCAGGTAAAGAAGCTTGTAAACGTCAACGTCCTGCGCTTCTATCTTGCTTTTGCCAACATTGTCGGTGCACTTTCGGATTGCATCGCGAATGGCGTCGTCAAGGACATTGTCGATGGAGTCATAGAAACTGTAAAACGGCGCGAGGGCTGTCTGGTCTTTTTCGAGCAGTTTTTTGGCAGCTTCCTGAAAGCCCGAAAGCATTGAACGCGCCCCGTCGGAAAGGTGTTTGCCTGAATTGCCGTGTTGACGAACTTCGGTAAAAACTTTCTGCAATAGCGAAAACTGATAGGGCACAAACGGGAACATATCGACAAACTCGGCTGAGCTTTTGAAGCCGTGTATGTGCGATTTTGCGTCTTTGAAAGTGAAGAGATTGCGCAGGCTGTTTTCGTTACCTTCGTAGGTTGCGGCAAGCTCCTTCGCCGCTTCGGGTTTTTTCTGCAAAAGACGCTTTTGAATGACCTCGTTGACCGACGTGGAGGAAAGCGTAAGACGTGTGGAAAAGCGCGCCTGAATTTTGGAAAATTCGTCGCTTCTGATTTTCAGCGCGAGGTCGTCCAACGCCGATTGTCCCGTGCATACAACCCATACTTTCCCGCCGCACTT
>OJMH01001578.1_pt1 | contig 22116 bp, 21 predicted proteins | sample 1597111 | NCBI WGS metagenome assembly OJMH01 (sample SAMEA2452115, study PRJEB22498) | human gut metagenome | reverse complement strand
GACTCAACAAGGAAATGGTACTTTTCTCTGAGGTCAAGGAGAAGTACGATATAATTCAGCTCAAAGACCTTATCCAGCAGCACGTTGACGCAACAGGCTCTGAAAAGGGCAAGCGTATTCTTGATAACTTTGAGGAATATCTGCCTAAGTTCAAGAAGATAATCCCTCACGATTACAAGAAGATGATGTCTGCTATAGCTTCAATGGAAGAAAAGGGTATGAGTAGTGATCAGGCGCAGATAGAAGCATTCTATCAGATCATCAACGGCAAGCAGTAAGCCTGCGCACATGAGATATTGTACTTTTAAAAACGAAAGGAGGATATACTTGCCGTGAAAGCAAGTATAGTTGAGATATGGGAAAGCCAACTGGTTTTATGGACTATAAGCGTGAGGACGCAGCAGCGTTCTCCGTTGAGGAACGTATAAAGAATTTTAATGAATTTCACACTCCTCTTTCAAAGGAGGAGCAGCAGAAGCAGGGAGCAAGATGTATGGACTGCGGTGTGCCGTTCTGTCAGGCAGGAATGAAGATAGGCAACGCATTTTCAGGCTGTCCGCTTAACAATCTTATCCCTGAATGGAACGACCTTATATACAAGGGCAACTGGGAGCAGGCATATTACAGACTTCATATGACGAACAATTTTCCTGAGTTCACATCAAGAGTTTGTCCTGCACTTTGCGAAAAAGCCTGCACTTGCGGAGCTAATGGCGACGCTGTTACCACAAAGGCTAACGAATACGGCATTATCGAAAATGCCTATGCCTGCGGATATGCTTCAGCAAGAGTGCCAAAGGTAAGAACAGGAAAGACTATCGCTGTTATAGGCTCAGGTCCGTCAGGTCTTGCTGCCGCTGACCAGCTCAATCAGAGAGGTCACAGTGTAACAGTTTTCGAGCGTGAGGACAGAGTGGGCGGTCTGCTTATGTACGGCATACCGAACATGAAGCTTGAAAAGCAGATAATCGAGCGCAAGATAAACATAATGAAAGAAGAGGGCATCGAGTTCCGCACAGGCGTTAATGTGGGCAAGGATATCACAGCGGCTGAGCTTCTCAAGGACTTCGACAGAGTAATACTTTGTTGTGGTGCTTCAAACCCTAGAGATATCAAAGCCGAGGGCAGAGATGCAAAGGGTATCTATTTTGCAGTGGATTTTCTGAAATCCACAACTAAGGCGCTGCTGAACGGCGGTCTTACGGATAAAAACCACATTTCCGCAAAGGGCAAGAACGTCATGGTAATAGGTGGCGGAGATACAGGAAATGACTGCGTTGGTACAAGCGTAAGACATGGCGCAAAGAGCGTTTTGCAGCTTGAAATGATGCCAAAGCTTCCTGACACGAGAGCCGAGAACAACCCATGGCCGCAGTGGCCAATGGTCTGCAAGACAGATTACGGTCAGGAGGAAGCTATCGGTGTGTTCGGTCATGACCCGAGAGTTTATCAGACAACTGTCAAGGAGTTTCTCAAAGACAAAAAGGGCAATCTTAAGGGCGCAGTGCTTGTAAAGCTCTCTCCGGAGAAAGACCCTAAGTCAGGCAGAACGATAATGAAGCCTGTTGAGGGCAGCGAATACAAGGTAGAAACCGAGCTTGTTCTTATAGCGGCAGGCTTTCTGGGATCTGAAAGCTATCTCACAAAGGCTTTTGGAGTTGAGGTAGACGGCAGAACTAATATCGCAACAGCCGACGGCACACATCAGACGAACGTGAAGAACGTCTTTGCCGCAGGCGACGTGCGCAGAGGACAGTCACTTGTAGTATGGGCTATCAGAGAGGGCAGAGATGTTGCCCGTGAGGTGGATAAGAGCCTTATGGAGTATACAAATCTGTAATACGAGATAAAAATATAACACCGTCCGAGGAGTTCGGACGGTGTTTTTTGTGTGTAGGGTATCGTACCCATGGGCGGCGACAAAAAAATCCGCTACCATAAATGATAGCGGATCTGGGTGCAGGGACACGTCCCTGCTGGAGCTGCTAACCGGGCTTGAACCGGTGACCTCGTCCTTACCAATTTTCGCAAGTACGTTTCGTATTTTGTCATAACGTTTCATAACTTGCCGTAACTCTCGTAACTTCGTGTTTTTCAGAGACTTTTTCATTATATATCGTGTCATATTGTATCATAATGTTATCTATTTTTCAAGCAAAAAAGTTGTCTATTTGTTGCACTTTTTCTAGTCCGTTTTTTTGGACTTCTTCTCAGAAGTGTATTTCAAGATATCTGAAAGGTCACATTCAAGATAATCACATATTCTTGTCAGAACATCTAAATCAACTCTGCTGATTTTATTATTGCAGTATGCGTTTAACTGTCGGGGCTGCAAGTTGCAAGCTTGACAGATTTTGTATTTAGAAATCCCTTTTTCTAGTCTGTATTCTTCAAGCGTTATTTTTATCTTGCCTGCCATAGTGACCCCCTGCCGAAGTTTCTTTTTATCTATTATACACCAACTTGATTTTTTATTATAGTGGTATGTTGGTACATTGTACGAAAATACCACTATTGCTGTTGACATTTGCCGAAAAATGGTGTATTATGATAATTGTAACATTATAAATTCTTAATGATGTTGACCAAGCAAAAAAATAAAAAAATTTTTTTCAAAAATCGGGAACCTTTTTGCTTTTCAATCGTCTTATAGACAGAGGGCAGAAAGGAGGCATATGTGAAAGGCAGATTTTTGCACGATGTTCTTTCTCAAATGGCTGATGATTGCAGACTTTCAGACGAAAAACAGCGTATGCTCTGGAACAGAATTTTGAATGACGGGAGAATTGATAATGGCTCAGACAGAACTTGCACAGTTGGTGCAGAAAGCGAGACAGGGCGACAAGAAGGCTCAGGAGGGCTTGTATCTCGCAACAAATAGTGCCGCATATTTTGTGGCAATGAAGATAACAAAGGACGAGGAAGAAAGCCTTGACATCGTTTCGGACAGCTACATCAAAGCTTTTGCGAGCCTTGATAAGCTTGAGAATGATGAAAAGTTCCCTGCTTGGTTCAATCAGATAGTGGCTAACCGCTGTCGTGACTATCTCAAAAAGGCAAAGCCAATGCACCTGTCGGATATGACAGAGGACGGCGAGGATTTCGAGCTTGAGGACATTGACGGCGAGATACCTGACGAGCTGCTTGAAAACAAGGACGTTATCGAATGTGTACGCAGGGTAGTTGAAAGCCTGCCTGAGGAGCAGCGTATGTGCGTGATACTCAGGTATTACGATGAAATGAGTTTGCAGGAGATAGCAGACACGCTTGAAGTTTCTTTGGGTACTGTGAAAAGCAGGCTCAGCAGAGCGTCTAAGAAAATGCGTGACGAGATAGAACGCCTTGAGAAAGAAGAGAACAAGAAGTTCAGATGTATCATTCCGTTCTTCTGGCTCAGAGCTGGTCTTGAGGGTATGGAGAATGAAACTGACGTGCCTAAGGCACTTGACGTTAAAGTATTTGGAAAATCTATTAGAAGAGGGGTATCAAAAATGGCGAGAAACATTATTGTTGCGGCAGCAGCTTTGGCGATAGCAGGAGGGGTATTTCTTACCGCTTGCGGAAATGACGAGGGTAAGAAAGACACAACAAGCAGCCTTGCGGACACAAGTTCGGTATCTTCCGCAGCTGAGGAAAGCAGTTCTGAGGCTGAGGTGAAAGAGCCTAAGGTGTTTGAATGTGAGCTTGAGACAGGCAGCGAAATGACCGCAGCTGAACTTGCTGCTAAACTGAGCGATGATAAGATAGACACAGCTGCATTTGCCAGCGGCGAAGAGAAGATCGCACTTGACAAGTTGGGCGTACAGAGCATTTCACTTAACATCAAGCTTGCCACAGGTGAGGAGGAACTCTGGAACATCACAGTAACGGTAGTAGACAGTGAGAAACCTGAATTTTCGGGTATCAAGGATAAGTATGAAATAACGGAGGGTGGTAAGCTCCCTGATTTCAAGAAAGGGGTATCCGTGAAGGACAATTATGATGAGAGTGTGGAGTTCACAGCGGAGCTTGACGGCGAGGCAAAGAAGTCTGATTACAAGGCTGGCGAATACACTATCACCTACAAGGCGAAGGACAGCAGTGGAAACGAAGTGACCGCCACATCAAAGCTCATCATCAAGGAAAAGCCAGAGGAAGAGAAGAAGGACGATGAGAAGTCTGAGGAGACCTCTGACAACAATAACAATGGCGGAGGTAACTCCGATAACAACGGCGGTAACTCAGGTTCTGGCGGAGGCGGTAAGTCGTGGTCGTGGGATGACGAAGATGGGCATCATGAGGGCACAATAGATGATGGTACAACACCAGGAGGAGAAACTGAGGGCACAGGTACTCAGCAGTACGGAGACCCATTTGGCTGGGGCTATGATTATTGGTATGTTGTTTATCCAAACGGTAACATTTCTACTCTGTAATTTTACTCATGAGTTGGTCATATCTACTCCAGTTTAGATATATTGAAATTGAGAGCGATTTCTTTCAAAGAGTTCGCTCTCTTTTCTTTAAAGAGAGGATTTGAAAGTATGATAAGTTACGATAAGAAAACGAGACATCTGATAGTATCATCAGGAGAAGTAGTAACCTTTGACATACAGCTCAGGGGTAGAATAAATGTAGTTAGAGGTGCAGCCGCAACAGGTAAGACATATATGTGCAATCTGATAAGAAACGGAAATCCTCATCCAGATGTAGTTAATAATAAAAGCCGTGCAGTATTGAGCTACACGGCTATTTTTATTTTGCCTTTTTTTTCGGCGGCTCATATGAGTTGTAATGCTGATACTTGATTTTGTTGACGGTCTGCTGTGTCTCGCTTGAAATAAGCTCTTTACAACTCGTGTAAGTCAGCCTACTGTTTCCCACAGACTGCCGAGCCTCTGCATAGGTACATTCGGTTATTTCGGGCTTTTTAATGCCCTTGCTGCACCTGAATATCTGCATACCAGCAGGGTACATTGTCAACCGCAGACCCTTGACTATCGCTTTTGGCAGCTCGTTTCCGTTCTCGTCAGTAGTTTCAACGTCCTTGAGGTCTGAATCTTTAGCGTGGTCTAACATTCGTATATCTGGCACTTCGTCAAGTGGTAAATCAGTAAAGTAAGCGGTGAGATATACACCCACGTTATCTACAACTCCTTTAACAGCCTTCGTTTCAGTAAATCCCTGCCGCCAAAGTTGGCATATATCGTTATTGGGTAAGAACGGTGCTTTTTTCTGATACACAAGTATTATATGTGCGTGAAAAGCACCTCTGCCTTGTGGTTCGATTACTGAAATATATTCAGGATATTCTATCTTCTGGTTCTTGCAGTACGTTTTAAATCGTTTATAAAAGTTCGTTAAGTCTCGTGTTAATCTTTTCTCATCAGTCATATTCTCTTGATATGTAAGTGTTAAAAATTTGCATTTTCTAGGACGTGTAATATTTGCATTTATGATATCTCTTAATTTTTGGAATGTGTGTTTTGCACTCTCTTGATTATCTGCTCTTGTTGTTGCTTTGTTGGCAAATCCTTTCAATTCTCCTGTCGATAGGTCAACGTAATTATGTTTGTCTATTTTCTTGATATTTGTCTTAGCTTTTTTCTGCATATATCTTATCGTTTGTATATTTCCTGCCTTTTTCAGTTGAACATTAGCACCTTTGTATATTGGAAAATCATCAATTTTCTTAACCTTCATTTTGTCGCCTCCTTAATAACATCAGTATTGGGATACTTATGTTATGGAAAGTTGTATTCACTTAATCAAGTTAATAGCCTGCTACGCAGGCAGACAAGCCCAGAGCTGCCGCTCCGCTACGCCCTGTGCTTGTCTGATGAGGCTATTTCTTGTTTCCAAGTGCTTTCTTGATATAGTGATCTACCTTTGTTGGGTTGTCGGTGGTTGGCACTAAAAGCCGTTTAAGTTCAGTTCCGTTAGTCAGCATATAGCCCTCGCCTCTCTTGCAGGGCAGCATTTCGTCCTTATGCTCAGAGAAGAACATCTGCTTGCTTTCTTTGGAGATATTGCCCAGAGCAATGACAACTGAAAAATTGTCCCTTGACTTAGCGAAATATTCAGCGTCCGCTCTCTGCTGAGAGATAAGAACGTGTACATTAAACGAGCGACCGAGCATTAACAACGTTGCAAGCTTTGTCTTAGCAGCCTCAGCCTCTTTCTTGTCGAGCATATTCAGGTAGCTTGCCCACTCGTCAAAAACAAGCAGGACAAACGTCCTGCTCTTGTCGATTCCCTGCTGTCTTGCCTGAAAGATGTTATAGAACCTGTCAAGCCCCTCTGTGCAGTCCTTGAAACTGTAATAGTTCTGACGGTTAGCAGCAAATTTGAAATCGTCTGCCTTGAAATCGCAGAGTATCACAATAGCACCGCTGATGTTTAAACCTATCCTGCCAAGTAAAAGCTTAACAAAATAGGTCTTGCCTGAACCTGTTGACCCAAAGACAAGCATATGCGGAAATAACAAATAAAGCCAAACTATGTAGCATTTTACAAGCTTATCCATAAGAGTATCATCAAAACCTAAAACTAGCCTATCAGGCTGTTGATTGTCCATTAGAAATCATCGTCCTTTCGTAAAGATTCCTTGTTGATTGGGTTTGAAACCGCTCTATGAGCGTATTTTCTGTAATTCTCCAGTCTCGCCATATACTCCAACGTCTTTTGGTTGTCAACGACAATCCAATCAACTATAAGTGCCCTGTCGTCAAAGAAAACATTCTCAGCCTGCACTAATGGTGTATTCTCGTATACGCCTCGTGGGGCGATATCTATGAAATCATTGCAGCAAGTCATTTTATACACCACCGTATTTATCTTTTTAAGAATGGACGGCAGCATTTCAGGCTGTGCCTCAGTACCTTCCTTTAGCCTTACCGCAGTTCTGGCAATATCTATGCCTTCTTTGACCACCACAGGCGGTCGATAGTAGATATCCGATATAGACTGTGGTTCTTCTATCGGCAATTCTCGTGACAACTTTTTAAATGTACGAAGAGCTATCTTCTCCACTCCCTCAAGTGTAATGCTGAATAGCTGCTGATTACAGTTTGGCTGCATATTATTGCAGCCAAACAAAGCTTTATTCTGATATAGCAGATAAAGCACCAGCAGGGTAAGAGCCAAAAGAATCAACCCGACAAGGGGCTGAATTGTGGTAAGTATAGCCACGATAACGAGCGAAACGCACGCTACACATAAAACTATGTGCTCTGGCTTTTTCATACCTTATCACCTCCGAATAAGTCTAAGTCACTCTCTGTGACGATCTCAACGCTTTCAGCGGAACAGCTGAAAGCAATTCTGTTGTCCTTTGGATAAGGCTTTGCCTTAAATCCATTGAACTTAACAAAGATAGGTCTCATTGTAGCACAAGCGTCAGCGATTTCCTCGTCGGTTACTGGAAGTAACTGCCCATTTGGTATCTTAACATTGTATGCTGCGAAACATTGACCTTGAGCTGCTACGCTGATACTCACACCTAAACGTTCATCAGTACGAACCTTTCCGTCATACTTGAATTGTTCTTGTTGTCCTGTGAGAATAGCAATCTCACATCCAAATGTCTGTATATCATTAAAATGTACAACATTTTTCATTATAAGCACCTCCCAAAAAATTGAAAAATACCATCCGATTAATAAAAATCTTTCGACCCGTATGGACTACGGGGAAAGCATTCTCTTTAATCCAACGTCTAATAGCGTGTGGACTAATGCCATAAATTTCGCTTGCTTCCTTAACGGTAAGCATAATCTTTTCGCCGTCTGGCGACTTGTTTCTTGTTGCCATACCAAGACCCTCCTAACTAACACATTTGGCAAATAAAACTTTGAATGTAGATTCAATATGACAGCACCAAGCATTTGTCATATTACTGTGAGTATATCACATATTTTATTACGACGCTAGTATTTCTTATTCATTATTTTAGGGAATGATATTCACTATTATATAAATATAATTCGCTACAAAGAAAATCGAGAGAATATAAGTCTCTTATATTGACTTTTTCGGTGAAGTATGTTATAATTCTAATGCGTTAGATTTGACGTATCTAATTTAACGAATAACTTATTATGATTGGAGATGTAATTATGGATACCAACGAAAAAGCAACAGAAATATTACGCAATAATTCTAAGGAAAAAGCTGATATGTTTCCAAGAGAGGTGGAGTATCAAGATTACGCATTTAAAGCAAGCGAGAAAATAAAAGAGATATGTAATGAAAGAAACATAAACTTGCCTGAATTGTCAAAAGAAACTGATTTAAGTTTAGATAAACTTAAATCTTATCAAAGAAGAAATCCCGCAAAAATGCCAGTATCAGCATTGTGTAATATTGCTGATTTTTTAAAGGTTTCATTAGATTACCTTTTCGATAGGTCTGATGTAAAACCAGTTATTGAGAAAGAGAAATCTCGTCAATATGGTATTTCACCTGAAGGTGTTGTCCTTTGCTTATTCAATGCTCTAAAATTTTTAAATAGTGAGGTATATGAAGATAAAATAATTATACGCGAAGAGGTTCTTGTTGATATTTACAAAAAATATTATGGCAGAGAAAACCTCAAGGATTCTGACTTAATGAATGCCATTATTGGCGAATGTAAAAAATACGCACTGGTTCGCAAGAAAATGGAAAGGATAGAAGATTGCAACAAACATTTGAGAGAGCAATATGCAACAGCAAATGTAGCAGTTTTGGAAGAGTTTGAAGAATATGCAGATGACGTAAACTCAATAATAAATGATAAACCATATAACGGAGACTCATATAAGTATTTCAGAGAAAAATGGGATAAACTTTCTGAGGCTGATAAAAAGGAATGGGCAGAATCGTATAGTTCAGGAGATTACGATTATGAATTACAGAAATATAATGAACGCTTAATTAGAGAGTTTAACGAATTTCGCAAATGGAAGAAGAATAAAGAAAAATAAAAAAGCCCCCTCTGAGCGGCAACTCAGAGAGAGCTAAATACAAACATTCACCGATAGGCGATATGCTGTACGCAAATTTATTATATCATATTTGCTTATCGGTGTCAACGTTTTTAGGAGGTTGACATTATGGCAAATATCACTATGAATTGTGATAAAAATGGTATTCCTATTTCTTACAAAATCAGAGTATATCGAGGCAGAAATGCAGAAGGCAAGCTTTTAAAGCCTTTTTGTATGACTTGGAAAATACCAGCAGGAAAGACCAAAAGGCAAATCGAGAAGGAGTTGCAAGCTGTTGTCATTGATTTTGAAAACAGGTGCAAGCAGGGGCTTGTTTCGGCTGACCCTAAACTTACTATTGAACAGTTTGTGCCGCAGTATCTTGCGATAGCAAAGAACAGTCTATCAAAAGACACCCTTGAACGATATGAGCAGACCATACAACGGTTTATCATTCCAGAGTTAGGCTATTTGAAGTTGACGGACGTTAAGCCGATACATATTCAGAATTTCATAAACAAGCTTTGTGATACAAAGGTTCAAAGGTCTGCAAAATGGCAGGATAGTGAAAGAACCCTTTCGGCTGCAAGTATTACAAGATATATGAATGTTGTAAAATCTATATTCAGACAGGCTTTCAAGTTAGGTCTTATATCTGAGAACCCGACAAACTCTCAGCGGCTCACATTACCGAAAGTGGCAACGCCTAAAATTGAAATATTTACAAAGCAAGAGGCACAAGAAATGCTTACCTGTCTTTTGAAAGAGGATATACAATTTCAAGTGCTTATCCAACTAGCTATAATCACAGGTGCAAGGCGAGGCGAACTTGTGGCATTAAAGTTCAGCGATGTTAATTTTGACACACATATGATAACGATAGAGCGAGCGGCGATAAAGCTTAAAGGTCAACCCATAACAACAAAACCGCCGAAAGATTATGAAGTACGTTCTGTGACTGTTGATGATTATTGTATCGAACTCATAAAGCTTTTAAAACAGGACAAGGAAAGACAGAAGAATGAACTTTGTGACCTTTGGAATGATGAGGATTGGCTATTTACTCAATGGAACGGCGAGATAATGAACCCACAAACCCCTACAAAGTGGTTTTCAAAGTTCCTAAAACGTAACGAGCTGCAACACAAAAAATTTCATAGTTTAAGACACACGTCAGCAACGCTACTGCTGTATGGTGGTTTAAACATCAAACAGGTGCAAAACAGATTGGGTCACGGTGATATCACTACCACAAATAAATACTTGCACTACATTGATGAGGCTGATAAGCTAGGTGCAAATATTCTTCACGATATGCTTACGGTCAAATAACACATAAGTAAAAAGCAAGGTAATCGAATTTGATTATCTTGCTTATTTTTTATAGTTGTCTTTTTGTTGCACTTTTTTCGATTTTCACCGAAAATAAAAAAATACCCGACTTCACGCAAATAACGTAAAATCGGGCTTTTTCGTGGAGCTGCTAACCGGGCTTGAACCGGTGACCTCGTCCTTACCAAGGACGTGCTCTACCTACTGAGCCATAGCAGCAAACCAATTACAGTAATATATTATACACTATCTCTGCCGCTTTGTCAAGCCCTTTTCACAACTTTTTTACTCTATTCCCTCATCATCATCGTCATCTGCCTGAACGCTTGGGTCGTAATCATCATATGTGTCCATAAAATTGTACTTCTTGCCCTTGTATTCGTATTGTATCACAGTGCGCAGATTGACGTTGTAAACGCTCTTGAAAATATTGTTTTCAATGTTGGGATTGGTGGCACGAAACTTTGCTATAAGCTCCTTCATTTCCTGCCGCTTTGATACCTCACCCTTTTTCTCTGACCCCTCGTAGCTCTCAGTGAAACGGCAGGCACAGCGGATAAAATGCAGATCGTTCTGCTCCACCCAGCGGATAATGTCCGCCTCTTTCACCATGTACAGTGGTCTGATAAGCTCCATGCCTGCGTAGTTCCTCGAGTGTAGCTTCGGCATCATAGTCTGAATCTGTCCTCCATATACCATGCTCATGAGTATGGTTTCTATAACATCATCAAAATGATGTCCCAAAGCTATCTTGTTGCACCCAAGATCCTGCGCAAATTTGTAAAGCCAGCCACGTCTCATTCTTGCACAAAGATAGCATGGGTTGCGTTTTGTGTTGTATGCAATGTCAAAAACTTTCGTCTCAAACATCTTTATGGGTATGCCCATAAGCGCCGCATTGTCGATTATCCTCTGTCTGTTTGCGTCGCTGTAACCGGGGTTCATTACAATAAACTCCAGCCCTATGTCCATGCCCTGATATTTCTGCAAATGCTGCATACACTTAGCAAGAAGCATTGAGTCCTTGCCGCCTGATATGCACACCGCTATTTTGTCCCCGGGCTTTATCATATCGTAACGCTCATATCCCATTACGAATTTATTCCATATATCTCTGCGAAAATCAGTAACGATGCTCCGCTCTATTTTCTGCTGTGGCGTCAATATTCTTGACATCTCAAACTCTCCTTAAAATCATATACTTAAATTCTACTATTTTTATGGGAATTTGTCAACCATATTCATGTTGACATTGTATTGTGATATTGTTATAATAAAATAAAGGCAATACCGCACAAAGATTGTGCGTCAGATGCGTAGTCAGATTTTTTGTCAGATTGCATAAAAATTCCGCAGGCATACTGTCGTATGTCAAGGGATTTTTGTGTGATATGACGGAAAATCTGCAAGCAGATGGCGTGCAAAGCCGTCAGGCGGGCTTTGTGCGGTGTTGCCTAAAGTATTAAAGCAGGAGGATATCATGAGCGAAAATATAGAGCGTGAGATAAAAATTTCTCTCACACAGGAGCAGTACAAGACCGCTGAAAAGCTTTTTCAGTGGAAGAAAATAATCGAGCAGACCAATTTTTATTATATTCCACAGCAGGATACGGGCATGACAAGTATCAGGGTAAGACAAATAGGGGATAGGTATTTTTTGCAGCTTAAAGCGCCTATATCTGAAAACGGTGCGCTTCATGTGAAAAAAGAATTTGAGAAACAGCTTGACAGCCTGCCTGAAAAGCTCACCGCACAGGAGCTTTCACAGCTTGTGGGGAGAGATTTCCCTGCCGCTGACCTTGCAGGCTCTTTGCATACTCAGCGCAGGCTCTGCACCGATTTCGACCATGTTGAGATATGCCTTGACAAAAGCGAATATCTAGGCTTGACAGACTATGAGTTGGAGCTTGAATATACAGCCGACTATCCCGAAAAGCCTTTGGAGATACTGAAAAATGCAGGTATCACACAGGGAGAAGCGGTAATAGGCAAGTATGCAAGATTTATGGAAAGAGCGAAAAAGCTTGGAAAGTGCTGATTTTCGCCTATCTGCGGTCATTTTCTATGAAAAAGCACCCACAGCCTGCAAAGGTTTGGGCAATAATGATAATTGACAGTGACGTTATAATATGTTATTATATTAAAGTGTTAAAACGTATGAAATGGTATTTTGACGATACCCGAAAGGAAGTTAATAATGAAAAGATCTATTTTTAAGACTATCGCATCACTTTCCGCTGCTGCCATGATGCTTTTGGCTGTAGGCTGCGGAAGCACATCTGATTCTTCATCAGTAGCAGGCACAAACAGCACAGCCGCTGCAACAGGTGAGGATAACTCACTTCAGAAAGTTCTTGATTCAGGCAAGCTTGTGCTTGGTCTTGACCCAACATTCAAGCCAATGGGCTACACAGACGAGAACGACAACATTGTAGGCTTTGATATCGACGTTGCAAAGGAAGTTTGCTCAAGACTTGGTGTAGAGCTTGAAACTTACTCTGTAAACTGGGATACAAAGGAGCAGGACCTTAATGCCGGCACAATAGATTGTATCTGGAACGGCCTTTCTGTCAGCGATGAGAGAAAGAAAGTAATGCTCATGAGCGAGCCTTACATGAAGAATGAAATGGTGTTCGTTGTAAACGGCTCAAGCGACGTTGCTTCACAGGCTGATCTTGCAGGCAAGAACATTGCCGTACAGAACGGCTCAACAGCACAGGAAACACTTCTTGCATCTGACGTTGTAGCAAATGGTGCGACAACAACAGAGCTTGCAACAAATGTTGAAGCCCTCCAGCAGCTGGAGCTTAACATGGTAGACGCAGCGTTCCTTGACTCAGTAGTTGCAAACTACGAGATATCCACATCAGGCAAGGATTACAAGGTGCTTCCTGACGGCCTTGACCCAGAGGAGTACGCTATCGGCTTCAGACTTGGCGATCAGGCACTTTGCGACAAGATCGAGGAGATCCTTCACGAAATGAAGCAGGACGGCAAGCTCGCTGAGATATCAACAACTTGGTTCGGAAGCGACATCACGACCATAGAATAATCACAAAAACATTCAATCGGACAGTCTTCGGGCTGTCCGATTTTTTTTGCTTGATTAAGTTTTTCTGCGTGTCATATCTTTAGAAAATAAAAAGTCTCGCAAACAACGTGTTTACGAGACTTTTTGGCGGAGAAGGAGGGATTCGAACCCTCGATGAGCTATTAACCCATACACGAGTTCCAGTCGTGCGCCATAAACCGGGCTAGGCGACTTCTCCAGTTTATCATTTTTTTTATATGTCACACTATCTAAGCGACTTTAATATTATACCATATGATCTTTTACTTGTCAAGACATTTTTGAAACTTTTTTTGTTCTTTTCTTATTCAGAAGTACTGTGTAAAAAAAGCTTTCTCTGCGATGCTTTATTAACAATATTCTGAAAAGTTTTCATTTTATTTTCTATATGAACATGTTACCGAAAATTTTCGCAATCTTGAAAACGATTAAGCAAATTATTTAGTTGATTTATAACAAATTTAATCAAATATATGTATTGGTAATATTGAAAAAAGCTTAATAATTTTACCACAAAAATAAAAAAGTCGTTAAAAAGTTTACGAAAATTCACAAAATGCCTTTGACAACTCGAGGCAAATGTGGTATAATGTTTGAATAACTGTAGGGTGAAGTGCGTCTAAATGCGACATTATAGAGAAGGTGAGACATTTTGGGAAGAAAACGCATTGGAGTGATATTGTCTGAGGCAGAAAGCTATTATCAGGAAAGATTGCTGAGAGGCGTAATGACAAAGGCTTTTCAGCTTGACTATGATGTGCTTATCTTCACAAGCTTTGTCAAAGAGTCATTCTTAAAAGCAGTGTCTGTTGGAGAAATGCAGATATATGACGTTATAAATTATGATAAGCTCGATGGCGTTATCGTTTTGGCAGATACATTAAAAATGCCTGGGCTTTTTGACAAAATATGCAGGGATATAGATGAGAAATGTCATGTTCCTGTGGTTTTTATAGATGGAAGCTATAAGGACTATGAAAGTATTTATACCCGTGACGAAAAACCCTTTATGCAATTGACAGAGCATCTTATCGAGGTCCATGGATGCAGGAAGATACTTTTTTTGAGCGGTCCGCTGGAGACTGCCACCACTCGTGAACGGCTTGCGGGATATAAGCGTGCCCTTGAAAAGCATGGCATAGAGTATGATCCGGACTTTGTCTGCTTTGACGGAGGCTTCTGGTATGATAAAGCGGCAGAGGTGGCAAATAATATCATCTATGGCAGACGTAAAAAGCCTGACGCTATCGTTTGCTGTGGAGATTATATGGCTATAGGCGTTGTACATGAATATCAGAAAAACGGTTTGAGCGTGCCTGAGGATATGATAGTTGCAGGTTATGACGCAATAGACGAGGCTATCCATTGCGTGCCAGCTATAACCTCGTGCTCACCGCCGATCTTTGAAACTGGCGTGAACGCAGTAATGACCATAGAGGCAAGGATCAAAGGCGTTGAACCGCAGGGCCTTATAGAGGACGGCGGCAAGGTGGAGATAGGTGCTTCCTGCGGCTGTCATGAGGATTATAGCTATACAAAGCGTGATCTTTTATCGTCTCAGAACAAGATGAATTATCATGACTTTTTGGACAGCAGTATGACCGATATAATGGCTTGCTCTAAAGATCCCGATGATCTGATGGCCAGGATACAATATTTTCTCTATCTTATCATTGGTCATGAGAGGTATTATCTCTGCCTTAATGAGGATTGCCTTGGAGAGCATGAGATAGTCGGTGAGGTCTCCACTGTTCCAAAGGAATATACCGAAAATATGGTGCTTTATATAAGAAACGTTGACGGCAAAAGCAGAACTCTTCATGATCCTTTTGAACTCAAAGAGATATTTCCTGATCTGGATGAAGAACGAGAAAGCCCTTGTGCATTCTTTATCACCCCGGTACATTTTATAGATCGGTGCTATGGCTATGCTGTATTGTCTTATGGTGACGAAATAAAATCGATAGATATCACTTATCGTAATTGGACAAATCATGTAAGCAATGCTCTGGAATCAATGCGGATACGAAATTCCATAGCTAATCTTGCAGTCCGTGACGCTATGACAGGTGTTTATTCGAGAATAGGCATTGAGAAAAATATCCAGTTTGTTGTTGATAGAATGTCAAATCCGAAAAATAAGGCTTTTATCGCTGTCTGCGATTTGGACTGCCTTAAAAAGATAAATGATAATTTTGGCCATAACAGCGGTGATATTGCAATAAAAGCGATCGCAGACGCAGTTTTGGCATCGACAAAAAATAACGAGATATGTGCAAGGGTAGGCGGCGATGAGTTTGTGGTGATAGGCTGTAACGACTATAACGACAACTATCCTGAACGATTTTCTGCAAGGGTCAACGACCGGCTTAGGGTATATAACAAGTTTGCAGGTAACGAGTTTGAGGTCAGCGTTAGTATAGGCGGTATTTGTAAACATATAACAGATATCCACGAGCTTGAAGATATGTTTACACAGGCGGATAAGATAATGTACGCAAGTAAATTGGAAAGACATAAAAACAGGAAATAGCAATAGATAAAATATCAGTGCATTACAACGGACGGTCAGTGATCGTCCGTTTTTGCGTGTGAGAGACACATATCCACTTGACTTATAGGCTCAAATGTAGTATAATGTAAAAGTTAAGGCGGTTTTCTGCCTGTTAGTAAGACGATTTTTTCGGAAAGGAAATGGATAATAAAATGGCTAAAGCTAAAAAAATAACGGCTGCTCTTACTGCCGCATTGCTTTGTACTGCGAGCCTTACCTCTTGCTCGGACACAAGCTATGTGATGACAGCAGGTGACAGCAAGATAAACGCAGGTATCTACATTTATAATGAGCTTACAGAAATGTCATATCAAATGACGATGATGTATTATCAGAATGGCATCAAAAAGGACTATTTCGATCAGAAGGTAGACGGAAAGGCATTTGACGAGTATCTTTCAGATTATGCTCTCACTGCAACTAAGGAGTATGCGGCTGTAGTTGACAAGTTCAACGAGCTTGGACTTACTCTTTCAGATGAGGATATAAAGTCCATTAATGACAGCATAAGCAGCACATGGGATTCTCAGGGCGAGTTTTACGAGTCAGAGGGTATCTCCAAGGAATCTGTAAAGCTTGCACTCAAAGGCTCGAAAATGAGGGAAGAGCTTTTTGATCACTACTATGCAGAGGGCGGCGAGGAAGCCGTTTCAGACGATGAAATGGTGAAGTATCTTGATGATAACTACCTGAGATATAAATCCATTTCCTTTGCAAAAACTAAAGCATCAACTGATTCTTCATCATCAGCCACCGATTCTTCTACAGACTCAGCAGACGCTGCAAATGAGGAAGCCAAGGCAAAAAGAGATGAGTTCCTTGAAAAGGCTCAGGGAGTTTCGTTTGACGATTTCGACAGCATTATAGACGAGTACAACGACTATGTTGCTTCAAAGAAAGCCTCAGATTCAAGCTCTGCCGCTGACAGCAATTCATCAGCCTCAGACAGCAGCACGACTTCTGACGACACTTCTTCTGTAGCAGAGAGCGACACAAGTTCTACAGCAAGCGATGACACATCTTCAGTTTCTGACAGCACAGCAGATTCAAGCACAGCAGCGTCAGACACAGATTCTTCCGCAGACAGTTCTTCTTCTGCACCTGACCCGTATGCAAATGAAAAGATGATGAATTACGGCACAATGGACGATTCACAGAAAGACACTGCAAACGGCAAGATACTCAAAGAAGTAAGCGGTATGAGCACAGACGTTGCAACAGCTTATGAGGACGATAACGCATATTATATTCTTATCAAGGGCGATGTTAAGGACAGAGATACAGAATATGCCAAGGATAATCATGAAGATCTTCTAAAAGAAATGAAGAGCGATGAATTTCAGAAGAAATTAACAAGCTGGGTAGAAAAGCTTGACATCAAGGTAAACAACAAGGCGATAAAGCGTTACACACCGAAAGTGGTCTACGATAAGCAGACAGAGTATTACAGCAAGAACAATAATTCATAGCAGATAAAATTACCGCCGCAACCGAGTTTGGTTGCGGCGGTTTTGTCATGTTGACAAATCCTTCGGTTTCCTCCTTGCCCAATTGTAGCACATAAGGAGAAAATCCCAAAACGTGAACACATTCACATTTTATCAACAGAAGTCCCTTTTGTGCATTATTTTTTTGCGAGCACAATGCCCAACATATTATGGCTTTATAAAACAAAGAGCTGCGCTTCTTTAATGAAACGCAGCTCTTATGCTTATATTTTTATTATAAAAACGAAATGCACTGTGAATATGCCCCAATATTTAGTCAACAACACATTCCACAACAGCACAAGGCGGAATATTCAGCTTTAACACATTGTCCTTGATGACTGCCGTATGCTCGGTAATGCTCACTCTGTCGGGACAGTCGAAGTCGTTATAGCTGTGCGCCTCGTTTGTAAGTATCCTGCAAGAAACTGATGATGCTTTAAATCCGAAAATGCTGCATTCAACAGCAGCCTCTTCCGTAAGCGAACAGTTTGCGGCGGTAATGGTCATACTCTTTTCGTTCACCGATGCGGAAACCGAGATCATCGGAGCATTTTTACCTTCCGACATATTTTCGTTCTGCGTATAGCAGTAAACTGCCTCGTTGTTTTGGTGTGTTTTAAAAAGGTCGAAAACGTGATATGTAGGCGTTTTTATCATCTTATCGCCCTCTGTAAGAATGACCGATTGGAGAACATTCACCGCCTGCGCAAGGTTTGCCATTACAACACGGTCGCTGTGTCTGTTAAAAACATTCAGCTCTATTGCAGCAACGATAGCATCACGCATTGTATTCTGCTGATATAAAAATCCCGGGTTCGTACCCTCTTCTACCTTATGCCAACAGCCCCACTCTCCTATTACAAGTCCTATTTTCTTTTCGGGATCATAGCGGTTCATTATCTCCGAATGTCTTGTGATAAGCTCATCGGAAAAGTTCGCTGCAGCGATAGTTTTATAATAAAGCTCATCGTCAAAATCGGTGGCAGACTCCATTTCGGGCCATACTGGCATCGTATAATAATGCAGGTCGATAGCATCAACATTATTGCTGTCAAGATTTTTCATCATGACTTCTGTCCAGTTATAGTCGGCAGAGCTTGAACCGCAGGCTATTCTGTAAAGTCTGTTTCCCGAATAATTGCGGCAGAATGTCTGATACCTTTTATAAACGTCGGCGTAATATTCCGGACGCATATTTCCTCCGCAGCCCCAGTTTTCATTGCCGATACCGAGGTATTCGAGTTTCCACGGCTCGGCTCTGCCGTTTTTCTTTCTCTGCTCTGTGAGAGGTGATTCCGCATCTGAGGTCATATATTCTATCCATTCGGATAATTCACGAACACTGCCGCTGCCGACATTGCCGTTTATATAAGGCTTGCAGCCAACAAGCTCACAGAAGCGCATAAATTCGTGCGTGCCAAAAGAATTATCCTCCGTAACTCCGCCCCAGTTCGTGTTCACGATCTTTCGGCGCTGAGATTTTTCGCCGATACCGTCCTGCCAGTGATATTCTTCTGCAAAGCAGCCACCGGGCCAGCGGAAAACGGGAGCTTTTATATTTCTGAGCGCCTCGATGATATCATTCCTTATTCCGTCTGTATTCGGAATAGGTGAATTTTCACCCACATATATACCATTGTAGATACATCTTCCGAGATGCTCGGAAAAATGTCCGTATATCTCGGGAGAGATATGTCCGAGCCTGTCGTCTGCATTTATTACCATTGATATTTTTTTCATGTTATACCTCCGCCGCATACTGAATTATTATATTATTAGTTTAAGACATTGACTTTGGTATTGCAATGACTTATAATATTAAATATTATTATACTAAGTCAAGGAATCTTCATATTTCAATTACAGATGATTCTATGGACAGCAAAAGCTGTGCATAGAAGCTGAACGATATTTTTATCAGCCGTTTTAAGCCTGTCCTTGAAATTATCAATGCCAATGATTTTTTGACCAGCAAGACCGAAAGTGAGCTGTTTGAACTTTACAATAAGATGCTCGATCCTGATGTTCATCACTACATGACAGGCACAAAGGACGGTTTTGTCATATCCGAAATTCACTTATGATACCTAGTATTAGCACTTATCTGAAACGCCCTGTAAACCTGCTCCAAAAGCATTATCCTTGCAAGCTGGTGCGGAAATGTCATCTCTGACATTGATAAGCGCAGGTCAGCTTTCGCCTTTATCTCAGGGGCAATGCCGAATGAAGAGCCTATTATGAAATTCACTGTGCTGAATCCGTTCAGACCGCATTCGCTGAGCTTTTTGGACAGCTTTTCACTTGAAAGCTGCTTGCCCTCAATGCACATTGCAATATTGTATGCACCCTTGATGTCAGTGTAGCTTTTCATGGCTTTTGCTTCGTTTTCAAGCGCCGCCGCTATCTCCTTTTCGGAGGGGTTGTCAGATAACCTCGACTCGTTCAGCTCAACTATTTCAAGCTTGCAGAACGCCCCCAGCCGCTTTGAGTATTCCGCCGCTGCGTCACGCCAGTATTTTTCTTTCAGCTTTCCAACTGTAATAAGATTTATCCTTATCAAAATGCCACCGCCATTCCGCTGCCCTCAGGCTTTGCTATATGTAAAATATAGTCGCTGTTGCGCTCGTAATCCCCAAGTGCTCCCATAGCCGAGTTTTCAGCCTGCAAAGGCGTGTTGTTTTCCTGACTTAAATGCCCTAAAATAAATTTATATGTACCTGCTGTCATGAGCTTTTTTAGCTGTTCTCCGCAGGCAGAGTTTGAAAGGTGTCCGTGGTCTGAAGCGATGCGCCTTTTCAGCTCGTATGGATAAGGTCCATTTTTCAACATTGACTCATCATAATTTGACTCCAGCAAAACAAGGTCAGAACCGCTCAGGTGCATATCGACCTCATTTGTAACAGTGCCAAGGTCGGTGCATACGCATACCTGCTTGCCGTCAGGGGTCTTTATCTGATATCCACAGCTTGCAGGGGTATCATGAAATGTGGCAAAACCTTTTACGGCATAATCTCCTATGCAGACTTCATTGCCGTCCACCTCGTTGACATCACAGGCAGGGTCTATTTTGCCGTCAGATACAAGTATCTCAAGATTGGTCTTTTGGGCAAATACAGGGATATGATATTTCTTCGTGAGAACTTTAAGCCCCGAAACATGGTCGGAATGTGTGTGTGTGATAAAAATTCCCTGTATCACAGCAGGGTCGATCTCGTTAGCTTTCAAAGCCTCGCAAAGACGTTTGCAGGAAACTCCTGCGTCAACAAGTATCCCGCCGTCACTGTTGCCGATAAAAGAGCTGTTACCCTTGCTTGATGAAAAAAGTGGATATATCCTTGCCATAACTAATTCCTTTCAAAAGTTTTCAGAAGATACTCTGCAACACCGTCTTCTTCATTTGTGCCTGTCACCTCGTCACAGCCTTCAAGCACCTCTTTGCAGGCGTTTTTTACCGCCACTCTTTTATCAGCCGCCTTGAACATAGGCAGATCGTTGGTGTTGTCGCCAAAAGCCGTGACAAAGTCAAAGCCGTAATTCTCACGAAGATACCTCACGCCTTGCTCCTTAGAAGCCATCGAAGAGAACACTTCAAGATACCAAAGCTTGGGGTCATAAACATCATAATAGTATGTGATGTTCAGTTTTTCATTTTCTTTAAGAGCGTCATACAGCGGTACAAGTTTTTCTTTTTCTGCAATAAATGTGAAGTATATCACATTGTCGATGTACTGAGAAAGGTCACTGACCTGCGTGAAAGACTTGTAATATTTCTCTCTGCGTTCGTTGTAAAAGCTCTCCATAGCAGGAGAAATAAGCCTCTCATATCTTGTGGAAAGCTGGTTATCTGAAACCGAGTACATAAAAGGTTCTAAACCAAGCTCTTTTGAAAGACCTATGATAAGACCGCAAAGCTCCCTGGAAAGGCTGTTTATCTTGACGTATTTTTTCTCCGTCATATCATAAATAAGCACGCCGTTCATAAGTATAACGGGAAGCTTCAGGTCAAGTCCCGAAAGTATTTTTCCTGCTGAAGCAAGCGTCCTTGCAGTGGCGGCAGTGAAGTTAAGCCCCTTTGCCATGAGCCTGTTCAAAGTGTCTCTTGTGAACTCCGTCACCTCTGCATTGCCGTTAAGCAACGTTCCGTCAAGGTCGGAAATAAAAAGCTCCATATCATGTCCTCTCAAATGCCGTAAAAAACGGCGGCAAATAATATGCCGCCGCAGTGTTATCGATATTTATCAGCCGCTAAGTTCCATTTCGTTAGCGTCAGGCTTGTAAACACGCTGAATGTCAGCTCCAAGCCCTCTGAGCTTCTCATCTATCTTTTCATATCCTCTTTCGATGTAGAAAATATTGTCTATCTCAGTCGTTCCCTCAGCCGCAAGACCGGCAATGACCATTGCCGCACCTGCTCTCAGGTCAGTTGCCACAACAGGAGCACCTTTGAGCTTGCCAACGCCCTGTATAACAGCCACCTTGCCGTCAACAGAAATGTCAGCGCCCATTCTTCTAAGCTCAGCCACATATCTGAATCTGTTGTCAAAAATATCGTCTGTAACGATGCTCGTACCCTCTGCAAGCGTCAGCAGTGTTGAGAACTGCGGCTGCATATCAGTAGGGAAGCCAGGGTGCGGCATAGTTTTTATAGAAGTTTTCATGAGCGGACCGTCCACCCAAACATGAACGCTCTCGTCGCTTTCCTCAACGTTTACGCCTACCTTG
>OJMH01001559.1_pt1 | contig 22318 bp, 19 predicted proteins | sample 1597111 | NCBI WGS metagenome assembly OJMH01 (sample SAMEA2452115, study PRJEB22498) | human gut metagenome | reverse complement strand
TAATGACGAACTTAAAACTATGGAAAGTATTATTGAAATATGTCCCGATACAGTCAGAATTTATCCGGTCGTTGTACTGAAGGGAACTAAGCTTGCAGAACTTTATGAAAGCGGAAAGTATAAATTAATGTCTTTTGATACGATTGTTGAGCTTTGCAGTAATATGCTTGAGGAATTTCATATGCAGGGTATTGATGTTATAAAGTGCGGACTTCATGCGTCTGACGGGGTAGAGGGCGATATGATTTCAGGATTTTATCATCCGGCGTTTAAAGAACTTAGTGAGAGCAGGATTTATCGGAGAAAAATGGAAAAAATCATTGCTGAAGGTTATAATAACAGTATAGTAAAAGTAATGAAATGCCGATTCAGTCAAGTGACCTTTGCAGTGAATCCGTCATGTATAAGCAAAGCGCTGGGGCATAAAAAATCAAATACTGAATTTTTTAGAAAACAAAATAATGTAGATATAAAAGTAGTGGGAGATGAAGAAATCCCGAAATATCAGTGTGAAATCAGAGGATAATATATGTATTTAAAATCATTGGAATTACAGGGCTTTAAGTCTTTTCCGGATAAAATAAGGCTTACCTTTGACAAGGGTCTTACAGCGGTTGTAGGACCCAACGGCAGCGGAAAAAGTAATATCGGCGATTCTGTAAGATGGGTTCTGGGTGAACAATCCACTAAAACTCTTCGCGGCAACAAAATGGAAGATGTTATTTTTTCCGGTACTGTTGCAAGAAAACCCGTAGGTTTTGCTATGGTAACGCTGAATATAGATAATTCCGATAGAGAGCTTAACAGTGATGATGACGAAGTAAGCGTTACAAGAAAGCTTTACAGAAGCGGTGAAAGCGAATATAAAATAAACGGCAAAAACGTACGTCTTAAGGATATAAACGAGTTGTTCATGGATACCGGTCTGGGGCGTGACGGTTATTCGATCATCGGGCAGGGAAGAATTGCCGAGCTTGTCAGTGCAAAGAGCAATGAACGGCGTGATATATTTGAAGAAGCGGCAGGTATTTCTAAATTCAGATATAAAAAAGTCGAAGCGGAAAGAAAGCTTGCCGCTGCACAGGATAATCTGTTAAGGCTTAACGATATAGTAGCAGAACTTGAAGGACGTGTAGGGCCTCTTAAAATTCAGTCTGAAAAGGCAGAAAAGTTTGTTGTGCTTGCCCAGCAGAAAAAGACGCTGGAAATTTCCGTTTGGGTCAATCGTCTGGAGGAACTTAGATCAAAGCTTGACGAGCTTGAAAACGCACTGCTTATCAATAAAACAGAATATGAAAATATACAGAATGACATTGAGCGTGAAGAACTCAAAATTCAGGACGGTTACAGAAAAATTCAGGAGAGTACCGTAAACATTGAAGATCTGAGAGAAAAAATTCTTCAGACCGAACAGTTTTCATCGGAGTATAAATCTGATATAGCAGTATGTGAAAATGATATTGCCCATAGTGAAGGCTCTTTGGCTTCTGTGAGGGAACAGCAGAAGAATCAGTCTGCTTATAAGGAAAAAATTAGTAAACAAATTGAAGAAAAAATAACACAGATAGAAGAAATAAAAAAACAGTCTGAAAGTATTGAAACGCAGCTTGAACAAGTTAAGAAAAGTTTTGAAGAAGCTCAGCGTGAAGCGGACAGTATCGGTAAAAGCTCTGATATGACCGGTAATGAAATAAATAATCTGTATATAAAGCTCAGTGAATTTCGTTCGGAAATTGGCAATTCTGATTCATCGGCACAGGACGCTGACGAACAGCTGGAAATGCTGGAAAGCGCGGGTATAGATTTCCTGCTGTTTGACGCTACAAATGAAGTAACATATCCGGCCGTATATCAGCGCCTCATGAAAATTGTACAACAGCGCGTTGAAGCAGGTTTTAATCCTCCAAGGGTAGGCTTTTACACTCACACTCATTCAATAAAAACCACACGAGTATTATATAACGAGCTGTACAGCAAAAATTTATATCCGGACAGCTGGTACAGAGTAGACGGTAAACCATTTATAGTTGCCTTTACTTCGCCTGAAGCAGATATAGATGCGGAAGAAATCACCGTGCGCCGCCGCACCGGCTACGACCCCGGCCCATTAGAGCCTGAAATAAGAGATTTCTTTTATTTCCGTACTCCCCAATGGCCCTGCTCTCCTTATAAGGAGGACGGCTTCGCCTGGGTGGAATGGACATTCCCCCAGCCAGTACACGGAGATATGATTAACGTAACGGTAGCAAGTCACCCAAACGTCCCCATGAGCTTCAGCCATACTCGCGGCCTGCTCAATTTCGGACGGGGCTACGATCCGGACACCCAGACCAATATAAGGGAGGACTGCGAAAAAGGCACCTTCTTCCAGAGGGAATGGGACGTTGCTCTGGCTTCGGACGTCAAGACGGTATTTGTAGGCGGCTGGAACGAATGGATAGCCTATAAGCAGCTTTATGACGGAGAATATATGCTCTGCGATGCGGCAGACCTTGAATATTCCAGAGACATAGAACCTATGGAGGGCGGTTATGAGGACGCCTTCTATCTGCAGCTTATACGCAATGTCCGGGCATTTAAGGGCATTAAAGGGGATTCACGCCCTGCCCGCCGCAATATAGATATAAACAGCGCAGACCCCGCTCAATGGGAGGGCAGCGAACAATACAACAAAATAGGGCCGGAAATTGAGCGCAATAGTACCGGCTGCTGCGCCCAGATAGTTTATCAGCAGCCAGCACCTCTTAACTGCATTAAAAAGGTAAATGTTGCGGATGACGGCAAAAAGGCATATTTCCGAATCGAGACCCAATACGCACTTAAGGATTCGGATAAAGGCTTTATGAACGTATATCTGGGCACGGGTACTCCCAGTGAAAAAGGATTCTACAGCTATTCCCATGTAATCCGCCCGATAAACGGAAAATTCACGCTCTGCACTCTGGACGCAAACAACTGCGAAACACCCATAGCCGAAGCAGAAGCCGCCCGGAGCGGAAACGTGCTGAATCTCTCCATATCCCTCAGCGAGCTGGGAAATGATTTTGACCGCATTTACTTTAAGGTGTGGGACTGCCCCGGCCTAAGCAAGGATATTATGGACAGCTACTTAAAAGGAAGCGCCCTGCCAATGGGCCGCTTAAGCTGTGAATACAAGCTGAGCAAATAATAAGTTTTGACAACGCATAAAACCGCATACTTTGATTCAATTAAAACCTTTATGTAAATTGACTCCGGGCGGCCTCTTAGGGGCGCCCGGAGTCAATAATTTATTTATACCAGGCATATCTCCGGAACCACGCGGCAAAGCGGAAATATACAGGCATTTCAGAAAAGCACATCACGCTTTAAAGCTCAGCTTGGCCCTAGATGTCCATAACCTGAACAGGAGTGGAATTAAAATACATACTTTTAACTCCTCTATCCTCCAAAAATGCAGAAGCCAGCTCCTTAACGGCGTAATAGCCCTGCATATATGCGTCCTGTGCAACATAAGCATAAATACGTCCTTGCGAATACCTTTTATCTGCAACCGAATGCTCGTGTCCCAGACAAATAGTATTTATACACGGACTGCTCTCCGTTCGATTTAATTTTTCCGCAGCCATGCAGGCGAGATATAAAAAGCCGCTGCTTACATAAATACAGTCCAGCGGCTGCGCATGATAACAGCTTTTTATACGGCCTGCTAATTGAGCTGCAGCCAAATTATTATCAAGGTTCAAAGCCATTTTCTTTATTTCAGCTTCGGGATTTACCGCCAGAGCAGAATTTATAAAGCCCTGTACCCTTCGACCCAGCATAAATTTCTCCAGATTAGCCTCTGAGGTCAGCACGCATATTCTTTTCATTTCTGCAATTTTACGCGCGGCAAGATATGCGCACATTGCGCCCTCCTCAAAATGCTCCGGTCCAACATACGCCGCAAACGGTCCAAACTCAATATCCTCCTGCATATCGTTGAAAAATATCAATCTGCCCTGCGCGCACAAACTAAGCGTCAGCCGCTTCCAATCTACCGCGTGAACGGGATAGACAATATAACCGTTGCAGGAGGAAGTCAAAAGCAGCTCCATTAATCGGGCTACATCCTCATTATTATAGGCACAGGGATAATAATAAAAGCGCAGTCCAACCCCTTCGGCCGCCTCAGCGGCCGCCTTCATGCCAGCAGCGGCCTTATCCCAAAAATATAACGGATATTTAGGGATAAGCACGCCTATTTTCAAAGCGCAATCTCCTCCGCTTCTTTTCCTGTCGCTTGAAAAATAGCCGTATTTACAGGCCAGCTTATATATGAGCTCTCTTTTCTGAGAAGAAAAAGCGGCACCTCCGTTAAGAATTTTATATACGCCCGAAACACTCAATCCTGCTTCCTCTGAAATTTTCCGCACGACCTCGCAGCCGCCGTTGCGCATGCTCATATGAAGCTTTCCTTTCATGAATAAATCATTATTATACTTATTCGCTCTTTTAAAAGACAATCCTGTCTGTCATCGCCAAAATTAAAAGCCCGTCTGCATTCCGAAGCCCTTTGCCGGGGACGTTCATAAGCTCTTTTGGATAAAGCCGGGAAGTGCCAGGGGCGGGGGCGGAGGAGGAAAGGCAGGCGCGGCAAAAGGGATTTTACCTTTTGCCGCGCCTGCCTTCAGCCTCCGCATCTCTTTATCGTTAAAGCTGCATCTTATACTTATTATGCTTTAAATCATATGTGCTTGAAGGCAATGTCTTGGACATGTTTTTGTCTGGAAAAGGCGTTAAATCATCATATCTCCATTTTTCCCGGTCTGTCGGCTTTGAAAAATCAGGAATATCAAACAATGCCCCCATTTTAAGGCAGCTTCTCCAGCCTAATATGCCCGCGGCCGACATAACCGCCGCTTTATATACGTCAAAATAAGGCTGAATATCCCTGTTTAGATATTCCCCGAAATAATACAGCACCCAATAATCGCTGCCGCCGTGTCCCGTGTTTTCCGCCCGCTCATTGTTAAATGGCCAGTCCGGTCTATATATTCTTGACGCTTGGGTATTTTCAGGCACGCACCAATTATTGTATCCATACATTACCCGCGCTTCGTCAAAACGTACTGTTTCCATTCCGCCGTTCCGGCATGCGAGCCTGTACCAGTTACCATGAGGACCAAATGCAGCGCAGCCGGTAATTCGGAATATTGCGCCGCCGTCCGTTTCGCAGAGCATAATAGCGGCAGGATCATTCTGCCGGGTTTTCCCAGAGGCTATATCATCCTCCCTGTCATTTGCTATAACCCTTGCGTTTATATTTATCGGCGACTGCCCCGTCGCGTACATTAACGGACCAAGCGAATGAGTAAGATAATATGTAGCGGGCATAAATCTTCTCCAATGGCGTTCTCCGGGGAAAGCGCCCACCCCTCTTCGTCTGAAACCGGATGTACATACTCTCCTTCGGCATACATAACCTTTCCAAATGTACCGCCTGTATAAAGCCTCCTTAATTCCTGCACGCCTCTCATATAAGGATAGTTTTCAGACAGCATATATTTAACTCCCGTCCTTTGCGCCGCTTCTACCAATTCTACGCATTCCTGCATAGTTCCGCCCGCCGCAGTTTCGCTTAACACAGCGATGCCCCTTTCCATAGCTTTAACGGCATAGGAGGCATGCTCATGAAAATAATTGCAAAGCACAACCCCATCCATATCTGTTTCTTCTATAAATTCATCAAAATCGGTATAATATTTTATTTTGTTTCCAAAATCCTTTTTCAAATTATCCAGCACACGGTTATCCTTATCGCATACCGCGACCGCTTCCATATCGTCTATTGCCGAAAGGCCCTTTATATAATAGCTTCCTCTGCCTGCTCCGAAAAAACCTATTTTTTTAGCCCTTAACATAAAACGCTTCCTCCTGTAATTTCTAATTTTATATAACAATAATATTGCCTATTAAACTGCAATACAATATACAAACTGCATAAAAAAACTAACATATTTTTGTATTGTAATATCATTGACCTGCAAATATGCCCCTGCTATAATATCCTGAAAATATTACCCTAAATTGACAAGGTCATATACGGTCGGGACAGGGCTCTTTGAGTGTCCTGCTGTGTTGCTTTTCCCTCCGTGTACATCTAGTGCACGTCGTTCAAGCGCCTTGCAGGCTACGTAAACGGCCGTTTTCTGACTCTTCCGCCTCCAGCAGGTTTGATTTCGGCATTTTGAAGGAAGCGGAATGAGGCGTACTAAACGTACACCGATGTACACCCATTAACGATGACGCAGAAAATGCACGTATCCCCTTGTCAATTTAGGGTATAAATACCGGAGTTAAAATATGAATTATCTGCTAGTACTTCTCGCCTCCGCAGCCTTCAGCCTGAACGGTTCCGCAATAAGAGTATTTCAAACTAAATACCAAAAAACCAAAGCGTCCATGTACCTATTTCAGGCCGCTTTTTGTTTAATTGCCGCTCTCTTATACATATTGACTGGAGCACTGAAAACTTTCCCGGCGCCCATTACAATTATTTTAGGTATAGTATTCGGAGCATGCTTTATGACCGCCTCCTCTTTAAACGCATACTGCTATGAAATAGGCCCAATGTCTATAACCACTGTCATATCAAGCATGAGCCTAGCCATTCCTCTGGGCTACTCCTGCTTATTCCTTAACGAATCAATTTCTGTTTACGGCATTATCGGCTTAGCTCTGCTTTTTATTACTATGCTTATTTCCGCAGCACAAAGCGGCGGCTCTAAAAAATCAGATATGTCATTAAAATGGTTTGTCATGGCAATTCTGCTCTTTATCCTTAACGGAACTACGGCAACCATACAAAAAATAACTCTTCTGCGGGCCGGCTCAGAACAAAACAATATTTTTCTCGCTATAGCATACTCTACCGCATTCCTGCTTTTTACCCTCAAATTTTTTCAGTCAAACAAAGGGGTCAAATTTAATATTAACGAGCAAATCCGCAAACCTGCCTGGACCGGTTTAACCGCTATAGTAAGCGGCATAGGCACTTTCGGCGGAAACGGCCTGCTCGGCTATCTGAGCACTCTGCTGCCGGCAGCCCTGCTCTATCCTGCGCAAAACAGTATATACATAATATTCAACAGTCTTATTGCCGTCTGTTTCTTCAAGGAAAAATTTTCAATGCTGAAATTGTTCGCTGTTATTTCAGGAATAGGCGCAGTTATATTTCTTTCCATGTAAAAATAGGTTTGTATAAATTCAGACGCCTTGTGCAAAAGCAAGCCGCAAAAAGGCTCCCGCGGCGTTTGCGGCCGTTTCACGGCCGCCTGGCCGCGCTTTAACGCGCGGCCGGGAGCAGAGCTTAAGCTCTGCCAAACGCCGCGGGAGCCTTTTTGCGGCTTGCTTTAATGAACTGCATATATGTACAGCGCTTACGCGCCCTTATTATTCTTGCGCAGGAACGCCTTCTGGACGGCGCGCACATAATCCCTGTAACCTTCATCATGCACTCTGGTGACAACCAGCTTCCACTCGCAGTCGGCGCAAATAGCCTTGCCCATAATCTCAATATTTTCCGGTTTAACCTGCCCGCATATAACACATCTTTTTTCCATAACAAAACACCCTCCCGTTTATTTGAATCAATTATACCCACTCTGCTTTATACTATTCAGCCCAGCTCAAATGTGTTAATAAAATATTTCTCTGGATATTAATTAAATTTATGCTATAATAGAAGCAGAGGATTAAATACAACACAAAGGAGGGCTCGCAATGCCCCAGCCTTACATCCGAAAAAAATATACGACCGATTATATTGCGTTGCCCGAATATTTAAGCGAGCAGGCACGCAAAGGTCTGTTTATAAAGAAAATAAAACCTCTATGGCTCTGTTTTGAAAAGGGCGAACCGGCCGAACTGGATTATAAAGTCATCCCCATTAATACCTCGGACGAATTGGACGAGCTGAACAGACAAACCGGCTGGAAGAGAGTACTCATATATAACAGCATGGCTATTATCTGCGCTCCCGCAGGAACCTCTTTCCCTTTGGTGGATGACGATGAAACCATGCTGGTAAAACTTAAGTTCATGCGCACCATGCATATATTCCATCTTCTACTGGCCTTAAGCGGGCTAATATTTGCCGTTTACTCGGTATTTCAATGGTGGGGCAATATAACTTATTCCGGCTTTGCATTATTATTAAGCATTGTATTGCTTGGCTTTGCCATATATGAGCCATTTTGCATGTCACGAGTGCAGAAGGCTATAAATAAGCTTAAAAACAAGCAATGAACGCGCACTATTTATTAAGGAGGGATGTACTGTGACCATTTTATTCGTTTGTTCGGGCAACACCTGCCGCAGTCCTATGGCCATGGCTCTATTCCGCCTGAAAGGGACGGAGGTTCGAGCCGAAAGCGCAGGCATTTTTGCCGCAGACGGGCAGCCCGCTTCTCCTGAAGCTGTTAAAGCCTGCAAGCTGTTAGGCGCCGACTTATCCGGCCACAGAAGCCGGCGTATTACACCCGAAATTATAGAGGACTCCGATATTATAGCGGCTATGACCATTTCTCATAAAATGCAGTTGCTTTTAGCAGGCTGCCCTGAAGAAAAGGTCTTTACCCTTTCCGAACTTACGGGTATCCCCGGCGACATACCCGATCCATTTGGCCAGAGCCAGGAAGTATATAATAGGACGGCCCAGGAGCTGCTGAAGCATGTGGACAGGCTGGCTCAGAAGCTGGGAGGCAATACATGAAATACCATATAGAGCTTGACCCGGCTCTTGTTCAGCTCGCCTCAGTTTTTGACAAGGCAGAACTGACCCTATATCTTTCAGGCGAAAGCCTGCGCGCCAAAATCCTGGGACAGCCGTGCAGTGAATTGGAAGTGTCCTCAGGCGCCAGCCCAAATAAAGTTACCGATTTGCTTCGCAGCAACAAAAGTACGCGGGTGCTTATTGACGCACAATCTCCCGATACTGTCTATATTATGCTGAAAAAATCCCCCAGAGAGACTCTTACCCTCAGGCATATAACCCTTAGAAAGGAAATCCCTGATTTGGCGGGCAGTCTGCGCTTCAGCATAAGCATTACTGAGGATTCGCTGCACAGGGATTTTACCATCAACGCGCTTTATTATGTAATAAGCAGCCGACAGCTGCTAAATCCCAGTACCGGCTTTGGCGACATAGCTGAACGCATAATACGCCCGGTTATCGAGCCCAAACTCTTTTTCGGCGAAGAGCCTGAAATGATACTGCGGGCCATACGGTACAGCTGCGGACTTAACTTCAGCATAGAGCCGTCATCAATGGAAGCTATAAAAGAAAACATACCCTCCTTGGCAGAAAGCACGCCTGAAGCAGTAAAACGCGAGCTGAACGCACTTTTACTTTTGGATAAAGAATTTGGCAGCAATTCCGGGCAACTGTTTAACGCCTTAAAAATGTGCCTGGAATTAGGCTGCTTTGATATTCTCTTCCCCCATACGGTAATAGATGAATGCAGCATGTCAAAATGCGTTCAGATGCCTGCCATACTGGACGCACGCATTTGCGGTCTGCTCAGTTCAGCCAATAATATTACCTTCCTGCTGAAAAAGCTGAATTATGATTCTGCTTTCATAAAGCGCTGCCAGAATATTTCAGACGCGGCCCGTCTGGAAGGAAATTTAAAGGATATGGCCGATGATTTAGCCCGTGTGGGCCTGGACAGCGCTTTAAGGGCATGCAAATACTTTGGAAAAGACTCATCCTTGTTTTCTGCTCTGCTTAATGCGGGAGCGCCGGCAAATAAGGAGAATATTGCTCTCAGCGGCACCGATATTGCCAAAAGAATAGGCCCGTCCGGAAAAAGCATATCATTAATTAAAACAAAATTATATAAAGAAGTGCTTTTCAAGCCTTCTCTAAACAATAAGGATGATTTAAACGCATTGCTGGACGATATGGGTTATTAGAATTTTTACCCATAATAATTAGATTGAAATCTAAAAATATGCTCCGCAGAAAATAAAAAGCCCAGGCCGCGCCGCCCCCCTTTTAGGCAGCTTGGGCTTTTTATTTAAACAGCAGTCAAAACAATGCTTTTATTCCATCTGGCTGGCCAGAAAACGCGCACCCGCCTCCGCCAGCTTTCGTTCAGCATCTGAAAGCTGCTGCTGCTCGTCCTTGGAAAAAATAACAACTCCGCCCATCACGTCTCCGGAAACTATTATAGGAGCCACACATTGATATATGCATGCCTGGTTCTCCTTATCATTAATTAAAGGCACGCAGTTGCTGCCTGTCAAAATGGACGGGTGCCTGACTTCTAATAGCGCGTTAAGCTGGGTGGATACGCCCTTGCCCTGATATTCCTTCTTGCCCGGCCCGGCCGAAGCAATAAAAACATCCTTATCACATATCAACGCCCCTGCTGAGCTTACAAAACTCAGCGCCTCAGCATATTCTTTGGCATACTGCTCCAGCTCTCCCAGGGGAGAATATTTCCGCAAAATAATGCCGCCTTCCCGGTCAGTATATATTTCAAGGGGATCCCCTTCCCGTATCCTCAGGGTGCGCCTTATTTCTTTGGGAACAACCACCCTGCCCAATTCATCAATTCTTCTTACAATTCCAGTTGCCTTCATAAGCTTCCTCCGTTTTTGTTATTTTTAGTTTTGAAAATATTATCTGTAAATCAGAGGAATTTATTCGTCCCGGAAAAAAATATTAGGGCTTTTATGGTATATTCGTTTATATTAGCATTAGTGCGCAAGGTCTACTTGCTCCCCAGCCATATAAATCTGCGCCTCTGTAAAGCAATTTATCAGCTTGGACCGAGCGTACATGGAGCGAAAATAACACAGCGGGATTTGTATGGAAATTCCTACCCTAGATTGACAATGGCATATACGGTCAGGACAGGGCTGTTTTCGTGTCCCGCTGTGCTGCTTTTAGCTGCGTGTACGTAGGGCACTCAAACGGCCGCTGTCTGGCTCTTCGGCCTCCAGCAGGTTTGATTCCGGCATTTTTAAGTAAGCGGAATGAGGCGTACTGAACGTACACCCATTGACGATGGCGCAGAAAATGCCCAAATCAGACCGCTGGAGGCGTATATCCTCTTATCAATTCAGGGTGTTGTTTTATAGAAATACTTCCTTATCGGAGATGCCCGATGCAGACTCGGCCTTTCTTAGCCATTATATTTTGTCTATAATACTACATGTATATTTTAAATTTATAACAAAAATATTACGCTTTTATGACAAGCCGAGATATTTAAAGAAAACAGGAGCTTTTAAGAGCATTCTCGCTTTATATCCATAGAATGCAGTTTGAAATCGCTATTTCAGATGTTGTATAATTTCAAATAAAGAGGATGTCCTCTTAGGATACTAAGTAATTTCGGTGATATAATGAAATTTGTAAAAATCATATTTGCCCTATGCATATCGGCGGCTATATTGATTACTGCCACTCCGGCGCTGGCCGCCAATCTTATGCCGGGAGACAAAGGCGACGACGTAATAGCACTCCAGCAGGCTCTCTCCAACAAAGGCTATTATAACGGCGAGATAGACGGATTATTCGGAAACCAGCTTGAAGAAGCCTTAATAAACTTCCAAAACGACAACTCACTTGCTCCCAGCGGAATTGCGGACACCCAGACCCTGGCCGCTTTAGAGCTGTATTCAGGCGAAGAAATTGAAAAAGACGCAGTTGTAAGCATAAGCGGAGAAAAATTAAATTTACGTTCAAAAGCAAGCACCAGCTCAGATGTGCTGACGGAATTGGCTTCGGGTACCCGTGTGCAGGTTTTGTCCACTCAGGGCTCCTGGTGCCTTGTACGGCTGATGACAGGTATTGAAGGATATGTTTCAAACAAATATATTTCAGAGGACGCCCTTTCGGAGGATGCCGAAATATATACGGGCAGCATGCCCGTTTCAGCGCTTTCAGAGGGTGCTACCGGTCAGGATGTTATTTTGCTTCAGGACCGGCTTAAGGAGCTTAATTATTTTTCCGCCAAGTCCACGGGCAATTTTTTAAGCATAACAGTCAAGGCCGTAAAGGATTTTCAAAAGGCTAACGGGCTGGAGGATAACGGCATAGTGGATATCGACACTATAATAGCTCTCTTTTCAGACAGCGCCGTTAAGAAAACGGCTCAGCCTGCCAGCACTGTTAAAGAGGAGAATAAGCCTCAGGAAACCGTGCCTTCTATTTCAGTTGAGGGAAGCAAAACAGCCGTTCAGATAGTGGAATACGCAATGACCTTTTTAGGCACGCCTTACCGCTTGGGCGCTAACGGCCCCAATGCATACGACTGCTCCTCCTTTACTAAAACAGTCTACGGCAAATACGGCTATACCCTGCCTCGCTCGGCCTATTCTCAGGGCTACGGCAATTTGGGCGCTAAAATCAAATCCATATCCGCTTTGGAAACGGGCGATCTGGTCTGCATGAATACCTTAAAGGACAACGACCTCTGCGACCATGTCGGAATATATATCGGAGACGGAAAAATTATTCACTGCGCTTCAGGTTCGGATATGCAGGTTGTAATATCCAACATTAACAGCAGCTATTATAAAAATGTCTTTTCCTGGGGCATAAGGATAATAGATTGACCCTTTATAACAAATATAAAACAAATATAAATAGAGCCCCCAGCTTCGCTGGGGGCTTCAGACTGTCGATAAGCCTGAAATTTAATTTTTTTGCGGTGTTTAGCCGCATTTTTGTTTTCCGAAGGCGCTGCGGAAAAACTCCTTATAAGCAGGAAACCGCTTTACAAGCAGTTCCCCAAGGACAAGGTATGGGCGGGGATTAAGTAAATTCCGAAAATCCTTAATTTTCCGGCTTATTCCCGACTAAAAGCATGCCGGCTTTATCCACGCGCCCCAACCTCCGTCCCCTTCAGGCGGAACAGAGCCATGGCCATGGGACTGCGGCAGGTGTTGCCCGAACCAATAAAATGGTCACAGTACATCCCTCCTTAATAAATAGTGCGCATTAAGCACTTGTTTTTAAGCTTATTTACAGCCTTCTATACTCGTGACATGCAAAATGGCATATGGCAAAGCCCTCTAATATCAGCAGCATTACCGGCATCAGCCTTTTTTCCTAACCCCTCGCCCATTGAGCGGTTTTTCTTCAAGCATGAATATATGCCGCAAACTTTAAAACGCCGCCGCTGCTCTGGCTTAAGCCGGAGCAGCGGCGGCGTTTTATGGACAGCGCCCTGTTATTGCAGGCCCTGTTCGCTTTTAAGCGCATAATTAATGGAATCGGCCACCGAATCAAAATGCGCCTGCGCCGTAGTAGAGCCATCCAAAATGCTGAGGATAACCGACATATCTGAGAAGGGCGCCGTAACTGCATTTGAATAGTTCCAAATCTTATAGCCCATGGTTTTATCAGCCAGATTATTCAACGTCCACAGCGAGCCTTCATCCGAAGCGAAAGTCATGGCCTCGGCCTCAAAAAGCGCCTTATCCTCCTCGCTCCCTATTGCATATTCCGGACGCAGATATTCGCACATAATCTGCACTGCACCCGCCTTATTGCTTATATCCTTAAAAACTCCCGACGGCACATACCAGTTTACCATAGAAGAATAGTCCTGCGCCGCGGGGCCTTTAGGGGGCATTAGTATGCCCAGCCGGTCAATCCCAAGATTGTCAGGCGAATAATTAGTTGCACGGCACATATATGTCACCGTCATAGCATATTTGCCTGTATTAAACTCCGAATCGCCGCCTACGTTTATCTGATTATCCTGAAATAGCTGCGCAAGGAAATTATATGTTTCAACCACCCTGGCGTCATTTCCCGCATAAACGTCAGCCATAGTGCCGTTAGGCTGCTCCTGTTTCCCCAACGGGTCAACCTGGTTGGCCGCCATAAGCGCATAGGGCATAACCACATCGGTAGTATACAATACGCCGTATTCGCCGGAATCCGGGTCGGTTGTCTGAGCCGCTATCTCGCGGAACTTCTCCCAGGTCCATTCGCCATTCTGATTAAGCTCATACAGTTCCTGAACCGAAATCCCTTTAGCTTCCATAACGTTTTTATCTATAAAAGTCACCATATTGAAGGATACATTGCCCACGCCGTTTACCCTGGGCACGCAGTACCACAGCTTATCCTGAAATATGCATGTCTCCTGTAATTGGGTGTCCCAATAAGCCTCATCATTAAAATCGGCGTACTGGCTGTAATCGCTCAGAGGCGCCATAATAGCCCCAGGCCTACCGTTGTAATTATAAAACCGCAGCACATTGTAATTACCGCCCAGATCCACTATATCCGCAAGGGGCGTGCCCGTATATGCCGCTTCCATAGCTGTGGCGTCCCAGCTTCCTTCGGGGGATTTCACATATTCTATGGTAATTCCGTATTTTTCCTGTATGGCCTCCCGTTTTTTATGCCATGCCGCCGCCATTGAATCGCTCATCGCCTCATACGGGTTATTTGGGTCCGTTACGTTCCAGACCAGATAACGATAAGTCTCCCCCTCCTTAACGGCATTAAGCAGCCCCGTCTGAGCCGCCTGCGATACGGCTGAAGCAGTGGGCGCAGGAACCGTTTGACCCGTTTCATCGCCGCAGCCCGAAAAAGACAGGGCCAGTACGGCCAAAGCTGCGGCCACAGCGCACAATCTGCCTTTCACATATATCCCTCCTCCATTTATCAATTATAATTAAATTATATATATTGCAGCATAAAATAAAATAGATTATATTAACATAAATTTGTCTGGGCAAGTTCAATCGCCCCAGTCAGGCAAACCAATTTTTCACCAGTACCCGGCTCATCCTTTAGCTGAGGCATGCATGCGTTCCCCTGTTTGGGACGCAGCTGTTAAATAACTAATTGTGCAATTTAAAAATATCTGATAGAATATAATAATAGTATCAGCATTTTACGGAGGTGCTTAAATTGGTTATCAATATAGGCGATACGGTAATAACCAAAAAGCCCCACCCCTGCGGACAGAACTCATGGACGGTCATCCGTACGGGAGCGGACGTAAAATTAAAATGCAACGGCTGCGGCCGGGTGGTAATGATGGACAGGCTGCAATGCGAAAAAAAGATTAAAAAGCTGATAAGCAAGGCGGATTCTGACAATGAGCTTTGAAAAGGACGACCGTCAGCTGCGGATGGACGATCAGGACAATACTGAGACCATTACATATCCTCAGACAGAAACTGACGACAACGCTGAAAATAATACAGACGCATATTTTGCTGAAAGCGGCACAGATAACGAGATAAAGCCGGGCGAAAATAAAAGCGAACGGGTACGCAGAGCGGCAGAGGGCGCCCAGGACGATTTAACAGGGACAGAGCGCAGCCGTTCTGTGCCCCGAAAGGACGCTGAAGCCAATTCTGACGCATACACCGAATATCGCCCTGCAAAGAAGCGCAGGAAAGCTTTGGGAAGCAAATCTTCCTTCGGCGCTCCGCTGAACCCATCCGCTTCAGCTGTTCCGCGCAGGAGAGAGCGTCTGGAAGAAATTGAAGAGCCGGCCAAGGTGCTGCGCGCCGACGACGGTTTCACCGGCAAATTTACTTGGGCGGAGAACACCTCCCCTCAAAGCAAAGGCGGCGCTAAGAGCGCAAAGCAAGCAAACGCAGAAATCCCCGTCCCTCCAGGCGCGGCAAAAATAGCGGGCGAAAGCGCCAAAAAAGCTTTAAGCACCCGTACTGCGGCAGAGCGGGCCATTAAAGGCGCGCCCGGCAGTACAGAACAGCCCGTTAAAAGCGCTTCGGCTCCGCACATAACCACCGCGCGGACAGCTAAAAATACTCCGGGCACTCCCGCCCCCGCAGAGCCGGCAGGCCCAGAGGGGCCGAATCTCCGCGGCGCGGTGATACAGGAAGCTGATAAATCTTCAGATATACAAGAAATTAATCGCCGGGAGGAAGCTGATGCCGCCAGCCGCGCGGACAAGCCCAGGAGCATTGAAGGCGGCCCAAGCACTCCCGGCAGCGCCGCAAAATACCAAAGCGGCATTGGCGATGGAGTCAAAAACATAATAAACAGCAGCGGCACAGACGAATTGGTTCGGGAAAATACAGAAGATATAACTTCTGAGGACAGCCTGACCTTGAGCCTGCCCAGAATCGACATACAGCACACGCAGATAAATAAAGGGCATGCCTTTAAAAAAACTAAAATCCAATTAGACAGTATTTCTGCGGATAAGTCTCCTTTCCCTCCCTCTGACAGGCGCGCTTCAGGCAGCGGCCAGGCTCCATCAAAAGTCCTGACAGCTTTAATTGAAAAGCCCCAGATACTGCTTGAAACGCCCTACTCGGTGCTGACCAAGAGCGGCCCCCATCTGCGTTACAGGCTGGAATACGGATATCCGGACGCAAAAATACCTGAACAGGAGCAGTCTATTCCGGGCCAGGATTTTTCCCCTTTGGAACTGGAGGCCATGAACCGCAGCGCTCCTGTAGCCGAAGGGAAAAAGCCCCGCACGCAAAAAAAGCGCAAAAGCCTGGGCAGAGAAATATTCGGCTGGCTCAAGGTGCTTGCCGCCGCATTAATACTGGCTCTGATTGTACGGCAGTTTGTATTCGTGCTGGTATGGGTGGAAGGCTCAAGCATGGAGCCCACTCTTATGAACCAGGAACGCATTATCGTTACGCGCTATGACTATATATTCGGCGACCCGCAGAGGCAGGATATCGTAATCTGCCATTTTCCTGACGGAGACGACAAGGACAATTATGTCAAAAGAGTTATCGGACTGCCGGGCGAAAAAATAAGAATAGACGACGGAACCGTATACATTAACGGCGAAGCCCTGGAAGAGCCCTATATTGTCTATGAGAAAATTCAGGATATGGATGAAATAACCATACCCGAAAATATGTATTTTGTAATGGGGGATAACCGTTTCAACAGCCGGGACAGCCGCGTCGTAGGCTTAATTGAGCGTTCCCAGATACAAGGGCATGTAAGATATGTATTCTATCCCTTTGAGGACAGGCGTTCGGTGGATTATTTGCCGGCCGGCTGACGGCGCCTGCCCGGAAAGAAGGTTTTTATGCTGAAGGCAGATTATCATGTGCATACCCGCCTAAGCTATGACGGCGGGGGCGATTTAACTGAATACTGCGCCAAGGCAGAGGAATTGGGGCTTTCTGAATTATGCGTTACCGACCATCTGGATATAGGCTGCGCTCAAATGGAATTTACGCCCCATGACCAGAGGGTGTATTTAGAACAGTACCAGAACGCATGCAGGCAGTTCCCTAAGCTTGAGCTTCGCCTGGGCATGGAAATAGGCTTCAGGCCGGATACGCATGTGGAAAGCGCAATGTTCATCAGCGCGCTGCCGTTGGATTTCGTAATTAATTCCATACACGAGATAAACGATGTGGACCCCTATTACGGCGGCTATTTTGACGGCAAAACAAGAGAGGAGGCCTATTTTGAATACCTGGAGCAGGTACTGGATTCATTAGAAGCGGCATATCCTTTTAATGTGATTGGACATATAGGCTATCCTGAGAGGTACGCGCCCTATCTCTGCCCTTGCCTGGAATACAGGGAGTTCCCCGATTTAATAGACGCTATACTTTTAAGAACCATATATGACGGAAAAGGAATAGAAATAAATACCTCCACCCTTAAGCAGCTGGGCAAGACCATGCCTGCCCGGAGCATAATAGCTCGTTACCGCGAATTAGGCGGAGAATATATAACCGTAGGCTCGGACGCGCATTCACCGGCCAAGCTGGGCGTTAATTTTGCGGACGCCCATGAGCTGTTAAAAGAGCTGGGTTTTAAATACATAACCTCCTACCGGGAATTTAAGCCGGAGCAGCGGCCCATTTAGCCAGTAAAGCGTCTGTTCCGGAAAAAGGGCTTTTGCTTGAAAATGCGCGCTTGTCTGGGAGCAGTTTACCGCGTGATATAAACGAAGCCGTTGTCCGGCGTTTTAAAAATAAATCATTCAACCTGTTTAATTGACAGAAACAAACATAATCTTCTTAAGGCAGGTGTCACACAAAACATGAACAATCCCAATCAGCAATACGGCATGAGGTACGGGAGCCACCCTTCTCTGCTGACCGCAAACCTGGCGCTTATCGTATTTCTGGTGCTGCAAAGCCTGATAAGCAGCGGCTTTTCCCTGCTGGTGGATATCTTTAACATAAGCGACACCTCTCTGCTCTACCGGTTTTTGAGCTCTGCCTCGGTTCAGCTGCTCTGCCTGCTGCCCTGCGCATTCATTTTTACTCTTTCGGGCAGGCGGCGGCCGGCGGCTGTTCTAAGGCTGCGCCGGAATATCAATCTTATACAGGTGCTCTTTTTGTGCGCAATAGGCTTTGCGCTCATATACCTGGCCAACGGGCTGAACAATCTATTGATGCTCTGGCTGGAATCATTAGGCTATGTACCCATGAGCTTTAACAGCTATGAGCCGGACAGCATCTGGGGACTGGCCGTCTGCCTTGTTTCCACAGCCGTTATGCCCGCAATATGCGAGGAGTTCTTTTTCCGGGGCGAAATAATGCGCTCATATGAAAGATTCGGCCCCGGCGTTGCCGTGTTGGTTTCGGCGCTGCTTTTCGGGCTTATGCACGGAAATATCGAGCAGGCATTCTTTGCGTTTATATGCGGTCTGGTGCTGGGCGCCTGCGTTATGATTACCGGTTCTATCTGGGCGGGAGTAGCAGTCCATTTCTTCAATAACGCCTACTCTTTAGTGCTCTCCTACGTTACCCGGAACGCCCCCGTGCAGAGCATAACTGTTGAAGAGCACCTCTATTCTAACCTGATATATATCCTCTTGGGCGCGGTACTTTTAGCCTGCGCCGGCATAGGCTTTATAAAATATACCCGCCACCGGAACCTGCGCACGACCGGCTCTGCCCTTCCCGACGAGCTTGCGCCCGATTATTCTCCGCTGGACGAAAGCATGGACTATCAGACGGGACAATTCTTCCCCACAAGCGCAGCCGGCCGAAATTCTGGTACGGCATATGTGCTGCTTGCAGCTTTCGTCTTTATAGAAGCAATAGGCATAACCATTTTGACATTATTTCAGATGGGAGCTATACCGTGGCTGATATAAAAATCCTTTGCGTAGGCTCTCTTACCGAGCCTTTTTACCGGGACATGCAGGCCGAATTTTTAAAACGGCTGAAACGATACGCCAATATCAGCATAATTGAAGTGCCCGACGAAAAATGCAGGCGCCCGGCAGACGGACAGGCGGCCGTAAAAAAAGAGGGCGAAAGGCTATTAGACAAAATAGATGAAAAGTCGTATAATATAGCCTTAGATATAGCCGGCATCTCTCCCTCCAGCGAGGAGCTGGCTCAAAAAATAAGCGGCCTGATAGATAATTCAGCCCGGCTTTGCTTTATTATAGGCGGTTCTTTCGGACTTTCGGAGGCGGTGCTAAAAAAATGCCGGCTGCGTCTGAGCCTGTCCCGCCTCACCTTTACCCATAATATGGCCAGGCTTTTACTATTAGAGCAGCTTTACCGAAGCTTTAAGATAAACGAAGGAGCGCCCTACCATAAATAGCGGCAACAACCTGTTATGAAGAAATATATAACTAAGCTTTTAATATTATTTATAGTTCTGGCAATGCTTTGCGGCTGCGCCCGGCAGACGGACGCCGCCCTTTCGCCCGGCAGCAGCGGACAAGCCCAAACCGGATCAACTGCAAGCGCAGCGCTTAGCCCCAGTCCGTCGGGAAGCGGTTCAAACTCTGAGGAACAAACTCCGGCCGATACTGCCGGCAATACTGCAAATAATTCCTCAAGCGCGCCTGAGATAACCCAGAGCGTGCCCCCTACCCCGTCATTCACGCCGGCAAATACCCCAACGCCAAAGCCCACGCCTACGCCTGAACCTACTCCCACGCCCGAACCAACACCCACCCCTATAACCGGGACTTCTCAAAAATACGATTATCAGCAGCTGCAAACAGATATCGCACTGCTTTCCTCCATGTATCCTGACAGGATAACTGTTTCTTCTATAGGAACCAGTCACTTTAACAGGGATATTCCCCTTATCATCCTGGGCAACCCCTCGGCCGCCAAGCGCGTACTCATACACGGAGCCATGCACGCCCGCGAATACATAACCTCACAGGTAATTATGCTCACGCTGGAGCGTTATCTGCGCGATTACGACACGCTGACCTATAACGGCGTAAAATATTCAGACATACTCAGCCAGGTGGCTATATATATCGTTCCCATGGTCAACCCTGACGGCGTGGAACTGGTCAATAACGGCATTGATTCGGTACCCGAAGGTTACCGGGACACAGTACTTAAAATTAATAAGAACAGCACTAATTTCAGCCAATGGAAAGCCAACGGGCTGGGAGTTGACCTTAACAACAATTACGGCATCCTTGGCTCTATTGACGGCAAGAACTATGCCAGCGTGCCCGCCTCCATGGGCTTTCCGGGCGAAGGCGCTTTTTCAGAGCCTGAAACAATCGCCATAGCCGATTTAACCAGCGAGATGGATTTCCTTTCCACCTCCTCATACCATACCAAGGGTGAGATTATCTACTGGTACTTTGGACAGACGGGCGAAGACGAAACGCGGGATTTGGCTTACGCGCGCGAATTGGCCAAGCTGACTGATTATTCGCTGGTTTCCAAAAACGGCAGCAGCGTAAACAATCTGGCCATGGGCTACAAGGACTGGTTCGTTCTGGCCTTTAACCGCCCCGGCTTTACCATAGAATGCGGCCAGGGTTCGCATCCCTTAAAGGTCTCCCAGCTGGATTCCATCTACCAGGCGGTAAAATATGTGCCCATACATATGGCCTGGAGGGAATATGAAGCATGACGGCCCGGTTAAACCCGGCTCGCCCGCAGCAGCATTAAATGCGGCTGAAGATAAGCTAAGCCCCGCCGGCCGCGCCCACGCTCGGCCGCGCCCAGAAAATAATATAGATAAAGATGAATTTTTCATGCGCCAGGCTTTAAAGCAGGCTCAAAAAGCCGCTGAAAAAGATGAAGTGCCCGTAGGAGCGCTGGTAGTAAAAAACGGCGCCATAATTGCCCGCGGATACAACACCCGCGAAAAAACGCACGACCCGTCAGGCCACGCTGAGATAAACGCTCTGCGCAGGGCCGCTAAAAAACTGGGCGGCTGGAACCTGCACGGCTGCGAGCTTTATGTTACGCTGGAGCCCTGCCCCATGTGCGCGGGCGCGGCCATAAACGCCCGCATAGCCCGTATTATATACGGCGCGTCCGATGTTAAGGCGGGAGCCTGCGGCTCTAAGGTCAACCTTTGCGAGCCCAGTTTTAAATTCAACCATATACCCGGCGTTACAGGAGGCGTATTAAAAGATGAATGCGCCTTCCTTTTAACAAAATATTTTAAATTAAAACGCAGAAAGAAGGAAGAAAGATGAACGAACAAATCAAACTTATAGCCTTGAGGATTAGTGATATGAGGGAGATTAGAGGCATTAGTCAAACGGATATGGCCGCTAAAATGGATATGTCTCTGGACGAGTATCTTTCTTACGAAAAAGGCGAACAGGACTTTTCATTCACATTTTTATATAAAGCAAGCAACGTTCTTGGCATAGAGATGGCAGAGCTGCTCACGGGAGAGCATCCCAAACTGGATTTCTGCTCGGTAGTAAGAGCCGGACAGGGCCTCAGATATGAGAGGCGCAAGGATTACAACCATCAGCACCTCGCGTATAATTTTAAGGACCGCAAGGCCGACCCGTTCTTTGTCACTGTACGCTCGGACATTAAACCGGGCCAGCGCGAGCCTAACAGCCATGAAAGCCAGGAATTTATGTATATAGTTTCGGGCAGTCTGCTCTTCTGTCTGGATGACTACACTGTGCGTCTGGAAAAGGGGGATTCAGTCTATTACGACTGCACCCATCCGCACGCCATGTATGCCGTGGACTGCGACGAATGCCAGTTTATAACTATAATAATGAAATAAAATTTCGCCTTTAAGGGCACGGAGGATAAAACAGAATATGGCACAGTTATTTGAAAAATATGTCCGCAAGGACTACGAAGATTATGAAGATTTTTATAAAAATTATAAGCTGAACGTACCTGAGAATTTTAATTTTGCCTATGACTGCATGGATGTGCTGGCAGAAAAATCGCCCGACAAGCTGGCTATGAGATGGACCAACGTCGCCGGCGACAAACGGGATTTTACCTTTGCCGAAATGAAGTACTATTCGGACAAAACGGCTAACTACCTTAAAAGCCTGGGAATTAAAAAGGGCGACGCCGTAATGCTCATACTCAAGCGGCATTATGAATACTGGTGGACCATCCTGGCGCTGCACAAGCTGGGGGCTAT
>OJMH01001552.1_pt1 | contig 22416 bp, 20 predicted proteins | sample 1597111 | NCBI WGS metagenome assembly OJMH01 (sample SAMEA2452115, study PRJEB22498) | human gut metagenome | reverse complement strand
TTTCCTCCAATCATATCATAAATGTAAAAAAAGAAAACCGTGAAAGTTGAGCTGCATGTTCTCAACTTACACGGTTTATATTACACTCTCAAGTATTTTCAATGTAACCTTCTAACCAGATCACCAATTAGTGGGTTAAGCCTTTTATTATTGAAGAACATGCTCCAACATAAGGCAATACAGATATTTTATGTAAACTACACTCTACTTTCTCTTTATTTAAAATCGCATTTGTGCATTCTGCAATTCTCCACTTAGCCCTAATCCAATCAAAACTAATTTGCACGACACTAGGATCATATTTTTCAATCTCTTGGTTTATAACACCAAAACACTGTCTTGCTACCCAATCGTCTGCATCAATAAACCAGACATAATCCCCCTGTGCTTTTTCCATTCCTACATTTCTCGCTATCGAAACCCCTTCATTTTCTTTATCTATCAATATAATATTATCGTATTGTTTTGCATACTCTTGCAAAATTGCAAGAGACCCATCCGTCGAACCATCGTTAACACAAATTACTTCATACATACTTTTCTCAATATCTTGATTCAGCAAACTCTCCAAACAAGTTTCTAGATATTTCTCAGTATTGTAAACTGGGACTATAATACTTAATATACATTTTGTTACAATTTCTTTATCACTAATTTTTGGGTTTATCATCCTGTAAACTCCTCTTTTTCTTATTTCATAACCTATATCCACTGTCACTATCCTAGACAAAAGAAGGGAATCTTCCTAATTTTACATTTCGTCGCTGTATTTATAAACTTACTTCCTGAAAATAGATTATTTCTTTACTTTAATTTGATGTTGTGCTATCTTCTCTTTTGCACATATGATAGACAATTTTATAAACCATTTTACCCAAACATTTCCCGTTATCTCTTTTAACAAATCAATTTTGTTAGTTATTGAGCAGTTTGAATTATGCATAATTCTATATGCATACTGCCCGATAATTCGATCTTTTTCCCTTTCATAAAAAAGCTTTTGCCCGTCCCGATCTATATTCATTAATGAAATCATTAACGAAATATTTTTTAGCGGCTCCGCAATATTTTCATTGCCAAACGTAGACATCAGCGAAGTCTGATTATCCCGTATATAGTGGTAAAGAGGGCGATCAATCAATACACATTTGTCGCTTTTCTGTTTTACTTTTGCAAGATACTCCAATATAAATCGAAAATCCTCCCCCATACTAATTGTTTCATCAAAACAAATCTCATTTTCTAAAACAACTTCTGTTTTAAAAATCTTGTTCCACAATTGCTGTAAAAGTCGATTATGATAAAGATCTGCTAGTTTTTCGTTTAAGACAAAGTCACTGCTATTCCCAGTATTTCCCCATCCAAATATATCTGTCCGATTGTTTAAAACTTCGTCATGATTAATGTATCCTGAAATCGCTATAGCAAGATTCTCTCTCTCCATCTCATATACAAATCTTTCAATGTAATCCGGTTCAACCCAATCATCGCTATCAGCGAACATTAGGTATTTTCCTGTAATATATTTCAATCCTTGGTTTCTAGTATATGATACCCCACGATTCTCTTTGTTCTGTTTCACAATAACTGAATCATATCTTTTTTCCAACATTTTGCATTTTGCTAATGTCATATCAGGTGAACAATCATCTACTAGTACAATCTCAATATTCTGATAATTACCTTCTGCAATGGACTTTACACATCGTTCTATAGTTTTTTCTGCTTTGTAAGCAGGTATAATCACACTTACTTTCTCTCTCATATATACGCTCCATTATCTATAAAAAAGGACAATTGCTTTTTACAGAATTAAGAAGGTATGCATACAAAGTATCCTCGCCCTTATCTGTTTTCTTATAAAGATTAATTTTATATGTTAATTTATGCATTACTGTGCTTTCTGTCAATTCCTTCAATAGCTGTTTGCTATATGGGGAGTGAAGTACTTTGTACATTTCAAAAACATCAGTATTATTATTAGGAACACTGTCAATTATTTTTTTTATAATAGGAATTCCATGATATGCGGCAAGTAAAAAATAATCTAAAATCACATAATCTATCACACAATCATAATCTTTCCACCATTGGTAAAATGCGTCTTTTAAAAATCGAAAAATGATGTTCTGCTGTGAACCAGCAATCATAAAACCACACCATCTTCCTTTACATGCCTCACGACTCCATTTTTCAGGATCATACATACGTTGTGTATAGAAATCACGAGAAATAAACTCCTTTGGAAAGGCTCCGCTTACAAATACAGTCGAATCTATCCAAAATCCACCATATTCACTAAGCAAAGCAACACGAAGTACATCTGAAAGCGCTGTTATTGACATTTTACCTGTTTTAAATTTTTGAATAATATAATCCGGAAGCTCTACATATTCTTTGTAATTCTTCTCCGTAATCATATGTATTTCAGCTTCATCAGGCAAAACCTGACGAAGGCGATCATTACACATTTTTACTAATTCCGGCATTTTATCCTCTCCTTGCCACCAGCAACACCATACAGGTACTTTATCAAATGAAATTTCTATCATTTTATGAGGCAAGTATGCATCATTTTGATATTTCTCAACCAATGGATGCAAATAATCTGAAACAAATTTTTCAATCTTGTTAATATAATTTTGACTTTTTCCTGGCGGAATTAGTCCATCAATAAAAATAATCCATGCAATATGAAATCCGAAACTATTTTTATGTTTTGGAAACTGTTTAACTCCACCTATAATACGGTATAGTAAATGCCAGCCACGTAATAAGAGCCTTTTCACAGCTTGCTCATTCCTTCCTTTTATTCGAAAAACTTAAATTCCCGTTCAATATTAGAATCAATACTGCTTTCCCTTTTTTTCTCAAAAAATGCACCTCTCAAAAAAGCGTATTTTGTTTTTAACTTCAAATTAGATAACAGAATACTCAATTTATATTCATTAATTGTTTTTTTTACTTCAAAATGCGCATTGGGATAATGAATAGACTGTCTTTTATATCTAATTAAACTATTTACCAAATCTTTTAGATATACCTGTTTTAATTGAGGATAACTCTTTGTTACGTTTTCAAAACGTTCTTTTGTATATTTTATTTTATCCAACAGTATTCTTTCTACATATTCCGATGAAGAACTCATTACACTTGTAGCTCTCATCCTATAATAGTAAAGAGGATCTTCAAATAGAGCTACCCGATTGCAGTTTAAAATTGCTTTATATGTATAAAATTCATCATCAATTATATGTCCCTCTTCAAACCATATCCCATTGACCACTTTTCTCTTGAAGATTTTATTCCAAATCAACCCACATGTCCAATCAGTTAAAAAAAACTGAAGATAGTCTATTTGGCTCATCAAAATACATGTTCCTAAATATCCTTTTTGTTCGAGATGATTTTTATATAGATACCAAAACCCACAAACTGCTACATCAACTTTTTCCTCTTCTAACACTTTTACAAGAGTCTTTACATAGTCTTTTTCAACATAATCATCACTGTCTACAAAGCAAATATAATCACCGGTAGATAAATTTAAACCAACATTCCTTGCACTTGCTGCACCACCATTGTATTTGTGAATTACTTTAATACGTTCATCACTTTTTGATGCCATATCACAAATTACTGGACAATTATCTGTAGATGCATCATCAACCAAAATAATCTCCAAGTTAGAATAAGTTTGAGATATTAAGGAATTAATACAAATTTGCAGATATTTCTCCACATTATAAACTGGAACTATAATACTAACTTTTTTTTGCTCCATTATTTTCTTCCTTCCGAACCACATGCTTTACAACTTTAGCCGGCACTCCTGCAATTGTAACTCCAGGTTCTGTAAAAGATTTATTTACAACAGCATTTGCGCCAATCTTAATATCATCAGCGATTGTAATGTCGCCTATTAGCACAGCGCCATATCCTATATCAACATTATTACCTAAATGTGGCACTTCTTTAGTAATTCCATTATTTCCAATACAGTTGGCTCCATGAAGACTACAATTCTGCCCAGCGCGCACGGCAGGATTTACTATAATACTTCCACTATGATAAAGATTAAGCCCTTTACCAAAGCAATTTGGACCAATTTCTATTCCCAATTTAAGACCAAGTTTATTCTTTTTTCTTTCGAAATACAAATTTAATAATCCTTTAAACACCTTCCCCTGCGAAGTATTTATATAGTATTCCTGCTTTCTTAAATAATACAGAAACTTTCTCAACGATTTTGAAGGATATTTAAGAAAATTTCCCACGACTATTTCTTTGTTGTTATGTGAAATTGACCATGCATTATCCGATTTAATATACTCTGATAGATCAGATTTAGATTTAATCATAAATTACCTTCCCACAATAAAATCACTTTTACTATAATAATTTTGAAGAAAAAAATAGAGACATACTAATTAACTACATTCTCTTAATATTTCAGATATTTTATCAAAATATGGAAGAAGAGGAGTAATGTCGTAATTGCTCTCTTTCATATTAACCAACTCATCTATATACTCTCTTGCTTGAGTAATGTTTTCAGCATATTTAATATATGGCAAATACTTGATCCATTCATAGGATTCTTTGATTTTATGATTATAATTGCTGAAAGCAACACAAGGAGTGCCTGTAATTGCAGAAAAAATCATTCCATGAAGTCTATCAGTAAGAACTATACTCGCTCTACTCCACATTTCAATTTTTTGCTCTACAATTGATTTCTGATTCTTTCTGCAATTATTATTATCCAATTGCAAATCTGTAAATATTATATTCATCTTTAGAGATTGACATATTTCTAATAAATTTCTTTTTAATCCTTCCTCAATTATTTTTTCGCCATCTTCACGGAAGCACATGATTGCACTATATTCTCTCACCATATGTTTTCCAGCTATTTCTGTAGATAACACTATATCAGGAACTAAGATACACTTACAAGAAAAGTTATTTTTTGCAAATCGATAAGATGTCTTATCTCTTGTAAAAAGAGTGATATTATTTTCTTTTGTGTACAATTTTTTCGCTCTTGATAATTCTGACTTCCCTTGAGAATCTTCTGAAAAAAAGATTGTTTGAGGAAAAATAATTTTGTTATTATTAGGCCATAATTTTATCATTTCTTCTCTAACCATCATCGAAGAAGTATAGTAACTTCCAAAATTCCCACCTCCATTCGATATCAGTATGTCATTCTTCCTTATGTATTTTTTTAAATATGGTACATTTCTATAAAATTCTCTCATAGAAACTTCAAACACATTATAGCCTGGTAAAGATTTGCTTAAAAAATATACTGTTGCTTCATTAATTTGGTAATCCCCAATGTTACCAAAATCTTCGCATCCTATATAAAAGATCCGCTTTTTTTGTAATGAAATCTTACGATATTGTTTTTTTAATTCTCTCATAGAATATGAATTTCTATCAAAGAAATCTGAAAACCTATATATCGTTTTATTTCTTAAGCAAAAAAGCAAATAATTTCCATCAACTAAATACTTTATAAAGCTTAGCTTTTCCTCAAGTTGGCTTCCTGAAAATAAATATGATAACTCTCTTTTAAAACTAGATAGTCTTCTAAAATGTGATACAAAAAAATCATTATTAATATCGTTGTAGATATAATCTCTACATTCGTCATAATTATAGTGAAAAAATTGAAGCGCATTCATTAATGGTCTATCCATAATCATGAAAAAGATTACAGGAAAATAATCTATTAACATTTTATATTCATCACATTCTAAAATATGGGAATATACTGATTCACATAAGCTGCAAAATTTCCCAATATTTAATTTATTCCTATTATTTTGCATAATTGAATTATCTCTTACATAATAATTATATAATGCGTTCGGTATGCTTCTAATTCTTTCTGCATGAATACAATAAATAATAGAAAAATGCAAATCCTCTGCAAAAATTTTATTATTATCAACAAATCTCAAATGATACTTTTTTATAATAGAATGTGAGAAGATTCTGCTCCAAGCTTCCCATCCTATCTGACATCTCAATAACTCATTAATTAAAAATGAAACCTTTGATTCAACATTGTCTAAAAAATAAGAACCAACATTATATGACGCTATTTTTTTTGATTTATCAGAAAATATCTTATTATATCGAAACGAAACCATATCAAACCCATTATCCATATACTTAACAACGGTTTCTATTAAATTAGTTTCTATACTATCATCTCCATCTAGAAAATATACATATTTTCCTGTAGCAACATCCAAACCAGCATTTCTAGCATCAGATAGACCTCCATTAATTTTATGTATTACTATAATCCTCTTATCTTTTTTTGCCCAATTATCACACTTTTTTGGACAATTGTCAGTTGAGCCATCATCTACTAATATTATCTCTAGATTTTTGTATGTCTGGTCACATACAGATTCAATACATCTATCTAAATATTTAGAAACATTATATATTGGAATTATAATTGACACTAAATTCATATCCATAAAATCCCCCAAATAATTATTATCGCATATTCAATTCCGGAAATCTTACAGATCCCCACCATCTATGATCCCAAATAAGTTTATTACTATCGCTTGAAGTATTCATTATTCCAAATAAACATATTTTGTTTATATGATCTAATATAGCACTATTTCCAAATTCGTCTTCTTGGTAAAAGCAAATATTCAGATAATATTTCCCTTCAGCTAATAAACTTAAATCCATTTCAAAAGTATTTTCATAACTTTTACCCTTTTCAACGTGTAGTATTTCTGGAGATACTGCAACTCCAACCGGAGTCTCGTCGTAATACCTAATTATTATTCGAAAGCGAATTCTATTGAAATCTTCTTTTGATGTCCATTTAATTTTAAAAACTAATTTTTCTGTATTAAAATAGAATTCTTTCAATTCATTAATAAATTCTAAATTTTTCATCTCTATAGTATTGTGAGAATTTGAAGGCCTCTCTAATATTCTTAGATCATATTCCTTTTGAATAGTTCTATTATCATTACCAAGATATATTTGTATTGCCTCTTCTACATCTCCATTAAATACTATCTCACCTTTTTGAAGCACTATACACCTATTACAAAGTTGACGAATGGTATTCATGTTATGGCTTACATATAGTATTGTTCTTCCTTCATCGTCTGCTACTTCTCTCATTTTTTTCAAACATTTTTGTTGAAATTTCATATCACCTACCGCTAATACTTCATCCATAATCATTATTTCAGAATCTAAATGAGCTGCTACGGCAAATGCCAATTTAACATACATACCTGACGAATATCTTTTAACAGGCGTGTCGATAAACTGTCTGCATTCGGAAAAATCAATAATTTTATCAATTTTCCTATCCACCTCATGTTTAGACATACCCAATATTGCTCCATTTAAATAAATATTCTCTCGACCTGTTAACTCAGGATGAAATCCTGTTCCTACCTCTAACATACTGCTAATTCTTCCATTAATATATATTTCTCCTTCTGTTGGTGCAGTTACTCTTGATAATATTTTTAATGTTGTTGATTTTCCGGCACCATTCCCACCAATTATTCCAAGTCTTTCGCCTTGATAAACGTCAAAACTAATTCCTTTCAACGCCATGAAAATACTATTTTTAGATGTAGAGTCATCACCAATTTTTGAATTTGGATCTTCTTTTCCACGGATTTTAGCTATTAAACTTTGTATATCCCCTTGAAGTGTTCCCCCACCAATAACGCCTAATTTATATTTCTTTTTTAAATTGCAAACACGTAAAGCTAAAAGATTAGATTCCATAAACTATTCCTTCCTTATACAGTATCCATAAATGTTTTTTCAACTTTATTAAAAATAACAACGCCCACAAATAAAATAATCATTGTAATGACTATCGATAGGAGCAAGTATTCAGGTAAAAAAGTTCCTTTTCCTGTAAGCCCATATCGAAATGTTTCAACTATAGGAACAATAGGATTTAGCATTATAATATTAATCCAATTGTCTGGAAGAGCAGAAACTGGAAAAATTATTGCACTTCCATACATTAACAACTGAATACCAAAAGTTACTAAAACGGTTAAATCACGATATTTTGTGGTTAATGCTGAAACAATAATTCCACATCCCATAGAAAGTAATGCAATTTCTACTAACAGTATAGGTATCAAAAGCACACAGTAATTAGGAATTAAAACAGCTTTCGTGCTATAATATATAATTGAGATTATTAAAACTACAAACTGTACAATAAAAGAAATCAAACCAGATATTATAACCGAAATTGGCATAACTAATCTTGGAAAGTATACTTTTCCAAAAACAACAGAATTGCTTATGAAGGTATTTGAGATTTTAGAAAAGCAACTAGAAAAATATAGCCATATAGCATTTCCTGATAGATAAAAGACAAATTGGGGCATTCCATTTGTCGACAAACCTGCAATATTTCCAAATACTACCATTTGTATTATTGTCGTTAATAACGGATTTATTATAATCCATAAAGGTCCCAAAACTGTTTGTTTATAAAGTGCTTTAAAGTCACGTTTAACAAACATAATAATTAAATCCTTATATCTCCATAACTCATTTAATTGCAGATCTAATAGTTTGCTTTTGGGTTTAATAACAGTAGTCCATTTCTGTTTCATTTTAAATTACTCCTCCATAATTCAAACTTATCTTTTAGCGCAACAGAAATCCAATAGATTTTTGTTAAATATCTATAATTATGTGGCGCAGTGAACCATATAATTTCATCTGAAGAGAACAAACCAGAATTCTTTGATACACTTAGAATATATTTATATCTTTTTCTAATTTTTAATCTTAATTTATAGTTTTTTGACTTTTTTTGATCACATATTAAAAGATATAAATATCTAGATAAAACTCCTTTATATGCCTTGCTCATATTCATTTTTTTAAAACAACGAAGCTGCTGATCTAAGGCATCGTATCTATCGAAGTTTTTTTCGCTAAATTGTGACGACGTAATAGATCCCTCTCTACTTCGATAGAAATACATCGGAAGATTTACAAATAAAACTTTTCTGGATCTCAAAAAAACCTTATACATCGTGAAATCATCTTCATGTATTCTTCCTTCGGGAAACCTTATATCATTAAATACTTCTCTTTTATATATTTTCCCACATGCTGCAACGAAAAAACTATAAGCAGGTTCATACATTTCTTCGCAAGCTTCTTTTCCAGAAAAAATCTTCATATTTCTTTTAATCGGATTATCATATACATCTACCGTTCTTTTCATTGGGCAAATTGCTATATCGGTATTTTCTTTTTTTAAAAAACAATATAACGTTTCTATCATGCTGAAATCCAAAACATCATCACTATCTACAAATGTAATATACTGTCCTAACGACTCTTTAATTCCAATATTGCGTGCAGATGATAATCCTCCGTTTTTTTTATGAATGACTTTTATGCGATCATCCTTTCGCGCATAATTATCACAAATACTTGGGCATGAATCTGGTGAGCCATCATCAACTAAAACTATTTCTAAATCACTATATGTTTGGTTTCGAATAGACTCTATACACTCATCTATATACCTTTCAACCTTATAAACAGGTACTATTACAGAAATCAGTTCCATTAACTACACCTCAAAAATTTTTTGATTCTTCTTTTAAAAGTACAAACCCGATAGTCAATCAGATAATTATAATAATTGCGGAACATTATCTTGATTTCTAATTTATTAGCTGAATTTTCACAACACCACTTGTATAATTTGTTCATTTCATGCAGTTTTGGTATTGTTCCATATACATAATAAGAAACTGTTGTTTTTATTTGAAATACCCACCATAAATCATACTGATCAAATAATCTATTACTCTTAATGTATATGTATACCTCTTTTTTTTCTTTTAAATTATCTATCAAAAAATCAAGTTTTATGTGTTTTGATATATTTTCATTATGTATTCGATAAATTCCTACAGAATTTTTTAAAAAGAATACATTTCCATTTCTTAAAACTCGTAAAAATATTGACATATCATTTACCATATTCATCTTTAATACTCCTGATTCAATTAAACTAGATTTTCTAAAAACAGTAGTAAATGTAGACAAAGGCTTATTATACTCTGATACAAATCCTCGAAGATATTCTACACTGGACAACTCTCCGAATACATTCAGATGATTTTCTTTAATCTTTCCTGTACTTACATACAGTTCATCTGCATTTGCAGAAACAAAAACACATTCTGGATTATGCTCTAAATGATCAATTGCTAAATTAAAAAAAGTATAGTCTGTATAATAATCATCATCATCCAAAAATACAATATAATCACCTGTTGAGTAATTTAATCCTATTTTCCGACTGTAGCCAGGCCCTTTATTTGATACGTTTTCAATATAAACTATTTGAGGAAACACTTCTTTTATTTTCCTTGTTTCATCTTCTGAATGATCATTGATCACAATAATCTCAATATTATTATAATTTTGATTTATTACACTTTGTATTGCTTTCTTTAAATAATCAAATCGCTTATAAGTAGGAATAATAATTGATATCATTTTTACACCCTCTATATAGTTCATGTCATTTTAAAACTTTATCAAGATATATGAAATGTTTGTCAGAATCTTTCTTTAAATTAGTATTCGGCACGAAAATATTATTTAATAGATTGCTTATGGAAAAATCAAATTCAATCTCATTATTTGCCCTTATATCAGCCCAATTTCCTTGAAAGCCAATATCATACAATACGCTAATAGTCTTATCACTATATATAATTGGAAAAACTGCTTTACCTGCTGCAATTCCTAATATTAATGCATGGAATCTTGATGCAATTACATATTCCGAATGCGCTAATTCTTCAAGAATATCATCTGTATTCGTTCCATCATAAAATAAAGTATTTACCTTTCCCAATAACTTTTGTTTATCCATATGGTCAAGTATCTCCAGTATTGCTTCTTCATCTCCTTCATAATTACAAAATGAAACTAATAGAACTGAATAATCATTCTTTGTATATTCTTCCACCAGTTTTATCATGTTTTGAATATATCGATTTGCAAATGGTTGAAGATTATTTTTCCCTTCTTCTTTCTTTTTACAGTTAATAATTGAGAAAAAGACTTGTCTTTTTCTCAATTGCGTTTTTGGCAGATCTGTCATAAATAGAATATCTGAAGCATATCGAACAGTTAAACAATCTTTAAACAAATCGTATGAATAGGTATCTCTAAAGCAAATATCCTTCACTTTTGTGAACACATTATAAAAAGCCTCTTTAAATGCTTCATTTTTATATGGTCCAAAGTTAGCTCCTAGTACATAAAAAGGAAAGTTTTCAGCCTCATAATTCCACCAAGAAAGAATATGTTCCCAATTATCGTATTCGATAAAAATCGAACCCCCTATATATACAACTGCAGTACATCTTCTCTGAATAGATCTTTTGAAACGTGCAACTAGTGATTTTCTTACTCTTTGCATAATATTTACAAAAAATGAATTGCTATCAATTACTGTAAGATTGGGTAAATCTTTAAATGTAATTCTATTAATTTTTTCAGACCAGATATAAAACTGAACATTAGGATACCTTCGAACAATATTTCTAACAAATAAGTCATCTCCAAAATTAATCTTATCATATGCATACAGAAATACTTTTTTCTCCATTTTCTGACCCGCCTTCTATATTACTTATATACCGATTTTAAGATAGTTTCTTATTTTAGCTATTAAATAAGGAAATCGCTTAAATAAAGCAAACCAAATTTGATATCTTTTAGGTACACCTGAATCCTTATATGTATATTCAGTTATATCCTTCATCGCATTAATGATATAGTTAGTTACAATTTTTTGTTCAGATGGCTCAAGATATTCTAATGCTGACTGAAAATGAAACATAAAATCATAAAATATATTTGCCTTAGTAAAATCAGACAGTTCATCATATTTCTGTAAATATTCCATTCGTCTAACTCTTGCGTCCAAACCATCCAAACGTTTTATTTGGTATCCAGATCCCATAATGCTAGAGTTACGTTGAAGATAAAAATATAAAACATTAGAAATAGTTACTATTTTATTTGATCTATCAAATATCTGATAAGTCCAAAAATCGTCTTCATTATATTTTTCCTTTTCAAAATAAATTGAATCAATAACACTACGTTTATACAACTTATTCCAAACAGTTTGATAAACCCCATCTTCTTTAACGAGACTACGAAGAGAGTCTATTTTATTCTTTATTTCTCTTGTTTCTGAAATCTTTCTTTCTTTTATTATGTAATCCGATTTATCTACATAAGCAACTCCACATTCTACAATGTCAGCGTTTTCTTCTATAAGTGTATCCAGCAACATTTCAATGAAATATTGATCTACCCAATCATCACTATCTACAAATGATATATAATTACCCGTCGCAATCTTAAGTGCTGCGTTACGAGCATCAGATAATCCCCCATTCTCTTTATGTACTACATGAATACGTTTATCAACTAATGCCCATTTATCGCAAATTCTAGGAGAATTATCTATTGAACCATCATCTACAATAATTATTTCTAGTTTACTATATGTTTGATAAACAATACTTTTGATACATTTTTCTAAATGATCCTCAACATTAAAAACGGGAACGATCACAGTCACTAATCCTTTATCTACCATACCTTTACCTTCATTTGTATCGATTATTCACAAATAATTTTTCGTATATTTTATAAATTTTCTCATATCCATAAGATAAATGCAAAATCATCCATATAATAATTCGTTGCTTCTTCTCACTGCTTTTATATAACTCGCTACTATCAATCAATTCTTCTTTAATCTTTTTTTCTTCAAAAGGAAACCTTTTTAATCCATTTAAAGCTAATGTATTATATACACTAATGCATGTACCTAAAAACTTTCTCTCTGCAATCTGACTTATTTGCTTATCTTGAGCCTCTTTCATAATTATTTTTCTCACATTTATAGGATCAAAAATTTTACTATATGAAATTTTGCTATGTACTGCAGATTCACTTCGTACATAATAATGATATTTACACCTGTCCTCATAAATTGATTTATCCGCATATGAAAATAAGTAGTAGTTCATTAATAAATCCTCATTAATTGAAATGGATAAATCCATTACTTTGTTTTCCAACAGTTTCTTTAATAATTGATTGTGAAAAAGTTTATTCCATAGACCTGGTTCAACATAATTTCCTTCAAGTAGATCTTTTAATCCTTTAAGACGATCCTGAATCACAATTTTACCAGTATTATAAAAATCATTTACCTTTCCGTCATCGAATATCATTTGATATCCACAGTGTGATATATCTGCATTGTAGCGTAAAATATTTCGCAACAAAAACTCATACATGTCTGGCTCAATTTCATCGTCACCATCCACAAAGCCTATGTACTCTCCCTTTGCTATTCTCAGCCCTGCGAAACGCGCTGAAGTAACTCCTCCATTCGATTTAGAGATTGGAACAATTCTTTTGTCACTCATTGCCAGTTTTTGTATGACATCCAAGCTTTTATCTGTAGACCCATCATTAATCAAAATAATTTCCAGGTTCTTATATGATTGAGATAGAATGCTGAAAACACATCTTTCTAAATCATTTTGAAGATTGTAAACTGGAACAATTATTGAAATTAATATATCATTTTGCATCATAAATCCCTCAACATCTGTTCTACTGCATATACCGTTTTTTGTGTACTAAATACCTTTCCTCTCTCCTTTGCTTTTTTTCTGTAAAAAAGCAATAGTTCTTGATCATTTAAAAGTCTTTTAATACCGTGATATAAAGCATCTGTATTATTTTCTGTAACAATACCAAATTCATTGTTTTCACCCAACATCTCTTTCATTCCTGAAACATCAACGGTGCATACTGGTATTCCAAGAACAAGTGCTTCTGTTGTAGCTGTAGAAAAACCTTCAGCGTAGCTGGCACAAACAAATAAATCACACTTCTTTATATATTTATAAGGATTTTTATCATAACCTAAGAGTGTTACCTGCTCTTCTAAGTCATTTGTATTTATATAATTCTGTAACTTATCTTTTAAAGGTCCTATGCCTAATACATATAAATGAATGCTATACTCACTCTTTAACAATTTAACTATATGTAAAAGTCGCTCATAGCCTTTAGAGGCTTTTAAAGTACCTACTGCAATCATTTTAAAACTATTGTTGTGACCTATTCTCTCTTCGTTTTCCTCGGCATCAGATAAGATTTTTTCTGTTTCTACTGTGTTATAAAGAACCATGCAAGGTTTAGTAAAACCTAATATTCTACAAAAATCATCTTTTACAAAATTAGAGACACACACGGTTTGGTCAAATTTATTGTACGACCACCTGGCCTCCTTTTGAGATCGAAAAGCACGAGACAGAGTTTTCATATCATGCTGTTCTACATGTACCCATGAAACTAGCTTTATATCTTTGTCATCACATCCACTCACGATTCTTGCTGTAGGGCCCTCCAAATACGAAACAATAATATCGTATTTATCTTTAATAATTTTTTTATACAAAAAAGTCGGAGAAAACAATTTTAAAAACCAAGTATTCCCAATAAATTGTTCTTTCATCACACTTTTATAATGAACATCTTTTTTTAAAAAGCTTTTATTTACACCAACATCAAACAAAGTCAATACAGTTACATCAAATAATTCTTTATTTATGTGATTTACTAAATTAACAAGTACTTTTTCTGCCCCTCCCTGTCCTAATGTTGGAATTACAAATAATATTCTTTTCATATCAATTTCCCTGCAATCTCCGCCTATGAAAAAATGTATATAGTCTGTATGGCATCAAACCTACTAAAATCGGCTTTAACACATAAAGATAACCACTTAGTGGCAAACCCAATTGTCTAATTGCCAGATACTTTACATATGATTCATTAAGACGATATCTAAATTTCCTTCTGTTAAACGCATTACGGTCATCTCGCATTAAATACAAACATTCCTGTATATTTTTTCCCACGAATCCTTGCTTATACATTTTTAGCCATAGATGATAATCTTCAACTCTTAACAGTTTTTTTGAAACGGAATAACCTTTAACTGCTTCAAAAGCTTTTTTCCTTACTAGACTTGGCGCATGACAAAAAGGGGACTCATAGAGAAAATCTTCCTTCTGTGGATATTCTTTTTTATATACTTTTCCCCAAATACCAGATTCATCGAAATAGCTCATCCCTGTACTTACAAAATCAATATTAGTTTCATTTGCAAGTACATACATCTCTTTCATAAACCGATCTGATAAACAAATATCATCTGCATCCATTCTCGCAATATACTCTCCAGTAGATTCTTTCAAACATCGGTTTAATGTATAATTCAACCCCATGTTTTGTTCATTTTGAATTACTTTTATTTGCTTTGGATATTGACGTTCCATTTCTCTGGCAATCTGTAATGTCGAGTCTGTAGACCCATCATCACACATAATTAATTCCCAATTATAATACGTTTGATTTATGATAGATTTTATGGAATCTTTAATCGTATCTTTACAGTTATAAATCCCCATAATTACGCTGATTTTATGATTTTTTATAAAATCATCAGTTAAAACATCTATAGATTTTTCCATACTTATCTCCATCTACCAAAGAATCGTTCAATGCTATGAAAATTCACTTTATATATATAACTAAATCCACTGAAACACGTCATAACAATGCACTTAAATAACTAATGAATGGGACATAATTAAACTGACTATCAAAATGCTGGTTAATGACATTTGCATAATAGAAATATAATAAAAAGCAAAACACACAAAGAAATGTAATAATTCTTTTACTACCAGTCGTAAATCCATTAAACAAATGCGGCAAACAAAGCGCTTGGAAGATCAAGAAATAATTCGCTAATCGTCCGAAGTAATTTGCCGTTCCGAACAAGCCGATAAACATGATCTCTGCATTGAGTATCGTTAGATTTAAGATCAGATTATCCTTCTTAGTATTCGCTTCTCTGAGATACTTTCTGACAAAGAAGGATACGATCACAGGTACCCAGACCACGGCTAATCGGAAGATATTGATACCTTCCCCTGTAAATGTTGCGGCATCATATTCCTCGCCTAACATTGTCGTGATATCAACAACCGTACCCAATAATGGCTGTATACCAAGCCCGATCAGGCCAAAGACTGCCAATAAGATATACGTTTTATTCGTCCATGGCTTGAACATCAAAAATGGGGCAATTAGATACATCAATGAATACGGATGAAATGTGGAAGCAAGCAGGATCCAAAATACAAAAGATATCTTTTTTTCTCGCAACAATCGGTCTATTCCTACCAGACAAAATGCCACTGCTACACATTGCTTGATGGCTGCCATGGTGAAGGTGTAACACCCCATGGTAAAGAACAAAAACACAGACAACCAGATATTGTCAGAATACTTTCGGACAAACCAGAAATAGATACCTACGGTAACCGCAGCATAGATCATTAAAAAATCCTGCGTACTGAATCCGATTGTCTTTAAAATCGTATTTAAAATATTAAACCCCGGATTTGATCCTAAGCTTAAATCTAAGTTCAATATATTCCCCATTCCAATCGGCATTAATTCGTAGGAATAGCGATATGTTTCCGTATCGTTGTAACTGGTCCTTAGCCCTACAAACACAGCCGCAACCACTGCCATAAGGAAAAAGAATATCTTTTCTTTATGCCGGTAGATCTTATCCCCGAACTTATTGAAATCAATGTGGGCTCTTTTATCAGATATATATGCCATGATCAGGCTGAATATAAATACTGGTAATAGTTTGCTCATCTATTTTCCTCCAATAGCTGTAGTTTCTGAATGGTTTGTCGTACCACTTTTTTCTTATCAAATACTTGTTCCATATGCTTTCGTGAGCGTAGGCCAAGCTGAGTTTTTTCCTGATGACTGAGCTTGATGAACCTGTTTAACTTGTCATATAGATCATCTGCGTCCTTAGTGCTGCATATATACCCGTTCCCGCTTACTGCTTCCATACAGCCGTGGATATTGCTCGTGATCAACGGTCTGCCCATTGCGGCAGATTCCAATAAAGTGTTTGCCATGCCTTCATGGTAAGATGGCAAGACAAAACAATGGCATCGCCTGATAAATGGCTTGACATCTGATTGAAAACCATAATACTGAATGATTCCGTCGTTTATAGCTCTATCGATCGTCTGCTTGTAATCATCTTCCATCGGACCAACAATATCGAAAAAGATCTGTTGATTTTCATTTTTGATTCTTCTTGCCGCCGTAAGCAATCCATCTATCCTTTTTCTTTCATCCCCCTGCCGATAAACAGAAAACGTATATTTTTTTGCTCTTGCGGATAAGAGGCAAAAGAATACTCATTCAGATTGACACCAGCGCCATTTAAAGTGCAGGCCTGATCTGCCTGGATCAAACGAAACTGATGAAACAAGTCCCTGTTTCCCTGATTCTCAAAGAAGACCACTTTTGCTTTCTTGCAAGCTTTTTTATAAAGAAAGCAAACAAGCTTACGGATGAAATTATCGTTCTGAAATGCAGTGCCCAGACCAGTAATATTGATCGCATATGCAATGCCCATCGATCTGGCCACCAGACCGCCATAAATATTGGGCTTGATCGTATATGTGATCACTAAATCAGGCTTGATTGTCCGAAGGATCTGCCTATATCTTTTTAATAGCTGTAGATCGGTCATTGGATTGATTCCCCGGCGATCTACTGGCGTATCGATAAACTGGCAGCCCATTTGAATCAGTTCCTGCACGAGTTCTCCATCTGGAAGCGAAATGAATACGCTATGCTTTTTCAGCAGCTCCTGAATCAGTTCTTTGCGAAATTTATACAGACCGACATCATTGTTTGCGAGGATCAATATTCGTTTCATGAGCCGATCCTCCTTACAGGAACACCGACATATGTACCGGATTCGTTGATATCTTTTACGACCACCCCGCCGGCACCGATCGTACAATTGGCAGCGACATGGCGATTATTTCTGATCACTGCGCCAGCGCCGATATGTGTAAGCTTGCCCACATGCACGGTGCCGCAAAGCGTTGCGTGCGGCGAGACATGTACATAATCCTCGATCACATTGTCGTGTTCGATCACAGCGCCGGTATTGATGATGCAATGCTTTCCGATATCTGCAGAAGCATTGATCACTGCATTAGCCATTACTACTGTCCCCTCTCCCAGATGAATATCACTGCCCACCACCGCGCTGGGATGAATAGCGGTATGCCATTTTAAGCAATACTTTTCTGCCAGCACCTTTCTGATCTGGTTGGAACCGATCGCAATGACAAAGGCACAGTCCGGAAAACGCACGCATTCGCTAGAAGGTCCCAATACATGGTATCCTGAAACAAAGCTGCCTTTTTCCAGCCCATCATCAAGAAAACCGATCACCGTATCTTGAGAAGCAGTGATGATATCCGCGATAACTTTACCATGTCCGCCCGCACCGATGATGATGACTTTCTTATTCATAGGCATTCCCTCTGAACTCTTCCATCGTCGCGCTGGTTTCGGAACTGATGCCGTCTTTTTTGATGACCTTCAAGATCGTAGCCAGGATGATCCTGCAGTCATTGAGAAAGGTCACGTTTCTGGTATATTCCACATCATGCCTGAATTTCTCTTCCCAGCTGATGGCATTTCGGCCATGTACCTGCGCCTGTCCGGTCAGTCCCGGCCTGACATCATGCCGATGGCGCTGTTCTTCGTTATAAAGCGGCAGATACTTGACCAGCAATGGTCTGGGGCCGACGATGGACATATCCCCTTTCAGGATGTTGAACAATTCGGGCAATTCATCCAGGCTGGTCGCCCGCAGTTTTTTGCCAAAGGAAGTCAGCCGGATCTCGTCAGGCAGCAGTTCTCCCTGTGCATCGGTCTGTGAAGTCATGGTGCGAAACTTGTAAAGCCTGAAGATCTTTTCGTCCTTCCCAGGACGTTCCTGGGTAAACAGGACCGGTGATCCCAGCTTGAAACGAACCAGCAAAAACAAGATCAAAAAGATCGGAGAGCACAGGATCACCGCAATCAATGACAGCGTCAGATCCAAGATGCGTTTGACATAATTGGCGTACATCACACGAACATCCCTTTGACGACCTGAATGATCTTATCCATATCCTTCTCGGTATTCTTGATGTCGGAAGGCAGGCATAGACCTCGGTTAAAGATATCTTCAGAAACGCTTTCTCCTAAAGTGATATAGTCGCAATGCTGAAATAATGGCTGTTTATGCATCGGGTTCCAGATCGGACGGCTTTCGATGTTTTCTTCCTCCAGCTTTTCCCGGATCATCGTCGGTGTCACTTTGCTTTGCTCATCAAGAAGGATGCAGGAGAGCCAGAAGTTCGGCACACTGTCCTCCAGATATGGGTTCATCGTCATTTCAGGAATATCTGCAAACGCTTTTTCATAGGTGCGATAGATCTCTGTCTTTGTCTGCACATGACTGTCTAAGTGGATCATCTGTCCACGTCCGATTCCAGCTACGATGTTGGACATCCGATAATTGTATCCGATCTCCTTGTGTTCATAATATGGTTTGGGCTCTCTGGCCTGTGTGGCCAGAAAGCGCGCCTTCTTGATCAGCTCCTCATCGTCGCTGATCAACATGCCTCCGCCAGATGTCGTGATGATCTTATTGCCATTGAAGGAAAGCGCCGCCATCTTGCCAAACCGCCCGGTATTGATCCCTTTATAGAAAGCACCCAGCGATTCTGCGGCATCTTCGATCAAAACAGCGCCATGTGCTTCACAGATCGCGCTGATCTCATCCAGTTTTGCCGGAACGCCATACAGGTTGACGACGACCACTGCCTTGGCTTCCGGATATTGAGAAAATGCCTTCTCCAGCGCTTTAGGATCCATGTTCCATGTCTCCCGCTCACTGTCGACGAATACGACATTGGCGTGCTGATACGCCAACGGATTCGCTGTCGCTGAAAATGTCAGATCCTGACACAGTACGGTATCACCCTCAGTGATGCCAGCCAGGATATATGCCAGATGCAATGCTGCTGTTCCAGAGGACAGCGCGGCGGCGTGCCCGATGCCGATATAAGAAGCGACTTCTTTTTCAAACTCGTTGACATTTTCCCCTAATGGCGCCACCCAGTTTTTCGCAAAGGCATCTTGGATATATTGCAATTCTTCGCCATATGTCGTTGGTGAGGATAAATAAATTCGATTCCCCTGTTGCATCTTATTCCTCCTCATTCTCTTTTCCCTACCACTCGATGCCGAGCGCTTCGAGCTTATGGATCCGCTCTTTGGGATAGTTCTTCGCTTCCCTGTACGCTTTTTTCTGGGTGCGGATCCAGCTGCCCAGCTGCGTGCCGTCTTCGGTGCGGTAAGTCGTCGGAACCTTCAGATTGCCGTTTTCCCGATAATAGTCGCAGGCTTTCTGATAGTTCTGATTCCACTTCACTTCATTGTCTGACCAGACCATGCCCAGCTCATCCAGACGGCTGATCTGCGACGGCCTGAGCATGTTGTTGCGATAATGCGCGCGCTGCTTGCTCAGCCATTCCCCCAGCGGATAGCCATCGGCCGTTCGATAGGATGATGGAACAAGCAGATCGTGCTGTTTCGCGTGATACTGCCTGGCATAGGCATACCCTTCTTCCCATGTCCGGGATATCGGGTCTTCCCAGCACATATGTACTTCCTTCAGCTGAGCGATGCGTTTTTCGCTCAGCTTTCCGTTGTGATATGCCTGCCTTTGCTTGCAGATCCATTCGCCCAGTTTCAGCCCCTGTTCACTGACATAAGAAAGCGGAACATGCAGATGGCCATGCGCCTGAACAAACGCCCTTGCTTCCTGCCAGTAGTCATTCCAGCTTTCGCGTCGATGTCCGCTTATGCCCAATGCCGCCAGCTGTTCGATCTGCCGAGCGGTCAATTCTCCTGGTTTGCGGGCTTTCTGTCTGCGGCACCACAATGCCAATGCCTTATCTTCCGTTTCATCCGGAAGATGACCATGTGCATCGACAAATGCCTTGGTCCGCTCAGCCTGTTCATCCCATTTCCGCTCAAAAGAAGTACGCCAATCCATATTCATGGCATTCAGCGTCTCCTGCAGCTGAGCAGGCAGTTTCTTCTCGTGATAAAGCTTTCGCTTCCGGCTCAGCCACGTGCCCAGATACAAGCCGTGATAACGGCCCTCTCCATACAGTGCCAGATCACCGTGTTCCGCGTAATACGCCTGTGCGGCCTGCAGATAGGTTGACTCTGCGTCGCCGCTTTCCCAGATCATCCCAATCTGATCGAGCAGCTTCCGGCGCTGATCATCGACCCGGATCTCCGTCTTTCCGCGAGCATTCGGGCGGTGCCGCGCCAGCCATTTGCCTAACGCAAACCCATCCGCGCATCGGTAGGTGATGGGCACGTATAAATCGTGATGCTGAGCATGGTAGGCTTTGGCGTGGTCGTAGCCATTCTGCCACTCCACATCGCTGCGCGATGCGAACCGCATGCCGATCGCTTCCATCCGCCGTTTCTGCTCCTGACTCAATGAAGCGCCATCGCTTTGACGGTAACGAGAACGCATGTTCCTGATCCAGGTACCGATGCGCACGCCCTCTTCATCGCGATAGTCCTCCGGGATGCGCAGATGTACATGCCGCTCATAGAATGCCTTGGCTGAGCGATAATTTCTTTCCCAGAGCGCATCGTGATGATCCCAGATCATGCCTAGTTCATTCAGCCGCTGGATACGTGCTTCACTCAGATAATCCTGACGGATCGCGCTGCTGTAAAACACGCGCAGCCGAGACACCCAGTTGCCCAGATGAAGCCCATCCTCATTCACATAATCCGCAGGCACATCGATATGATGAAATCGTTCTTGATAATGACGCAGCGCCTGCATATACCGTTCCCACAGCATATCGCTGTGATTTTCCCAGACCATGCCGATCTGATCGAGCAAAGCGATCCGTTCAGCGGACAACGAACCATAACGCTTCTGCCGGCGGATCTGCCGCTGTGTCTGGATCCACTGGCCAAGATGACTGCCATCCTCGCTGACATAAGCCTTGGGCACCATCAGATCGCCATGCGTGTCATAGTAGTCTTTGGCCTGCGCATACATCTGATCCCACGATGCAGACAATGTCTCGTTGAGCTGCTCAAAGATCTCCATGCAGTCGCGCACCTCATCCTGCACCGCAAAGCGCTCCACTTGTATGGCATCTTCCATGCCCATCATGCGATAGTAATTGACGGCCAGATCCATCTCATCCTGAATGGCATCGATGCTCGTCAGGCTGTCAAAGTTGTTGACGATGTCAAAGATGACCGGAACCTGATGGGAAGAGGCGGACATCG
>OJMH01001551.1_pt1 | contig 22426 bp, 20 predicted proteins | sample 1597111 | NCBI WGS metagenome assembly OJMH01 (sample SAMEA2452115, study PRJEB22498) | human gut metagenome | reverse complement strand
CGACAGCGCCGCCCGTCGTCCGCAAAATCGACGTACGCGCCCTTCTTCGGTAAAATACGGATATACCCCTGTTCCTCCAGGGCCGAATACGCGCGCTCCACCGTGTTGGGGTTGACCCCGAGCTCCAGCGCCAACGCACGCACGGACGGAAGCCTCTCACCGTATTTCATCGCGCCGAAACCGATCAACCGCTTATATTCTTCGACGATGTTCTGATAGACGTTCTGTTTTCCCTGCAATCGTATCTCCATGCCCTCCTCCCGATTTTTACCGACAGCTGCCCCGCCTGTATTATCTGTATTAAATATAACACAGATAATACAGTTTGTCAAGCGGTTTCGGAAAATTTTTCTATTTTTCCGCAAACAAAAAAGCCCCTTCGAAAAGGGACTTTTCGGCGCCGTAAAAAAAGCGCTTCACGGGGTGCGGCAGAGTTCGGCGACCGCCTCGCCGAACATATTGCCGAGCTTGAGCATACTCGACGAATCGTAATGTTTGACATCGACGGGCGTCAGCGTAGTGGCTTCGCGGTCGAAAATCAGGCCGTTTCTGCCCTTTTCCACAAGATCGGGCGCAAGCGTATCCAGCAGATAATTGTGCGCGCTCTTTTTCGAAAAGCTCAGCTTGGCCGCGTTGACGTTTTTATAAAAGGTCCAATCGGGGCTGTTACTGATATAGGCGTCGATAAAATTTAACGTATGCTCCGTCCACGCATATGCGTTAAAGTTCATACGGAGGTCGGAGACCAGCGCGGCAAGGTTTTCGCCGTATTCGAGGCTCCAGGCCTCCCGCGTCGATTCCGCGTCCGCTTCCCCCTGCATCCAGCACAGGCCGACGATCCTAGGGTCGAGACCCGCGTCGGAAAGGATTTTCAGGCCGCTGTTTGCGACGTTTTTGAAATACTGATAATTGTAATTGACGGGAGGACGGGATTCGCTGGTCCAACCCTCCTTCAGGGAACTGCCGCCGACAGCAAACTTGATGAGATAAATCGTTTCGTCGGGAAAGGCCTCGGAAAGATACTCCGCCATGCCCACCTCGGGACCGAAACATTTATGATATACGCCGTCCATCACGGCTTTGTTGCCCTGACCCAGCTCTACGGGTACGAAATCGTCCAAGGAATTTCCCGTCTCTAAGAGAATCCTGACCCCCTCGAACTTGCCCGATACCTTTTCGTATCGCTCCGCGCCGATGCTCTGCGGCGTAAGATATTCCGCAAACGTACAACCCAGCATATTCGACTGTCCCGCCATCAGAACGACTTTCGCATGTTCGGGCTTCGGCGCGGGCTCGGAGGAACCCGAGGAAGACTGAGAAGATGAATCGGAATCCGAAGAAGATGAGGAGTCGGGGGCGGAAGTCGGGTCGGAGGAAGAAGAACTTACGGAGGAGGAGTCGGAGGAAGGCCAAGATGCCGACGAAAAGGAGGACTGTCCCAACGAGGAACCGTCCGAAGCGGAATCGGCCGGGCGGGTCGGGCCGCAGCCTGCCCCCAGCCAGCAAAAGGAAAGGAAAAACGCAAAGACGAGAACTGATTTTTTCATGTTGCTCCTTCAAGCTACCCGCAACAAAAGCGGCCGAAACCGCGGCGGTAATATTCTTCTTTCAGCATACAACAAAAAAGTTCGATTGTCCTATCAATACTTCGGCTGTTCTTCCCAAAACTTACGAAAAAAGCCCCGAAAATCGGGGCTTTGGCGCAGAGAGAGGGATTCGACCCCCCGGATGTTGACATCAACAGTTTTCAAGCAGTTGGCAGGGTTTCCCCGTCCGTCCCCAATCGTCTTTGCTTGACGCCGATTTTCCCGCCAGAAACGCGCTTTATCGAAGGTTTTTCGCCCCTTTACGGGAAAATTGCGAGATAACTGCGAGAAACTCACGAGAAACAAATGGGATTTTTTATACCAAAACGCAAACGTCTTCCCGTTCACCATCGGCAAAAAATGAAAAGGAAGATAATAAAATGACACGTGAAGAAAAAATTATACAGCTGGAAAAGATGCTCCGCAAAGTTCCCGACGCTTTAAGCCCCATGAAAGCGAGCCGATGTTCCCCGCTCGGCAAAAACCACATTTACGAACTCATCAAAAGCGGCGAGCTCCGCGCGTTCGTCTATAAAGGCTCTTACCTCATCGCCAAAATCGATCTGATCGAATACCTCGCCGACCACAGCGACGAGAAAAGCCGCCGCAATTACATGATTAAAAAGGACGGAGACAAGCGATGACGAAGCAGTGGGAAAAGGAAATCCGCAAGGCGTATCCCGACCCGCTTACCCTCGACAGCGTGCGGAAAATTTTACACATCAGCAAGCGCAAAGCATCCTGGCTTTTGCGCCATGGATATATCCCCTGCGAGAACACGGGAAAACGGACACGGCAGTACCGTGTCCGCGTCGAAGACCTCTTCGGGTATATAAAAAAGGCGGAAAAAGGTTTGCCCGAGGCGCAAATCCCCGTCGGGATTTTCAACGGTCACCCGACAAAAGGACACAGGCAATCTGTACCGACAACTTTCTCCGAGCCGCCGCGCAAAGATTTCAGAGGGTGGCTCGAAAAAGAATGGGCGGACGTTCCCGACGCGCTGACCGTGAAAGAGGTTTCGGCGTTGACGGGTTACGCGCAAGGCACGATACAAAGATGGACGCTGAAAAAGATTCTGCGTTCCGTATGGGCGTAGCACACGCTCGTCATCGCCAAGGAATGGCTGATCGAGTTCTTCTCCACGTCGGCTTATCAAATCCAACGCAAGAGCGAACGCCATATCGGGCTGCTGTCAAAATACTGCCGTAAGCGGTTGTCAAAAAAATAAAAGAAACTTTTTGCGCTCCTCCTTTTGTCATCGAAGATACATAAAATTTTTCAGGAGGAAAACAAATGTCCATCACAAAAGCAGAAAAGGAAACCGTCATTCTTTTCGACGAAGCCGACGCCTGCGCGGAAGTCTATACGCACAACACCAAGCTGAAAAACCGCCTTGCGCGCGCCGCAAGCAAACATCCTCAAACGTATGTTTTGAAGTATCAGAATTCCGACGGCGGCGTTTCTTACGCGTTCCCCAAGAAATATCTGACGGTGATGTTTCGGGAACCGATCAGCGATACCGACAGGGAACGCTGCAAGGCGAATTGCCGCAACGTAAAGCCGTCGCAATACCGACGCGAAAATTCAACGCAGGAGCGCGAATACGGCGCGGACAGGGCAATCCCTCTGCCGAGGGAAAAGCAGCCGTAAAACCCTGAGGAAACTCAATGATTTTCGACCTTAAAATGCGAAGGAACACAGAACGGACGGAGAAGTTTTACGGAAAGGCTTAAACGGTCAATCCCCGACGTTTTCGAAAAGGCTTGCAAAGAGGCAAACGGTCGGTTCGGTCGGGTTATCGTTAGGGTCGAAAAAAAGCAGGAGAAAGCGTCGGGGTTGTAAACTGCCCCAAACGCGGCTCACAGCGGTCTGCAACGCCGACCGCACACGGGATTGAGAGCACTTTCCACCTTCTTCCGTTTAGGGGTTGGTTTTGCCGCTATGGCGTCACCGTGTGGGTCGCAAAAAGAAAAAACGCCCTGTTTGCGGGCAAAAAGCGTGGGTTGCCACAGGCGTTACGCAAAAATCACAAGACGCGTCAGAGGAAAAATAAAAAAGCCCTATCACCAGGAAGGGATGTTTTTCAGAGGTGATAGGTGGCACCTGTCACGGTGACAGGTCAATGTGAATTAACCAATAGAAAAGTAACTACAACAGAAAAGAAAGATATATTAACTACGCGTGACACACGCGCGCAAGGTTTCTTTTGCGTTTGTTAAGGGATCGTAATCGAAGAAAATAATTTCCCGATTCATTCCTTATTCTTCTGCTTGGCATTAAAATTTCCTTAAATCGTTTTGTTGATAATGACTACATGGATTGTCCTTCGTAATATGTTTCCTTTCTATTGAACAGTACAACAACTTAAATTTGTCCATTCGTCGATAAGCGCCGAAACGATATTTTCTTTTATAGCGTCGGTATGTTTACCGTAGTTTCCTTTGGAAATTTATTCCGTTGCCAACATATTAAAAGTACTCGAAAGCTATTAAACTGTCATCTTTTATTTCTCTGCCGATGCCTTTGTACTATCCAGAGATTGCCGCGTATATTTTTACAACGGATATACTTTCTCTATATCGAAATCCAATCCGTTTTTCTTCGCATCCTCCCATACCGTCTGTAACCATTCCAAACATTCCGCATACGCGGTTTTCTCTCCGTACGCAAATTGATTTTCATCATCCGATTTTATCTCTTGCAATTCTTTCAAGCGTTCGATCAGCATAGTTTTTATGTAACACAACGTTTCTTTTTCTTTCATTCGTCCTTCATCCATTAGTACTTTTAGCTCCTACGCTATTTTTTCTTTGGCTAATTAAATATTTTTGTGTGTTCCCTCTGAGGGAACACACAAGCCCATGGGCTTGTTTTAATCTCTATGTTTAAATTTTAGCACTAATGTATTTTATTGTCAATATTTTTTATATTATTTACGCCGTTTTTTCAAAATATTTATCTGATTAATTTTCTTATTTATTTTTAGCAGCTGTTCAAAACTTTCTCCAAACCATTTTGTTGACAACGCCCGTGTAAGATTGAATAATTTGAATTACATTCTTCTTGCTAGCCATTCCCTCATTAGTCTCTTTTGAAAATATCTCTAGTATATACTTTGTCGCTCACATCATCCAGACAAGGGTCATATCTGTTTGCAATTATGACCTTGCACATTTCTTTAAACTTGGCAAGGTCATTGATGATCTCGCTACCAAAGAAAGTTTCTCCATCCGCAAGGGTCGGTTCATATATGACAACCTTTGCCCCTTTTGCTTTAATACGCTTCATAATCCCTTGAATAGAGGACTGACGGAAATTATCGGAATTGGACTTCATGGTAAGACGATATACACCGATTAGCGGAGGGATTTCCTTTGGTTTGCTGTACGCATTATCTTCTTCATAGCTATAGTATCCAGCCATACGTAGTATACGGTCTGCAATAAAATCTTTTCTTGTCCTATTGCTTTCAACAATAGCAGTCATCATGTTCTGAGGGACATCAGCATAGTTTGCGAGAAGTTGCTTAGTATCTTTTGGTAAGCAGTAACCACCATAACCGAAGGACGGGTTATTATAATGAGTGCCAATGCGAGGGTCAAGGCATATACCGTTGATGATCTGCTGCGTATCAAGACCTTTCATTTCAGCATATGTGTCAAGTTCGTTAAAATAGGATACACGAAGTGCAAGATATGTATTAGCAAACAGCTTAACGGCTTCTGCTTCGGTATAACCCATAATAAGAGTATCAATATCTTCTTTAATCGCTCCCTCTTGGAGAAGGCTGGCAAAGGTATTTGCAGCCTTTACAAGTCGAGTATTTTCAATATTAGTACCAACAATAATTCTGCTCGGATATAGATTGTCATACAGAGCCTTGCTTTCACGCAAAAATTCCGGACTAAATATGATGTTGTCACAATGATATTTCTCTCTGACAGATGCTGTGAAGCCTACGGGAATTGTAGACTTAATAATCATAACAGCATCGGGATTGTACTTGATTACAAGCTGAATAACCGCTTCAACTGCTGAAGTATTAAAGAAGTTCTTTTGGCTATCATAATTAGTCGGAACTGCTATCACCACAAAATCCGCATCTTTATATGCCATTTCAGCATCAAGTGTCGCTGTTAAATCAAGCTCTTTTTCAGCAAGATATTTTTCGATATACTCGTCCTGAATTGGAGATTTCTTGTTATTTATCATATCCACCTTTTCGGGAATAATGTCAACGGCTGTCACTTTGTTGTTTTGTGCTAAAAGCACAGATATGGACAAACCCACATATCCGGTTCCGGCTACTGCTATATTGTATTGCATACTATTCACCTTTCGCATCAAATATCTTTACCATAAAAATTTTCTTCCAACATCAAGCACAAACAATGATAAATTGGCAAGTGTAATTCTTGCACCATATATGTTTCTCTCTGAGGCGCTTTAATACATACATCCGCAAATGCAGATAACTTGCTTTCTTTTTCCCCTGTAAGACCTATAATTTTCATTTCTATGGCACGAGCGACCGTTGCTGCATACATAACATTTTTACTATTGCCAGAGGTAGAAATTCCCAAAAAAACATCTCCAGCCCTTCCGTAACCGTTCACTTGCTGAGCAAAACATAATAAAGGTTCACAATCATTCATATACGCAGTTGAAAGCGACATATGACCATCAAGTGCAATGGCAGGCAATGCACCTTGCAAATTTTGTGCAAGTACATTTCCAAGTTCAGAATCAATAGAAATCAGTCTTTCTGAAAATGTTTGCTTAATTTTTCTATCTAATACAAAACCTTTCATAAGTTCGCCAACAATGTGTTCTGCATCTGCGGCAGAACCGCCGTTACCTGCAATAAGTAGCTTTCCACCATTTCTATAACAATCTGCAATGATTGAATATGCTGTTGCTATTTCTGTTTTGACACATTCAAGAGCAGGGTAACGCTCTACAAGTAAATCAAGATAAGCTTCTATTCTTTTTTCCATCATCATTATCTCTCTTTTTGTTTATTTAATTACAGCCTCAAGCAATGCAAGCATCGAACTTTCTGTAACATTTTGTCCGTATTGTTCAGTTCCAAGCAATCCGGTTCTACATCCTGCAGAAATTCCGGCAATAATATCATTTTCACTATCGCCAATCATCCACGATTGAGATAAATCGATATTAAAGTCTTTAGCTGCTTGTAACAACATACCAGGTTTAGGTTTTCGACATTTGCACTCAATTTTTAATTCTTTGACCTCACCATCATAGCCTTTGTGGGGATGATGTGGGCAAAAATATATTCCATCAAGATATGCACCATAAAAACCCAACAGCGTCTCCATTTTATTATGTATCTCATTGAGTTCACTAAAAGATACTTCCCCCCGTGCTATCACCGGTTGATTAGTGATTACTATTGCGAGATAGCCACTGTTATTAATTGCTTTTATAGCTTCGGGAACATCGTTTATTAACTCTAAATCATCTATATTACGCAAAAGACCGACATACTTATTTATTGTTCCATCACGATCAAGAAAAACAGCTTTTTGCTTTTGTTTTAAGTTTTTTGCTTGCACTATACCATTTTTGAAATCACGACATACTGTTTCATATCGATCGGGAGTACCCATATCTTTTACATATTCGGGACTATCATACACAAACATTTTGCCCGTTCCTGCAAGGGGCTTTAAAAGTTGTCGATCCAAGTCAATTTTCGGTGTATCAATTTTGTTCTCTAACAGCTTGGGAGATATAATATGTAATCCGGCGTTTACTCGATTTCTGTAATATTTCGGACGATCATCTTCTTTTGAAAGCCATTGTTCAACTGCACCATTCTCATTTGAAATGATTAAGCCACTATCATATGGGTGACAGTTAGGATGCGTAAATAAAGTAACCAGTCCACCTTTTTGTTTGTGGTAATCAAAAAAACGATTAAAATCAATGTCAAAAACAGCATCAGCATTGAGTAGCAAAAAATCTTCCGTCAGTTTATCTTTTATCTTGAATAATGCTCCTGCATTACCAAGAGGTTGTTCCTCTATGTAGTATTCAATATGAACATCAAACGGCTTTCCCGTTATCGGTGATACTTTACTTCCGTCTCCGAAATAATTAGTAATAACGTGCCCAAGATGACTAACAGTAATAATCAGATCAGTAAAGCCTTGTTCTCGCAAGCACATAATTTCATGCTCCAACACGGGCATACCATCAATCTTTATCATCGGTTTTGGAATATCACTTGCAACAGAGGAAATGCGTGTTCCTTTGCCACCTGCCATTATTACTGTTTTCATATGTAAGCCTCCTATATAACTATCGAGGAATGTAAGTTTCCGGACTATAATGGATCACTCTCGTTCCGCCAGTTTCAAATGAGAACGGTATGTGCATCAACTTTTGCATAGCGCTCATAACAGATTCTTTGTACTCTGGCTGAACATAAAATACAAGAAATCCTCCGCCACCTGCTCCGAGTAATTTACCGCCTAACGCACCTGCTTTTATACCTTTTTCGTAAAAAGCATCGATACTACAAGTTGAAATTGCCGAACCTATTTGTTTTTTCAGTTTCCATGTGTGATCAAGTAACCGTCCAAATTCATCAAGGTCAGCTTTTGAATCAGTCAACACCTTTTCTGCATCATCAACCAATAAGTGCATTTCTTTTAATTGCTTTCTTTTATCTTCTGCAGAAACATTGTTTGCCTTTTGCACCTCAGAAGAAAACCGAGTGAAACCAGTAAAAAACATCAATAGATTATCATTTAATCTTTGTTTTCTTTCAGGTGAAATGATAATAGGCAGAACTTCATAGCCGTCTGCATTGAAGTTAATCCGATTAAATCCTCCAAAAGATGCTGCAATTTGATCTTGCCACCCTCCTGTTTCGTTGCATAGCACTCGTTCTAAATATATCGCTTCGTCGGCAAGTTTTTTCTTATCTGCATATTTACCCTTTAGAGCATAAAACGCATTCAGCATACCGACTGCAAACGAACTGCTTGTCCCAAGTCCAGATCGAGCCGGCAGATCGGCTTCGTATGTAAGACGAATTTCGTGCATATCCAACATTTTCATCGCTTCACGAATTGCAGGATGTTCAATAGACTCTATATCGGTAACACGCTCTGTTTTTGAATATGACAATTCCGTTTTATAATCAAAAAATCTCGGAAGATGTCTGACATTTACATAGCAATATTTATCAAATGTTGTTGAAAGAACAGCACCGCCATTCTCTCTAAAATAATTCTCCATATCTGTTCCGCCGCCAAAAAAAGACATACGGAATGGTGTTTTAGTTATAATCATTATTATTCTCCATGCCTTTATTTTTTAAGTATTGATCTAACAAACTTTTTTGTTTGGGCAACAAAACCTGCTTCACCATATGTTTTTGCCACTCGTTCAAAACCACCTTTTTTATAATCAATCCAAAACTGTTTTCTGCTTGGATTGGGGGTTGCTGACCTATAAAGTTGTGGTTGCTTGCAATGTTCAAGTGTTTCAACCAAATAAATACAATTGTTCTTACATTCCTCCCAAATCTCTCTGCCTTTTTCAGAATTTACTATTATAAGAGATACACCTAGAGCATCTTCAAAAGATGGATTACTATTTTCTATGCCCCAAAAATCTCCTATAGTTATATCTGACACATGGTTAACACTTGTAAAATGGCAAGAATGACATGATGGGCGAGTTGCGTAATGACCATAATAAAGTTGCCTTGCAACATTCAACGGAATAGTCTCTGAAATAATCTTATCATCTTGGATAACTGATATATGGCATCCTCTCCAAGCAATTTCTTTATCCCTAAATGTAAAAGATTTAATCACACCATATTTTCTATTAATATAACAAATATAATCTTTAAATATTCTTGGACTCATTACACCATGACACATAATATCTATTGTTGTTAAATTATTATAGGGCTTTCTCAAATAACTTAGTAATCCTGCCACTTGACAAGGAGTTCCACAAAACAAAACTTGTTTGTTATTGTTCACATCTAATTTAACTTGTGGATATATATCGTATGATGCTGCCTGTACATATTTTGAGCCTCTCATACGATCTCGACCACCTGCGTTTTCAGAGCGAATATATTTAGCGGTAAATGATTCATCAAACGCTACCCCATAGATAACACCTTGATTTTGCAAAATATAATCAGAAAATAATGTAAACGCCCCACCAGAAGCACTCTGTAATCGTGTTTCATCATCATTATGTTTTATCGCAAAAACATGATTGTCACTTGTGGGTAATTCTTTTAGAATAGGGCATACTTTTTGGCACAATCCACAATCCACGCACACCGATTCGTCTATTTCAGGATGATAAAACCCTTCTTCATTTTCTTTCATTTTAATTGCCTTTTTGGGACAGACATTATAACAAGTTCCACAACCACAACATAAATTCTCGTTATCTAATATTTTCATTCTTTCTCCTGTTATAATTAAACCTTATTTTCTATATTTCTTTACAATAGCTGGATTACCAACGTCCATTGCCCAATCTGAAATATCTTTGGTTACAACAGAACAAACTCCAATTATACAATGATTTCCAATTTTTACCCCTGGCATTATAGTAACATGACCGCCTATCCATACATCATTTCCTATTTCGACTGGATCATAATATGTAAAGCCTTGTTCGCGCATAGGTATATCCGTTCTATCAAATTTATGATTATTTTCATATATGGTGCAATAGAGCCCCATCATAACATCATCGCCAATATGACAAGCACCAACTATATTTGCATTAATTCCTATATCGCTGTTATTACCGAGAGTTACTTTACATGAAAAACAGCACTTTTTTCAATATTCACTTTTTCTCCACATTTAGTTAAAATGAGTTTTGCACAAAAAGCTCGTACCCCCCCCCCGAATTTTAGGGGGTAAAGATGAATCAGGTAAATATTTAGCTATTAAATGATATAATACTAAACCGAAAATTTTTTTATTTTACTCATTATGTTTTTTACCTACAAGATTTTTCATTCGTTGAAGAACATTTTTGAACGATTGTCTGTCAAGTATATAGTTTACCAATACAACAATAGAGAAAATAATAAGCGAATAGATTACAGCCAAAATTGTCCATTCAATATAATTGCTAGGATTAAATTCAAGTACAACAGACAAGATAACTGCCAAAAAAAACAATCCCATATTTCTTACTACACGTCGAATACTTTTTGTTGGTTTAGTGTGAACAATATTCTTAGGGGCGAAGAGCACCAAATCAATCGTTCTATATAAATTTGATAAAACAGCTCCAGCTAAAACACCATCTAATCCCCAAAGATATGCGCCAATAATACCGCCGACAACAGCAATCAATCCTTGAATAGTAGTTTGAACTCGTGTTTCCTTGTACATTCCCGCAGCAACAACCATTGTTCCTTGAGGTGTTTTCATACTAAATAATATGCCGTTTAAGCACATCATTATTGCAGTTATAGGACGAATATAATTGGCATCAGTTATGCCATCAGTATATATCCTAATAAATGGAATAATAAGCGCTACTGTGATACTATATAACACAGTAATCAAAATATAATAAGCGTATTCAAATTGATCGTATATCTTTTTTAGAGTTTCCTTTTCATCGTTTGCAATAACATTACCAAAATTAGCCGCAAGTCCCGATGAAAAAATACCTACGATTCCACCTATTCCTCCAACTACCATATTGTAAACTGAATACACACTTACTTCTTTAAGATTAGTTAAAAAAGTAGCGATAATAGCAGGAGCACCAGTATGTATAGTTCCCAATATCTGTAAATACAAGGCATCCCATCGTTTATTTAACGCCTTTTTGTTCGGCTCTTCTTTAAAATTCAGAAACTTGTATTTTTTCCTACAATATATTTGCAGAATTGCAGTTCTCATAAATACAGAGATTAGTGCAATCGCCCTTACTACAATAACATTGGAGCCTTCTTTAGCGAATATTGCAATAATTATTGTATATATAATTGTATAAATAGAAGAGGCATATGAAATCACATATTGCTTTTGATCCGCAGTTAATAATGCACGGTATTTTGATAAGGTGAAAAAGTCAATAGTGCCTGCTGTCGCCAAGATCAAGGTTAAAAAACCTATTTCCAACTTTGACAAAGCGGTCGTTTCCACTACAAAAGGATAAATAGTTGCCATTCCTATAGAAAAAGCAAGAAAAATAAACCCTGACTTTATATAAAAGGCGTTAGTGGCGGAAATTATTGAATTTATCTCTTTTTGATCGTTTTTTACTAATGGTTTATACAAGGCATATATGGATGCACCCGATAAACCAGCTTCGACTAACGAAAAATATGTTATAAACTGACTAATTGAAGATGTTAGTCCATTAACTTCAGAGCCATATGCGTGAAGCATAAGATTAGGAACGATAAACCCGGAAATTAAAATTACAACTTGGTTTATAACACTTGCAAAAGTATTACCTAAAAAATTTTTAGTTCGACTGCGCCCCATATACTACATCCCTTATATATTTATAGGATTGTTCTCTAAGTTCATCCAACTTCTCATTTATAGTTTCATAATCAACTGCGGTTCCAGACGCTTTACACTTTCCAGCCTCAATAATTCTATTTTCCAACTTTAATATTGAAAGAATATTTATCAATCTTGAATTTACTTTTGCAGGCGGAGGCAACATTTCTGTGTAGAATTCTTTTTCAAAGTTGATTGAAAATGCTGTTCCATGAAATGAATTAGTGGCGATGATATTTGCGTAATAAAATAGATTCACCCACTCCACAGGACCCATACCTCTTGCACTTATCCAAGTCTTACTAAATACATTTTTAGGGCTACCATCGATATGAACAATCTTCATATTTCTGCTTTCAGCCATCTCTGTAACAAATGATCTCATTTCATTTGTAAGCCCAAAACTATATAGCAGAATGTACGGCTTATTAACTAGCGGCACCCCAACCAATTTGCTCCAATCATCTTTTTTAAGTAATAGTGTTGGATCAACTACTAATTCGCAATTATTGATTCCCATACTTTCCAACAAACTTACAGCTTGATGCTCTCTGACGCCTATGTGTGAATATCCTTCAAGTAGAGATTTAACTATACCCTTGTGCGCATAATCCAATTTATCGAGTCCAATACTTGCTGCATACGCAACCCTTTTATTTGGAGGCACAAAAGATAAAAAGAAGTTCCAGTCATTATTTGTAATATTGTAATTCCATACTTGATCGCTTCCTACAAAGATATAATCATAATTTTTAGCAACGGATACCATATCGGAATACTCTGTATATTTATCATTAGAAAGATTGATGAGAGTATTAAATTTAGCAAAAGCTTTTTTACGTGTAAGCTGCGATTTGCGAAAAAAGATGTGGTATCTCAATTTTGCTTTTAATCCGGATGGAACAGCATAAGCCTTTATATAATCATTTTCCATTTTGCTATTTTGATAGTCTATCACTTCTGCTTCAATGTGATTATTACAGAGATATTTACACAACGCATATGCTTGTAATGAAGCACCATAATTGTTTGTTTTATGGAATGTTAAAATACCTATCTTCATGTAAATTACCTCTTATATATCTTGGAAAAAACTCGTCTAATTTTTCGCCTTAATGCGATCTTGATTCGTTTACTCTTTGGAAGCCATGATGCCGTATGCAAATGTTCAGCACAAGTATTTGCGGTGTAATTACTTCTATAGCCTTCAAAATCTGTAGGATAAAAATATTCTGTCGGGTATATATAAATATCGCTGATTGTGCAAGCCTTATCTTCATTTTTTAACCCAAGCGATTTTAAATGATTAGAAAACGTCGTAACATTTGTTGTTAAGTCGTATGTTCCATCTTCTTTGACAAACTTTCGTCCTCTATATGAGTCTAAATGTTCTTTCATAATAGGATGGTTTTTTTCAAAGCCTAAAAGCCCCATACTTATTATTCCTGAGTTCGCAAATGAACAAAACGCCTTGTTTTTTAGAGCAAAATCAAAATTCTTCAAGACAAGCATATCTGAATCCATATATATCCCACCATACTCGTATAAAACATATGCCCTCACATAATCAGACACAAACGCCCATTTCTTTGCATCGAGAGCTTCTTTGGCGTAGACACAATCAGATAAATCACAGTTGTCTTCATTCCAACATTTGATTTCATAGTCGGGACAAAATTTTTTCCAAGAATCTATGCATTTTCTTACATTTACTGGATACGGATTACGCCCGAACCAACAAAAGTGTATTATCTTTGGGATCATAACTCTTATATCCTTTTATATTTAATTCTAAATATCAATAATAACAACACTCTAAAGCGAGATTTGAGTAATGAAATTTTGATATGTGCAGATTTTGTCAACCCAACCAATTCTGTTTTACGTACATAGCTAAGAATTTCTTTATCTATTTTCTTTAGTAGTCTAAAACTCTCACTTATCTTCTCAGCACACGCAATATCTGACATAAATTTAATAAGCCTAAATGATACATATTTTTCAATTTGGCCAGCTGGGATTTCTCTAATTATTGAGCCTAAATAAGCATCCGAAATTAACTGTACCAATCTTTTTAACTCATCTATTGTTTTAGGAGAATACTTATGCGAAAGCGATCCTGCAATTTGCCGATAACCATATCCGATAAAATGCGTGATATAGAGATTAATTGCGTTTTTCAAAAGTAACGCTGTAATAGCCAAATCTTCACCAAGAGAAATTTCAGAAGGAGTATTTTTAAGGGCATCAAGTATCAATCGACGCTGAACAGCTTTTGTAACAATTCCATATATTATTCCTGCAGTAAAAAAGACTTCATTTTCATTACACAGGTATGTCTTCAAAATGTTTTGAAACAATACACCAGAATACAATCCTTCTTTATATTTATTCTCTCTTTTTTTAGCATCCTTTATTCCAAATTCCTGCAATTCATAGCATATAATTTGTGGCTCATGTTCCTTTATGATCTCGCTTAAATGAGCCAATAAACCGTCATAGAGCACATCATCACTATCTAAACTTACGATGTACTGTCCGTGAGCATTTTCAACTCCAGTTAATCTTGCTTTTACTAATCCCGCATTTTTTTTATGGATAACAGTTATTCTTTTATCCTTCTCAGCATAAGCATCGCATATTTTTCCAGAATTATCTGTTGAACCGTCATTTACTAAAATGATCTCGAAGTCATCATAATTTTGATCTAATACACTTTCAATACATTCATATAAGTATTTTTCCACATTGTAAACAGGAATGACAACACTGATCATAAATTTGCAACTCCTCAATAAGTAATTTTTAAGTATATATAGGTATTAAGAATCAAGCGTTGTCAATTCGTTAACAATGCTCCCATAATAAGAAATCACGCCTAAAAATAACAAGAAATAAAAATTCTCAATGAAGAAATAATCAAGGAACATTGCACCGAACAATACTATACAACTTGGAATGATAGGAATAATGTCATGTGATTTTTTTATTTTTATATTACCTGCTTGCCTTTTTACAACGGAAAAAATACTTATAAGGGTATAAACATAAACCACCATTCCAATAATGCCAATTTGATAAATCACTTGTAATATAGTCTGATGAGCAGCTCGACCATTAGGCAAGGAACAGTTAATTCCGTTTCCAAATATCCATTCGAGTGGATTTTCCGACATTGAAGAAATATACATTTTCCAGATAGCTGTTCTTTTTGTGGTCAAACTATCAAATGAAAAATCGTTTGCCCTATCATTAATTAATCGCAATAAATAAACTTCTATTATTTCGGGGAACATATAATAAATAACCACGCAGGTGACTAAAAGTCCGACTACAATGCCAATTCGTTTTGTAAAACTTAACGCTTTACTGAAAATAATGATTCCAATCCAAATAGCAACCACTATCAACAAACACATTTTAGAGTAAGAATACAATGAAAGCACAGTAAGAGCCAAAGCCAAAACAACAACTGTTTTAAATGTTATATAGTGTTTCATATATAATAAAAATGTTATGACTATGCCGACACCCATAAAAACGGAAAATGTATTGGGATCATTCCATAATCCAGAAAATCTATTTGCACTTCCTAAAATGGTTGCATGTGTTATCTGCTCCTTTAACCCAGGAATTAAGTCGGAAAACAACGCAATAATACACGAAACCAATAATGCAGCTATGTAATGAATAGACACATTATAAAAAGTATCATTTTTGAACTTTGTTCCAAAAATATAAATTGTCAAAAACCAAAGGACAAAATTAAGTATTCTTACAATAGCATTAAAGATTGTTCCAAATAGAACAGCGAACATAGTTATAATTAAAATATAAACTACTATTGCCAAAAATGATCTTTTTTCTATTTTAGGGCTTCCAGTGAGCCATTTGAATATAATTGCACCTTTAAGAAGCAAAAATAGACTCGTTGAACCCAAATTGAAAATATTTGAGAATGGCATCATAAAGAAAAACACACAAATAATTTTTGTGTAGTTCTTTTCCGCTAATATATATATAGATAAAATAGCCGCTGCCAATACCATCAAATACTTTGATGTAAAGTAGGACATAACAACTAAAATTATCGATATTAATTCCAGTATCTGCACATTACTCCCATAATTGATACAATGAGAAAATGTTATATATTTTTTTTCTATTGTATTATTCATTTGTCCTCCTTAACGCACACTAATGAATAAAACTGCCGTATAGCTTCAGCATTGTTGAATTTTGGCATATTTTTCTTCAGTATAGCGAATGAGTCCATATTGGTTAATATCTTTACAATCCCGTTATATAGCCCGTTTACTGAGTTCTCACACACATAGCCAATACCTTTCATTTCGACAAGTTCCTTTGCCGATAATGTTTCTGTAGATAAGATTGGCAATTTTATTACCGCAGCTTCCGAAAATACCATTGGTGCTGCTTCGTGAAACGAAGGAACTAGAAGTAGATCTGCATTTAACATATATCTATACGGATTGTTTTGATTTCCATATAAAGTTATGTTTTTTAAGTTATACTCATTACATTTTTCAACAAAGCGATATTTATAATTGTCGTTACTGTTGCCCAAAATATGCCAATGGAGTTTATATCCATTATTTGTTAATCTTTTAAGGACTTCTAGGAACCTAAAGTGTCCCTTTTCTGCGCTTAAACGAGCAACTGTAATAATGTTAAAAACAGATTTATCATATCCTATCGGATGATCCTCTGCCATCGCAACAATATCTTCATATTTATGACAATTAGCTACAACATATGTTTTGTCTTCAAAACTTGGTTCACTTTTTATAAATTGATTTTTAACGCTTTCTGAAACTGCTGCAATTTTATCAAATCGGCTATAAATCTTATGGCTATACTTATTATTTATGCCGTATCTTACATAATCACAATGCAAAAAAGCTATTTTATTTTTTGCAGTTACTTTATTTAACACAAATTCATTACACCCACCATATAAGCAGTGATTAGGAGCAGATTGTGTACATGAGATAGCATAATCCCAATTTCCGCGAATATTTGATGTCCTAAATAAAAATTTATATGCTATCTTTTGCCCTAAAAATTTTGCCAACGCTCCTGCAATAAGTCGGATTATTCCTAACGCCCTGCTTAAATTATTAGTTTCTGCTTGAGATAAAGTAATTAGTTGTGGAAGGGCTGAACCTGTTCCTAATACTTTAATATTTGTGGGAAGTTCGTTCTCTCCTATAGACTTCTCATCAAACAGCAAAACGGATATTTCAAGCTCATCATTGTTACATATCTCATGCAAGAGATTTTTTATTGATGTGGCAATCCCCCCCGTCCGTAATGTTGTCATTACTAATAGTACAGTTTTTTTCATTTATATCCTCATAACATTCATGTATTAATTTTGTTGTAATCACATCCCATGAGCAAGTATTGTTAATATTCGTGTGTAAGGCTATTCCCATAGTTGAGAGTTGTTCACAAGATATATTATTTACAATATCCTCAATTTTTTTATGCAGTTCTAAATCATCGTTATTCACAACAAAACTATCTATGCCGTTTATTAAATATTCGCTTATTGCACCTACTTTTGTAGTCAATATTGTCTTTGAGAAATCGCAAGCTGTAAAAACCACGCCGCTCATACTTGCTTTGCGATATGGTAATACTATAATATCAGACTTGTCAATTAAATAATTTAGAGTATTATTATCAACAAACCTATTTAAAAACAAAAGATTGTCAAGATTTTTTTTCATTAAAACATCATTTAATTCTGAATATGCTTTATCAGTTTTTCCAGCGATAATTAATAATGTATTTTTCCATTCATTGTTCCATAAATAAACTACTCTGTCAATACCTTTATCCTCAAAAATGTATCCAAAACAAATAAATATTTTTTTATATTTTTCAATCTTACAGATTATGTCCGGATCTATATCACTTGTATCATAAAATATGTTAGGGATGAGATTGCTTCCATGCTTTTGAATATAAACTTTATCTTCATATTCTGGATAGAGTTTTATAAAGTCCTGTTTTACTGCTTTGCCATGCAGAATTATTCTATCTGGATAAGAATATACCTGCCGTAATATTTTGATAGATTTTTCGCCGTTTATATGTGGTATTACATTATGTGCTGTATATACGAGTTTTCTTGAAAACTTTTTTATTTTTTTTAAAAACGACACATCCAGACTATAATTTAGCAACCAATTTATATGAACCACATCATATTGTTGTTCTTTCCTTAGATGTCTTATTATCTTTCGATATGCTATGGCATACTCAAGTCCTCTTATAATCTTCCTTAATATGCCTGTACTTATATTTTCGGACTTTTTGAAAAACCAATGATAGATTCTTGCAGAATAATCATTTTCATCTTTACACTTAAAGTTATAATTCGTAATTACCGTTAATTCTGTTTTTTTGCTTAATCCACTAATTAATCCATTCAAGTATTCAGATGTATTGGCGATTCCCCAGGGATCTATCAATAATACTCTCATACTTTAACCCCCTTTATTTGATTTTTAAAACTTTAATTACGCACCACCAAAAAATATGAAACGCAGACCTAAACACATTCAAATGTTCAACTTCTCGATATAAAATCCAATGATATTTAATAACCTTAAATTTATTACTTGAAATAGAATTTTGACGAATACGGTATTTCATCAGTATATCAGGCATACCCCAAATATACTTTTCTTTTTTGAGCATTTGTAACCATAACGCATCATCATTACGCTTGCGAATGTTTGGCACCTCAAATTTACCCATTTTCTCGACATTATAGATAACGGTAGAATTACCTACGGGGCAATCAAGCAACAAACGATTATAGTCTGTTTTTTTAATTGTTCTTATTATTTTGCCAAGAGAATTATCATCTTCATCTATCTGTTCATAAGCAGTACATGAAAAAGCATACCCGTTTTCTTCCATCCATCTAATTTGACGATCAAGTTTATCTGGTGTCCAAACATCATCACTATCAAGAAAAGCCATATATGAGCCTTTTGCTAATTTCATTGCCGTTGTTCTCGCAACAGCAGCCCCAGAATTAAAATCAAGCAAATGATATTTAATACGAGAATCTCTTTTCGTATATTCCTCAACAATTTCTTTTGTATTGTCCTGTGACTGGTCATCAACAATAATCATCTCCCAATTCTGATATGTCTGTGCTTGAACAGAGTTAAGCGTTCTTACAATAAATTTTGCACAATTATATGTAGGAGTTATCACTGATACTAATTTTTCTGTCATACTTTGCTTTCCTCCTCAACTTTTTCTTCCGCTTGTTGTATATAAACTTCTTCATACTCTCCCTTATATTTTTTTCCCAATACCGCAAACACTGTCATAAATATGATGCGAATATCCCTCCAAAAACTGAATTGCTCAATTCCTTTAAGATTGTAATACATCTTGCCAGGAAGTATCTTTTCGATGTAAACTTTGTCGGTATCTTCTGTACCATCCAGTAGCTCCGCTTCATCTTTATAGTATATACTTGCGAGGCTTGTAACACCTGCTGGAAGAAGTAAAGTAGCCATCATTTCATCTGTGTATTCCACAACAAAACGCGGGCTTTCAGGACGAACTCCCACCAAAGTAAGTGTGCCTGCAAGCGTGTCAAGAAGTTGTGCAATTTCGTCAAGACGACAGCGACGAATAAATCGTCCGACCCTTGTGACACGGTTATCATTGTTTACTGTTACTTGGGAACCTTGGTCAGAATTCTGTAGCATTGTACGAAATTTGTGGATACGGAATTTTTTTCCATATTGAGTGATACGCTCCTGTCGATAGAATACCGGACCAGGTGAGTCAATCTTGATCAACATCGCCAGAATAAGAAATATGGGAGAAAGTAGCACAAGCAAAATCAACGAACTGATAATATCAAAAACTCGTTTGAGTATAAGACTGCCTTTTCTCTTTTCCAGAATGTCATAATATTTACGCACCGATTCAGTCCGCATTTCGGACGGTAATTCTTCCCATTTTACGAGCTTCATTCTATCTCTCCACTGAGAATTGTTTTATAGGTTTCTGCAACATACTCCACTTCTTTATCGGTCAACTTAGTATGAAGCGGAAGCGTTATTTCGTTTGCGTAGTGCGCGTAAGCATTAGGATAGGCTTTAATATCAAAGCCTAATTCCTTGTACGCTGTGTGCATAGGCAACGGCTTATAATGAACGTTACAGGCTATACCTGCTTGTGCCATTTTGATGATAATCGCACGACGCTGTTCATCGGTTGCACCAGGAACTCTTGTGATGTAAAGGTGTCCACTTGATGTATACTCGTTAGTATAGTGAGGTAACACCTCAACGCCAAGAGGTTTCAAAACAGCATTATATTTTTCTATAATTTTTTTTCTTCTTTCAAGCATAGCGGGATAACGTTCAAACTGAGCAAGACCAACTGCTGCGGCAAGATCAGTCATATTGCATTTATAAAGAGGGGCAACAATATCGTACTCCCATGCACCGAGTTGCATCTTAGCAAGAGCATCTTTAGACTGACCGTGAAGCGAGAGAAGCTGTGCCTGCTTGTAAATTGTTTCATCTTCAATACCGTCGATGTGTTTCCATGTCATCGCACCGCCTTCGGCGGTTGTAAAATTTTTAACAGCATGAAAACTAAAATTTGTAAAATCGGCAATCGAGCCGATCATCTGACCGTGCCAATCCGCACCAAAAGCGTGTGCAGCATCCGCAACAATGACAACTCTACCGAGCTTTTCTTGAATGTCGTTCGCAGGAGTGAATAAATTCTTTTTACGTTCAACAATTTCAAAAATACGATTATAGTCACAAGGAATACCACCGAGATCAACAGGTATGATTGCCTTCGTCTTTTCGGTAATAGCCGCTTCAAGGGCTTCATAGTCCATTTCAAAATTATCCTTTTGGCAGTCCATCATGATAATTTTTGCACCTACATGACAGATAACCGAAGCGGATGCAGTATATGTGTAAGCCGTGGTAATGACCTCGTCACCTTCGCCAATACCGAGAATGCGAAGAGCCATTTCCGCACAAGCTGTTTGAGAATTTAGGCACACACATTTAGGCGTACCTACCCATTCGGCAATTTTCTTTTCAAGGAGTTTCGTTTTCGGACCAGTAGTAATCCAACCAGAACGAAGCGCCTCAGCTACAAGTTCAATCTCGGCATCGCTTATGTCGGGAGGGGAAAAAGGAATGTTAAAGTTTTTCATAATCGCCTCATTATCTTTCTTTCTTAATTATTCGAAAACCATTGTATCACTCCGTCGACATTATATATCTATCTACCTGTTTATCGGGGGCATGAAAATACATTTGCTCTTAATTTCATGGAGCCTCCTCGACTATTTTGTGAAGTCAAAACAAGTCAGATAAATAAACAGTATTTTTGCCATATACCTCTTTAAAATTAATCTCTATTCCTTTAAGAACGAGAGTAGAATTAGACATAGCTGCATTACACTTCACATAAATATCATCGTAACACATAATTTGCTTATCCGACAACAGCCTCAGAAAAAATATTAAATATCTGCGGAAGTTCGTCTAATGAAGTTTTCCGAAAGAATTTTCCAACGCGAGTAATCTATATATTGGGAATTTCCAAGCATATGAGTGGGCATGTCATGCGGCGTATCTATCTGCATTATGGAAAATTTTAGAATATAGGAATACTTTTTATGAATTTTGGCTCACTTTTGTTAAAAAATCACACCTATCGAATCTGTTTTCATTCTCCTAATTAAAATAAGTCATAGTTACATAAGAATAATATATTACCTAAAATAAAACTATGTTTATCAATTTTTTGAAAAAGCTTATCCTTAAGCCCCTCATATTATGTTGAGATCGATAATTGTTTATTTATAAAACGGCAGAATAAACTTATAAAACTTACCGATAGATATTATATCACAAGACTTTCACCTTGTCAATTAATTCACTCGGATAGGTCAAGTGTGCATATACTGAATAAAACTGCAAAATTATTCAATTTTCAAACATTTTTCAAGAAAAATATTCACAAAATTTTATAAATTTTTAGTTTAAATAGGCTAAATTTCGACAGCAGAACTATTTTTTCGCCAACTTCTTCTGTGAAATTTTCCAAGAAGAGCCCTTAATCCCCTCTATTCTTTTAACCCCCTTCAAAAAGAGATTATTCACTTTATAAAGCACGCCCATCCCCTCGCCTTCTTAAATAATCATCCACCCGCATAGCGGGTGGTTTTTCATTTTCGGGCATAGCCCTTGT
>OJMH01001537.1_pt1 | contig 22582 bp, 17 predicted proteins | sample 1597111 | NCBI WGS metagenome assembly OJMH01 (sample SAMEA2452115, study PRJEB22498) | human gut metagenome | reverse complement strand
CCGGCCATAGAAGGCAAAGCGGTCGGTGCAGTACCACTGCGCTTCAAATTCTCCCGCCGCCGATAACGCTATGCAGCCGTCCGTCTCTCCCCGCTTGCCCCGCCGTTTTAATATAACTGCGTCCGAGAGCTTTTGAGCGCTGACAAACAGCTTATTAAACACCCTGTGCGCATAATAATCATTGGGCGGGCAAAGCACGGCGTCATGCGCCAGGGTAATAATTGCCTCCCTGGGCTGCATTGAAAGATTTTCCAATTCGATTGTGCGTATTTCCACGTTTTTATCCGCACTCAAAATTATCTCTTCACTAATTTTAAAGTGTTTCCCCGTATAAGAAAATACGCATTTATCCTCCCGGAACATGCCTTCAAGCGCGCCCGGCCATATAACAGACTGCTCTGATTCATCCTTTATATAAAGGCTGGACCCGCCTCTGAAAATTCCTCCGTTAAAGGAAGGCAAAGTCAGCGCCAAATCCTTAAACCAAAGCGCGCCCGTACCATCAGCAAAATATACTCCCCGCAAGCTGCCGTTAGAGAGCGCCTGTACTCTGCCGGGCGCCGCCTTTGCCGGAGTAATATTAAGGCTCTTAACCTTGACCTCCTCGCGCACCTTCCGCGGTGAAGCGCCTTCGGGAGGCTTCTCTTCCAAAAGCAGCGCCGCAGCCTTTATCATATCGTTTTCCATAAAGCCCGCTCTGACCGCCGAATTTTCCAGCAGATTGCAAAGGGCGCACAAAGACATGCCGTTATGATGAGCCATATAGGTAGCGGCCAGTTCGCCGGCATTATAATTCTCCATGACCCCGCGGCTGTGCGTAAAATCTATAGCCTCAAACATGCCCAGGCTGCCGGCGCAGCCGCGCTGCACAAGCTTCACCAGATTTTCCATGCTCTCGCGGGGAAAGCGTTCCATTGCCAAAATGGTGGAATAGGGAGAAACCACCCTCTCTCTCGGACAGGAGCTCAGGGCCGTTTCATATACGCCGAATGCCTTGTATTTATATTCCCTGTGCCTGTCCAGCGCATAATATGCCGATTCGCTGATACCCCAGGGGATATTCTCCCATCTTCCGTATGCAATCTGCGCTCTGACCGCTCCGTCAACGCTCCTGCCCAATAAAGTATCTCTATGCGTATCAAAGAATATTTCAGGCATCAGGTATTCAAACATAGTTCCGCTCCAGGAAAGCAGAACTGGCTCGTTGTCAATCCTTGAAATGGGCCTGCCCAGCGCGAACCAGTGTTCAGCCGGAACCATGCCCGACGCTACGGCATAATAGCTGCACAATCTGCTTTCAGAGGCCAGAAGGTCATAATAATGACTGCTCATTTTATCCTCCTGCGCGTCCCAGCCTATAGAAAACAGCTTCTTCTTTGCGTCATACAATCTATAAAGCTCGCAGTTTTCCAGCAGATTATCTATTCTGCGCTGAAGCTGCGCCGCAGCGGTATTTAATGAAGATATATAATCCAGGGCAGTTCTTTTTAAAGCCGCATCATTAAAATAACTGTCCGGATTTATGCTTATTTCATGCAGGCTCGCGCTGCACACCCCTTTAATGCCCAAGCCTTCATACATCTGAACAAACCCATTATACAGCTCCCTGACAAACTTTATGCCCTTAACTGAATCCAGGCTCCCATCATTTATAACCCCGTTAAGCACAGCGCATAAAGAGGATATATTTTCAGCTCCGGCCAGCGCGCCGTCATACTGCTTTATATTATCGTATATATCCTTATCCAGCCGCTTTTCATCCACAACGCTCATTAAAAGAGTGCGCATGCCTTCTTTTATCCGGCCGTCCATAAGCGAATGCCTGAATAAATCTGATAGCATGCCCCGGCAGGCCAAAAGGCAGCAAAGAAAATTGCCGCTGTCCACGCTGGAAATGTATTTAGGTTCCATAGGGCTTAAATCAGATATTTTATACCAGTTATATAAATTGCCGTGCCATTTGTCCAGGCCTTCTATAGTTGCAAGAGTATTATCCAGCATTTTTAAAGCCTCAGACGGCGAAATAAGCCGCATATATGCAGCGCAGAGAGGGGCCAGCGCTCCGAAGCCAATATTGGTGGCGCTGGTTCTGTCCGCAAAGCCTATAAAAGGCCGCTGCTGAAAATTGTCAGGAGGCAGATAATGCGTATCCTTATTCATCCCCTCATAAAAGAACCTGAAGGTGCGGGCAGCCAGCATGCGCAGCGCATAGAGCTGCTCAGGCAGCAGCCTGTCCTTTTTCACTTCCGCACTAAAAGACAAGCGGTATGCTATATAAGGCGCAAACGCCCATGCCAGCCCCAAAATAAGAGGCAGAAACAAATACCGTCCAAAAGCAGCAGCAATCAGGAAATATACCGCGCCGAAAACCGCGCAGGGCCACATAGCCGCCGCATAAGTGTTGCCCGTCGCCCGTCCTTTTTCGCTGTCCGCCGCAGTCACCCATTCCAGCATCCGCTTTTTACTTATAAGCATGCGGTACAGCGCGCGGATTTTGGCATCCGCGTATATATACGCTTCATAGGGCAGAAATACAAAGCTAAGGGCCAGCCGCACTATTACGGCCCATATGTCCGGCAGAGCGTCGCGCAGTGTATATTTGCGCTTTATAGCCCTGTAAACCCCTACGGCCTTAGAAAATACCTCCAGCCCCAATGGATAGAATACCGCCTGAAGTGCAAATGCGAAATAGGCAAGCATATTGCCCGGAAGAACGGATACCGAAAGCAAAAGAAGAAGCAGTACCGAACCGGGGAACAGCGTTCTGAACATATTGGCGAATATTTTAAAGCGGGCTAAAGGAGAAAGTTCCTTCTTAAATACCCAGCGGGCCAGCTGCCAGTCCCCGCGCGTCCAGCGGTGTGCACGCTTATAATAGGACAGCGCCTCGCCCGGAAAGCTGTCAAAAAATTTAACGTCTCCGGCAGTAGCGCACCTGAGAAAAGAGCCTTCAAGCAGATCGTGGCTGAGCACGGTATTTTCTGGGATTCTGTCCCCTATCGCCGTTCGGAAAGCGTTTACGTCTATAATTCCCTTGCCGCCGAAGCTAGCACAGTTAAAGATGTCCTGATATACGTCGCTCACCAGTCCCGAATATGCGTCCAGGCCGCCCTTAGGCGAGAAAAAGCGCGCAAAATAGGTTTTAAGGGATGATATAGTGGTACCCATGCCCGGCTGGATAATACCGAACCCCTTGACAATCCGCCTCTTTTCCCGGCTGTATACCGGCCTGTTCAGAGGATGTGCCGCACGCGAAATAAGACTCAAAAGCGCACCGGGCGCCAATCGGGTATCAGCATCTACGGTCAGAATATATTTGACATTCGCAAGACAAGCAACGTCCCCCTGAAAATAATGGTTATCCTCGCCCGAACACACCTTAACCAGCTGTAAGAGCGCCCCTCTCTTGCGCTCATAACCCATATATTTTTTATCCCTCGCTACATAGCTGCGCTGACGGTGCAGATATACAAACTGCGCCTGAGGATATTTTTTATTAAGCGCCTCAATCCGGCGGGAGGCCTCCTCAAATATCCCCGCATCCTGCTCTTCCTCCCGATTGGGTCCGTCCTTATAATCGCCCAAAAGCACATAAACCGCATTTTCGCATCTGTTGGAGAGGTAATGCCTTTCCAGCTGCGCGCATACATCATCGGCGCGCTTTTTACTGCTCAGCAGCGCGGGTATAACCACCGCAGTGCGGTTCTGAGGCGTATCGCACTCTTCCTCCTTAAGTCCCGGCACAATTATTGGCTTAACAAAAATATTTATCATGCTGTTAAGCAGTATTTCAGTCATTACATACGCAGGCGCTATACCCACAACTGCGGTTATAAGGCCATAGAGCCATTTTAAAGACTGAGCGGCGCTTACTGCATATATAACCAGGGGCGCCAGCATAAAAACAGTAATTATCCCCAGCGCGCAGAAATAATATATGCCCATATATTTTTTAGATAAAAAGCGCTTTCTGCTCTTTATTTTGCTTTCTTTAAACAGCCTGTCTATAAGCCTTTCCCGCTCCGAACCAATAAGGAAAGCGCATATTCCTCCCGGCAGAGAAGTGTCTTCGCGCGCCAGCGTTAATGCCGTTTCCAATATTTCAGTTTCCCCGGCGCCGTACCTCCGGCTCATCCTGGCCAACGACACCCGGCAGGCGCTTTTTGTGGCCTTATTGGAACGCGCGTATGTCCCCGATTCCTCTTCCAGCAGCATACGTTCAGCTTTAAAGGTATCCTTAATAACCTCTTCAGTTTCTATATCTCCTATAGTTATAAGCCGTTTGACAGAAGCGGCCTCCGCAGCCGAAAGGCGGGAATGCAAAAGACGTATTTCCTTAAGCAGAGATTCCCTGTCCAGTCCCCTGCGGCTCAGGGCGCGTTCACATAAAACCGCCAGCTCGGTTTTAGAATCCAGCCTGGATAAAATGAGCATGAAATTATAAAAGCTCTCTCCGCTGTTATCCTGATTTAATTCGCGCAGAATGACTTCGCTGCGGTTTTCCCTTGCCAGCCGCGCCATCTTTTCATAATTGCCGGCCGAATTAAGCATACTTAGAGCAGACTGAGTTATCTGCTCCAAAAGACATAACTTAAGGCAGAAGGGCAATAAAAAGCCCTCCTCCAGCTGCAAGTCCCGTATCTGATTTATCTCCCCAATATAGGCGGTTAAATCCTCCTGGTTAAAGCTGCCCCCGTTTTTCATTATAAAATGCCCAGCTACCTCATAAATTCTGAGGTTCCCCGCTTTATTCACAGGCAGTTTCATGGAAAGATTGGCCTGCTGCGCGCATATCTGTTCCGCTTCGCTGAAAAGCCGGTTTTTATTATCTGCCAGCCATTTCAGTCCCAGCTCAAATTCTTCGGGCATCAGTTCCTCAAGCCTTGTTACGCATTCCTCCAAAGCAGACTGCATAAAAGCGGGGTTGGGAAGGGCTTTTTTTACTTTTTTGAGCCGAACCGAGCTCAAATCGGGCTGATCCGCAATATGCTTAAAGCTTCCGCCCTCACTTAAAGCGGCGTATGTCCGCTTCTTTTTAGCTTCGTATACGATTACCGAAATAGCCGCTAGCAGCAAAATTGTCAACACAATGTATTCCATGCTTACACTCCCGTAAGATATTTTAAACTGGCGTAATTATGAAATATATTATTGACAAGATAAAATGGAACAATACAGTCCGGGCTCAAAATACAAACTCTGCCTGATAAATTACCGGCAGATATATTTAAAAATGCTATTTGCAAACTGCTGGCGTCAGTGCATAAAGATGATACGCCTCGGTCATACAAATGTATCTGTTTGCTATGTTATCCTCAACTGATGCCCATTGCCATCAATCATGAAAACGGAGGCATTTTCAAAAGGTTTAGCCTCAGAGTTAAAATGCTGCGATATATACTGGCAATGTGCCCGAAGGACACGCACCGCAATCCGGAGAACTGAAACCAGCACGGCAGAGACGCAAATTCATACATTCTAACTCATATTATCCTTAGACTATAAAATAAGGATAAAAGATGGCGCTGGCAGATATTCTTATAATTACTTCTCTGCCCTAAAATTATAATGTATGTAAGCAATAAAAAACACAGCGGAAAAACTCAGCAGCCCGCTGCTGCCATATACCTTCTTCAAGCTTAAATAGGAGAAATAAAAAAACGGTCCGGAATAACCGAACCGTTAATAAAGCAATAACTTTAAAAATACAAGTTCCCCATGTGCTGCTATACGGCTTACACCTTAAAATTTAGCCGCATTCAGACGGATGCCGGGGCCCATTGTGGTGGAAATGGCTACGCTCTTGAGATAGGTTCCCTTAGCAGCCGCAGGCTTGGCCTTATTAATGGCCTCCATAAGCACGTTAAGATTCTCAATAAGCTTATCCTTGCCAAAGCTGGCCTTTCCTATAGGCACATGCACAATAGCGGTTTTATCCACGCGGTATTCTACCTTACCGGCTTTAATATCATTTATAGCACGGGAAATATCCGCCGCAACCGTACCGCTCTTGGGGTTAGGCATTAAGCCTTTAGGACCAAGCAGCTTACCTAAACGGCCTACCAGACCCATCATATCAGGCGTGGTGACAATCACATCATAATCGAACCAGTTCTCATTCTGGATCTTGGAAACCATTTCCTCAGCGCCTACATAATCAGCTCCCGCAGCTTCGGCTTCAGCCGCCTTGTCGCCCTTAGCAATAGCAAGTATGCGCACCTTCTTGCCGGTACCGTTAGGCAGCACAACCACGCCGCGAACCTGCTGGTCTGCATGACGCGGGTCAACGCCCAGCTTAATGGACAGCTCTACCGTTTCATCGAATTTAGCCTTAGCCGTCTGAAGCACCAGCTCAACAGCCTCTTCCGTATCATATAACTTTTGAGCATCCACTAATTTCAGGCTCTCTAAATATTTTTTTCCGTGTTTCATCTTTTTCCTCCTCGTGGTTATAGCGGTGCAGAATAAAATGCCCCTCCCACTTAAATAAAGCTTATTCCTCGACTGTAACGCCCATGCTGCGAGCTGTTCCGGCTATCATGCTTATAGCTCCGTCCAGGTCAACAGCGTTAAGGTCAGGCATTTTAAGCTCTGCAATTTCCTTGAGCTGCGCTTTGGTTATCTTGGCAACCTTGGTCTTATTAGGAGCGCCCGAACCGCTGTCAATCCCGCAGGCCTTCTTAATCAGCACGGCCGCAGGCGGGGTCTTGGTAATAAAGGAAAAAGAGCGATCCTGATAAATGGTAATAACCACCGGGATAATCATACCGGCCTGTTTGGCGGTACGCTCATTAAATTCCTTGCAGAAGCCCATAATATTTATACCATGAGGGCCGAGCACCGAACCGACAGGAGGCGCCGGAGTAGCCTTACCGGCTGCAATCTGCAGCTTAACCATACCTGTTATCTTTTTAGCCATAATTAAAACACCTCCTCGTTATATAATGTGGTGATAGCGAACAAACGTCCTCCCACCGCGCCCAAAGGCGCATATATATCACAGGCTCAAACTTTAAGCCTATAATACCTGAACCTGTACAAAATCCACTTCTACAGGCGTATCCCGGCCGAACATGGAAACAATGACTTTAAGCTTCTGTTTAGCCGGATCAATCTCTTCAACAACTCCGGGAAAGCCGTCCAGCGGCCCCGAAACAATCCTGACATAGTCTCCCTTTTTAATATCCAGCTTAATGGAGACATTTTCCACGCCCATCCTGCGCACTTCCTCATCGCTCAAAGGAATGGGCTGCTTGGAACCCGGCCCGACAAAGCCCGTTACGCCGCGCGTATTCCTCACGGCATACCAGGTATGCTGGTTCATAATCATTTTAATCATGACATAGCCGGGATAAAGCTTGCGCTCAACAAGCTTTTTCTTGTCATTCTTTATTTCCATGACCTCTTCCACAGGGATTTTTACATCCACAATATAATCCTGCAGCTGCATGTTTTCCACCATGTTCAGCAGGCTGGTCATGACCTTATTCTCATAACCCGAATAGGTATGAATTACATACCACTTCGGCTCATTTACCGTTCCTTCACTCATTAGGAAGCTCCCTTTTTACTGAAACAGCGCCGCAAAATTATCAGTAAGCAGCGACAAAAGCTTGCTGACGCCATAATCCATAACACCGGTTACAATAGCCATTACAATAACAAATACAAACACGCCTATAGAGTAATTTTTAAGCTCCTGGCGGGAAGGCCATGTCACCTTTTTCAGTTCGTGCACCATATCCTTGATTGGATTGGAGCGCTTCTTTTTTTCTTTTTTAGCCTTAACGGGCTTCTGCTTGGCTTCCTTTTCAATCTTGTCTGCCATTTTTCTTTTTTCACATCCTTAAATAATAAGGTCCAGCCGCTTATTTAGTCTCCTTATGAGCGGTATGGGATTTGCAAACGGGGCAATATTTCTTGATTTCAAGACGGTCAGGATCATTTTTCTTGTTCTTGCTGGTAATATAATTTCTATTCTTGCAATCAACGCACGCAAGAGTAACATTGTTTCTCTGTCCGGCAGCCATTTCTTTAACACCTCCGACTTTTAAGCACACAAAATAAAAGCATTTTTCTCAAATGCTTTATAACTTTACCATATAAACGCCCGCCTGTCAACCAAAAAAAGCGAAATCGCGCATTTTTCCTGTCCAAATCCGGTTTTATTCAATTTTAATCCGCCTCCCCCTCCCTTTAGCAATCCGCAATAAGCACTTTCGCGTATTGAAGAAAGAAATGGTTTGTCCGTAAAGAATAATACAATCATAAATAGACGAATTTGCGTCACGGACTGTACTGCTTACCCTCCGCGCACAGGCCCGGTGCGCATGCCCAAGTTTGCCTTGCACAGGCGCAATCAGCATGATTCTATTCTATAACCTCAGTTCATTTAAATTTACCCGTCTCTGAAGCGGAACAATAAGGACATCCAAAAACGAATTCCTCTTGAGGTTGTCGCAATGCCGATATAAGTTGCCGCAATACCGATTGAGGTTATCGCAATACCGATGGAAGTTGCCGCAGAAGGACTGAAAAATTTAACTGAATGTTATCTCTTGCACACTGTTGCAGCATTATATTAAGATCGATTATCTCCATAACCCCTGCGGTAAGTTAAATGTTTTGCAAAATTAGCCTGCAAACATAATTGAATTTCTCCCCCCGCTATCTAAAAGCAACTCATCCATTTTTATTTTTACCGTTACTCTAAAAAACGCTTGCCCAAAAACCCGAAGCATGCTATTATAATTAAGCGCTGTATGCGAGTGTGGCGGAACCGGCAGACGCACGGGACTTAAAATTTGAGCACCTGAGGCGAAATCCTCAGCGTGAATCGCGTCAAATTCGGTGGAACTCCCCAATGGGACAATACCGAGCAAAGCCCTTGAGGAAAGGGAATGTGTAGAGACTAGACGGCGCGCGCCCACAGCCTGATAAAAAAAGGCCGGGCGAAGGTATAGTCCAGACTACAACGCTTGATAACTAAGCGGCTATGGCAACATAGAGTAGCATGAAAATCCCGGGTTGGAGACAGCGTGAGGGTTCAAGTCCCTCCACTCGCACCATAATAGGAACATAAAAAAGATATGTCCCGCAAAAGCCCCGATTTTATCGGGGTTTTTTGCTACCCGAACGCCGGGATTTCAAGATGCATATTCGTAGATATAAAACAGCTGTTTTTGCTTTGCGGATAGATTTGAACTCCCGTACAACAGAATAACTGCTTCAAACAGCAGACAAGTCACGCCGATGGGCAAAGAAAAGAAAATCCGCATTTCTCTGTGGATCTACCCCTCTACAAAAGAAAAATTACAGAAGAATTATGAAGCCGACAACTGCAAAAGTCCCAGTGAATTTATAGAGAGAGCGATTTTGTTTTACTGCGGCTATCTTTCAAGCGAGGAATATAAGCAGTGCCTTCCGAATGTTGTTGTCTCCACCATGCAGGGCATCCTCGATGCCCTGCATGGCAACGCTGCTTTTCAAAATCGCCGTGGAGCTTTGCATGATGCTCCATGTGACCGCATCGACCAATGAGATCTATACGGATACGCTCTCCCGGCTTCGGGGACTATGCGTAGAGGAAGTAAAACGCCTGCGCGGTGCGGTGCGCTTGGAAGGCGCTGTGAAATTTCAAAACGGCGATGAATAACCATGGCAAAAATTATTTTGAAAAGCCGATACCTCAGGGCTGGCAGCCGACAGCACTCGGAGCATCTCATTCGCTATATCGCAAAGCGCGAGGGCATACAGAAAATAGACGACACATGGAAACATCAGTCTGCTACAAAATAACAGCAAAAACTGATTGAAGAACTTGTCCGTGACTTTCCCGAAACAAAAGACAGCTTCGCTTTTTAGTATGATAACTATATATTTCAAAGAAAATCACTTTCCACTAGCCGGCATCACAAACGAGCGCTTAGAGCACAGTATTCGATTATTAACAATTTCAATCTTATCACTTCCATTAAACTTTTGCATAATCGTTCTTTGATACTCATAGTCAAATTGATTTGGCATACAAAACACAAATTTTGCGTTTTCTATGTTTTCGTATCAAAAGCAATTGTACTTGTAGCTTTTAAAGTAAAAAGTGTTTTTGGATAAATAATTATAATATCCTCTCTTTTGCGTTTCAAAAGAGCAACTTGTCCTATAAAACCATAGTGCATCTGAAAAAAGCAGAGAACCCCTATTTTTGAGAATATCTCGAATTTCTATGGGATCCAACGGAACCCCCTGTTCATTTTTAACAATTGAATTCACGGTAGCGTCTAGCATAACCCATTTGTTCAATTCTTTACAAAATGCCATGGTTATAACATGACAATCTCTATCATAGGGGTTAAAAGGCATTAACCAAACGCTTCTCGCCGGCATTCCAACCGATAATAAGCATTCTGTTAAAATGATTGCTGTTGCCCTACAGTTGATTGCCTGTTTGTTTTTAAGTTTTTGTAATAAACACAACGCGTTATCCGATACCTGATTTGCATAATTGGGGTCATGTATGAGATTGGAAAATAGCCATTCCATCAAACGTACCGACTTTTCTAGCACTGTCCCCTTCCCACAGATATCAAGCAACTGATATTCATCCCTTAATTTTATACTGTTTTCTTCGTCAAATTTATAAACAAATTTTACGTCATTTTCTGTAAAGGAATCAAACATTTTTAAAAGGCCATTATATATATCTGTCTGTACAACCATATCGTTACTCCTCAAAATACTGGATTACTTTATTTTTCAACTCCTCCATATCCGTTGTCTCCAAAAGCAGATAAACATCTTTGCCAATTTTTTCTCTTACAACTCGTTTAAATGCGCATATTTCACTTTCCATAAGCCGTCTTTTTGAGCCAAGTAATATGCCTTGCCAGTTGTATTCTATAGTCAAAGGAAATAATGTTAAACCTATAACCTGTGTTTCTAAAAGATTTTCAATCGTGTAAATGGTTCTTTCTATGTATTCTAGGTCATCGTGATGATTAACACAAAGAATGACACCATCCGGCTTTGCTCCCATTAAAAACTCAATGGTATGAAGCGGAATAATATTCAGGTTATCATATGAATATGGAATCGTTCCCGATTGCGTGCCGCACAAAATGATGTCCGGATCTTTTTGAGATATCTCATAAACCATTCGATTTACAGCAGAGATAAAAGGGTATTCTGAAAGAGCCATATTATATCCATACCCAATGGCACATACTTTATCCATTCCGTATAGTAACGAGGACGGCTCTGTACCTATTTGCCCCACCTTATACCCTTCCCGCATCAACAATCTTCTCAACAACAACTGCAGCGTAAACTTTCCTTGTTGCAAGCTGGTACCGCAAATGGCCAGCGTTGGCTGTGGAATAAAATATAACTTTCCGAACGAATTATTGGGTACATCCTTTTTGCCGAGGGTTGGATAAAACAAATTCAATCCTTTTTCTTTAAAAGCACTGTGGAGATGGTAATGATCCAAATCGTCAAAGGCATACAAATTTTTCTTGTATTTCAAGCAGTTAGAAATAATGCGTTCGGCATAATCCACTGACAACAATTTCGACACTTGGTTCACATGTCCCAATATAAAGGTGTCAAAATCTGCAGACCAATTTAGCTGTTCAATATTTCCTATAGTGAAATTTGAGCCCGGTATAAACTCGCCCGTATTTTTATTGATTTTTCCAGAAGGTCTTATGTCATAAAACTGAATACCAAACGACAAATCTTTATAATATCGCGCCAAGCTATGCATTTCTTTATTAAATGGAAATGCCACCGCCTTATGAGGCATCTTAAAATCACACGTATCTTTTGCATCCGGTTGCTTTGCATAAATTTTAACAGATCTTTTCTTCAAGCTATCGAGAACAATTGCTTGAGATCCTTTTTGAGTTTTAAACAAATTTGCAACCATCGCCGTAATATATCCGGCCGAAAAACTGTTGCCTTCCACAATAGCATATCTCTCGGGCCTTTTCCAAAGGACCCGCTGCTTACCGCCTTTAGCTCTGATATTAATGATTGATCCTTCGACAAAATCAAACTGGTTTTTGGTTCTTACATTTTCACTGGAATCTACCCCGATAACCTTTTCAAAAGCTGCTGGAAAAGATATACTTCCATCATTTGAAAACGCAGAAATTATGATCGTTCCTCTATCATTTAACTTGTTTATAACATTTTCAAAATCGCCAATATCCGCGTATTGCGTAATCCCAAGGCTCATATTAATGATATCACAATCCACCCGATCGTAAATGTATTCCAATAACTTTGTAATCTCTTTTTGATCTGCATTACCTTCTTTGTCAAACACTTTAAAGTTGTATATATTTACATCCGGGGCGTTTTTTCGAATAATATCGAAAATGGCTGTGCCATGTCCGAAATCGTCTGAAATATTCTCATCAAATTCGATTTCTCCTGCGTCATTCAGATAAGCACAGCAACCGTTGACTTCCACATTTGCGAATGCATCGTGTCCTTTGTCTACACCGCTATCTATAATAACTACTGTAACGCTTTGCGCTGTTTCGCTCATAAAACAACAGCCTCCTATTACAATAATATTTGGAAGACCAGTATCCTGCTGGCTTTCTTCCATATAGTTTCTAAACTGCGATAAAAGGAGTAAGTGGCTGACCTCAGCTTCCTTGACTTGTGTGTCCACTCTAAAGACTATCAACCATTCTCTTATTACAGCGTTCAATTTGTGCATTTTGAGCCTCAACCAGAATCGGCAGTTAGAGAATGGTGAATCCCGGCTTCAGATTTTTGTATTGGAGGCATGAGCATGAACGCAGTTGGAATCGGCATTCCCAAGGATAAAAGCATAATTGCCGTCATGTGCCCCTTTAAAGAAATCGGAAATTCTCCATTTGAAATCTCTCAAACTGGCAGCGAATTAAACGAGCTATCAAAAACATTTAAAATCCTGCTAGATAAAACCCATGTGATAATGGAATACACCGCCTTGATTTACCCGGCAATGTCTCACCATGATATTTCGTATGCGTACAGCTCAATGACTTTTCCCCATCCCGTCCGTGTTGCAATCGTACTTCCTAATGCTTTTCGGATCATTTTCACCGTTCCGATCACTAGGCACACGGATATCCGCTTCGCCAAGCTTCATTGTTATACGTTTTTTCGAGTATCCATTGCTGAACAACATCAGCAAACACCTCTTTCATGGCAGCCATGACGCCTAACATGCTCTCAAATTGCTGGCTGTCTACATACTCTTTCATCATTGTTGCTGGTGTTTTTAAATTGCTTACGGCTTTCTCTTTGGCGTTTATTTTCTCTCCCCTGAGTTTCGCCTCTCCAAACGCTGCTTTTTATGTGTTCTCCAAGAATAGTGAATTTTGCTGATGTTGATGTTCCGCTGGACCCATCCTACTAGTTGGATGTCTGTAGCGGCATCCGATGCGCTGTTTATCTTTCTTGTGAGAAACGTCCTATCTCGTAATAAGCAACATCCTTCAAAAATCTTTTATGATAATCCCTTGTTTCAATTTATGAACAAGAAGCATCCAATGGGCAAGGAATGTCGCAAAACTCCAACAATTCCTGTGCCTCTGCTACTCCACAGTATAAATGTGTTTGGACACCGTGCAAGCTCAAAGATTTAACTTCACATAGCCAGGCTGTAGTTGTAAAATGATTTGCTCAGCGGCTTGAGCGCCTCGCGTCCTTTTTATCAGGCAAATTTTTGAAGGTATCCTATTGACTTTTCTTAGTATATTCTTTTCAATTTATGCTTCGCTGTTTTCCGTGTAGAATCGGGATTGCATATCATACAGCTCTGCATAGAGTCCATTCTGCTTCATGAGAGAATCGTGATCTCCGAACTCCACAATTCGTCCGTTTTCAAATACGGCAATGCGATCTGAAAAACGGCAGCTGGACAAGCGGTGCGAAATGTATATCGCCATACGATTACCGATGATTTTGTGAAAATTGGAAAGAATCTCAAATTCTGCCCGCGGATCAAGCGCAGCGGTCGGTTCATCAAGAATCACGATGGCGCTATTTTTATACAGCACACGCGCGGTGGCCAACTTTTGCCCTTCGCCGCCTGATAATTCAATTCCATTTTCATCATACACATAATACAAATATGTATCCAACCCTTGCTCTTCTTTTTCAATACGGTTAGTCAATCCTACGTTATCAATTATGTCCTTAATTACGTCATCTTCGTCTTTGACTGCTGGAGCCAGCATTGTGATGTTTTCCCGTATGGTAAAAGCATACAAATTAAAATCCTGAAAGATTACCGAAAAGATCCTTTGATATTCCGTATATTCAATATCTTTTATGTTAATACCGTTCAAATAAATATTTCCCTCTGTTGGATCGCAAAGACGTATCAGCAGCTTCACAAAGGTCGTTTTTCCGGATCCATTTTCTCCTACTAGCGACAAGCATGTTTTATCAGTAATGGTCAGATTGATATCCTTCAACGCATATTCTGTCTGATTCGGATACTTGAAACTAACATGGTCAAATTGAATAGTAATATTATCCATATTTGGGAGACTGTCATGGCTCTTTTTAAATTCAGAGGGAATCTCCGTAAACTCAAAATAATCTTGTATGTAGCGGCCGTTGTTGTCAATATCAGCAAAAGAAGCTAGCAGATTGCTCATAGAATCTTTAAATTGCCGAATGGCGTTGCCGTATAACGTGAAATCTCCAATCTTGATGAGTCCACCGATTAACAACTTATATCCTAGATATAAGTAAATGGCCATTTCCAGCAAAAAATTCATAATGATTCCGGCACAATTGATGTTGCGGTTTAGCTTAAAGACTCTTTTCAAGATGGTCAACGTCTCGTTGTATAAAGCTCTATAGCGAGAAAGCAGTTGATCCTTCATATGGAAAAGACGCACTTCTTTTGCTGTAGAGTGATTAGTGCTCAGATCAACATAATAGTTTATTTTTCGATTGATGGGTATCATTTCTTCGTCCGAGCTATATTGATGCTTTTTTCCAAGATATGACAAACCGCCTTGTATAACAATGGTCAGCAACGATATCAACAGTATCCAGCCATCAATCTGGGAAATAATGGCAAACACACCGCCCACTACAATAAGACTCGCCACAATGTTTTTAAAGTTTACGATCAGTGCTGTAAAGGACCCATTTTCCAGGGCCTTTGTTGCTTGCTCTTTTTTCTCCAAGATCTTAGAATCCAGCAGCTTTTCATAATCTACATCTAGACTTTTTTCCAAAATATTCGCGTATAATTTCTGCCCTATCAAATTGCCCTTGATGTTGTTGTAATTGTTTATAAAAATATGCGTTATGCTCAATAGCAGCCACATGATCAATAATAGCCCTGTTATCCTCGCGTACTGTGCAAATGCAACTCCGGCTGTAAAGGCGTTGATTGAATAGGAGAGCAAATACATATTCACAAACGGTAAGACGGACACAATCATGATCTCAATTATAGACGTAACTAGAAATTTCCAATCCGTTTTGGCCAGTACCCTTAGCATTTGAAGCAAATAATGTATTCGTTTTTTAAATTTATTGTTTTTTCTCACTAAAAATCCTCCCTATGCAAAAAGCGCTGTTATTCAGCTCAACATACTTAAAATCCTTACGGTGTCGATCTCCACCGAATGATTTATCCTAGAAACACATTCTGCAGCAGTTCATCATAATATATAAAGGGTTCCCCGCCCGATAAAAGCAAGACTTTTATCCCCAAAGCGCTTAGGCCATCAATTGCTGTTAATACAACATCGAGATTCAAGTGCATATTACGTTTGGGCGAGCAATCAAAGCAACAACTCGAACAAGATGCTGTACATTTATTTGTAAATGTTATTACGGCATTATTATGTATTAACATTTATTTATCCTCCAGCAAAAAATTTAATAAACGGCGTAAAAACATTTGTCTGGCAGTAATTGCAAAAATCATCGATATACAGTTTTTCCGGCGGACATGGTCTTTCTTTTTCCTTTTTAGCTTTTGGACAACTAATTCCTAAACAGCATCCACTAAAAAAACAATCGTCACACTCTCCTATTATGCTATCCAATTCCAGGTAAGCTCTTTCTTCCTCCGCAATATCTGCATCCTTGATGCCTATACATCCTAAACTTGTGCCACCATCAACCGTACATTTATACAACGTACCATCCGAATGAATTATATAGCTGTTTTTCTTTGCTGCTCCGCAAACACAGGTCCGAGCGTCAAAAGCCTGTAGGTGACTGGAAAAATCCAGTTTGTGAAGACTATTGTTAAAAAAGGAGATAATCTTTGGATAATCTGATATCTGTAATAGTTGCTCGTGTATCGCAGCCACTGTATTTCCGCCCCAGTTGGATGCCAATTTAATAGAAAAATTAAAGAGCTTGCACTCTAATTCTTTCATTGTGTTATAGTATTGTTCTATATTAGTATACCCTAAATTGACAAGGGGATACACGCCTCCAGCAGTCTGATTTCGGCATTTTCTGCGTCATCGTCAATGGGTGTACGTTCAGTACACCTCATTCCGCTTCCTTGAAAATGCCGAAATCAAACCTGCTGGAGGTCGAAGAGTCAGACAGCGGCCGTTTGGGTGCCCTGCAAGGCGCTTGAACGACGTGTACTGGACGTACGCGGAGCGAAAAGCAACACAGCAGGACACGAAAACAGCCCTGCCCTGACCGTATATGCCCTTGTCAATTTAGGGTAGGTACAGGTAGATTATTAAGAGTTTCAAAACTCCTTATTTTATTGGAGGCATAATATTATGAATACTGGCACTATAGTAATAATTGCCGCGGCGCTTCTCGCTCTGGTAGTTGTAATTCTGCTGATAACCAAAGTGATAAAATCATTTTTGGCTTTAATCCTGCTGGTTGTTATAGCTGTCGGAGGATATCTTGGTGTCAGGTATCTCAATGAAAAGACCAGTCTGAGCGACAACGTGCCTCAGATAGCCGCTGCTTTCCGGGAGATAGAATATAATCATCCCGAAATAACGGGGATACAGGATAATTATATTTACAAGGATTTAGGTATTTCCATATTTTATTTTGTTGACGGCGAGCGGGATGACGCTTTGATTAAAGAGGTGCTTGACCAGACGCGCGAAGCTTTGCTGAGCGAGGAAAATTTTGCGGCGCTGCTTGAGCAGTTTGACGGCAACGTGCCGGAAAGCATAGGCGTTGTGTTTAAATTCAATAAGCTGGATGTTGCCAGCTATACGGCGGAGCGTACTGCCAGCGAGGATACCTCCCAGCCTGACGGACTTTATACGGCATTTGATTATTCAGAGGATAATTAGCTCTTTACATAGAGTTAGTGCGCAAGGGATAATGGGCCTTTAATAGCTGAATTTGCGTCTCTGCTGCATTGCTTTCGCTCCATCATGGCTGTTACATAGTTACATACCGTTCAAGCGCCTGCGGGGACGTAAATCAGCGCTTTTTTGGTAATGCGGCCCCAGCTTTTGTAATTTTACCCGCTCTCCAAACAGACGGGCAAAGCGCACGGAACTCTGCTCCGACTGAGGATAACACAGACAATGGGGAATTTTACAGGTAGTATGCGGGTTATTCCTTTTAGGTTAACCTTATTAGTCCCCAAGGCATAGTAATACGGCCCGCTTTGAGCGGGCCTTTTGTTTGCCTGTCCAAGGCGTTTTATGATATAATCAGTAAAAATAAAGCAAAATAAAGGAGAAGGCCATGCCTCGCTTGGAAACAGTTATATTGGATTTGGACGGTACGCTGACAGATTCGGCTCCCGGCATTATTAATAGTATTAAATATGCGGTAAAAAAGCTGGGTTATAGGGAACTGACTATGCCCGAACTGCGCTCATGCGTAGGGCCGCCGCTGGCTGAGCATATAATGGAGATTTTGGATATTTCCGAAGAGGAAAGCCTGGAGTTTCTAAAGGCATACCGTGAATATTTTGCGCAAAAAGGCATATATGAGAATGATGTGTACCCCGCAGTACCCGCCATGCTTTTGCAGCTGAAGGAAATGGGGATCAGGCTCATGCTTTGCACGGGCAAGCCTGAACCATATGCACGGGAGGTTCTGCGGCATTTTGCGCTAATAGATTATTTTGAAGATATTTTAGGGCCTACCTTTGACGGCAAATATAATGATAAGGCGGAGGGACTGGCTGAACTGCTGAGGCGCTCCGGTGCAAAAAACTGTCTTATGGCGGGGGACAGGAAGTATGATATTATAGCTGCAAAAGCTAATGGAGTTATGAGTGCAGGAGTGCTGTGGGGTTACGGAACAAGGGAAGAGCTGGCGGAATACGGAGCGGATTATATTGTTGCGTCGCCGAATGAGCTGGCTGAACTGATAAAAACTTTAAATTGCATTTAGTTTTTGGGAAAGATTTGGCTCTAATCGGAGGCCGGGGAATGCCAGGGGGCGGCGCGGGGGCGGCCAAAGGCCGCCTGAGGGTTTGCGCTGAAGGCGCAAACCCTTGATTTTGGCGCAATGCGCCAAAATCCCGCGCCGCCCCTCCGCCCAACGCTCTTGGCCCTTTGCTTTATTTATTATCCGCTCTGAAGGGCAAGCTCAATCATAAAATTATCGTTATAAATAAAATTAATAATTAAATCACAGATGTACTACTATTTACATTGAAAACGTGCACCAACTCCGCCTGTCTCTCCGCTAATAAAGCCAGAGCGGCTCTCCTAAAAAGGGCGGCGTTTGGCAGGCATACGCCTGCCTCGGCCGTTTACCCGGCCGGCGGCCAAAGGCCGCAAACGCCGCCCTTTTTTAGGAGGGTCGCTCTGGCTCATCCCAGCGTTAAGGCTGTGAGCCTGACAATTATATTTCCATTATTATATTAACCCTTTAAATATACCTTCTAACCCTATTCGTCTGTGGAAAATATTATCTGAGCATCTTTCAGCGCTTCGTTCAGCGCGTCCGCAACCGACTCAAACAATACAGACGGAGTTTGTGAGCCGTCTACAAAAGCCTCATTATAATTCCAGAACAGATTGCATAACGCCATTTCGGTGTCCCCGTTGCTGAAGGTGGGAGTATTCCAATAAATGATATATGGTTCAGTTATAGAAATTTCCGGTAGCAGTCTGAGAACTTCTATGCTTTCTTCATCACAAACTATTCTTATAGCGTCCGCTTCAAAAGACGCTAATGCATCCTCGCTGTTTTTAGCATCACTGGGCGCACAGTACTCAGATAAAAACTGAACAGACCCGGCGGGATTAGCCGTATGCTTAAATACGCAATAAGGGGTAAACCAGTTGCAGGAGGAGACATAATTATCAGCCTGCGGTCCCTTGGGAACAGGCACAATACCAAACTCAGGATACTGACGGTATCCAGTAAGCTGACCGGCGCGATTCACATAAGTCGTCATCATAGCTACCTTGCCCGAACGGAAAAACGCAGCTTCTGTCGGCGTGGTGGAAAGATAAACCGATTGATCTTTCCCCAGCTGTATGAAAAAATCCCAGGCTTCAAGGGCATTATCGCTGTTGCCTGTAAAGCCCCAATAAGTCATACCAGTATCCGGATCCTCTAATTGAGATAATATCGCGGCATTATTGCTGGCAATTAAATTCCAGATTAAAGCATTATTTTCAGCTATAGTGGTACCATAAACTTCGTTATCCAAATCAGTGCAGGCAAGCGCAATTTCACGGAATGCATCCCATGTCTATGTTTCATCCCTGTACATCTGATAAATTTCATCATCCTCATAACCGCTTGCAGCCAATATTTCCTTATTAAAGAAAACCACCTGATTAAGAGATACGCTATCAAATCCCACTGTATTGGGCACAGCAAAATACAAATCACCGCTGTAAGTAGTTACCTTCTGACTCTCTGTGTCAAACCACTCAGAATCAGTAAAATCAGCGTATTCGGAATACTGGCTCAATGGCTCTAAAACGCTGCCGGGGTTGCCCTGAAAATTATAATTTGTATACATTGTAAACGGACCGCCTGCATTGTAAACTTCGGTAATAGGCGCGCTGGCATATGCCGCAGCAGCAAAATCATTTGTCCAGTTTGCAGTAGCTGCAACATATTGAATGGTTATACCGTATTTTTGCTGAACAGCATTCCGGCGGTTCAGATAAAACTCCTTGCCGTCATCACCGGCAAATGCAAATGGGTCTTCCGGGTCGGTAATCTGCCATTCAAAATATCTATAGACTTCTCCTTCTTTTATGGCATTTTTAAGATTCTCGTCCCTGTCCATCAAATAAGTCTTTGTTGCTGAAGGGCTTTGGATTATTTGCCCGCTGCCGGTCGGCGCAGGCGTAACATCGGCGCTGGTATTCTCCCCGCAGCCTGCCAGCACCCCCAAACAAAAACCTAAGCACAATACGCAGATTAGTGTTCTAGTAGCGTTTTTCATTAGCAACCTCCTTATATTTTTATATAATAAAGAGTTATAATATATAAATGTTTTCGTCCATTATTACCAGGATCTGTTTTAATACTTTAATATAATTATAAAAAAATGAATTAGGTAAAGCATATTGAAAATGGCCCGAAGAAGCTGCTAATTCTTCGGGCCGTTATTAATTGATATACTAATATCAGATTGGATTAAATTAGTCTCTGCCTGCTATCTACGAAAGTATAACCTGCGCATCCTTAAGCGTTTGGTTAAGCGCGCCTTCAACAGATTCAAACAGAACCGACGGGGTCTGAGAACCATCTACAAACGCCTGGTTATAGTTCAAGAACAGATTGCAGAGAGCCAGCTGGCTGTCACCGGAATTGAAGGTAGGAGTATTCCAGTAAATGATATAAGGCTCAGTTACCGATATATCAGGTATTGACCGGAGCACTTCTATAGATTCCTCATCGCAAACCATGCCAACAGCTCCGGCTTCAAACTGTGCCTGAGCTTCCTCGCTGCTCTTCGCATACTGGGGAACACAATACTCAGAAAGCACCTGAACCGAGCCAGCCGGATTGGCAGTACCTGTAAATACGCACAAGGGGGTGAACCAGTTGCAGGATGAAACATAGCTGTCCGTCTTTGGACCCATAGGAACAGGGACTATACCAAACTCCGGATACTGACGGAAATTAGTAAGCGTATCAGCACGATTTACATATGTAACCATCATAGCGATATTACCGGCACGGAAAAGAGTGTCTTCTGTCGTGTTGTGATCAAGCAGCACAGAATTATCCTTACCCATCTGAATCATGAAATCCCAAGCTTCAAGGGCATTGTCGCTGCCGCCGGAGAAAGCCCAGTAGGACTGACCTGTTTGATCATCCTCAACCTGAGAAAGAATAGCGGCGTCATTGCTGGGAAGCAGGCCCCACATCAGCGAGTTGTTCTGTCCAAGCGTCAAGCCGTGGATATCATTGTCCAAATCGGTAGTTGCCTGAGCTATCTCTCTGAAAGCATCCCAATCCCATTCATTATTGCGCCACATGTCATAGATTTCGCTATCTTCATAGCCGGCTCCTGCCAATATTTCTTTATTGAACATAACGACCAAATTAAGGGATACCGAAGCAATACCAACCTGATTAGGAACGGCAAAATAAAGATCTCCGCCGAAAGTAGTAACCTCCTGGCTTGTAGTATCAAACCATTCGGAATCTTCAAAATCAGCATACTGCTTATACTGGCTCAGAGGCTCCAGAATAGCGCCCGGAGTTCCCTGATAATTGTATTGAGTATACATGGTAAAGGGGCCGCCCGCATGGAAGATATCCGTAGCAGGAGTACCGGCATATGCCGCAGCGGCAAAACTATTTGCCCAGTCCGCACTAGTCACTACATACTCTATTGTAATGCCGTAAGCTGCCTCATAATGACTCTTTCTGTTCAAATTGAACTCCCTGTTTTCATCACTGTCTGCCTCAAACGGGTTGTTTGGGTCATTTGTGGTATAAATAAAATACCTGTAAGTTTCTCCCTCGTTGATGGCATTCTCCAAGCTCTCATCTCTTGGCCTGAGATATGGATCCTGTCCGTCGGAAGACGATGTAGCTCCCGATGTAGCTCCCGATGTAGAACCATTACTATCGGTTGGCGCCGGCGTCGCCGTTGCCGCTCCGCCAGTCTCGCCATCGCAGCCCGCAAACAGGCCAAGGCAGAAAACAAGGCACAGCACACATATCAGTACTTTGATACTTTTTTTCATTAAGCTTTACCTCCTTAAAATATTTGAACAAAAGTCCATTATGATATGTAAGGTTATTATACCATATTGATTTTTAAATTGCAATATGTAAATGAAAAAAGAATTCATCATTTTTGCTGATTTTTAAACAATTATTTAATATATTAGCCTTAAATATGGATATTAATATGCCTGTTTTTTCTATATTTTATATTATATTACTTTAAAAATCGACTATGTAATTTTTTTATGTTACAAATAAGTCTGTAAATAATAGTTATGTGCTATATGGTCAATGAATAGTAGTTTGTTAAAATAAAACATAAATATGTTGGATTTTGATTAAAATATGTTGTAATTATTTCCAATCCGCACAAAGAATTTGCAAAAGTATCTAGAACGCCGCAAAGCGGGCGGGGATTTATTAATAGGCCCGGCTCGCC
>OJMH01001533.1_pt1 | contig 22662 bp, 18 predicted proteins | sample 1597111 | NCBI WGS metagenome assembly OJMH01 (sample SAMEA2452115, study PRJEB22498) | human gut metagenome | reverse complement strand
AGGAATCAAAGAGAAAGTAGTGTTCCCGAAGTGTCTGATTGATAAAGTCGAGTTCCCTGCGAAGCCTACACGAAAAACAGGTTTCGGGAAAAGGTACGTCTGATTTATCGTCGGCCACTTCTTCCCGCATAACGATGCAGTCTGTATCTTTGACAATCAGCAAATCTGCTAACGAAGTAAATTCATCCCGCAAGCTGTCTGAAGGCCAGACTCTGGTGACGCAACCTTTCTCGTATTTCGGATAACAGATTGTTTCCGTGTTGTCCCAATCTACATCGAAAGACGAGGAATAAGTTACGATTCCTTTCTTGACGGTCATCAGTCCTTTGGCCTCCAGAAAACGAAATACCATCAGAAATGGAACACGTTTGATAAAGAGTTTCTTATAGCGCCCTTCGGTAAATGTCGAATACTTCAGAGGGACGGCTACCGGCTTCTCGTAGTAGTGCGACACGTAAAGATTGCAGAGGAACAGCCGCAAACAGCGTTTCTGCTCTTCCACGGTACTGCGTATTCGGCTCTTCGGGATTTCATTCCAGAGCCGATTGAAGATAGCTTCCAGTTCCGGGTGTTCCTGCCAGCGGAAGACATCGAACAGGAAAGAGGGAGTCCGCTCATTCATGACGCACCTCCTCCCGGTTGCAGTGAGCCGCGAAACGGGCATTGCACATCTGAACTTTTTCCCGGAGCGGGTCCAAGTCAGGTTCCTTGCTCAACACTTTGATTCGAGCTTGAATGTTGCGCCGGAATTTCTTGTCTGCCCTGAGTCCCACCAGCTTCAGCTTTTCGAGCCGGGCCGCAGGAACCATGGAAAGCAATTCTACCACCAATTGCCGGTCTGTCAATGATTGCGTTTTCGGGGCGGGAGAGGTCTGGTTTTCTCTCATTTTCATTCTCCTTGCATGAAGGCACAACGTGCCTAGACCAAGAGAATAAAGAGAAAATCAGGTTGCCCTGCGGAGTTCCAAGAACTGTAGCGGCGATGAAACATCGCCTGTCACTTCTTTATTCTGCAACTAATTTTGCGGCATCGACATTCAATGCCGCCGACTCTGTTAATATAGTCTTTTTTCAGATTTTGTCAAGACTGAATTGTTATTCTTGCCGAACGGGAAGGTGAGCTATTTGTTCCGCTATTGCTGCATCCGCAAGAGGGGCTTTTCCCAATGCCTCGAAGATATTGAAATTATCATAAACAAGCTTTTCCAATGTTGTTTTCATACTTTTGATTTCTCCAACAGAATAGCGTTCCCCCAGTTCGCCATTTCGCTTATAACCGGCCAGACATTGAATTAAAAACGTATTTTGTTCCCGGTTCATCAAGCAAGTATCAAAGCTATGCCGGAAGCTGTGGAAACTCTTGCGGTCGTCCGGAATGAAATCGTTTATGAAATCATTGAACCAGCCCATCTTCCTCTGATAGCCGCTGATGGTAAAAGTCAGCTTTTGAAACAATTGAGAGTTGGGGCGGTCCGGCAAAGCAACGACATCAAGATAGAATTGCAGGAAGCCGAGCTTCAACAGTACCGAGTGTATCGGAACAACACGGCGACTTTGCCGATTCTTTGTCTTTTGTTTCTTTTCCTCATCCACAGTGACACAGAGACATGGAATGCCATCAATGGCAAAAACATCTTCCAGATGAAGCTGGCAAATTTCATTCAGCCGCATTCCCTGATACAAGGCAAAAATTGGAATCCAATAACGGAATGTATAAAGGTGTCTATAGAACCGCTTTTGTGTCGGCATCTCGGCAATTTTTTGAAAAATCAACGTCAAATCTTCACTGCGGAATCTCTTTTTCTGCTGGTCCTTGGGAAGCTCACTGCCTTCCATGGTCAATCCCTCCATGGGATTGAACGGTATGGTTCTACAGGTTACGCACCAATTAAGAAAAGCTTTCCAATCATCAAAATAAGATTTTTGTGTCTTGGAACTGATTTTTTCCGCATCCGTCAAGTCCAAAGCCTCGGCAAGTGTCAGTCCCGGATATTTCTTGTTTCGGTTTTTGGGATAATTCGGCAGGATATTTTCCATGATAGCCAGAATATCACCGCGAGAAATAGAAGATAAGGCTACATCCCCCATGATTTCTTGAAATAAATGCAGATGACTTTTTAAGACGAGCTCAGACTTGCCATCCAGTTTCTTGAAAATTTTCTTTTCGCGCAGATAGGATTTCATCGCATCAGAAAAAATAGTTGCCTCTGCCCGTTGTGAGTCATCCGGTATAATGCTTTCTGTTTCGGGGGATGGAATTACTGAAGCATCTTGTGCCGCCTCAATATTTACGGGCTCTTCCTGCGGTTTTGCTCCGAAGGTTTCGAAACGGCTCTTCTGTCCTTCAAGCATTGATACAAGTTCCGGGTCATAAGGGGCCGGGGGAAGAATTTCCGATACCCTCCCGTCGGGAAAAGGCGCATCAAAGCCATTCCGATAATTTCCCTTGCCGCGTTCCCGCTGTATTCGGTAGGCTTCCGAACGACCAAGGAAAAAATTGTGAATCAAGGGATACATTTCAAAAGAATCCCAATCCACTTCAAGATTGAGCTGCTTTGCATATTCGACCAGCTCTCCGGCAAGGTATTGGCTGGTGTTGTGTTTCTCATAACAGCCACGCATGATAGCTCTGTGCTCCTCGCAATATTCCGCAGAAGGAGCGAGGGGGAAAAGCATCCTTTTACGTCCAAACTCATCTTTGCAGAGAATGTTATTGCAAAGCTGTCTGATTATCGGAAAAAGCAGTTCCATATTCACCATCCCAATCATGGCTTTCTTGAAAAGTGCCGATAGTTCTTTTCCGAGTAACTTACTCTTTTGAGCAGCAATATTCAAGTTGGAATCTTTGAGAACATGCCGGATTTCGGATATACCGAGCTGTTTCCTGAAAAGAGCCGGGACCCTCATCCTGAAATAAAAAGTTCCGTTCCGGTCGAGAAGGTAATCCTTTCCCATTTTTACACCTCTGTCGGCAGAGGATTTTGTGTACCATTTGTGTACCAAATGTGTACCACGAAAAATCCCACCACCATTTTGTTGGTGTAAGTCCGAGATTTGAAACAGGCACTTTTACGCTCAGAAGCAATAAAAAGCCGTCCAGTGGACGGCGAAAATTTAAGATGGTGGTGGGAGATGGATTGGTGGTTGTGTTGACCACCAGTTCAAAATCCGCGTAAACATGAGATTTTAAGCTCAAAAATAGCGAATTTAGCCTTCTTCGACCTGACCAAAAAAGCACCGTCAAACGGTAATTTCCGGTACTTTGGCCCCGGAATATGGTAACTCGTGGCACCTCGGTTCCTATTTCCGGAACCCTGAAAAACAGGTGGCAGGCGTTACCGTTTTTTACCATTTCAAAGAACTTTCATTGCCCGCGACAATGTATCTACTATAACGGATTCACGGAAAAAGTCAATCCGCAAGTTGCAAATATTACAGCAGATGCGGCATGGGCTATCACGAAGAATTGCTCAGATGGACATAATCAGCCAGGGAGACAATAATTAAATATATCAAATATTAGTATATATCTTTCTGTTTTCAAGGGAACCTTATTTGTTTCATCCCTCTGGTTTTATTGAACATCTCCACCGGTTATCCAAAATTGGATAACCGGTGGAGAGCGCACTAAAAGCCGACAGCCAACAGAGCGAGCGGCTTACTTTCGTTATTGGAGGCAAAAAGGTCAGATACGGCCAATCGGAGTTCGTTTTCCGTTTGCAGAATCGAACAGAACGCCAACGGGTCATCGTAACGCAACCCGGCGTTGGCGTTTTCGTTCGACACTCCGGCGTCGAAAGCCAGGCTTGGGATGGCCTCGAGGGATTCAAGGCTCATAGCCGCCATCGGGAGCTCGGTCTTGATCGTGGCTTTACCCGATTTGGCCTTGCTCTGATTACCCGCCGCATCCACGGCGATGATCTGGTATTGGTAGTTGCCCTTAGCGATGCCGTCAATCCGGAAACTCAGTTGCGATGCCGTCAGAGTTTCGGTCTTTTCCAGATTGACGCCGTGCTTCAGGATGTAGCCGGTCACGCCAACATTATCCTTCGGCGTCTTCCAAGTCAGGAACAACGAATTCTCCTCCACCTTGGCCTTGACCGAAACTGCCGCCGGAGCAGTCATATCCTTCACGGTGAATGTTTGGACATCGCTCCAGATGCCGATATTCTTATCTTTGTCGATAGCTCGCACCTGATAGGTGTGCGTACCGACTGAAAGCTTCGACACTTTCAATGAATTCTTCGAACTCTTCAGAGTTTTGCCGTTATCGAGCTTGATTTCGTAGCCGGAAACCTTGCCGGAGTTATCCACGCCCGGAGCCCACGACAAAAGCGCGCTGTATTTTGCATCCACCGACGGGATCACCAGCCCCGTGATTTTTTCCGGCAGCGTGGAGTCCTTGACCGTAAGCGACACCTTACCGACCTTGCTGGCGTTGCCCGCCGCGTCGTAGGCCTGCACCGTGGCGCTGTATTTGCCGACCGCGAGTTTTTCGAACTTGGCAGAGGAACCGGAGGTAACGGTCTGACTCTGACCGGCGCAAGTCACCACGTATTTGACGATGCCGACATTGTCCGTTCCACTCCATGTGATCGTACCGGTATAGTCGTTGATTGCGGCGGTGACTTTGCCGAGCTTCGGCGCGGTCACGTCCACTACGTCGAATGAAACTACCTGGCTCAACGCGCCATAACGGCCCTGGGAATCGATAGCGCGCACCTGAACGGTGTTGCCGGTCGAAACCGCCACGTTTTTGAGCGACAGCGAAGTGCCTTTGACGATGGAAATTTTACCGTTGTATTCGACTTCGTAGCCGGTGATTTTCGCCTTGTCCTGTGTCGCGGGTTTGGTCCACTTAACGGTGACATTGTATTTGCTGACCTTCGGAGTCAAAATAACCGCGCCGGGCCCTTCCGCGTCGAGCTGTACGATATTCGTAATCTTGTATTCCGCATTGGAGGCATTTCCGGCCTCATCGTAACCGCGAACATGGATCGTGGTGTTGGCCGTGACCTCAACCGCCCTGGTATACGCTTGCCAATTCCTGCCGTCGAGCGAATATTCCTTCTTCACCACGTCGGAGGCGAACGTCGCGGTTACTGTGACCGTTCCATTGGTCCGGTTGAGCGGAGTGACGCTCAGAACCGGTGCATCGGGTGCGATCTTATCGATATTCGACACAACATATTGCACGGTGGCTTCGTTCCCGGCGGTATCGACGGCCTTGAAGTATACCGTTCCATTGGCGGTCATGGTAATCCCACTGGTGTAATTCTGCCACGAGCCCTCACCGATTTTGTACTGCTGCGACTTCAGCGCCACGTTATCCGCGAATTTCACGGTTACCGTAACATCCTGATTGGTCGCTGTCGTTTTACTCGCCGCAATTCCGGTAATCGTCGGTGCGGTTTTGTCGATATTCGACACCGCATACTGCGCGGTAGCTTCATTTCCGGCGTTATCAACCGCTTTGAAATACACGGTGCCATTTGAGCCCATGATGACACCGTTGGTGTAATTCTGCCATGCCCCGTTATCGATCTTGTATTGTTGTAACTTTAACGCCACGTCGTCGGCAAAGGTTGCCGTAACCGTAACATTTTGGTTGGTCGCGGCAGTAGTATTGCCTTTCACCTGTGTGATGGTCGGCGCAACCTTGTCGATATTGGACACCTCGTACTGCGCGGCAGCTTCATTTCCTGCTGTGTCGACCGCCTTGAAGTATACCGTGCCGTTGGCGGTCATCGTCACCGCGCCGGTATAGTTGATCCAACCGCCGTTGCCGATCTTGTACTGCTGCGACTTCAACGCCACATTGTCGGCGAAGTTCGCCGTTACTGTAACATCCTGATTCGTCGCGGCAGTCGTGCCGGCTTTGACCTGTGTGATGGTCGGTGCGACCTTGTCAATATTAGGCACCACATACTGCGCGTTCGCCTCATTCCCAGCGGTATCGACTGCCTTGAAGTATATCGTAGTATTCGCCGTCACCGTAATTGCTCCGGTATAGTCGAGCCAATTCCCAGAGCCCAGCCGGTACTGCTTCGACGCCAGAGCCACGTTGTCGGCGAAGACAGCCGTCACCATGACATTTTGATTGGTCGGAGCCGTCGTGTTCGCTGTGATTTGCGTAATGGTCGGCGCTTCGGTATCGAGAGCAACACCAATTCTTTTGACTTCCAAAGTCAAATTCCCGGCCTCGTGCAAAAGAAGCGAATATTCATTGTCGCCGTATTTGATCGAACCTCCATTACACGTCAGAACTCCGTAATCAAAGCTGCCGTTGCCGATGGTGATGAAACGGGAAACACTGAACGCGTTCTGTGCCAGTTTGTAATTGCCCGCCTCCTGAGTATTGGTCACGGTAATCGTGAAAGTCGGCGTGCCGCCGATGCCGCTGAGGTCATTGACCAAATAACCGTCGCTTGCCGAACGTCCGGTCACCGTGAAATCAACCACTCCGCCATTGGAGACATTAACTTTGGCACCACCGGTAATGTTCAACTCCCCGGACAATTTTCCACCGGAATTTTGAATTCGAGCAGCGGAAGTGATTGTGGTATTGCATGCAATACCGCCACGTTCAACAGTCATGCTGCCGGCATTCATGGTGGTATCCTCCGCATAACCGCCACTCTCAACATACAAACTGCAATCACTTAACGTGATATTGGTCGCCGAACCGCCGTATCCGATCTCGACATAACCGCCGTTTGCTGTATAACCCGATAAAAGGGCGTTTTTCATTTCAAAAGCGGAACCGTTGCTTGTCCCTTGCATATATGTGTCACGGTAGACGTTAATTCCCAACAGTGCTCCATTTGCCGCCACAATTCCACTGACCGCCCCGCCGAGCCTGGTGTTCATCTGCCCGCCACTGGTTACAATGACGTCATTCGCCACGCCGAAAACGTCCATCTCAGCGCCAGAACTCACCGTAGTGCTGTTCGCCACGCCATCGTTGTCAACAAGCAAATAGCCATGTACCGTGGTATTAGCCGCAATACCGCCGGAGAAAATATTTGCCCGGCCTTCTTGAATCACGGTAGTGTTGATCGCCGCGCCACCGTCATAAATGAACATGCTGCCGAAATTGACCGTTGTATTATTTACCGTACCACCACTGGATGCAACGATTACCCCACCCCATCGAACGGTTATATGATTTGTGGAACCGCCGCTATAGACAAGCATATTGAATCCGCTGGAAATGACCGTATTTTCCACAACATCAGCCTTGCCGGCCATTCCGGAGTCATAATTGCCCCAATACACGTTGGCGTCACGTTCCAGATAGGTGACTTTCGCGCCGGCACTTGAAACAACTTGGCCCTGCCACGGGTTAAAAACAATCGTCGCGGTACCACCACTCGAAACTATCATGGTACCGTAGACATTGACGGTTGCATCATTCGCCTTTCCGCCGCTATAGACAAACATGCTGACGCCGCTGGAAATTATGAATTTTTCCGCAGTATCGGTTTTTCCAATGATTCCGGAAGCTCCATTACCCCAATACACGTTGGCGTCACGTTCCAGATAGGTAACTGTCGCCCCGGTACTCGAAACAACTTGGCCCTGCCAGGGATTGAATGTAATCGTTGCAGTCCCACCACTGGAAACACATAGGAAACCCTCAACTCCAACATAGGTTTCTGCTGCCATGCCACCTTGGGATACGTATAGTCCGCCCAAGTTAATTACGGTATTTTTCGCCATCCCTCCGCTGGCGATATCCATATAACCGCCGTTTAGCAACGTATTATTCGCGGCTCCCCCTTCAGAAACAAATACGCGCCCGCCGTTGATGACCGTGCTGTTCGCCAATCCTCCATCGTAAATATACATGTTGCCATTGACGATCGTGCGATTTGCCGTTCCGCCGCTGGAAATATTCATTCCGCCATAATTGCCGTTGACAGTTGTGTTATTTGCGATACCACCCTCTTCAAGGAACATGCTACCGGAATCAGCAAGAATCGTGTTGTTCGTGATACCTCCCTTCCACACAAACAATGAACCGGAGGCGACGCTTGTATTGGTCGCTGTACCGCCATTGGTGACATTCGCCCACGTCCCAGAAACAATGGCATTGGATATATTGACCGCTCCATTTATAATGGATGAAAAATAAGTATCTTCTTTCAATCTGAAGCCATTGAGCGTAGCACCGAAACAAACGGTGAGTTCGGTTGCGGTACCGCTGAGAAATATGTAGCCAGTGGAGTTGATGATGGTGTCCATTGCCACACCGCCGCTGGAAACGGTAAGCCCCCCTCCGGCATTCACAGTCGTCCCGCTTGCCTCCCCGCCGTCGAAGATATACATCGAGCCATGGGAATTGATCGTTGTCCGATGGGCTTCCCCCATTGCGGATAACACACCCGCATTAGTCAGTTCGGTATCAAATATGCTTGCACCTTCAGAGACAAATATTTTTGCAGCAGAGACGGCGGTTGCCCTGGTTGCCGTTCCGCCGCTGGAAACGTACAGGCACGCGGTATCTTCCAGCAGGGTATTGCTTGCAATTCCGCCACTGCAGACAAACATACTCCCCCGATAAAAACTACCATAGGCATAACCGCCACTAAGAATTGTATTACTTGCGATACCTCCTTGAGAGATATAAAGAAAACCATCTGAATTCATCGCAGTTTCTGTTGCAGTCCCGCCACTGGAAATATGCAACTGACCGCGGTTGATCGTCGTGCTATTTGCAATTCCTCCGCAGGAAATGATCAGATTGCCTCCAACGATAGCCGTGTTTGCAACTCCGCCACTGGAAATATGCAACTGACCGTCACGATCAATCGTCGTGTTATTAACGATTCCTCCACTGGAAACGATCAGGCTACCACTGTAAGAGACAAAAGTGTTATCCGCTATTCCGCCACTGTAAATATAGGCATCAGTAAGAACATCAGCGTCAGACACATTGAGCGCACCATCCACAATAGAAGAATAATAAGTATCTTCCCGCAGACGAAACCCATTGATTTGACCTCCGGCATAAAACATGGTTTCAGTAGCCGTTCCTCCGCTATAAACAAACATACTGTCGTTACATGAAACGATGATTTTTTCCGCAACGTTGGTTTTTCCAATCATTCCGGCACTATAGTTCCCCCAATATACACTGGCATCTCGCTCTAAGTAAGTGACTGTCGCACCGGCACTCGAAACTATCTCTCCCTGCCAAGGATTAAACGCAATACTTGCAGTTCCTCCGCTGGAAACGATCAGGTTGCCATAGGAATTCACGATAGCCGTATTTGCAATTCCGCCATCGGAAACGATCAGGCTGCCACTGGAATTTACGATAGCTTCGTTCGCGCTTCCTCCATTGGAAACGATCAGATTGCCACCGGAATTAATGTAGGCAATATTTGCAGTACCACCACTGAAAATTTCCAAATTTCCATTGTTGATGGTCTTGTTAGCTATGCCGCCGCTGAATACATTCAGAGTACCATCATAAACAACAGTATTGTGAACAATACCTCCGAAAGAGATTACAAGATTTCCACCAGTGTAAACTTGCGTATCGCTGGTAATGCCTCCACTGAAGACATGCAAGTTCCCCATGACCGATATGTCGTTGACAATACCATTGCCATAAACGCTGGTATTCTCATCCCAGGCGACATAGGCACGGGATATATTAATGGCGTTGTGTGAAAAGGCTGAATAATAAGTATCGTCATGAAGTTCAAAACCATTGATCTGCCCTCCGGCATAAATCATGATTTCCGTAGCAGTACCGTCGCTGGCGACATGAAGAGTCCCTCCTTGACACACCACAGTATTGTTCGCCGTGCCGCCACTGGAAATGATCATGTTGCCATTGGAGCAAATGGTGATTTGGTTTGCTGTCCCATTTACGTATAGTTGACCAATAGCGGTCGGATTAGTATAGTAAGCATCAACGACGATATCATACGCCATACCACCGCTGGCGACCTCCATGCTCCCCCCCTTGAGCATAGTCTCTGTTGCCGTACCTCCGTTGGCAACTGTCATACTGCCACTGACAGTCGTACTGTTTGCACTTCCCCCTTCAGAAACAATCATGCTACCATCATTTGTAATTGTCGTGTTCCTGGCAGTTCCACCGCTTAGCACAATCATGGGATTGCCACTCCACACGAAAACGTCGTCTTCAACAATACCACTTGAAATGTAGATAGCCATGGTTTATGCCTCCTCTTTGCCGTGGAAGTTTGGTATCTTTTTAATCGTAGTAATCACCTGTTCTGCAGAGATCAGCTTCGTGCATTCAAAATGGCGGTCGCTGCCCTTGTGCCGAGGACACCAGAGGAAGTCGAAGTGGTCGAAGTCGAGACGCATATCGTTCCAGCAACTGTGGCAGGTGTGGTAGTTGATGACGCGGTATGGCGTGGCGAATTCGTTGGTCGGATGGGTAAATCCGGAGATCATCACCACCGGAACTCTGCACCCCCACGCCAGCCAGCTCAGGCCGGAAGAGAGGCCGATAAAGAAATCCGCGTCTTTGATGAGATCGATCCGTTCCTGCAGCGGCTTGTCCCCGGGTTCATCCTCGACGCCCCACGGCATATGATTCCAGACCAATCCCGCGCCATGAACACGTTCCTTGTCGATGCAGATCACCCGGTAGCCGTTTTCCTTCAAGAAACTGATCACTCCGGCCCAGCCGAACGGATTGTTCCAGTATTTTGCCTGGCTGGAACTCTGACAAGCAATGCAGACATATTTTTCCTGAATTTTCCGGGGAGCGGAAAGATTGAAACGCGGCGGTTCGTCCGCCGGATCGACACCGAGAATATATCCCGCAGTCCGATGAAGTCCGATATAACGGAAATCGATCGGCTGATTATCCACGTTTCCCCGGAAAAACAACCCCATGTAATAACAGGCATAAGGCTGGTAATTTTTCGTTTCTTCCGGGCTAATGAAGGTAATATCGGGATACTGATCTTTGACCACGGCGGCAATCCACGGCGTCATGACGCAGATCACCTTGCATTGATGCTTCTTTTGAAACCGTTCCACATAGCTGAACCAGCCAATGGAATCTCCAAGTGTCCCGACCGGAAGCTGGATCATCACCTCTCTATCCTTCGCATCGAAGTCATGTGTGAAAATCGGTTCGGTGCCACCTTTTTTATGGATAATCAGCCGGAATCTGATATAGAATTTCTTGACGCTCGTGACATAAGCGCCCGGTACAGTGTCGTTGCTGTAGAGAATGATTCCCGTATCGATGTCCGTAAACGTCACATGATACTCTTTCCCGTTATGGGGGAAAAGAATACGAATCCCGTCGTTGAAATCGAATTTGATCCCATCGACCGCGTCGAGTACCGGAATCTGCGGTACCTCGCCATAGATCGATGGTTGCTTGGGAGCAACGTCCCGGCTCTGTTTTTCCGGCGCAAAGACTGGAGCCGCAACCGTGATATCGCCTATATTCGAATTTGCAATCGAAAAATTATCCATATTCATCTCCACAATTTACTCCCCTGACGTATCGGTATTCATCAATATTTCAAATCAATCCGGCTCTTTTGCTGTTTGAGCGAATCAAGCAGGTCACTGAGAAATAGAAAATTCCATTACAAGCAAAACTTCAAGAACAAGTTTCCCCACTTGAGGATAGAAAAACTTCTCTCATTTCTTATGTTTAAAAATTTTTCTCCGCACTTTCCCTATTCCTGGACCTATTATGATTATCTTCACGATCAAGTTGGAACCATTTGATCGCCTGCTTCCCTATGTAGAGAGAAAGCGCGTAATTGGCTCCCGCACCAACCAGAACTCCAATTCCGAATGGGATTGCCTTTTCCAGCGCTTTCCGTGTAAATGTGATGCCAACTTTTTTGAAAATCTCCTTTATGGTCTGAAGTACCGCTCCCTTAAGATACTGGTGTATCATTTTCACGCCGGCTTTTGAGGCTATATTACTTGTGCCTTTAGCTGCTGATTGTCCCAACGCGCCACAACCGGCGATCAGGAAAGCCAAGTTTTGTCCGTCGGCACTTGTAATGTCATAATCGTAATTTTGAGCCAAACACATGCACATGTCAACTTGCAATTTCATACATATGACAATATCCGCGGTTGCACCGCCTCCTACCGCTAAAACGGTTCCGACACCTGGTATAACACTCGGGAGAGCTGTCGCTCCACCGGAAATAGAAGCCAGCCATGTATATTTATCCACAATTGATTTCGCCACGGCATCCTGTAACTTTTTGTCTGTTATCGCGGGATGTTGCGCTCTATAGTTCTTTTTCATGGTGTGAACAATCCGCTGTACCTCTTCCGGGGCGATTGCAGCTTTCCTTATAGCAGTCAATAGAAAATCACCCTTTGCCTGAACTTCATTTTCGCTCATTTGCATCTTCTTTCGGTATAAGTTTGCTGATATTCTTTAGGAATGTCCGATTATTCTATCATTTTTGTCTTCTCACAGCATTTTTTCTTTGGTAGGGTTCGTAGATTAACATTTAGCCGGGCCGAGCGTAATGCCCGCCGTTTTTCAAGGGCGGCATTACAAGATTATTTTGTTTCTCATGCATTGTTTCCGCTTTCTCTATCGCGTTTTTATTCTTAGGTTCTTCTGCAGAAATGCAGCTTGCAATTGTTTCTCTTTCAGTGTCATATCAGGTTCAAAAAAACTGAGTGCGCACACAAGCATTATATCACAGGCCGGAACCGGGCAGTTTCTCCACAACCAGTATTAAAGTATTGCTGCCCAGAATCACCCGCTTATCCAACGTCAGATCCGTTCCGTATTTCATCCGCCTGTTCCGCGATTGAAACAGAGAATCGATTTTCATCAATAGGTACAAAGGATAAAACAACCTTTGCTTTTTTTTGACCCGGTCAACCAGAATATCTTTCAGTTTCAGGCCATTGATTTCGAACATGAAGTTAAGAATCGTGATCGTCAGCAGACTGTTATGGAAGTTATACAAATTTCCGGCTTTGTGATAGTCCTCCAACGTTCTGGACTTGGACAGGATTCCACGCCAGAAAAATGAAAGCCTTTTTTCCATTGACGAATAGTTCGGGATGGAGAAAATTCCGGTGCCTCCGGTTTTCAATACCCGGGACAGTTCGGCAACTGCCGTATAGGGATCGGTCATATGTTCGAGTCCCTCCACACAGCAAATATAATCGAACGATTGATCCGGGGCCTCGACTCTGCGGTTCAGGTCAGCATAGATGCAGCGCACACTTCCGGCCTTGAAAATCGCGGGTTCAATTTCACCGGCTGTAACCTGATAGCCCAGTTTTTGCAACTGCTCGCTCAGATATCCGTATCCTGCCGGAACATCCAGAATGGAACCGCGTTCATTTTCCGCGAAATATCGGATCAGACATTGATGGATTGCCGGTCTGGATTTGGGCACGACTTCAGACATATTGGATTCCCCTTTCGATAACGGGCGCAAAAAAAGAGCGCCCTCTGTGTTACACTCACCTCGGAGGCACGCCAATGCCTGAAAAAGTCATGCAAACAGAGAACGCTCACATAGAGCGTCCCTGTTAAGCAACCGACTTTTTCACTTTAGAGATTTGGCGTTTTCCGAGGTGAAAGCCTGCTTAACGGTACGTATTCAATTTTTATGAGTTCTAATTAGTTTTCGGAATCATCCTTTCGATTGAGTTAAAATGAACACAATCAAAAAAATAGCATGACATTCTCATTTTTGCAAACCGAATACGTTCTGTTCCCACGACTTTCGGCCTTGACGTGCCTCGGAAGCGAGTATAACGACATCCTATTATTCGCAGGATATATGGAGATCTGACACGCAGAATTGATTTTTTCCAGATATTTTATTCGGGCATCCAATTCCTTCTGGCATTATAGTAGGCGATCAACTCCTGGCGCCGTTCGCACAGCCAACGAAAACGTTCCGCAAGCACATCCCATTCTTCCGGGGGATCCAGTAACATTGCGGCAACGGCCATATGAATATTGATTTCGAGAAAAATCAATTGACACATTGGAAGCCGCATATGTTCTTCATGAAACTCTTCCGGAGATTGGCCGAGCATTTCACGCTGATTATTCCACACCATCAAAGTCGAAGAGAAATCCATTTTCAAGGAACGGGAATACTCCGGATGATAATATTCCCGATATAACTTCCTGGTTTTCTCCAACGCGGGATATGCAGATGGAGTTGATGTTGTACCATAGCCATAACGAATTTTTCCGGCCCTCGAAACTGTAACATTAGGCTTGTATATTCGAGTCTGCCAATCCCATGCGGAATTAAGCAGGGTAAACCTTTCCCCCGAAGAGTCAATGGGATAGTCGAAAATAGAGTGAGCAAAAAATTTATTACTTTCTTCGAAAAAAGCAGGGACTTCCAGTTTGAACTTCTCTCCCCAGCCCAAAGGCCAGCGTTCAGTAATCTCCGGAATATCAGAAATTTTTCCTACCCCCCGCTTGATCCCCGGTGGCGGTTCAGGAGAATTCGGCGCAGGAGCCGGAGGCGGTTTTATGGGGGCTGGAGGCTTGGCAATGAGAGAAGGACGCGGCTGAGCCGATGTGGTTATTTTTTTCTGACGCCACAATGCGACTCCGCCCAAGCCAACTCCGACTACCACCAGCATAACAGCACCCGCCCAAAAATATCTGTGCTTTTGTTGTCCCGCAGAGGCTTTTTCCAATGCCATTCGAAATACCGCCGCCGATTCAAAGCCCGGAGTACCGCAGGCCTTGAAAATTGCTCCGGCCAGTTGGCGGGAAGAGCCGGAAAGCAGCTTCTTTGGAAACGATGGATAGCTTCCGACCGCTTCCCCGGTCAGCGCACAGTAAAGCGTTTTCCCGAGGGCATAGAAGTCATCCCGGGGCGCGGCACTGCGTTTTCCCGCACTCAATTCGGGAGAAAGAAAACCGGGCGTTCCGGCAAAGCTGACCGCGTCCGCTTCAGTGACCAGACCGATATCGCTCAGTACAGCCTGGCCCCCGATCCACAGGATGTTGTCCGGCTTGACGTCCCGGTGAACCAGACCGAGCCGGTGAAGTGCTTCCAGTCCGTCAAGCAGTTCTTCGGCCAGTTTCCGAACGCATTCCGCCGAAAGCGGTCCGCGCTGTTCCAGGCGTTTGGCGAGCGTGTCCGGCAGATACTCATTCGGCGAATCCGCTAGGTTGTCGGCCAGATCCATCGTGTAATAGATGCTTCCGCCGTCGAGGCGGTCGATATGATGCACGGTCAGCAGATTCGGGTGGCTGCAACTGCGGTAGCGGATCAACCCCTGCAATTCCCGTTCCAGTTGCCTGCCCCCTCCTGAAATGACCTTTAACGCGACCAACTGGCCGGTCAGGGTATTTTCCGCAACGAAAACCCGCCCGTAAGCGCCGCTGCCGCATTCCGCCGTCAGACGATAAGGGCCGAGCTGAGTTCCGACTTCACAAGGCATTGGCATCCAACTCCAATTCCGGGTCCTGCCGGTTCCAGTCGGCAATGGTCTGTTTCAGGATTTTGAGGCAGCGGGTCTTGGCGGTATAAACAAACTGTCGGTTGACCGAGAGCGTCCGCGTGACCTCTTCGACCGGCAGAGATTGCCGCATATGGAGATCAAAAGCAAGATACGTTTCCGGAGCCACCCGTTCCCGGAGTAGTGCAAGCGCGTCCTCCAGCAACAATTTCCGCCACTCGCAAAGCAGCGCCTCGTTCAGCAGAAAATCCGGCGTCTCCAGCTCCGAGCCATCCGGGTCCACCATTTCTGAAGCCAAACGGTTCGACTGATAACGCCGCCGCAACAAGTCAAAAATCCGCGCTTGAATGATCCTGCCGAAGTAGGTACGGAACCGGGCAATTTGAGGATTAAAGACAAATGTTTTGGAATTTTTAAAAAAGCAGAGCATCACTTCCTGAACCAGATCGTCACACTCCTCCGGTGTCAGCCCCTTGAGATTGCCCAGCGAAACGATGATTCCCCGATAGCGGTCAAAAAATTCCGTCCAAGATACGGCATCACCGCTCTGTAATTTATCCAGTAACGTTTTCGAGGTGGTCGGGTAACGCATTTAATCTTTTTGATCGTCAACATTGTTCAATGGTAATATTTTTTAATAAACATCGTTGAAGATAATTTTGCAAATAAAAATATTACCACTACCTCGTCAAGTAGTCCAATGCTTCAATTTCTCATTCGAAAAATTCCGGAAACTATTTTGCAAACAACATAGCGGATGCTATATTGATGCTGAGAATGAGTTTCGGGAGATTTTGAGATGCCTTCCATGGAAAATATCGCTGAACAATTGAAAGCCCTGCGCCGGCAGTACGGCTGGTCGCAGGAAGACTTGGCCCGTGAACTCGGCGTCAGCTTCTCCACCGTCAATCGCTGGGAAAACGGCAAAGCCAAGCCTTCCCGGCTGGCTCAGAAAGGCATTCTGGCGTTGACCGTTCAAGCGGAAGGCAATCGCCGTGCAGTTGAGGGAGGGAATTCATGAGAAAAAAATCCCCGATTCCTCCCAACGGCGAGATATTGCTTTATCAAGCCCCTGACGGTACGGCCAAGTTGAATGTCCGTCTGGTCAATGAAAGCGTCTGGTTGAGTATCGACCAGATGGCGTTGCTGTTCGGCGTGGATAAATCGGGAATCAGCCGTCACTTGAAAAACATTTTCGCAACCGGCGAACTGGTAAAACCGGCAACTGTTGCAAAATTTGCAACAGTTCAAACGGAAGGGGACCGTCAGGTCAGTCGTGATATCGACTATTACAACCTTGATGCCATTATTTCAGTCGGCTACCGGGTGAACTCGATACGCGGGACGCAATTCCGGATCTGGGCGACGCAACGGTTGCGCGAATACATTGTGAAGGGTTTCACGATGGATGACGAACGGCTGAAGAATCCGGCGGTAGGCGATAATGAAGCGCCGGACTATTTCGATGAACTGTTGGAGCGGATTCGGGACATCCGGGCATCGGAGCGCCGGATGTACCTGCGAGTGCGGGAAATCTTCAGCATGGCGGCAGATTACCGAATCGGCTTTAAAGAGACGACACAGTTTTTTACGTTCATTCAGGATAAATTGCACGTCGCGGCAACCGGCCGTACTTCAGCGGAACTGATTATGGAACGCGCCAACCACCTGTTGCCGCACATGGGGCTGACGAATCATCCGCGTCCAGACGTTCGCAAATGCGACACGATAGTGGGCAAAAACTATCTAAACGAAACAGAAATCAAAACCTTGAATCGAATTGTCACCATGTGGCTGGACTTTGCCGAAGATCAAGCGACGCGTCGAAAACAAATCTTTCTGAAAGACTGGGTTGAAAAGCTGGATGCCTTTTTGCGTTTCAACGATCGACCGGTTTTGCAGACGCACGGAAAAATCAGCCGGACAGCGGCAAATGAGCACGCCTATCAAGAATACGAGCAATTCTCAGCAGATCAGCGGATGTTAAAAGAAGCCGAAGGCGAGCGACAGTTGGAACACGACTTGGAAGATATTGCCAAAAGGCTGCCTCGAAGCAAAGGAAAGAGATAATGGATTGGTCGCAATTCTTAGCAATGCTTGGAGTAACAATTCTGGGAAGTGGTGGTATTTCCGGTCTTATCGTTTATCTATGGAGAAAACAGATAGACCAAAAATATGAACATGAACTGGAAGGATACAAAGCAGGATATCAACGATTTTTGCAGGAGAATGATATCCGGTTTTCACGCTGGCATAATGATCAAGCTCAGGCAATTACGGAATTATATTCTGACCTGTCATTGTTGCATTTATCGTTACAAATACTAACCCAGCCGATGCATCGCCATCCCGCCGATGAAGAAGGCGAAAGGAGTTATTTCAATGGATTATTGCGTGATGTGTGGATAAATTATGAAAAGGCCCAACTTTGCTGGTATAAAAACAAAATATTCATGAGTGAGCAATCAAAGAAAGTTGATGAGCTCCTTTGGCAATGTCGTGCTGCGACGGTTCACTATGAAGGAGCTTTGGAAAAATGGAACATGAAGGACTACCAAGAAGCCGAGAGTGCCTGTGAGAAATTTGGCGATATCTTGGAAATATTGAGGAAAGAGCTTTTTGATATCCTTCATGGGAAATAATTTCATGATTGCTAATGGATTATAATAGGACCTACGATATAGAAGAGCAAAACTGATGCCGACGTTGGAGTGGATTGGAAAAAATAAAGTCATCAACCACCATTTGGAAGTTCCGTTCCGGGTGCAGGAGCGCAAATACAGCTATGAAGCAAAGGGACAGCATGCCGAAGACAATGGCAGCGAAAATATGATGATCAAGGGCGACAATCTCGAAGCCCTGAAAGTCCTGTTGCCTCGCTATGAAGGTAAGGTCAAGTGTATCTACATTGATCCTCCTTACAGCACGGGCAATGAAGGCTGGTTTTACAACGATAATGTAAATGATCCCAAGATCAAAAAATAGCTCGGAGAAGTCGTCGGCAAACCGTCATGGGTGTTCTCCGCTCAGATTTCGCCAATGCAGACCAGTCCGGCGATTGCCAAATCCTTGTATACATCGGAAGCCACGATGAACGCGGGTAGCGGATAAGCTGGCCTCTCTGCCAAACATTACTTGGTGGCATCGGGTGATGGAGCGCAGCGGATTCTGTCTGAATGGCTTCATCAACCACTACCCCCGACTTTATCGCATACAGTGCCAGCGGAAGAGTCATTCTGATTGAATCCAAAGGTGAGCAGTTGAAAAATGATGACAGTGCGGCAAAGGTTCGTCTCGGCAAGGCATGGGATCATGCCGCCGGGTCCAAATACAAACATCTGATGGTCTTTGACCTTTATCCTCTCACCGCTGACGGAGCCTGCAACTTCGACGACTTCAGCAGAATGATGAAGAAGTGGTGACCGCGCAGAATAAAATTACATGAAATTGTTACAATAACACGATAAGCAATTTGACATTTTGAAATCACATGCTACTTTATAGTAAGTGAAAGGAGAATTTCATGTTATTCAATGCGGATCTCTTAAAATTAGTTCGGGAGCAGAAAGGTTACACCCAGACCGGTTTTGCAGCTGCATTGGGCATTAAACAGACTTTCGTGAGTAAGTTTGAGCGCGGTACTGCAATCCCTTCTGGCGATATGATTGAAAAAATTGCTCAACTTACCCAATATCCGGTGTCCTTCTTCGAACAAGAAGATTCGACTGTTATCAGCGGTCTTGTATTCCATCGAAAACGTACATTGCTGTCTGCGGCAAAGCGCGACACCATTGAAGCAGAAGGCAAGTTGAGGGCAATGGAGGCCAAGTCAATATGCGAAAAGCTCGGGAAAGGTTCTAATGTCTTACCGCGCGATGATCGTTCGCCAGAAGACATGGCACAGCTTATGAGGAAGCACTGGAAAGTTGCGCCATTGCCCATTGAGAATCTGGTGAAGCTACTGGAGGATAATGGTATTGTTATCTTAAAATTTGATTTCGGCACAGACCTTTTGGATGGGTTTTGGATTCCGATTGAGGCAGAATCTAACTTGATTTGCATCGCGTTGAATTCTGATCCGGTCTTTTCGGCAGATCGTCAGCGTTTTACGCTGTGCCATGAATTGGGGCACGCATTACTTCATCGTGACGAGTTTCCGGGGAAAGAGGCGGAACAGGAGGCCAATCAATTTGCGGGAGAGTTTCTTCTTCCGAAAGCACTGGTTTCTGACGACCTGACGCCGCCAATTTCTTTTTCGCATTTGAAAGAGCTAAAAGCTAAGTGGAAGGCCTCTATGGGCAGTTTACTTTACCGGGCGAAGGCGATTGAGAAGTTGGGAGACAGCAACTATCGGAGAATGTGCGCTTTCATGTCTCAGATGGGATTGAGAAAACGTGAACCCGACTGTGGCATTCAGTTTGAAACACCAGTATTGTTGCAGAACATGATTCATGAGATTGGTTCTGCAGAAGCAGTTTGTGCATTGGCACATTTAACCATGTCTGAATTTCAGGCAAGGCATTCAACCATTTAACATAGGAGGAGGAAATATTTATGTCGCAATATGGTTAAAAAAGAACAACGGAATTCGAGGAAACAGAAAAAATCTGATTCGACAAATTCCGCTTGTTCAGCGTTAGATACTGTTAACATAGCATATTTTGTCAACTTTTCAAGTTTTTCGCTTGCATTTCTCGCAATTCCATCTTTCTGTCGGCGACTCCGTAGTCGCATTGTAATGTGATTTTTCACAAAAGGGTTCTTCGTACCCCCAAAAAAACGAAGAGAAAGGTGGCTTCAATGGCTGCTAATCGAGATAATTTGTGGATTTCCCAAAGGAAATCCGATGATTGGGCGGTAAAACGCGAGGGAACAGAAAGAGCCAGCAAACTGTTTAACACGCAACAGGAGGCGTTTGAATATGCCCGTGAACGTGCGCAACAGGCTGGAGGCGAAGTGTTCATCAAAAATATCCAAGGTGAAATTCGCGAGAGAAACACTTATGGTAAAAAAGATCCATTCCCGCCACGGGGCTAAGAAAAAAGGAGATAAGTCATGCTTGAAAAATATTACGTTAATCGAAATACGGACGCTCAGGGGAATCACGAGGTTCATCGTGAAAGTTGTGATTATTTACCACAACTTGCGAACCGGGAATTTCTCGGCTACCACAACAATTCCCATGATGCCGTAGCTAAAGCGAAACAGAAGTATCCGACAGCTGATGGCTGCTGGTTCTGCTGTCCGGAATCTCATACTCGGTAAATAAAGGAAATGTCACATGGCTCACTCGCTAGCGAGTGGGCCATGTGACTATTTATTATGAAAAAGAACATTCTTTTTGTATTCGTGATTACGATGATAGCCCTTACCGGCTGCAACTCTCTTCCGCTTGAATCCAAGGGCAGTCCTAGCGGAACGCATAAACCGGAAACGCTTCACGCGTCTTTTTACGGTTTTATGTGGCAACCCTATGATATCGTAAAAACCAAAGGTTCTGAGGGTTTTTACCGAATCAACGTCAACAACAATTATTTGTTTTCCCTGCTGACTGTTTTTTCGTTGGGGCTGTATGCTCCGATCGAAGTTGAATGGTGGGAACAAGCGGAAAAGCCGGAAGCATATACTGGTGAAAAATGGTAGGAGAAACAAATATGAGTAATGATGTAAATCTGGTACTGTTGTTTGACGGGACTGACAACGACCTGAATGATACCGTGTCCTTGACTAATGTGGCAAAACTCAAAAAAATGATTGCATATGATGGAATTATGCCTGAGGCATTTTATTCCAGCGGAGTGGGAACTCAAAGTAATGAAAAAGAAGGTGGCAGTATTTTGGGATTGGGGATTCAGAATCGCTTAGGCTCTGGATTTCGCTGGTTGACGAATCAATTCAATGATCCGTCAACTATTTTAACCACAAAGCGAATTTTTCTGTTTGGATTCAGCCGAGGAGCTTATATCGCCAGAGCTTTCTCCTGGTTGATTCATTATTGCGGAATCCCATCTGATGCCAATCAATGCGAGGAGCTACTTCAACTGTTCTGGCAGAGAAAATATGATATTTTGTTGGAGAAACGACAACAGAATAATTTTACTCCAGAGATCGAGTTATTAGGGGTTTGGGATACTGTCAAATCAGCTCCGTTATGCCCTGACTTCAATGATACAGAGCTTTGTCCTAACGTGATTGAAGGAGCCCATGCCATGTCGCTGGACGAGAAGCGATCAACGTTTCCTGTTTTGAAATGGGAAAAATACAATCCTTCTTCCCGAATGACCCAAGAATGGTTTCCCGGAATTCATTCGGATATTGGGGGAGGCTACGCAGAAGCTGATCTTTCCGACATCACGTTATTATGGATGTTGGAATTGGCGCGGAAGCATCATTTACATTTTCGAGCAGATTTAGTGCAACAGTTGAAGCCTAATCCCTGCGGAAAAATGCATAATGAAGCGGATAAAGCAAAATGGAAAGCTTTAGGAAGAGTAGCACGTCATATTGTTGACGAACCAGTCAATCAAGCTGTGTTTATTCGTTGCGCACAAAGCAACTATCAGCCCTATGCTATTGGATATCATGCTTCTACTAAGCATACGTGTTGATCGAAAATAATAAGATATATATTACCTTTGTGAAGTAGGCGAACAAAACGCCTTATACGGCCTCGGTGATCGCGAGATCATCGGGGCTGTTGTGTTTTTAACTTTCAGCATGGAGGTACAAGCATGAAAATTGAAAAGAATTTATTGAATGGAACATTACGGGTATTGGGCAAGGTAACTTGTCTAACTTCGCCGGTGGAAATTCAGCGGTCGATGCGGTTTCTCGGTGTCGGGGAACAGGTCTGGCTGACTGCGACTGATGGCGTGGAATCCGTCACGATTGAAGTGACTGGCGAGGCCGGGAAGATGGAGGATTTCGCGGTCGAATATAAGGCTCTGCGTGAGCTGATTCGTTCCACGCGCGGCGGCGAGGTTGAAGTGACCGGCAAGCGACTTGACTGGCCGGAAACGGAGGCCGTCCCGGATGACGCGGTGACGGTCGAACTGCCGCCGGACTTCGGCAAATTGCTGGCGCTGGCGGCTCCGGTGGTGGATCTGCGCGAAGCGCGGCTCGCGTTGCGGGGCATCAACCTTTCCCGCGATGGGATTACGACGACGAACGGCAAGGAACTGCTCAATCTGCCGTGTCCGTTGAAAATCCCGGAGGATA
>OJMH01001525.1_pt1 | contig 22767 bp, 23 predicted proteins | sample 1597111 | NCBI WGS metagenome assembly OJMH01 (sample SAMEA2452115, study PRJEB22498) | human gut metagenome | reverse complement strand
GGGGCCGACCTTGCGCACGCGCACTGCCTCCGACAAATTGGCAACTGCAAATGCGTCGGCGCCGCTTAGCATTAAGCGCGCAACGGCGGCTTCCATACCTATGCCAAAGGCATTTGCCGCAACTAAGGCTATGTAGCTTTTTGAGCGCGGCAGAAAGTCTCTTATGCGCCCCAAATTTCTCTCAAGCGCGTACAGATCTATCTGTACGGAGCATCTTAAACTTGTGCGTGGGAATTCCATTTTACGTATTCGCGCTTTGCGAGCGTCAGGGCGTCTGGAGTCTCGTAAGGCTTGCAGACGCTCAAGAGTTCGGGCTGCGATTTTAAAAGTTCAAATATTTGCGAAGCGCTAAAATAGACTTCCTCAAGATTTGCGAAGTTAGGATCGGAATTCTTGCGCTGGGCGATGTAAAACACGGGCTTTGGAAGCTCGGCTATTTTTGAAGTTTCAATTTCTTTGGCCGACATATTGTCGTCGCAAGAAATTAGCGCATTTGCGTAGTTTTTTCTGGAGGCGCAAACTATGGAAAATTCGTTCAAGCCCTTAGATTTTAATATTTGGGCGTAGCAATCCAGCATCTTCCAAGTTGCGAGCAAGCTCCCCTCGGAAGCCGCTCTAAAGACGGAAAAGGCCGCGGAGTTTGTCCTTATGCCGAGTATGGAGCCGGGGCCGATGCAAAATGCAAATAGAGATATTTCGGAAAGTTCAGTTTTTGACTCCATCAGAGCTTTTTTAACAAGCTCAAATAGGTTTTCCAAGGCTGAGCCTCTCATCTTTACTTCTGAAATTACCCGCGAATTTTTAACGAGCGCACAGCTCAGATTTTCTCCGCTTGCGTCCGCGAAAATTGCGCATTTTTCCAAAAGAATTTTACGAATATCCTCCATAATAATCCGCCGGATTCTACACCCTTTTTTTCAATAATCACGCTTTATTTTGTCTCAATCGAATCTTTTGCGCATCGATTTTGGGGGGATATTCAGTTGCTCGCGGTACTTAGCGACTGTTCTGCGGGCAATGTCTATGTTACGCCCCTTTAAAATGTCTGCTATTGCCCCGTCGCTCAGAGGTTTTGACTTGTCCTCGCCGTTTATGATTTCCGCTATCTCATTTTTGACGGCAGTGTTTGCGATTTCCTCTTCTCCGTCCATAGCAAAGCCGCTTGTAAAGAAAAAGCGCAAAGGCAAAATTTTAAAGGCAACCCTGGCGTATTTATTGGCTACGGCCCTGCTTACGGTGGTTGGGTGCACCCCTATGATTTCCGCAGCCTGAGCCATTGTCAAGGGCTTTAAAAATTCGCTTCCCCTTTCAAAGAAATCGCGCTGCTTATCGAGTATTACCTTGCCTATTTCAAGTATTGTATTTTGGCGCATCTCAATTGCTTCTATGACGGATTTACCATCGCGCGTCTTTTCCTTAAAGTAGGCCAAATCCTCCCTGGAAAGCCCTCCGCGGGCTATTATTTCGCGGTATGTCGAGTCTATCCTGAGCTTTGGAACTGCGTCGTTTGTGAGGCGCACTTGCCAAATTCCACCCTCCTTGAAAAATTCGAGGTCGGCATTCACATATATTGAGTCTCTATCCTCAAAGGTCTTTGCCGGAGACATGTCTAGCTCGGCAATTTCCCTTATTGCCCGCTCAATATCCGAGCTTTGCACCATAAAAATTTTCGCAAGCTCCGGAACCTTCCGCTTCTGCAAAAGCTCGTACTGAGATTCCAGTATCGCGTAGGCCAGTGAGTTTTCGCGGTGCTTTCGCTTAAGTTGAATCATAAAGCATTCGCGGTAGTCGCGCGCGCCAACGCCGGCGGGCTCGCAGGTCTGCATAAATTCGAGAGCCCTTTTTACATCGCTTGGGTCTAGCTTGTCGCGCCGGGCGTCTTCAAAGGCCTCGGCGGATACAAAACCGCGCTCGTCTAGGTAGTCTGCAAGAAAGTTGAAAGCCTCCTGCACATTTTTATCGCGAAGCTCAAGTGCGGCTTGTGTTCTCAGATGGGTCTGGAAACTCTCCTTGTCGGCAATGGAGTTAAAGAAAAAATCGCGGGCTTGATTTTTTGCGTCGCTAGGGGAATCTAGAGATATGTCCGGACTTTCCTTTATTTCCTCCAATAGCGGATTTGAATTTAGCTGCTGGTTCACAAATTCCCTCAGCTCCAGAGTTGGAGCTTGCAGAACCTCCAAACTTTGCCGCATTTGCTGCGTCAGAGTCAGGTTTTGCTGAAGGCTTGCGAATTGTCCCAGTTGAGGCATAGGGTAGATTAGTTTGCACAATGAGCGGAATTATTCAATTTATTTTTGGAGCACAACTCGCTTATCCCTATTTTTTGAAATTTTTAAGACCCTTAAGGGGCTCAAGTTACCGTCAGTTTAATTTGCAATACCTCATCTAGAAGCTTGGGTATTAGCGCTAAATCCTGCTTAAAAATTGCAAAAAGAGGCAAAGTTTTTGCGAAAGAGCGGTGTTGACTTTTGGGCGAATCTTTAGCTTGATAGGCGGCCTATATGAAAAATTCAAGAGTTGAAATAATGGCTCCAGCGGGCAACTTCGTCTGTCTCGACGCCGCTATACAGGCGGGCGCAGACGCCGTATATTTCGGGCTTCAGGGTCTTAATATGAGAGCGGGGGCGGAAAATTTCGACTTAGTTGGAATGCGCAAGCTCTGCAAAATTTGCAAGTCTTGCGGAGTTCGCGCCTACCTAACTTTGAATACGATTTACTTTGAGCGCGATTTGCCCGCTTTAAAAAAGGCATTGCTATCTGCAAAGAAAGCGGGCGTGGACGCAGTTATTGCTTGGGATTTCGCCGCAGTGAGCATAGCTTCCGAAATTTCACTGCCCGTTTATCTCTCGACGCAGGCGAGCGTTTCAAACTCGCTTTCAATGGCTCTTTACGCCAAAAATTTCGGAATCCGCCGCTTTGTTCTGGCGCGCGAGTGCTCAATCTCTGACATTCCTCTCATAAGAAAGAATCTTGCAAAATACCTAGCAAAGGCGGAGCTTGAGAAGATTTCATTTGAGGTCTTTGCCCATGGGGCAATGTGTGTTTCGGTAAGCGGCAGGTGCTTTATGTCGCTATTTAACTGCCAAAAGAGCGCAAATCGCGGCGAGTGCCTCCAGCCTTGCAGGCGCGAGTATTTGATTAGCGACGCGCGCGAAGAGGGCTTTAGCGAGGGCTTTTTGGTCGGCAAGGGCTACGTCATGAGTCCCAAAGATCTGTGTACCTTGCCATTTATAGAAAAACTCTTGGACGCAAAGGTCGGCTCTTTGAAAATAGAGGGCAGAAATCGAAACGCCGAATATGTTTTTGAGACGGTGTCGGCCTACAGAAAGGCCTGCGATTTTTACTACCAAAACCGCAAAAGCCCCACTTTTAACGAGGATTTTGCGCGCCTTAAAGATGAGCTTATGCCGCGCTTAAAGTCGGTATTCAACAGGGGCTTTTCGAGCGGCTTTTACATGGGAAAGCCCGTCGGCGATTGGACTAGCAAAGGCAATTGCGCCGAATCTAGAAAGCTCATTTTGGGCAGGGTTAAGAAATTTTACCCACGCATAGGCGTAGCCCAAATCCTTGTTAGCGACAATTCAATAAGCGAGGGGCAGGAGCTTCAGATAGAGGGCAAGACGACCGGCTTTTTGCGCCTAACAGCCTCAGGCTTGCGCACAGATGAGGGCGCCTGCGAAAGCGTTAAAAAAGGGCAGAGCTTCTCTTTAAAAGTTCCAAAGACCGTGCGCAAAAACGATTACGTCTATATATTTAAGAAAATCTCTTAGCCCTACTGTTTTTTTTGAGACTTATTTTTAAGATGTCTGCTTCGTATTTCAGACAGAGCCTCCACGGCTTTCTTAAGCCTTAGCGACGGGCGTATAACAGCGTCGGTCTCCACAAAGTAAACGTCATTATTTTTGAAGGCGGGGCTTGCCGCCCAGACTTTGTCTTTGGCAAGTTCCGATTTTAGCTGCTTGAAAGTTCCCTCGTCTTTGGCTTCAAGTATCAAGACTTCCACGTTTAAGCTTAGAATGCTCTCGCGCGAAAGCACGGGCCATGGCTTTTTTGTGGCGTCCGCAACATTTGTAAATCCGCAGCTATTCATAAGCTCCCCTACGTAAGAGCCGTTGCCTGCCGCCATTTTCCCGAATAGAAAGGCGGCGCGCGGTTTGAGTTCCGGAAAATCCTTGGCAGAATTTGCTATTTGCCTTTCAAATTCCGCCACCAAATCCTCAGCAAGCTTTTCCTTATTTAGGAGTTTTCCCAAAAGCAGGGTATTTTTTGCAATGCTTTCCAAGCCGTCCGGATAGGTGTAAAAAACTTTAATACCCATTTTTTGAACTCTCTCTGCTTGAGTGTTTGCGGAGGTTAGGGGAATTACGAATAAATCGGGCTTTAGAAGCAGAATCTTTTCGTAATCCGGGTCTATGAAGCCGCCTAGCTTTGGCTTGGATTTTATTATATCGGCGCGCTCCTTTGATTTGGGAAGGCCACTCGGGTAGCTGCAGTAGCGCGATACGCCCACGAGCAGATCGCCGGAATCCAAATCGAGTATTGTTTCGCTTACACTGGGGGTTATGCAGGCGATTTTTGGAGGCTTTTCGAAACCAAAGGTCTGGCCTTTTGCGTCGCTTATCGTGTATGCTTTTGCGCTTGCAAGCGGCAGAATTGCGCTTAGAAGTAGGATTTTTATCAAATTTGCCATATCCGCTCTGAGAATCTGCAACAAAGTTTGCGCCTGTCAAATATTAAGCTGTAAAAAAATAGGGTTGACAGAAGCAAAAAGTTGCGTACCTTCCTTTCTTTTCAATTTTAAATAACAAGAAGAGTAGGTAGATCATGGGACAACCAAAACGCAAACAGTCCAAGCAGCGCTCGCGCAAGCGCCGCGGTGCAAACCAGTTTAAACTTCCGGAGTTTATTAAAGATACTGACGGAACGCTCTTTATGTCGCACAGAGTAAATCCTGCAAACGGCATGTACAGGGGCAGACAGGTTATTAGCGCAAAGGTCTAATAGAACCTTTTTTATTTTAGGCAAAATGCGGAGCGGCGATTTTTATCGACTCGCCCCGCGTTTTTCATATACATATTCTTTAAATCGGGAGGTATGTTATGTCTGGTCGTATCGAAGAGGCGAGTATTGCGGTTGACGCAATGGGGTCTGACTTGGGCGTCGGCGAGGTTATTGCGGGCGTTTGCGAGTTTTTGAAGACCGATAGAGAGGCTCTCAAAATTGTCGCAGTTGGCGATGAAAAGCAAATATCCTCCGAATTAAAAAAGCACGGGTTTTTTAAAGACTCGCGCATACAGATACACCAGGCAAGCCAAGTTATAGAGATGTCCGAAAAGCCCATACAGGCCATGAGGGCAAAGAAGGATTCCTCTATGATGCGCGCTATAGATTTAGCCAAAGTTGGGGCTGTCGATGCAGTGTTAAGTTGCGGAAACACGGGGGCGCTGATGGCTGCCGGCACCATAAAGCTGCGCACTATGCCCGGGATAGAGCGCCCGGCCTTGGGCTCTATAATACCGACCGACAGAAGAAACTTTGTACTAATAGACGTCGGGGCAAATCCCGACCCCAAGCCCACAAACTTGCTCGATAACGCCATATTGGGGGCAAATTACGCCCGCGTTGCAATGGGAATACGCAATCCCAAAGTCGGACTTTTGTGCAACGGCACGGAGGAGGGCAAGGGCAATATTTTAACTCAAAACGCACATCTGCTTCTCAAGAACTCCACCGATGTGGTGAACTACGCGGGGTTAATAGAAGGTTTCCAAGTCTTTCAGGGAGACTGCGACGTAATAGTCTGTGACGGATTTACGGGCAACGTTCTATTAAAAACGCTCGAGGGCGTCGTAAAGATGCTCAAAGGTATGTTGAAAGAGGAGCTGTCAAAGACGATAGTCAGAAAGTTGGGCGCGCTTATATCTATGGGCGCGTTTATGGGTATAAAAAAGAGAATGCCTGTTGAGAAGTTTTCGGGCGCGCCGCTTTTGGGGCTTAATAAGCTGCTGGTAAAGGGGCACGGTTCGAGCAATTCGAAGCAGATTGCAGGGGCTTTGGGAATCGCGGTTCAATGCGTTCGCAGAGACCTAAACAGGCGCATATCCGACGACGTCTCCAAGGTGCGCGAGGCGAGTGAACAGACAAAAACGCAACTCACAGCAAACCACGAGTAAAATGACAAAAGCAAAATCAGTTATAATATCCGGCACAGGTTCGTATTTGCCGGAAAAAGTTTTGACAAATTTTGATATATCAAAGTTTGTGGATACTTCCGACGAATGGATTTACACGCGCTCCGGCATAAGGGAGCGCAGGATTGCCGCCCCTAATGAGGCCTCTAGCGATATGGCACTAATTGCCTCAAGGCGCGCGCTTGAGAGCGCCGGGCTTAAGCCTGAGGACATAGATTTAGTAATAGTTACAACCGTAACTCCGGACATGATGTTTCCCTCCACTGCCTGTTTGTTGCAGGCAAAGCTTGGAATAAGAAACAATATTCCCTGCTTTGACATAGAGGCGGCTTGTTCGGGCTTTGTTTACGGTGTTGAGGTGGCGTCAAAGATGATGCAGTCGGGCTTCTACAAAAACGTCTTGGTTGTGAGTTCCGAAAAGCTCAGCACCATAGTTGATTGGCAGGATAGAAGCACCTGCGTGCTATTTGGAGATGGTTGCGGCGCTGTGGTGTTATCGCTCAGCGATACTCCCGATGTTGGGATTTTGGATACGGTCTTGGGTGCCGACGGTTCTGACACCTCAACCTTGCGCGTACTGGCGGGGGGCTCTGCTTTGCCGACTTCTAAGGAGACTGTTGAAAAAAGGCAGCATTTTATAGAGATGGACGGCAGGGAAGTCTTTAAACATGCCGTAAAAATTATGGGAGAGAAGGCCTTTGAGGTATTGGAGCGCTATGGGGTGAGTCCGAGCGATTTAAATTTGCTCATACCCCACCAAGCGAACACTCGAATTATAGAGAGTGTGGCAAAGCGCTTGAAGCTTCCGATGGATAAAGTTTTCATAAACATAGAAAAATACGGCAATACATCGTCTGCCACGATTCCGATTGCCCTTGATGAGGCCATAAAGGCGGGCAGGGTAAAGAGCGGAGATTACATTTTGTTCGTGGCCTTTGGAGCAGGCTTGACGTGGGGCGCCACTTTGGTAAAGTGGCAGTAGTTATGAAAAATTTCGGATTCAGAGGCTTTGCATATTTTCTTCTAATCGCGCTTGCGTCTAGTGTTTCGCATGCAGACTTGGTTTGGACTCAGGAATCCGGCTGGCAGTTTGAGGGCGGCGTTCTGGGCGGCGTTCTGGGCGAGAGCGCGAGTGCAAAAAACGCGCTTGAAGCCATGAATAAGGCAAAAGAGGCGCAGCTCGACGATAGCTTGGGAACGGCTATAAGCTACTACAAGTTGGTTGTGGACGAGTATCCGGACTCTATATTTGCGCCTGAGGCTTATTTCCAGATGGGCGAACTGTATCTGGAAATGAATATGTTTACGGACTCCTTCAACTGCTATGAAAAAATTCTGAAAAATTACCCCGATTATCCAAAGTTTAACTTGGTGATAGCTCAGGAGTACAAAGTTGCGCAGAAAATCCAAAGCGGTGCCACTCCATACTTGTGGGGTTGGCTCCCCTGGTTTAGCGATTACAACGAGGCTATAAAAATTTACGAAAGCGTGATATCGAACGCGCCCTTTAGCGATTACGCCCCGATGGCGCTTATGAATATAGCAATTGTAGCTCAGGAAATAGATAGGCCCGAGCTTGCGATAGACGCGCTTGATAGGCTCATAAATTCCTACCCGCAGAGCATGTTTACGCCCGATGCCTACCTGCAGATGGCAAAGACCTATCGCGATATGTCTGAGGGGCCGGACTACGACCAGGCGAGCGTTGTTAGGGCAAAGGATTTCTATCAGGACTTCATGATACTATTTCCGGACAATCCGGATATAGCCACTGCCGAGGCTGGCTACGAAGTTATGCTTGATATGCACGCGCGCTCGCGCCTGAATATGGGCGATTTTTACTATTACTACCGCGACAATTTCAAGGCGGCGTCCATATTTTACAACGAGACCATAACCCTCGCGCCCAAGAGCCTTGCTGCTGAGGAGGCCACCATAGGCCTAAAGCGCATAGCAGACGGTGAAATGCCGCCCATGACGCCCGTGGACTGGTTCTTTGGCAGGTTTAAGGACGATACTTTGAGCGCCTATCAGGACGTGACCCAAGAGACCAAGTTAAATGCGGAGGAATTTGAAATTAAGAATGCCGAGGCCTTTATAACAACTCCTGGCGCGGAAGTTACGGACACTTTTGAGCAGGGTGGCAATTTGCAAGAGCAGGAGACTTTTGTATCTCCCATACTCGACCCGATAGTAGATACAATCACAAATGGCGAGGGCTTTATAGATGAATAGTTTTTTAAGAATTTTATTTGGTCTTTTTTCGCTTTCATTGGTTTTTTGCCTTTGCGCTTGCAAGTACAGGCTTGCCGGTACGGCGCAGCCCTTGCCCTTTAAGACGATAGCGCTTGCGCAGGTTGTGAACGACTCTTACGCACCGCAGGCGGCAAGCCCGTTAAATACGCAGCTTGCGGCAATGCTTTCGCAGGCGCCGGCGCTTGAGCTTGTGGCTCTTGGAGACTCTCAGGCGGTTTTGGAAGTTGAGTTGGACGACTACACAAAGCAGATATTTGCTACTAAGGAAAGCGATACAGCCCTGGCAAGCGCAATAACCGTCACTCTCACTGCAAATTGCTCTTTAAAGGATTTGCGCACGGGCAAATATTTGTTCAAGGACCGCAGGGTGTCGGTCAGCAACCACGTTTACGATGCAAATGGGCTGTTAAACGCGGAATATCAGAACATGACAGTGCTTACTCGCGAGCTTGCAAAACGCATAGTTGACCAAGTTTTGGGCGTATGGTAAAAAATAAAGTTGAAATTTCCCCGTCTATTTTGGCCGCCGATTGCGCGGCTTTGGGCGAATCTGTGGCAGCTATAAAGGCGGCCGGCTTAAGTTGGGTGCACTTTGATGTTATGGACGCGCACTTTGTGCCGAATTTGTCCTTTGGCCCACAGTTTTTGAAGCGCCTAAGCGCGCTTTATCCGGATATGTTTTTTGATGTGCATCTTATGATGGACAACCCCCACCTTTATGTAGATACTTTCGCAAAGGCGGGGGCAAGCCTCATAAACGTGCACCTTGAGCCGGATTTTCCGCACGATGCCACCTTGCAGGAAATCCACTTGGCCGGCTGCAAAGTCGGAATGACAATAAAGCCCAAGACTAGCGTCTACGATTTAGTTCCCTACCTAAACAAGCTCGACTTGGTGTTGATTATGACGGTGGAGCCGGGCTTTGGCGGGCAGAAATTTATAGAGGGCTCTTACGAGAGGATTTCAGCGCTTGCAAAGTTGCGCGACGAACTTAAGTTGAATTTCAGAATTGAAGTTGACGGCGGTATCACTGCCGATAACGTTGCGGCGGCAGTTGAAGCGGGTGCTGATACAATCGTTACGGGCACGGCATTCTTCAAGAATCCCAGGGCCGAGGTCTGGAGAAATTTTGAAAATTCTTAGTTTTGCGGCGTAGCTTTTATTTTTGCTTGCTCGTCATCTACTTTCAGTTGCGGCTTAAATTTGGAAGCTTTCAGTTATTTAGTTTTATGGGCGCGGGCGGGCTTTTGCCTTGCGCCTTTTTTATAAAAGCTTAGCTAGAATTTTTAATTGGGCTTTCTAAAATATACGCGCCTTTTTAGATATTTTAATTTTTTGCCACAGCGCTAATTCTTACTCAACGCTTTGCTTTTGGGGCGCAATATTGCTTATATTCTCGAATCTTTTCTTAAGAGTAAGTAGTTTAATTGCCGGAAAGCCGTCTATTATTTTTGGAGCGCTTTGTTTACTTTTAGCTATTAAATCGCAATTAGTTTCGGTTTTTAGAGCATATTCTTTTAAGGGCTTAATTTATATTTCTGTAAAAAGCTTTAGCCTTTAATTTTCGCTATATTAGAATTTGTTAAGGGCAAAAAATGGGGCGGCTTTTTAGCCACCCCAAATAAAAAGTTTTAAAGTTTCCGAAAATACTTGAGCCCTTTATTTTTCCGGAGCGAGATTTTTTACGAAGAAGGCGCGCCTTATGTTGGCAAGTTCAGTATTGTCCGGCTTTCTTGCGTCCTCAAAAGAGTGCTCGGCGTTTTCTGAAATTACTACTTCTACGTCCGCTCCAACTTCATCTGCCTTTTTCTTAAAGAAAGTCGCGGCTTGGGCGGGAACAATGCTATCGCGCGCACCTTGCAGCAAGAGCAATTTTGGAGTGTTCTTCTTCAAATAAACGACGGGGCTCATTCGCTTTCTCAGTTCGTAAGTTTCGGAAATCTTTCCGTTTAGCGGCATGTACATTCTATCATCGTCGTACACATGTGAACTTTTGCTTAAGTCAACTTCTTCGTCTATGAGCGATGTCGGGGCGGATTGCGGAACGGCGCAGACGATTTTTGGCGCATAGCCCTTCAAGGCGGGGTCGCCCTCAAATGCGTCGTCGGGCGTAAGCGCCAGCATAAGCGTTAGATGTCCGCCCGCGGAGTGCCCGTAAACGCCCATCTTATTTGCGTTTATATCCAAATTTTTAGCGTTTTTTGCGAGGAAGCGCAGGGCGTCTTTTGCGTCTATTACGCAAGCTTCCATCGTGCGCCTCGGGTTTGCCCAGCGCGAAAAGCGGTATGTGACCGTGGCTACGGCAATCCCTTTTGAGTTGTAGTAGCGAATTTCGTCGTTAAAAAATCCGTAGCCGCTAAAGCGCTCGCCGCCCGTCCAGCCGCCGCCGTGAAAATATACTATTATCGGGTAGCCGCCATCGGGCGCGGGAGTGTTCGGGTAGCAGATATCAAGCTTAAGGCCGTCACCGTCGGCGTGCTTGTAGCAGATGCCAAAGCGCACATTCAAATTCTCGTAGATGCCGCCCTTGTGGTTAAACGACTCGGGCAACTGGTAGAATTTTGCGGCGTAAGGGTTTTTCTCGCCCTGCCTAATTCTGCAATCGGGGCACTCGGCGGAGGCTTGAATACAGCTTAAGGCAAGAATCGAAGTTGAAATTAAAAGCAAAGTTTTTGCAAATAAGTAGGAAGGTTTCATAGAGTCCATTCTTGAGGCTCTCAAAGTTTTAGGCAATTCTTTTTAAGCTTATTTTTAAGTTGTGTTTAAGCTGTGCCGCCTTCCGTCTTTTCAAAAAATTTTCGCTTTGTTTAATCGCAAAGTCCATTTTATTTTTCGCGTTTTCATAGCAAAAAAATCGCGGGACTTTGCCTGCCCGCGACTCTGAAACTTTGCGATATATTTTACTCGGGGTCGGTCCAGCGCCCGTTTTCCTTTATTAGGGCTATGAGCCTATCTATTGCCTGCTCTTGAGGGATATTGACTTCCACGCACTTCTTGCCCTTATAGAGGTTTATCTTGCCGGGGGCTCCGCCGACGTAGCCAAAGTCGGCATCTGCCATCTCGCCGGGGCCGTTTACTACGCAGCCCATTATGCCTATCGTCAAATCCTTTAAGTGCATTGTGCGCTCTTTTATTTTTGCTGCGGCCTCCTGAATGTTGTAGAGCGTTCTGCCGCAGCTTGGGCAAGCTATGTATTCGGCTCTGAATTTGCGAGCGCGCGCACCCTGCAAAATTGCGAGGCAAAAGTGAACGTTTTTGTCCGGGTCTTTTGAGATTGAAACCGAGGCCATGTCGCCTATGCCGTCTGTGAGAAGCGAGCCTAGGTAAATAGAGGCTTCCGCAAGCTTTGACATCTCATCGCCCTGCGGATTTACGCACTTTGAATCGTCAAACTTTAAGTATATGGGGTTTTCAAGGCCTAACTTTTTCAAGTTTGCGGCAAACAACCTCGCCTCTCCAACTGCGGTTCTCTCGCCGGAAGGAGCAGATGGGACTAAGACTATCTTATTTGCGGGCTTTGACTTCAAAATTTCCGCAAACTCCTGCAACTTTTCCGCCGGAATTTCAAGCGCCGAAACGCCATCAAATTTAAGCGCATCTTTCAGACTTTCGGCGTCTTCAATTTTCGCAAACTTTACGTTTTTTACGGAATTTCCGCTCATATCAAATGTCAGATCCGCCTGCTTTGAAGTTCCGCCAAAGTTTGCCACAAGTATGGGGTTTGAGCCGCCCAAGGTAGAGCCCGATAGTTCTATGGAGTCGCTCTTTCTTCTTTTGTAGGAGTAAAAATCTATTCCCTCGTCCACGTCTGCAAGCGCCCTCTTTGCACGGACTTTCTCTGCAAGGCGCGCAAATTCTATTGCGACCGGAACTTCCTCCACGGGGTCTTCCGTAAGCGACACTCTTATGGTATCTCCAATTCCGTCAAAGAGAAGCCCGCCTATGCCTATGGCACTTTTTATGCGCGCTTCCTCTCCAAATCCAGCCTCTGTAACGCCCAAGTGAAGCGGGGCGCTAAAGCCCTCCTCTATCATCTTTGCAACCGCCAAACGGTAGGTGTGGGTCATTATGCGCGTATTGCTCGCCTTGAAGGAGAATACGAAGTTGTTGAAATTCATATCGCGGCAGATGCGCGCAAATTCAAAGGCGGCCTCCACCATGCCTAGAGAAGTGTCGCCATAGCGGCTTACGATTCTGTCGGATAGCGAGCCGTGGTTTGTGCCTATGCGAATCGCCCTGCCGAGCTCCTTGCAGCGCTTCACGAGCGGCTCGAACTTTTCGCGAACCTTTGCAAGCTCCTCATTGTACTTTGCATCGGTGTATTCGATTATGCCCGTTTTTTTGTCGCTAAAATTTCCGGGGTTTACGCGGATTTTTTCGACATGTTCCACTGCCTCCATAGCGGTTGCGGGCAGAAAGTGAATGTCTGCCACTAGCGGGTTGTTAAAGCCTGCGGCTCTAAATTTTTTCGATATGTCCTTGAGGGCTTTTGCTGCGTCCAAATTTTGGGCGGTAAGCCTTATAATTTCGCAGCCCGCTTCGGCAAGTTCTATGCACTGCTTTACGGAGGCTTCCACGTCCTGAGTCTTGGTGTTTGTCATGGACTGAATCCTTATGGGGTTGTCGCCGCCCATTAAGACTCCGCCGACGTTTACTTCGCGCGTCTTAAAACGCACGCAATTTAATCTCGATACGCAATATTTTTCCATATGGCTCTTATTTAAATTTTATATCTTTTAGGTAGTAGGCCTGCTCTATTTTAAAGGAATTTTCCTCCATATTTTCGCCGCTCCAGCGCATTATGTCAAAGTAGACGACATATAGCATCACACCCAGAAACAGCAGCATAAATACCCCTTGCACGCCTGCCACCCAAGATTCCGGCAGGGGCTTTTTCCTAAGTTTAGCAATGGTTGCAATAACTATGTGACCACCGTCCAAGACAGGTATAGGCAACATGTTTAAAATCGCCAAGTTTATGTTTATTAAAACTACGAAGGATAGGACTAGCGTTATGTCCATAAGCGAAAATTTGTACATGACTCTTCCTATGCCTATGGGCCCTGAAAGGTGTCTTAAACCTATGTCGCTCGATGGGCTTAAGAGGCTTACAAGCGCATTCCAAGTTCTATCGACATTATCTACAAATTGCTCCCAAACTCCCGGGTGGAGAATGATTCGCTGGGGGCTTACCACATAGCCCAACATATTGCGAGTTAGAGGCTCCTTTATTTTTGCCGCCGCACTTGTACCCAGTGCCAGATTTTTAACTGCAGTTGAGCTTTGGTTCATCAGCAAAAGTGTAGGATTTTCGCCGGGCTTTAGGCTTGAAATAACTCTTTTTATATCGCTTAAGCTCGAGATGTTTTCGCCGTTAATAGACACGAGCCTATCGCCCGGCAAAAGTTCGGACAAGCGAGAGTCGCCCGCGGGCTTTTCGTAGAGAAATACCGAGCCTTTCGCGCCCTCCGAAGTTGGGTCTTGCCCCTTTGATTCTACGCAAATAAACTTTAGCGGCTCAGAGAAATCCTTGCTCGAAAGCTCGCAAAGCGGCTTTGAAATTGCAATCTTTGCGGGAACAGCGGAGAGCTCGAGGGGCTTTCCATCTCGCAAAATATTTAGCTTTACCGCCTCGCCGCTTGGCAGGCTTTTCATTCTGTCAACGACTTCGTAGTTTGAGTAAACTTTCTTGCCGTTAAATTTTTCTATCACATCTCCCACCAAAAGCCCCGCCTTTTTTGCCGGTGAGTTCTCCTCTACGCTCGATACCTTTAGTGCGCTTGCGGGGTATATCCCGAGCATTCTGAGTTCGTCGCCCGTCTTTAGATTTGTACTTACAAGTATGGGGCGCACGTCAACTTCGCGCACTTTCCCATCGCGCTCGTAGCTTACTTTTACAAGGGGGTTCCCATCTTTGTCTCTGCCGCTTCCGACCGCCACAAGTTCGGATATTCCGGAAAAGTTGCGGACTTTGGCTCCGTCTATTTTTAAGATTTTATCACCCTCCCTAAGGCCTGCGAGGTAGGCGGGCGAATCTATCTCAACACCATTTTCAAAAATCTTTTGCGGAACATAGCCCAAGACGGTCGTATTTTGCGACTCGTAGCTGGGCACTCCGAAAATCCACACAAATACAGCTATTAAAAGCGCAAAGAGAATATTAAAAAAGGCACCGGCCGACGATACTATTACCTTGTCGAGGTATGAAATTTTTGGAAGCGACTTTGCAAGGCGCGTATCTTCATTCTCACCGCTTTCGTCTTTTGACTCTCCACCCTCGAGCCTTCCCATATCGGCAAGTTGGGGAAGCGCCACATAGCCTCCGAAGGGCAGTAGCGACACCATGTATTCACAGCCGTCCTTGCCCTTCCAAGAAAATAGCCGCGGCCCAAAGCCAATAGAAAAGCGCGTGACTTTCAAGCCCCTCCATTTTGCCGCCAAAAAATGTCCAAATTCGTGGACAAATATTGAGCCCCCGAAAAAGACAATCATAAGTACGATTGCCCATGTGCTTTTAAAAATTTCAGAAAATTCGCTCATTAAAAAGTGCCTAGAGGCTGTTTACTATTTCCATTGAGACCGCTCTGGCCTTTGCGTCTTCCTCCAGAAGCTCTGCTATGCTTTCAACTTCGCGCGCCTCAACTTTTTCGAGAGCTTCTCCAACTACTTTGGGAATGTCAAGCCAGGCGATTTTTCCCTTTATAAATTCCGCAACGGCAACTTCATTTGAGGCGTTAAAAATTGCGGTGGCTGTCTTTCCTATCTTTAGCGCGTTAAAGGCGTGCTTTAGACAGGGGAATCTGTCGGTGTCCGGCGGTCTAAAATCGAGGGTCAGCATCTTGGTAAAGTCTATGCTCGGTAAAACTGGATTGCCCCTCTCGGGCACAAGCAGGCTGTGCGAAATCGGGAAGGTCATAAAGGGCGGGGCAAGGTGGGCCAAGATGGAACCGTCCTTAAACCTCACCATAGAGTGCACTATGCTCTGGCGGTGCACTACAACCTCAATCTGCTCGGGGGCAACGTCAAAGAGCCACTTTGCCTCTATAACTTCAAGTCCCTTGTTTGCAAGCGTTGAAGAGTCTATAGTAACTTTTACGCCCATATTCCAGTTCGGGTGCTTCATGGCGTCTTCGGGCTTGATGCTCTTCATCTGCTCGTAAGTGTAGTCGCGAAACATTCCGCCGGAAGCGGTTATTATAAGGTTTGCGATGTCCTCTTTTCGCTCGCCCTGTATGCATTGGAATATCGCGTTGTGCTCGCTATCAAGCGGAAGCATCTTCACATTGTTTTTCTTGGCTTCGCCCATTACGAATTTGCCGCCCATTACCAAAAGTTCCTTGTTCGCCAGGGCTATGTCCTTCTTGCACTTTATAGCGGCAAGCGTGGGTTCAAGAGCTTCGGTTCCGACAACAGCAGCTTCGAGCGTGTCGAAATTATCGAGAGTGGAAATCTCCATAAGCCCCTCCTTGCCGCAGTACATCTTGGCGTCTCCAAAGGCGCCCTTTGCCTCGCCAAAGGCCTTTTCGTCGGAGATTGCAACGTGCTTAACTTTAAATTCGCGCGCGATGTCCGCAAGTTTCTTCCAATTTTTGTTTGCGGCAATTCCTACAAGTTCGAGCTTGTCGGGGTTTGCGCGTATCACTTGCAAGGTGCTGTCGCCTATGGAGCCTGTGGCTCCCAAGAGAACTATTTTTCTTTTCATGCTAAAAATTCCTTAAAATGCGAAAATTAAAAAGGCTGCAAATAGGTAGGATATGGGGGCTGTGAGTAGCATAGAGTCCGCCAAATCCAAAGCGCCTCCTATTCCGGGGATTGTCGAGCCCGAATCCTTTATGTTTGCCCTGCGCTTTAAGACCGATTCAAGCAGGTCTGAAATCAGCGCAAATACGGCGATTATCGGGGCTGCTACAAGTGTGAGAATAAGCAAATTGGCATTCTGCAATGCACCCTCGAAAAGCGGAGCCGAAAATCTCAAAATTAGATACGAGGCCAAGATCGACAAAACTACGCCGCCTATCGCGCCCTCCCAAGTTTTTTTCGGGCTTACGCGCGGGGCGAGTTTGCGCTTGCCTATGCTTGCTCCAAACAAGTAGCCCCCGATGTCCGAAAACTTCGCACTTGCTATGGCCCAACATGCGAGTGTAACCCCCGCAAACTTTCCGCAGCCTTCAAATGAAAAGGCCAAAATAGCGTAGAGCGAAAGCATCACACCCACAGCCATAAATACGCAAAATGAAGGCAGAACACGCAGCCTAATATGCTCCGAAAATGGATCTTTTAAGGCCCAGAGCGAAAAAGCCAATATCACAAATAAAATGCTTAAAAGCGCAAGGCAGGCTGGAGAAATTACTGTTACTTTAGCTGCCGCAAGCGCTATTAGGGCAAAGAGCGCCGTCTCAGAAACTGCCACAGCCTTAAATGATGGATTTGAACCGCACTTCTTTAAAAGTGAGCAGGCTTCGTAAGATGCTAAAACTGAAAGTATGTAAATTAGGGCTGCAAAGCCGTAGCCGCGCGTGTAGTAAATTGCTAAAATCAGTACTGCCCAAAGTGCGAGAGTGCTTATGGTTCTTTTAATCATTGTTCTTTAGTTGTTCTGTTGTAAGCCCGTAGCGGCGCTCGCGCTTTGCGTATTCATCGAGGGCCTTTTGAAATTCGGCCTCGTTAAAATCGGGCCAGAGAACGTCGGCAAAGTAGAGTTCCGCGTAGGCGGCTTGCAGCAACAGATAGTTGCTAAGTCGCATTTCGCCCGAGGTTCTAATTAGAAAGTCCGGGTCTGGAATTCCGGCGGTGTCGAGATTTGCAGCCACATCCTCCCAAGTGGGCGCGGAAATTTTCTTTTGGCCTAGTTTTGATATGGCTCTCAGAAGTTCGTCGCGCGAGCCGTAGTTTAAGGCCAATACTAGATTTGCCTTTGTGAAATTTTGCGTTCTTTTTTTTAGCTCTTCCAGCGCCTCTATGCACTCGGCTGGGAGTTTTGAAATATCGCCTATGGTTCTAAAGCGTATTTCATTTTTCTCAAATTCGCCGGAATACTTTTTAATGGTTTTTACCAAGAGCTTCATCAAGGCGCTCACTTCGCTCTTTGGCCTGTTCCAATTTTCAGAGGAAAATGCGTATAAAGTTAGAAACGCTATGCCTTTTTGCGCGGCAAATTTAAAAATTTTGCGCACAACCTCAGCACCTCTCTCGTGCCCCATTAGCCGCGGCAAGCCCTTTGCCTTTGCCCATCTGCCGTTGCCGTCCATAATGATAGCGACGTGCCGCGGCAGGGCGGAACTTGTCGCATCTGTTTTTGGGACTGTACTTTTAGAGGCCATCTGAGCTTTATTTTTACCCGACAATAGAATACAAGTTTGCGCTTGTTTGCAAAGTAATTCTTACATTTTTTTAGGCTAAGAATAATGTTGCATTGAGCTTGATTCACTGGCAGAACGTTGCGCAATGAAAAAATTTCTCATATTTGCGCTTGCGGCGCTTTCAAGTTGCGTCTTATCTGCGAGGGTTTCCTCCTTTGGAGATCCCGCAAAATACGGCATAAAAGAATTTAAGTCAGAAAATTTCTACGACGTAAATCCCTATACTTGGGATACTTTCATAAGTATGGATCCGGATTTGATGTTCGGTCTAAGCCAGAAGCGCAGCACTTATTTGAATTTTGAGTACGCAAGCGACATGGTCATAGAGGGCATGAGTGTCGGCAGAAACGCCTTTGGAGCTGTGCTTGTAGATAGAGGGGCCTTTTTTGGTGGAGATGGCTATTGCGAGCTTGGCGCCTTTATGCCCACCGACGCAAACAGCGCTCAGCAATTCAAATTTGCGGGCGGCTGGAAGTACAACTTAACGGAGCTTTTTCACCTCGATTTGGGTGGGACATTTACATACACAACCCAGCGCGTATCCGGCCCCGGAATACCGGGAGGCGGTATGACTTTTTATGGCGACTTTTACGCGGGCATAATCGTAAACGTCCCGACAAATCCCTTTGTCTACTACATGTATAATCCCGACTTTGACGCGCAGAAAATTATGGTTGGCATAAACCCCATATTTGAGCTCGACGAATACTTTGCGATTAAAAACCTCTCGCTTGAGCTTGAGGCCTACTACGGATATGTCGCGTCAAACCGCTGGACGGGCGATAACAAAGTGGGCGGCAGGCTTATGGAAAACGGCTACGGTTTTGTCCAGGCAGAAGTTTCTCTCGTTTATGTGTGGCGAGACACTTGGCGCTTTTCAGTCGGTTGCGGCTACGCCTACAATAACGACGGCGAGGGCCCGTCAAAGGAGCTTAGAAACGGTCCCGAGCAAAATGTGTGGGTCACGACAAGCGTGGGATTTTTCTTTTAGAAAAGGACTTTTATGAAGCAAAAACTGTCGGCTTTAATCTCTGTTTTGGCGCTTGCCTTTGCATTATCCGCCTGTTCCTCTCCCGCTCCCGAATTGGAAGCCGGTGGGAAGATAGACACATCAAAGGGCTCAATTTTGGGCGTTGATAGAAATAGCGATGTGGAGATTTCCTACGTCTATACAAAGTATATGGACGATATCGACACGCGCTCGATAGGCGAGGCATTGACGGGCGACGAGTATACCCACGGTTTTTTAACTTTGCGAAGCCAGCCGAAGGAGCGCGCGGGGATGTACTTTTTTGTGATGCTCGATTGGGCGGCGGAAGACATTGCAATGGGCTGCCAAATAGAGCTTAGTGTCGATTCCACAGCAAGCGCTCTCACAAGGAGTTACAACTTCACTGTGCCCGCCACGCACTCACTTTTGCGCGAAATTAAGTTGGGGCTTACCGGCAGCGATTGGAAGGGCAGAAACGACCGCGTGAACGCTTGGAAGATTGTCATAAAAACTCCGTCCGGGAAAGTTATAACCCAGAAGCAGTCGTGGCTCTGGTCGCTCAGGGAAGATGGCAAAGTGGAGAAAAAGTAAGAGGCTTTGCAACTCGCCCTTTTTTACGGAGCGCGACTTCCGCGAGCTTCTAGACGGAGGACAAGCCTTTAGGTGGAATAGAATTTCAGATAACACTTACGAGGGCGTTTTTGAAAATATCGCAGCAAGGCTAAGTTTGGATTCCGAGGGAAAGGTGTGCGCAGCGCTGCCTGAGGGCTTTGATGAAGATTCCGCCCTCATTAGAATTGCGGATTACCTAGATTTTGGGCGCGATTACGAAAAGATTTTAAAATCGCAGACCGACCCACATGTAGTTGAAGCCGCCAAACACTTTCCGACTCTCAGAATTTTAAGGCAAAATCCGCGCGAGGCGATAATTTGCTTTATATGTTCGTCGAGCAAGCGCATTGTTCAAATTAAGCAGTGCGTGCGCCTGCTTTCGGAAAATTTGGGAGAAAAAATTACCGATAGCCACTTTGCAACTCCAACTTTTGAAGCGATAGCCGAGGCCGATGATGAAATTTTAAAAGCCTGCAAATTGGGATTCAGAGCCGCATACTTAAAAAAGAGCGCGCGCAAAATTTTAGCCGATAAATTCGAGCCGCAAGAACTTATAGAAATGCCTTATGAAAAGGCTAAAAAGTACCTGCTTAGCCTAAGTGGGGTTGGCGAAAAAGTGGCTGACTGCATTCTCTTATTTGGAGCTGCAAAGTTTGAGGCCTTTCCCGTAGATACTTGGATTTCAAAGAGTATGGCCGAACTTTACGGGCTCGATAATCCGAAGTCGGTGAGGGGCTTTGCCGCCGAAAAATTCGGCGAAAACGCGGGCTACATTCAACAGCTTCTCTTTGCCAAGGTGAGAGACAAGTAGGATTTGCCCGCCCGCTTGTATTTTGCCCTTATTTTATCTCTTAAAAAAAGGGCGGGGCGGTTTTAGTTTTCTTGGGAAAGAGTTAAAAAATTTGCGCAAACGGAGGCGGGCTTATCGAATATTTTTTAGCGGGTTTTAAGCGTTCTTTATCTAATTGCGGGCAATGTGCGCAAAAAAAACGCGGCAAACTTTATTTAACATGCCGCGTTCTTCAAATTCGTGAATTGTTTTCGGAAGTCGCCTTTTAAGACTCCCAGTCCAAGCCTATGTCTATCCAACTTGCCTGGTGGACGAGTGCGCCTGAGGATACGAAGTCCAAGCCCAAGGCTCCCAGCTTTGGCAGAGTCTCCAAAGTTATTCCGCCCGAAGCCTCCGTCCAAGCTTTGCCGCCCACAATTTTAACGCCCTCTTTGAGCTGCTCAATCGTGAAATTGTCAAACATAATGACGTCGGCGTCGGCTTCTAAAACGTAGGGGATTTGCTCGAGAGAATCCACTTCGACTTCAACGGCGTAGTCGGGGTTTTTATCCTTTGCAATTCTAACGGCGTTTGCGAGCTTTTCGGCCTTTGTAGCACCGGAGGCTGCTAGGTGGTTATCCTTTAGCATCACTCTGTCGAACAGGCCAATTCTGTGGTTGTAGGCGCCGCCGCAGGCCACGGCATACTTTTCAAGAACGCGGAAACAGGGTGTTGTCTTGCGCGTATCGAGAATTTTTGTGGAAGTTTCGCCGAGGGCCTTTACGTATTTTGCCGTGTGGGTTGCCACTCCGCAGAGGTGTTGCAGAAAGTTTAGCATTATGCGCTCAGCCCTTATTATCGTGCGTGCGGGACCCGAAATTTCGGCGATTATATCGCCTTTCTTAACGCTTTCGCCGTCGCTTTTTAAAAGCTTTACGGCGCACTTGCCCTCGCCGTCAAATTCGGCGTAAAAATCGAGCGCAAGCTCTATTAGGCCTAGGCCGCACAAGACCATGTCTTTTCTTGCGGCAAATGCCGCTGAGCCCATTGCGCTCTTAGTTAGAGTGTCTGTTGTAATGTCGCGCTTTTGAGCGGGAGCTATTGCAAGGCCCGCCCCTTCAATATCCTCGGCGCGAGCTATGGAAATTAGGTTTTTTAGGTAATTTTTATCCAAGTCTCGCCAAGTTAGGCGCCTTAAAAGGTGGTCTTCAAATCGCTTTGATTTCATATTGCTTAGATTAAATTTTTAGACGTAAAATTCCTCGCTTGCAGCCGCTTGGACGTTTAGCGACATGGGCTTGCCCTTAAGCCCCGCGCTTTCGCTTTTCCATACGCCGCCCGCGCCCTCAATTATTGCAAGGCCCGCCGCAACGTCCCAGAGGTTTATGCGCCTTTCGTCGTAGCAGTCGGCTCTGCCGGCGGCAACCCAGGCGATTGCCAGAGCTGCGCTTCCGCACATTCTCACTTTCTTAAACTTTTGCATGCGCTTTATAAAGAGCTTCATGTTTTCGTCGGAATAGTCGGTATTGCTCGGGAAGCCCGTCATTATAACGCCTTGCGCGACTTCTCTTGCCCACTTTGGGGTTGTCTTTTGGGAGTTTATAAAAAGCCCGAGTTCCTTTGCGCCGCTAAAGAGTTCGCCGCGCGTAAAGTCGCAAATTGCACCGCACACGGGCTTCATGCCGCGCATTAGGCCTATTGATACACAGACTCCGGGCATGGAGCGCAGAAAATTGTAGGTGCCGTCTATGGGGTCAACTACCCAGTAAAGTTCATCGCCATTCATTAAGGAGGCGTCGCCGCCCTTTTCCTCGCCGATTACGGGAATGTTTGTAGGGGCGAGCAAATCGCGTATGAATAGCTCGCTTTCGACGTCTTCCTGAAGTTTTACGTCGTTGCCGGCGTCGGAATTTACGCGGCGATTGTGTATGTGCGTGAGCCGCTCTCCCGCTTTGAGTGCGGTTTCTTCGGCAATTTTTAGCAATTCACTAATTTCCATAGTGCCCGCGATTCTGCCACGCCTTTGAAAAATAGCAAATCAAAACGGCGGGCAAAATTTGAAACGGCGATTACTCATCGCGCTTTTTGCGCTTTTCAATAATCCGTTTTTTTGTGAAATTTACGCGGTATTTTATTTTGCATCTTAAGCAAAAACCAAGTTGAATTATAGCCGCGAAAATAATTTCGTTTTTAAATGATTTTAAAGATATATACTTTTGGTGATATGCATTGCTAGGTGTTGATTGAAAGCAAGTTGGCAATAGCGACGCTGTCATGTCGAATTTTTGTTTGTACTTATGTATAATTTTTAAAGCGCGGATTGTTTCGCAAAATTTAGATTTTTCATACTAAATTGTAAAAGTATTCCAAAATCTTATGATGAAGATTTTTTATAAAAGGGAAAGCTCCACTATAACTTACATATAAACATGTATTTATTGTAGGATTGGGAGGAGTCGAAATATCGAATTTAATATGAAAAAATGCGCAAAACTCAGGTGCGTTAAATCGGCTTTTGGAAAGCCCCCTAAAAAGTGAAAAAACGCCCTTAAAAAGGCTTAAAACTTTAGGATTGACTTCGGGGGGGGG
>OJMH01001522.1_pt1 | contig 22806 bp, 19 predicted proteins | sample 1597111 | NCBI WGS metagenome assembly OJMH01 (sample SAMEA2452115, study PRJEB22498) | human gut metagenome | reverse complement strand
GGGTACACCGGAAGTCTGGGATATGTTTGAACGGGTGAGAAAAGTAGTGGAAAATCACAATGGCTGGACCTATGAGGTGCAGGATTTCCCTTATAAGCCCATAGCACCGGGAGTTGTACTGCATTACGGTGACTACACATTTGAAACAATAGATCTGAAAGGACATACCTTTGGACAGCTGGGACTTTTCGACAAAGAGCATAAGATATTTTTCTGTGCAGACCAGGTGATCGATGGGATCGTTCCTATTGTTGCAACAACGTATCCGGATGAACATCTTTTAAGGGACTATTTTGTTTCTTTGGAGCGTTTCCACCACGAATTTAAGGATTGTCTGCTCCTTCCGGCACATGGAAAAGAAATTTCTGATGCAAAAAAAGTCATAGACCGTATTGTATTTTCCTATCTTGACAAGGTAGAGATCATGCATAATATCCTGGAACATTCCAGAAAAGCAAGGACGATCCGGGAGATCGCAACCATTGTCTACGGAATGCCTCATCCTCCGAAAGATACAGCAGAATTTATTAAATTAAAGATGATCATGAGCAAATGTTTCTCCTGCCTGGAATATTTAAGGGATGAAGATTTTGCAGTCCGTGAGGAAAAAGACGGGACCTTTTACTGGCGGCCATAATTTCTTTCAAATACAATGTCCGTGAAAAAGTACTTGCAATTCCATAAAAAAAGAGTATAGTTACTTAAAAATAACTATTAAAACAACATAAGAAAGCAGAGTAGGTTTATGTGCGTTAAGTGCCGGCTGAACAGGGAGTTGTCAGCCAGACGAAAAGAGTTTCTTGCGGTGCATGAGTCGCATCCCGCTGCATCCGAAGATAGGAATATTATCTCCAGTTGTAGTATGATGAGGTCTGCAAAGGAGGTAATTTTTTTATGAAAAAATTCGTCGCTTTGTTCACCGATTCCTACCGTGAATTAAAATCGGTAAGAACCATCACTACCATGGCTATGCTGGCAGCCATCGCCATTATTCTTGGCATGTTCTCCATCGAATACGGCAATTTTATCCGCATCGGTTTTTCGAGTATCCCGAACGGAATCATTGCCTACCTGTTTGGACCGACGGTTGGCGGCATTTTTTCCGGAACGCTTGATATTATTAAATACATCTTAAAGCCGACCGGTCCGTTCTGTCCGCAGCTGACACTGGTTACGATGCTGGCAGGCGTTATGTACGGCTGTATGTATTATAAGAAGAAACTCACACTGCCGAGGGTGCTTGCCACCAAGTTTATCGTGATGCTGGTGTGCAATGTGTTCCTGAATACATTGTGCCTCACCGTGTTATATGGACAGGCATTCATGGTGATCCTTCCGGCGCGTGCATTAAAGAATCTGATTATGTGGCCGATTGATTCCGTCATCTTCTTTGCAACAGCGAAGGCGCTTGAGAGCATTGGCGCATTCCGGTTTGTGCGAAGGGCGCAGGCGGAGCGGATCGCCAGATCATAAAGAGATAAGAAATAAGAAATAAGAAATAAGAAATGCTGCCGGAATACGGCAGGCATATAGAGCGAAAATCCCCACGATGTCATATTCCGGCATCACGGGGATTTTTGTTGTTTCATGGGAATAGTGCGAAAGTACGAAAAAAGGCATGTAAATTTTCGTACAGTATGGTATAATGTAGGCGAAGGCAGAAGTGAATATGGTGCCAGGACGGACGCCCGCGTTTTCATGCGGCGGACGAAAGTGTTCAGAATATAAGGAAGGTAAGCAGGGAGCATCACCGGAAAAGGAGGAGACCTATGAAGAGTCGAAGAATTCCGTTAGAGTCCGAAGTAGACAAATACGAAGTGGGAAAAGGGATGGAAGATGGTTTTGAACTGTTTTCCGATGTTGTGACCAAGGGATGGATCGTGACGGATTCGCTCGTAAAGATTGAGCGGCCCGACGGTACGATCGTGTGCCCGTACATCAAGCACCGCAGAGGACGTACCTTTATCGGTGAGGGCGATTATATTATCGTTCAGCAGGACGGCACGAAGAATGTATGCGGCGCGGACAAAGTGTGGACACGCTATGAGAAGCCGGAGGCTTAAATCCAAAAAGAAGTTGCAATCTGTCTGCCAGCACGCTATAATATACCGGTAGCTTTCCAAGGGAAGCAGTTATTTCTCTGATAAGCGGGTATGGCGGAATTGGCAGACGCGCCAGATTTAGGTTCTGGTGGGAGACCGTGCAGGTTCAAGTCCTGTTACCCGCAGTAGAGCAGGAGAAAAGTGGAAGACAGGACTTGAACCTTTTCAAGCTCCTGTTACCCGCAGTAGAGCAGGAGACAGAGCGCAGAATACGGCGTGAAGTTTTCGGGTTTTACGGGCGTTTCCGTGAATAGGAATAGAATAAGAAAAGCCATGTACGAAGATGTATACTTCGTATGTGGCTTTTTTTGACGCTGTGTTACGGTGCAGTGATAATGAATCAGCGAGATGCTCATATAAAGAAAGAGACTGATTCAACGGCCGGGCCATTCGGTGCGGCGCGCACTCCACTGTTCGTTCAGCCAGCCGACCACCTGCTCTTTGCCCTCCGGCGTAAACGGAAAGACAGCAGAACTTTTCAGATCGTCCGCGGTGCTGGCAAAATTATAAGGACCGGGCCAGATGGTGACGCGAAAAATATCATGTTTTACATTTTCGTCCTCGGCATCCTCCTCCTGATCTTTTTGGATGAGGTAACGCATTCCCTGATAACTGCCGGTAAATTTTTCCTTTTTATAAAAGTTCATATTCAGAATATCATCATTTTGAATCATGATGGATCTGCCTTCTTTCTGTAAGAGATAATGTGATTGAAGAAAGTATAACAAATTTCTAAAAAAAAAGACAGAGTATTTATGTGGGAAAAACACTTGTATTTACTGGGCGTACAGAAAAAGGAGGTAATATCCATGTATTTTTGTATACAATTAGCAGTTGACAAATGATAGTGAGCGAGTATAATACACTTATATTATTTTATCGGATTAAAGTGACATTGCATTAGAGATACAAACAGATAAAAGAACGCAATGATAGAGCGATAAAATGAGAAAGAATTTTCAAGAAGCAGGAGAGAAAAAAAGTGGGAAAGTATATCGTAAAACGAGTTTTACTGGCGATTATATCCATCCTGATCGTCAGTGCCATTACATTCTTTGTGATGAACATTATCCCGGGCGGTCCTTTCAATAAGGAAAAGGCAACGAGTGCGGAGGCACAGAAAGTCCTGGAAGAGAGATATAATCTGGACAAACCAATCCCGGAGCAGTATGTGATTTATATGAATAATCTTCTTCATGGTGACTGGGGCGTATCTTTACATAGCGGCCGTGATATCTGGGGCGAGATTTCTTCCCGTTTTAAGGTATCGGCAAAGCTTGGCGGCATGGCGGCATTGGTGGCAATCGTGGCTGGGCTTGTACTTGGAAGCATTGCGGCGCTGACGCGTAATCACTGGCCGGACCGGCTGATCGTATTTTTTACAACACTTGGTACGGCGATGCCGTCCTTCGTGCTTGCAACACTGCTTCTTCTGGTGTTCTGCTTAAAGCTCGGCTGGTTCCCGGTATGGTCGTCCACGAGTCCGAATTATGTACTGCCGATCATCGCGCTGAGTGTTTATCCGATGGCGTATATCACACGTCTGACAAAGACCAGTATGCTGGATTCCCTGAACCAGGATTACATCCGTACCGCGAGAGCGAAGGGTGTTCCGGGCTGGAAAGTCATTTTCAAACATGCACTGCGCAATGCGCTGATTCCGGTAATCACTTACGTGGGACCGATGGTTGCATACATTTTGACAGGTTCCATGGTTGTTGAGAATATTTTTACTATCGGAGGACTGGGATCGTCTTTCGTAACAAGTATTACCAACCGTGACTATACGATGATTATGGCAACGACAATTTTCCTCGCAATTCTGATGGTTGTGGCAAACCTGCTGACCGATATTGCATATAAGTTCGTCGATCCAAGAATCACATTTGAGTAAAGTACGAAAGGACGGATAGAAGTAATGGAGTTGAAACATAGACAGATTCTGTCGGCACAGGTAGATCTGAGCAAATTCAATAAGGCAAATTTCGAGAAGGCGACAGATGAGGAAAAGAAGCAGCAGGATGTCATGGGTGAGTCTACCACATTTTTCAAGGATGGTATGAGACGCCTGCGCAAGAATCCGCTTGCCATGGGAAGTATCATCGTACTGGTATTGATTCTTCTGACCATCATCATCGCACCGCATATATGTCCTTACAAGTATTCCGAGATTATCTCGGTCAACGGTGTGCGTGACAAATCCGCAGCGAACCTAGGACCGTTTGAATATTCCAAGCTTGAGGCAAAGTATATGAATGAGACCGGCGAGAAGCTGTTCCCACACATCTTCGGAACAGACAGCTTAAGCCGTGACTACTTTATCCGTGTAATCTACGGAACGAGAGTCAGCCTGTCGGTCGGCGTTGTGGCATCGATCATGGTATTGATCATCGGTCTGCTTTACGGTTCCATCGCAGGATATTTTGGTGGAAAAGTCGACCTCATCATGATGCGTATTGTGGATATTATTTATTCCCTGCCGGACATGCTGATCATCATTCTGCTGTCGGTAGTGTTTAATGAGACGTTAAAACCGCTCATTACCGGAACGGTGCTGGAAAAGCTGGGAACGAACATGATCTCCATGTTTATCGTATTCGGACTTCTGTACTGGGTAAGTATGGCGCGTCTGATCCGAGGCCAGATCCTTTCCATTAAGAATAACGAGTACGTTCTGGCAGCAAGATGCATCGGTACAAAGAATGCCAGAATCCTGCGCAGACATATTCTGCCGAACTGTCTGTCCGTTATCATTATTACGACAGCACTTCAGGTGCCGAGTGCAATTTTTACCGAAAGTTATCTGAGTTTCCTTGGCCTTGGTGTATCTGCACCGCTTACTTCCCTGGGAAGTCTGGCAAACGACGCCAGAGCCGGCATGCAGTCCTACCCACTTAGATTGGTCATTCCTGCAATCGCCATCTGCCTGATCGTACTGGCATTGAACTTACTGGGTGATGGTCTTCGTGATGCTTTCGACTCGAAATTGAATTAAGGAGATAAGGATATGAGCGAAGAAAATAAATATATATTAGAAGTAAAAGACCTTCATACCAGTTTCTTTACAGATGCAGGTGAGGTAAAGGCTGTCAATGGTATTTCCTTTAACTTAGAGCCGGGAAAGACCCTCGGAATCGTAGGTGAGTCCGGTTCCGGTAAATCTGTTACCGCATATTCCATCATGCAGATTCTGGCGGAGACTGGTAAGATCACCGGCGGCGAGGTAAGATTTCACGGTGAGGATATTACCAAATGGAACAGCAAGCAGATGCAGAAGTTCCGTGGAGAAAAATGCTCCATCATTTTCCAGGATCCGATGACCAGCTTAAACCCGGTATTTACCGTTGGAAGCCAGCTGATTGAGGCAATATTATTACACACGGATAAGAATAAAAAAGAGGCGTGGGCGCGCGCGGTGGAGATGCTGACACTGGTCGGCGTCAATGAGCCGGAAAGCCGTATGAAGCAGTATCCGCATGAGCTGTCCGGTGGTATGCGTCAGCGTGTCATGATCGCCATGGCACTTGTCTGTGAACCGGATATCCTGATTGCAGATGAGCCGACAACGGCACTTGATGTGACAATTCAGGCACAGATTCTGGAACTGATGCAGGACCTGCAGAAAAAGCTTGGAATGGCGATTATCATGGTAACCCATGATCTCGGTGTCATTGCAAGTATGTGTGATGAGATTCTTGTCATGTACGGTGGACGTGTCTGCGAGCGCGGTACAGCGGATGATATTTTCTATCGTCCGGCACATGAGTATACCAAGGGACTGCTTCGTTCCATCCCAAAGGCAGACAATATGAACGAAAAGCTGGTGCCGATCGGCGGTACACCGATCAACCTGCTGCAGATGCCGGCTGGCTGTGCATTCTGCCCACGGTGTGATGCGGCGATGAAGATCTGTCTTTCCGAGAAACCGGAAGAACTTCGCATCAGCGATACCCATCTGGCAAGCTGTTGGATGAACATCAAAGAGTTATATGAGGCACAGGAGGAGGCAGAGTAATGAGTGAGGAAAAGAACCTTCTTGAGGTAAGTCATTTAAAACAGTATTTTCCTGTGCATCAGGGATTTAAGACGATTCCGCTAAAAGCGGTGGATGATATTTCATTTGCAATCAAGCCGGGCGAGACACTTGGTCTGGTAGGAGAGTCGGGATGCGGCAAGACGACTGTCGGCAGAACGCTGCTTCGTCTGTACCAGCCGACCGCCGGACGCATCGTGTTCGATGGTAAGGTGCTATTTGACAGCGGCGAGCAGTATGATGAGAATGGCAAGCTGATCGTCGATGCAAACGGCAAGCCGGTGCTTGGCAAGAAAGTGGATGTGGACATGCTTCCTTACCGCAGACAGATGCAGATGGTATTCCAGGATCCGTATTCATCCTTGAACCCGCGTATGACGGTCGAGGACATCATCGGAGAGCCTCTGGATGTTCATAAATTATATGCGAATAAAAAAGAGCGCCGTGAGAAAATCTTAAACCTCATGGAACTGGTTGGACTGAATGCCGAGCATGCCATGCGTTATGCACATGAGTTTTCAGGCGGACAGAGACAGCGTATCGGTATTGCAAGAGCACTCGCGGTAAACCCGAAGTTTATCGTCTGTGACGAGCCGGTTTCTGCATTGGATGTGTCCATTCAGGCGCAGGTGGTAAATATGTTCGAGGAACTGCAGGACAAGCTGGGCGTGGCGTATCTGTTTATCGCTCATGATCTGCTGGTCGTTCACCATATTTCCGACCGTATTGCAGTTATGTATCTTGGAAAAATGATGGAGATTGCCGATGCCGATGAGTTAAACGGCAATCCGATGCATCCGTATACATTGAGCTTACTGTCAGCGGTTCCGATTCCGGATCCGGAGACAGCCAGACACAGCAAGCGTATCGTGTTGGAGGGAGATGTACCGAGCCCTCTGAAGATGCCGACCGGATGTCCGTTCCGCACCAGATGCAAATACGCAACAGAGCAGTGCGCAAAAGAGATGCCGCCGCTTTCCGACAGGGGCAGCGGACACTTCGTTGCATGCTGGAATAAGTAAGGTTTCAACGTTACCGAAAAGGTACGTGGAACATAGATCATTTTATAGGAGGAAAATCCTCTGCTCCTGTTGTGACAGTCGCATTTTCCTTCGGAAAACAAGGAGGATTCATTATGAAGAAATTAGTAGCATCATTACTGGTTGCTTCTATGGCACTTGGTCTTACGGCTTGTGGCGGATCATCTGATTCCACAGCAAGTACAGGCGAGTCCACAGGAACCGCTGCTGCTGGCACAGAGGCTGCAGCAACTGCAGAAGCAACAACCACAAACGCTGAGACAAATGTGCTCAACATCAACCTGGCAAGTGAGCCGGATTACCTTGATCCTGCATTAAACAGCTCCGTAGACGGCGGCTGCCTTGCAGTAAACTCTTTCGCAGGTCTTTATACCTATGATAAGGATGGTAATCTTATCCCGGCACTCGCAACCGATATGCCGGAAGTATCTGAGGACGGAACTGAGTACACCGTTCACATGATTGAGTCCAAGTGGAGCAACGGAGATGACTTAAAGGCATCTGACTTCGTATACAGCTGGAATCGTGTCATCGATGAGAAGACAGCAGCAGACTATGCTTACCTGTTCGACGTAATCGACCGCAACGATGACGGTACACTGGCAGTTGAGACACCGGATGATTACACACTCGTGATCAAGCTTGTCAGCCCGTGCCCGTACTTTAACGACTTACTGGCATTCCCGACATTCTATCCGGTACATCAGGCATCCGTAGAGGCTGCTGATACGGACGGCACTGTTCCTGGCAAGTGGGCACAGGAAGCTGGTTTTGTATGCAACGGTGCTTACACACTGGAGTCCTGGAACCACAACGAGAGCATGGTTTATGTAAAGAACCCGAACTTCTATGATGCGGCAAACGTAACCATGGACGAGCTTCACTTCATGTTAAGCGCTGATGATACAGCAATCTATGCTGCATACAACAGCGGTGACCTTGACTACATCGATACCGTGCCGAACGATGAGATCCCTTCCTTAAACGGCGTCAATCCGGAGTTTGGTATCCTTGACAACCTGGGAACCTATTACATCGGCTTCAACGTAAACGACCCGGTCTTCGATGGCAAGACAGAGGAAGAGGCTGCTAAGATGCGTGAGGCAATCAGCTTACTGGTTGACCGTCAGTTCATCGTTGAGAACGTAGGCCAGACAGGTCAGATCCCGGCTGATTCTTTCGTACCGGAAGGTATGGCAGACGGTAACGGCGGCGTATTCAAGACAGCAGATACTTCTTACTATGATGCAACAGCTACCGGCGCTGGCGAGCTTGAGACAGCAAAGGGCTTACTGGAAGAGGCTGGATACACATTTACAGACAACGGTGACGGTACATACGCAGTAGATCCTGCAATCTCCATGACATACTTAACAAACGACGGTACAGCACACATTGCGGTTGCTGAGTCCGTACAGCAGGATGTGGCATTACTTGGTATCAACCTTGAGATCAAGTCTGAGGACTGGAATGTATTCCTTGAGGATCGTAAGAGCGGTAACTTCACCATCGCGCGTGAGGGATGGCTTGCAGATTACAACGACCCGGTTAACATGTTAGAGATCTTTACCTCTGATTCCGGTAACAACGATATGCAGTTAGGAAAGGGTACTCCGGTATCTTCTTCTCCGGACTGGACAGCATATGATGAGCTGATCAGTCAGATCCGCACCACAACAGATTTTGCAGCGCGTGTTGACTTAATGCATCAGGCAGAGGATATGCTGATGGATACATGGGCAGTAGTTCCGATCTACTACTACAATGATATTTACATGCAGAAGTCTAACGTAACCGGTATCTACGCAACGATATTCGGTATGAAGTACTTCATGTACGCAACAAAGACAGCATAACATCATAAGAACTGACTGGTATGTATGACTGCAGGTGATGCATACTTATACAGGAAAGAGAAATCCCGGAACGGAGAGAAATATCCGTTCCGGGATTTTTTGCGTGGAAAAACAGGAGAAGAAAAAACTGCATATTTAGTCATATAAAAATCGAGGCGAAAAAATGAAAAATGGTAGAAAATGGCAGAGATTAGGGGAAAACCTGGGAAAAACAAACAAAACATAGTGTAAAAATATGCAGAGAAATAAATGAGATTGTAAAAACATGCGAAACGAGGCAGAATGTGCCAGCGGGAAAAGTATTGACAAAACCAGTTTCCTATGTATAATAAAAAAAGTGTTGTGCGTGTGCAACATACAAGTGTATTTTGCAAAGTGTTCAGTGGACAAAGAGGTTCATTGTCACTTTTTTTTGTTACACAAAAATATTTTAGCACAATAACGCGGTAATATTGCACTATACTGTATGACGGACAGAGAGCGATGAGGCGGAAGCGGCGATGATCAAGAACCCTTATCAAAAGGATTATCAAAATGAATTAAAGCAGAACCGGCATGGTCTTCTGGTGACAAGAACGTCCTATCAGGGAGATTTTTATGTGCTTCCGTTTGATGAGCAGCAGAAGCGGCGGACAGGCATTTTAAATGTCATCTGGACAATCGCGCTGTGGGTGATTGAGCTTGGAATGGGGCTTATAAACCCGGATTCGTCCCGCACGGCATGGATTGTTTTTCCGTATCTGTTTGTGATACTTCCGCTTGGATACATGCTTTATGGTGCGGTCAGCTATATCGGAGCACCGCTCCGGATGCACCGGGCACATTATGAGACGGGGCTGCTTCGCATGAAGCGTTCCTGCATCGGGGCAATGGTGCTGACGGGAATCGGAGCGGTTCTGGATCTTGTATACATGGTGCTGCACCGTGGCGAGATCCGGATGGGAATGGAATGTATCTATCTGATATGTCATTTTCTGTTTCTGGCGGTTGCATTTTTCTTCGGAAAGTATTATGACCGCAATTACAGTGGCGTTCTGATTGAGAATGCTACAATGGAGTAGGTTTTTTCCTTTTATAAGGTTAAAACATAGATAATATTTTTATAAGGAGGAAATATTATGAAAAAAATGAGACAGACTCTTGCTTTGTTACTGGCAGGAGCACTGACTGTCGGTTCATTTGCAGGCTGCGGCGGAAGCAAGGCTGGCGGCGAGACAGCTGGAACCGAGACAGCAGGCACAGAGGCAGCAGGCACGGCTGCATCCGGCAGCGACACACCGCTCGTTATCGCAAATGACGGTATGAGCGAGAAGTTCAGCCCATTCTTCGCTGAGAGTGTGCCGGATCAGAACATCGTTGATGTGACACAGATTTCTCTGGTTTACAACGATCGTTCCGGTGAGTTTATCTACAATGGTATCGAGGGTGAGACCACTTCGTACAACGGTACCGATTATACTTACTACGGACCGACCGATCTGACCATCACAGAGAACGAAGACGGAACCGTATACTATGATTTCAAGCTTCGTGATGATCTGACCTTCTCCGATGGAGAGCCGGTAACCGCAGATGATATCATCTTCTCTTTCTATGTATTCTGTGATCCGACTTATGACGGAGGCGCATCTGTATACTCTCTCCCGATCGAGGGTATGGAAGAGTACAGAAGCGGTATGTCCACACTGGCATCTTTACTTGCGGCAGCGGGCGAGGATAACACAGACTTCACATACTGGACAGAAGATCAGCAGAACGCATTCTGGGATGCTGTAAACGATGGTGGTGCAGCATTTGCACAGGAAATCGTTGATTACTGCGTAGAGAACGGCGTCAGCGAAGAGGGCGACGTAGCAGGCGCAGCAGCACAGTGGGGCTTCGACGGTCTTGCGGCAGATGCGACCGCTAAGGATTTCTTTATGGCAATCGGTGACAAGTACGGATGGAGCTTCACCGCTATGGAGGCTGAGTCTGCAGGAAGCGCTCTCTCCGATCTGATTCCGGAAGACGTATATGCATACGCTACCGAAGGTGTTGAGACCGGTGATGCAGCAGCAAATATTTCCGGTATCCAGAAGCTGGATGACAAGACCGTACGTGTTGTTCTGACAGAGGTCAGCGCACCGGCACTTCAGACCATGGATATCCAGATCACACCGCTTCATTATTATGGTGATGAGAGCCAGTACGATTACGATAACAACCAGTTCGGTTTCACAAAGGGTGATCTTTCCGCAATCCGCGAGAAGACGACCGCTCCGCTTGGCGCTGGTCCGTATGTCTTCAAGAGCTACGAGAACAAGACAGTATATCTCGAGGCGAATGAGTCATACTACAAGGGAGCACCGGCTACCAAGGAACTCCAGTTCAAGGAGACCGCTGAGGCAGATAAGCTTCCGGGTGTTGTTCAGGGTACGGTAGATATTTCTGATCCGTCCATCTCCAAAGAGGTTATGGCACAGATCTGCTCTGAGAACAGCAACGGTGAGGTGTCCGGTGATGTATTAACCACCGCTCTGTATGACAACAATGGTTATGGTTACATCGGAATCAACTCTCAGAATGTCAAGGTTGGCGATGATCCTTCTTCTGAGCAGTCCAAAGATTTAAGAAAAGCAATCGCAACAGTAATTTCTGTATATCGTGATATGGTTATCGACTCCTATTATGGAGAGGCAGCAGCAGTAATTAACTACCCGATCTCCAATACTTCCTGGGCAGCACCGCAGAAGTCTGACGCAGACTACGAGGTTGCATTCTCCAAGGACGTAGACGGCAACCCGATCTACACAGACGGTATGTCGGATGACGAGAAGTATGCTGCAGCACTTGACGCAGCACTTGGATTCTTCGAGGCAGCAGGTTACACAGTAACAGATGGCAAGCTGACAGCAGCTCCGGCTGGTGCGAAGTTAAGCTATGAGGTAATGATCGGCGGAGGCGGAAAGGGAGATCATCCTTCCTTCGGTATTCTGACCGCAGCATCCGAGGCACTTAAGACCATCGGCTTTGATCTGACAATCAACGATCTGGCTGACGGAACCATCATGTGGGATGCGTTAAACAGTGAGACTGCAGAGATGTGGTGTGCAGCATGGCAGGCAACCTTAGATCCGGATATGTTCCAGATCTATCACAGCGAAGGCGGTAGCGCAAACTACTATGCAATCTACTCTGACGAGCTGGATGAACTGGTAATGGAGGGAAGAACCAATACCGACCAGGCATTCCGTAAGGCAGTTTATAAGGAAGCACTTGACTTTATCGTAGATTACGCTGTAGAGATTCCGGTATATCAGAGACAGAACGCTTCTGTATTCAGTACACAGCGTGTCAATGTGGATTCCATTCCGCAGGATCTGACAACCTTCTATAGCTATCTCAACGAGATTGAGAAGATCCAGATGAACTAAGGATCAGAGTAACTGGCTGATGGTGGAGGGAGAGGGGAGCAGGCTCCCCTCTTCTACAACCTGTGCCATGGTGCATAGGGATTTAAAGGTATTTTGCAAGAGGATGCGTGACGCCTTTTTGCAAAATACCTTTAGCATCAGAAGCAGCGAGGAAAGGAAAAAGAATCATGAAGAAATTTGTTGTTAAGAGAGTATTGCTCTCGATTGTCATACTGTTCTTCGTCTCCATGATCATCTACGCGATCATGCGTTGCATGCCGTCGTCATTCGTGGAGCAGCAGGCACTGACATTGTCACAGAGACCGGGAGCAAAGAGTTATGACGAATGGGTGGCACAGTTAAATGCATCGTACGGTCTGGACACCGGTGTGATCCAGGGATATTTCCGCTGGGCAGCAAAAGCAATCCGCGGACAGTTCGGTGATTCCTGGTATTTTAACCAGCCGGTACTGACCAAATTCGCAAGCGTTATCTGGTATTCGTTTGCACTGTCACTGGCATCTTTTGTTCTGGAGATCATCATCGCAATTCCGGCAGGTATTGCCGCTGCGAGAAAGCAGTATTCTGCAACCGATTATACAATCACCGTTATTGCACTGGTCGGTATTTCTCTTCCGAGCTTTTTCGTTGCAACACTTTTAAAATGGGTCTTTTCCGTAAAGCTTGGCTGGTTCGACCTCTACGGTATTGTCGGACGTAACTTCCAGAGCCTTTCCTCCGGACGGCAGATTCTGGATATGGCATGGCATCTGGTACTTCCGGTAATTACACTGACGATCGTGAGCATCGGTTCCCTGATGCGTTACACCAGAACCAATATGCTTGAAGTGCTGAATGCGGATTACATCCGTACGGCGCGCGCGAAGGGACTGCCGGAGAAGCGTGTCATTCATTACCACGCATTCCGCAATATCTTAATCCCGATTATCACGCTGCTCGGCGGTACACTGCCGGGACTCTTCAGTGGTGCCATGGTAACAGAGACGCTGTTCCAGATCCCAGGTATCGGATATACTTCTTACCAGGCGGTATTACAGGGTGACATTCCGTTTGTTATGTTCTACATGCTGTTTTCCGCAGTGTTGATCTTACTTGGCAACCTGATTGCCGATATTTTATACGCAGTTGTGGACCCGCGTGTCCGCGTGAACTAGAAAGGAGGAGAGAACATGGAGAACGAGAAGAATAATATGAAGCTTGATGACGCGCAGCGTGTCCGCGTACTTTCCCCCGGAATGATGGTTGCAAAGCGGTTTTTCCGCAACAGACTGGCAATCGTAGGACTGGTTATCATTGTCTGTATGTTCCTGTTTGCATTTGTCGGAGGTGCGGTCAATCCGTATTCCCAGAGTGAGGTGTTCTACCGCACGGAAGAGATGAAGAAGGACTACGCCGGTGCGGCAAAAATTGACGAGTTCCAGGTGTTCGTGGCGGACGGCGTGGAGCTTCCGAGCGATGTGTATTCCAAGATGATCCTTGCCGTGACGAAAAATGCGCTGGTGTTCGAGACCAGAGACGGACAGACACTGGCACTTGGCAGGATTGATGACGACACATACCACATTTACGCGGCAGAGCAGCAGATGAATCCATTGGCATTAAAGTCTGAGGAGCACGACGCTGCGGAGGCTGCCGGACAGAACCAGTTTACTTACAACGGCGTGGAGTATGTGTTTGATGCATCCGGTGTGAAAGAGACACTGTACACGACGACAGAGCTTGGTATTGCCTGCCGGAAGTCTGTGACAGCTTTTGATGAAGGCACAACATTTTCTTATGATTTTTACAGCAAGGTGCTGACTGCGATTGCAAACGGCGATAAGAACATCGAGGCGGACGGCGTGAACTACACGGTTGAAAACGAGGGAAGCGCTGCCATGATTCATACGGCAGACGGTGCGGATTATGCTTATGTATCTGATATGAGCATGAATCCGGTAGCCAGCGGTATCGTGCTGACACCGGCGTTCAAGGAGGCGGCTGAGGCTGCAATGACTGCCGGGGAGGATTCCTTTGAGTATACAGACGAGCAGGGTGAGACCGATACCTACCTGATCAAGGATAAGAACGGTCAGTACACGATCCAGCGCTATCAGGAGACGCGTGTCATCGACAGTTATGCGGCACCGTCTGTAAAGCACTGGTGTGGAACGGACGGCAACGGAATGGATCTTCTGGCGCGTCTGATGTACGGCGGACGAATTTCCCTTATGATCGGATTTGTCGTAGTTATCATTGAGCTTATCATTGGTATCATTGTAGGTGGTATCGCAGGATTTTTCGGCGGATGGGTGGACACACTCCTGATGCGTGTGGTTGATGTTGTTTACTGTATCCCGGCGATTCCGCTGTATCTGATCCTTGGTTCGATCATGGATTACTACAAGGCTTCGGCAAAGACACGTATCTACATGCTGTGTATTGTCATGAGTATCATCGGCTGGGTCAGCATCGCCCGTATTATCCGCGGACAGATCTTGTCCCTGCGAGAGCAGGAGTTCATGACGGCGGCAGAGGCAACCGGTATCCGCGTAAGCCGTAGGATTTTCAGACATCTGATCCCGAATGTTATCCCGCAGCTTGTCGTATTCGCAAGTATGGGAATCGGTGATGTCATTCTTGCCGAGTCCACATTGAGTTTCCTGGGTCTTGGTATCAAGTATCCGGCGGCTTCATGGGGAAGTATCATCAATGCGGTCAACGACTCTTACGTTATGACGAACTATTTATTCGTGTGGGTTCCGGCAGGCGTCCTGATCCTGCTCACGGTACTTGCATATAACTTTATCGGTGATGGTCTGCGTGATGCATTCGATCCGAAGATGAAACGGTAGGTGACAGGAATGGCATTTAATAATAAGAAGAAAAACGCAAATTATATCTCCGCAAAAGAATCCCGCGCGATTGCGCGGGAGAACCGCAAGATTACGCAGGAGATCGAGAAAAAAAGAAACAGAAAGCATATTCCGGAGGAGGAATATGTGACAAAGATGAAGAATCCGGAGAACTGCGTTGAGTTCGACAACGTTCAGACTTATTTCTTCACGGACATCGGAACGGTCAAGTCTGTCGACGGTGTATCGTTTGATGTGCCGCAGGGCAAGACGGTCGGTATCGTAGGTGAGTCCGGTTGTGGAAAATCCGTGACAAGCCTTTCCCTGATGCAGCTGGTACAGCGCCCATCCGGTCAGACCGTGGGAGGAGAGATCCGCTTTAATACCGGCGATCATGTATACAATGTGGTCAACACCCCGACTTCTGTGATGCAGAAGCTGCGCGGCAACTACATGTCCATGATTTTCCAGGAGCCGATGACCTCCTTAAATCCGGTACTTCGTATCGGCGAGCAGGTGGATGAGGTTATTGCACTTCACAATCCGGATATGACAAAGGATGACGTCAAGACACGTACGATCCAGATGCTTGAGATGGTCGGCATTGCCAACAAGGAAGGCGTATACCGGATGTATCCGCACGAGCTTTCCGGCGGTATGCGCCAGCGAATCATGATCGCCATGGCGCTTGCATGTAATCCGCGTCTGATTATCGCCGATGAGCCTACAACAGCGCTCGATGTGACGATCCAGGCACAGATCCTCGATCTGCTCCGCGGACTGAAGGATAAGATCAACAGCTCCATCATGCTGATCACACACGATCTCGGTGTGGTTGCAGAGATGGCAGATTACGTGGTCGTTATGTATGCGGGACGTGTCGTGGAAAAAGGAACGGCACGCGAGATTTTCAAAGATCCGAGACACCCGTACACCATCGGACTGATGAAGTCAAAGCCGGTGGTCGGTAAATATACGGAGAAGCTTTACAGCATTCCGGGAAGCGTTCCGAACCCAATTGATATGCCGGACTACTGCTACTTTAAGGATCGCTGCGAGATGTGCGTAGAAGGCTGTGAGGGAGCATATCCGGGAATGTACCAGATTTCCCCGACACATTTTGTAAGCTGCTACCGCTGTGCGGCGGAGGCAGTCGGCAAGGAAGGAGACACGAAGAATGAGCAATAACGAAGCAACAAAGACAACCAATCAGAGCGACAATATTCTTGAAGTGTCTCATCTGAAAAAATATTTCCCGATTAAGGGAGGGTTCTTCGGCGGTGCGACAGGCAGTGTGAAGGCGGTCGACGACGTGTCTTTCAACATTAAGCGCGGCACCACCATGGGACTTGTTGGAGAGTCCGGATGTGGAAAGTCCACGACCGGAAGAACGATCTTGCGTCTGATCGAGAAGACAGACGGCGAGATTCTCTTCAATGGCGAGGACATCAGCAAGTACGATAAGAAGCAGCTCCGCGATCTGCGCACAAAGATGCAGATCATTTTCCAGGATCCGTATTCATCCCTGTCTCCGCGTCTCCCGATCGGGGAGATCATCGGTGAGGCAGTGCGTGAGCATGGACTCGTGCCGAAGGAGCAGTTTGATGATTATATCACCAAGGTTATGAAGGACTGTGGATTACAGGAGTATCACAAGGATCGTTATCCGCACGAGTTTTCCGGCGGTCAGAGACAGAGAATCTGTATCGCGCGTGCGCTTGCGCTGAATCCGGAATTCATCGTGTGCGATGAGCCGGTATCTGCACTGGACGTGTCGATTCAGGCACAGATCATTAACCTGCTTCGCGATCTGCAGAAGGAGAGAGGACTGACCTATCTGTTTATCTCTCACGATCTGTCTGTCGTAGAGCATATTTCTGATACCGTGGGCGTTATGTACCTTGGCGGTATGGTAGAGTCCGGCGAGACGGCCGATATTTTCGGAAACCCGCTGCATCCGTACACGAAAGCGCTGTTTTCCGCGATTCCGATGCCGGATCCGGATGTCAGAAAGGAACGTATCCTTTTGAAGGGCGATATTCCTTCCCCGGCCAATCCGCCTGCAGGATGTAAGTTCCACACCCGCTGCAGTGAGTGCATGGAGATCTGTAAGCACGAGGAGCCGCAGGTCAAGGATGTTGGCAACGGACATAAGGTAAAATGTCATCTCTATGATGAAAAATAAGAAAAGAGGCTGCTGCCTTAAGCGGACAGCTGGCGTCGAAAGAGAAGTACTAGGATAAAAGATCACATTTTTCGATTTCGCTGGAAGTGTAGATGGAACATTCGTTGAAAAAATGCGTGCATTTCTTCCGGCTGAATGTTTGCATCAGATTCCGTGTCTCTTCCACGTTTGGACAATCCGACGGGTGCATGTCCGACACACCGGAGACAATGGGCGGACTTTCTGGTGTCCCTAATGGCACCTCTTCACAGACAATATAAAACCGCGCGAACCGAAACTCGCCGGCATCTGCTATTGAAAATAAGGCAGATGCCGACTCAGACATCGGCTTCGCGCGGTTATGTTTTGCTCAGAGGTGTCATAAGGGACACACACAAAAGTCCCACAAATTGTCTTCCGGGATGCGGACATGACCCGCGGAGTACTCCAAACTTGGAAAGACACGGATCATCAAAGACGCAAACATTCGGCTGGTTAGAAATCCACATTTTTTGAACCGAATTTCCATCTGCATTCCCACATGAAATCCCCAAGTGAATTTCTTCTCATAATATTATTTATTATTCCTAGTAGCGGAGTGCTTTTTTCAATGCCATGGAAACCGCTGTTCCGATAACGAAACATACGATCGCCTCGACAACACCGTTCACGCCGACAAATGCTGCGATAAACGGAATCACTTTCGTCATGCCGAACTGCTCACGCATTGTTCCTGCGAACAGAGTTACCAGTGTTCCCATGAAAAATGTGGTGTTCAGCAGCGGACAGCAAAGGCTGGCAAGCGTTACCGAACCTGCGGAAGGTATTTTGGTCTTCTTCAGTCCCGCATAGATCAGTCCGGTCAGCCATCCGTCCAGAATACGTGTCGGCACACATACCAGAAATGTGAATACCGGGTTTACGCCCAGAAGGAGCGTACCAAACGCGCTCATTCCAAAACACTGGATAAAACTCGTGATACCGAACACGCCGCCTAAGATTGCTCCTGCCGCCGGTCCCAATGTTACAGCTCCTACCGCAACTGGTATGACAATCAGGGTAATCTCAAGACCCGCTGTCTTTATGTAACCAATCGGGGTAAAAGCCATGAGTAAGATGATGGCGACTAAAAGCGCCATCTCCACGAGATACTTCGTGGAAAATTTCGACTTCGTCATAGTCTTTTCCTCTTTTCTGTATACTTTGTTTATGGTTCCTGTCTGCCAGGAACTTTTTGCATCTTTTGCAGTATATCACTATGTGAAATATTTATCAAGCGGTTGGCGCCACAAGACCACATTTTTTCCGCCAGGTTCCCGCCAGATATCTTCCCACAAAACAGAGTACGCGGAACACCCAGTCAATTACCATGGCAGCCCACACCCCGACTGCCATCCATCCCATGTGAACACCAAACACATAACTGAAGCCGATACGGAAGGTAATCATGGAAAAAATCGACACGACCATCGTGTATTTTACATCGTTGCAGGCGCGGAGCATATTCGGCAGCACAAACGACGCCGGCCACAGGAAGATCGCCATTCCATCATGAATCATGACCAGAATGTAGGACAGGCGCGTCGTCTCCTCTCCCAGTCCATAGATCTGTAAAATCCGCGGCAGCAGAAGTAAAATGATGCTGTTGATGACCGCCGTATAAAAATAGGTCTCTCCCAGCAGCTTTTTGGTGTAATAGCGCACCTGTCCTTCTTCTCCGGCTCCCACACAGCGTCCGATCACAGTAATCATCGCAAGGCTCATCGCCTGTCCCACAATACATCCCATGGAATCCAGACTGTTCGCCACCCCGTTCGCCGCGATCTGGCTGGTGCCGAACGCAGCTATGATGCTGACCACAAGCACACGTCCCAGCTGGAAGATACCGTTTTCAATTCCGCTCGGGATGCCGATAAAAAGAATCCGCTTCACAATCGTTGCGTCCACTTTAAATTTTTCTCTGGTGAGAAAGACCAGATTGTCCGGATTATGCAAAAGCGTAAAAAGCACCACTCCTGCCACACCGCGGGAAACCAACGACGGAATGGCGACTCCCGCTACTCCCAGTTTCAGCACATACACGCCGATTGCATTTCCCACAACGTTGATGACATTCATCAGCAGCGATATTTTCAATGTGATCTGCGCATTCCCCATCGAACGGTACAGCGCCGCACACGAGTCATACACTGCGAGAAGCGGAAATGAGAACACGGAGATAATGAGATAGATGATCGCATTCTGCATAACATCCGCCTCAATCTGTCCGAAGAATAATCCGAGGATCTGCCTGTGAAAAAGAAGTACCAGTACACTGATACCGATCGTGATCGCCGCCTCTGTAAACACAAGCTGTCTGGCAGACCGACAGGCTTCCTCTCTCCTTCCCGCACCGATACACTGTGACGTTACCACCGCACCGCCGGTCGCAAGCGCCGCCAGCACACTGATGATTAAGTTGTTAAACATGTCTACCAGCGACACGCCGGAAACTGCCGCTTCTCCCGCAGAAGAAATCATCATCGTATCTGCCATTCCCACGGTGATGGCAAGCGTCTGTTCTAAGATCAGCGGAATAATCAGTTTCCGCAAATCTTTTTTACTGAATAATCGATTTTCTGTTACTGTCTGTCTCACGTTCTTTCACTCCTTCGGAATGACAATAATACGCAAAACGGCAACTGTCAAGCTCGTGAAATAAAAACATAAAAACTCCCGCATGACAGACGCCACATCTGCCACGCGGGAGTTCTTTTCACCTATGTACTTTTCTTTGCTTATTTGCCAAGTTCTGCCTTTAACGCAGTGGTCAGTGCCGGAACGATCTTGTTGAGATCTCCTACCAGACCATAATCTGCAACGTCGAAGATCGGTGCATCCTCATCCTTGTTGATAGCAACGATGAGATCAGAATCCTCCATACCTGCAACGTGCTGGATAGCTCCGGAAATACCGATTGCGAAGTAGATCTGCGGACGTACCGTCTTACCTGTCTGTCCTACCTGTAAATCTACCGGCAGCCAGCCATTCTCAACTACGGCACGGGAGCAGCTTACGGTACCACCAAGTACCTCTGCCAGATCCTCGAGAAGCTTGAAATTCTCCTTGGAGCCAACACCACGTCCACCGGATACCAGAATCTTTGCATCCATGATGTTCGCTGTATTCTTAACAGCCTTCACAATGTTTAAGATCTCTACATATCTGTCATTCGGGGTGAATCCCGGATTGTACTCTACCACATTTGCCTTAGCGCCTGCGATCGGAGCGATCTTCTGCATAACACCCGGACGTACAGTAGCCATCTGCGGACGGTTGTACGGGCACGCGATCGTTGCGATCGTGTTACCACCAAATGCAGGACGTGTCATAAGAAGCTGATTGTGCTGCTGCTCCTGTCCAGCTGCTGCGTTCAGCGGGAAATCGCCGATCTCAAGCATCGTACAGTCAGCAGTAAGACCTGTCTTCACACGAGCGGAAACAGTAGGTCCGAGGTCACGGCCGATTGCAGTTGCGCCAACCAGCATGATCTCCGGCTTGTACTCATTGATCACAGATGCCAGTGCATGTGCGTACGGCTCTGTTCTGTAGTCTTTTAACTGCGGATCGTCTACCACGATGACTCTGTCAGCGCCGTACTCAGCGAGCTGATCTGCCAGCTCCTTAACGCCGGAGCCAATCAATACTGCAGTTACTTCTGTGTTTAAATCCTTTGCCAGCTCTTTTCCTTTTCCAAGTAACTCGAAAGCAACGCCGTCTAATACGTTGTCAACCTGCTGTGCAAAGACAAATACTCCTTTATATTCTTCTAAACCCATTTTATTCACCACTTTTCCTTATATTTGTTAGATAATGTGCTTCTCTTTGAACTTGCCGATCAGGTATGCTACGGACTCATCCGGATCAAGGACAACCTTCTCGCCTGCGCCCTTACGTACCTTGTCAGATGCCTTTGCGATCTTTGTCGGTGATCCCTTTAATCCAAGATCAGAATCATCTACATCCTTAAGATCTGCTCTTCCCCATACGGTAACTTCCTTATCGTATGCGTCGAAGATTCCGCCCGGAGTCATGTAACGCGGCTGATTCAGTTCGGAAAGTGCTGTGATCAGGCACGGCATCTTTGCCTTTAACTCATGGTATCTGTCCTCGTACTGACGCTGAACAACGACATATTCTCCATCGATCTTGATGTCCTGTGCGTAGGAAATAACCGGAAGTCCCAGATGCTCTGCGATCTGCGGTCCTACCTGAGCGGTATCACCATCGATCGCCTGACGTCCGGTGATGATCAGATCGTAATCCAGATTGCGGAGTGCGCCTGCGATTGTGGTGGAGGTAGCCCATGTATCAGCTCCGCCTAACACACGATCTGTTACAAGGATTCCTTTGTCTGCGCCCATTGCCATTGCCTCACGAAGCACCTCGTCTGCCTTCGGAAGACCCATGGTAAGAACGGTTACTTCTGCGCCGTACTGCTCTTTTAATCTAAGTGCTGCCTCAAGACCTGCTTTGTCATCCGGGTTCATGATGGTAAGCATTGCAGCTCTGTCTAATGTACCGTCCGGGTTGAACTTAACGCCGCCCTTGGTATCTGGTACCTGTTTAATACATACTACGATATTCATGTATTTTTCACTCCTTATATTTTTATATTATGCCACGGATTACGACTATTTCAGTAATGCACCAGAGATAACCATTCTCTGAACCTCACTGGTTCCCTCGTAGATCTCTGTGATCTTTGCGTCACGCATCATACGCTCTACATCGTACTCTCTGATGTAACCGTATCCACCAAACAGCTGGACAACCTCTGTGGTAACAGCCATAGCAGTCTCTGCTGCGAACAGTTTTGCCTTTGCGGCCTCTACGGAATATACCTTCTGTGTTGCCTTTGCCATAGCAGCTTTGTATACAAGAAGCTGTGCAGCCTCAATTCTTGCAGCCATGTCAGCCAGCTTGAACTGTGTATTCTGCTGCTGGGCAATCGTACGACCGAACTGCTTTCTCTCCTTGGTGTATGCGATTGCGCGGTCTAATGCGCCCTCTGCGATACCAAGTGCCTGAGCAGCAATACCGATACGTCCGCCATCCAGTGTGTGCATAGCGATCGGGAATCCCTTGCCCTCTACGCCAAGCAGGTTCTCCTTCGGGATTCTGCAATCCTCAAAGATCAGCTCGTATGTAGATGATCCGCGGATACCCATCTTCTTCTCCTTGGTTCCGAAGGAGAAGCCCGGAGCTCCCTTATCTACGATAAATGCAGAGAAGTTCTTCTTCTTTCTGCCTCTCTTATCCTCTGTTACGCTTGTGATTGCGATTACGATGTAAACATCTGCAACCTTACCATTTGTGATGAAG
>OJMH01001520.1_pt1 | contig 22820 bp, 23 predicted proteins | sample 1597111 | NCBI WGS metagenome assembly OJMH01 (sample SAMEA2452115, study PRJEB22498) | human gut metagenome | reverse complement strand
TTTATCTGCTTCTTTTTCAATGGCTTTAATTTCGCTAATAGCTTCTATTATTTGTTCTTGAACAATACCAGATTTACTTTCAAATTCTTTTTTTATACTTTCATCTAATTTGTCAAATTCTTCTTCTTCAATTGTTTTACCATTAATTACAGGCATCATATAAATACCATTTTGAGCACTTTTAACAAAAAAACCATTTTGCATAGCTTTTTTATTTAATGCATCCATTAAGTTATTTCTTCTTTCTTCAAATTCTTGTCTTATAAGAGTTTTTTCTTTTTCGAAATCTTCGTTGTTAAAAGTATTTTTTATATCTACTTTAATATCTTTTATAAAGCTATCCATAGTACTTTTAAATTCTTTTCCTTGACCAGCAGGAAGAGAAACAGCAATAGGTTCGTTTGGTCTATCAAAATTATAAATATAACACCAATCATTTGGAATTTTTTTCTTCTTAGCAATTGTATCTAAATAGTTTTTAGTATACATCGTTTTACCAACACCGCTAGGTCCTTCTATATAAATATTGTAACCTTTAACATTTACATTAAGACCAAATTCTAAAGCTTTAATACCACGCTCTTGACCAATTCCAGAAGTAATAGGTTCTAAATTTTCTGTAGTCTCAAAATCAAAAAAGTTTGGATTACACATTACTCTTAAATCCTTGTAATTTAATTCATTTTTTTTCATTTGTTTTCCTTCTTTCCTTATAAATCTTTTGTCATAATAATTGCAGAATCTCTATTTTTATAATATTTTTTTCTGAAGCCAACATTTTTAAAACCATATTTTAAGTATAAATTAATTGCAGGTAAGTTATTTTCATTTACTTCTAAAGTAATAGAAGAGAAATGTTGGTTTTTGGCAGTTTGAATCAGTTTTTCTAGTAATTTGCTACCAATACCAGATTGTCTATTTGATTTTTTTACAACAATATCTGTAATATGTACATCATCTACAGATTTCCAAATACCTGCAAAACCTAAAATATTATTATCCAATTTTGCAACAAAATATTCTGAACTAGAGTTTTTTAGCTCATCTTCTAAAATATTATATGTCCAAAAATCATCATAATCACTAATTAAAATATCTTTTATTAAAGATAAGTCATAATCTGTCATATTATATATTTCTAAACTCATATTAATTATCCTTTATTTAATTTTTTATCCAATTCAATTTCTGCACTAGACTTTTTTAAGTATAGTGGAGAAAGGCTAAGTTCTTCTTTAGAAGTACAATTATAATATTTATAATTAGCAGCCTTTGCAACCGAAACTGAACTAGAATTATTATTAGCAGATATAGAGCAATTATTAAAAGTACTTTTTAATAATTCAGAATAAAGTTCTGCTCCCGAGCCAACAAAAGTAATTGGCAAATTATAATAATTATTTAACATAGTTAATACATTATTAATATTATCTGCAATATAATTATTAATTAAAGAATAATGAGAATTTTCATATTTGAATAATCCTGCATATACATTGTTATTTTTGGCATCTATTATAGAACATACTAAAGAATTTTCTTCCGAAATAATATTATAAGCTAAACTTTCTAAAGATGAAATACCAATAGCAGGCTTATTAAAATAATCTCTAAAAGCACATATTGTAGAAACACCAATCCTAATACCTGTAAAAGAACCAGGACCTTTAGAACATGTAAATAAATCGATATCGGACAAATTTAAATTTAAACTTTCTAAAGATTTTTTTATCATCGGCATTAAGTTTTCTGAATGAGTTAATTTGTCAGAAATATGATCTTCGTATATTAAAGTAGTATCTTCTAAAATAGAAATGCTACAAATATTGCTAGATGTATCTATACTTAAAATTTTCATTTTTACACTTCCTTAATTTAGTTTTATATTTCCAAAACATTCTATATTTAAAATACGATTATTAGAATCTTCAAAATCTCTTGAAAAAGAAATTTTTAAATAAGAATTTGGTAAAATTTCTTCTATTTTTTCACCCCATTCGACAATACAAATGCCATTTGCAAAATATTCATCTCCACCAATAGCATAAAATTCGTCTATATCATCTAATCTGTATACATCGAAATGATATATAGGGAAATTTTGAGTATCATATTCGTTTACAATTGTAAATGTGGGACTAGATAATTCATCTTGCAAATTCATGAAATTTGTATTGGCTTTCAAATCTGGATAATTTTCAGAAAGAGCCATAATTGTTTTTAATGTACTTGAAAGAGAACTATCAATACTTGCTTTATCTTCAACTGTTTTAGCATTTGCCCACGAAGAACGTAAGCTTGTAACTTTTTCTAAAACATCAGATTCATGTGCCATGTAGCCTTTTACTGTTTCAACAAGATTTGGGATTAAATCAAATCTTCTTTGAAGTTGTACATCAATCTGGCTCCAAGCATTTTTAACTCTTTGTCTTGCTACCACTAAATTGTTGCGCATAACAATTAATGCAATAACAATAGCAACCAAAACAACAATTATAATTAGTGCTACCATAGTGATTACCTCCTATAATAAATTTGATTATACTATATCATATATAAAATATGTTTACAACAAAAAAATATCAAAAAAGTAGTAATATTTTTTCAAAGTCAGTCATATTATATAATAGGACAATCTGGTAAAATTGGACAAAATTTCCAATGGTTGAGCCTGTAAGAACAGCTCGGACAGTGCCGAATTTGACATGTTAAGAAAAAAATGGTATAATAAAGACGTTGTTTCAAAAGGAGGAACTAAAAATATATGAAGAAAGCAAAAAAAGCAGAAAATCCAATACGAAAAATAATTGGTATTTGCTTAATACTACTATTCGTAATGGGCGTTGGAGTTATGGCGTCAAATGCTAAACTTTACAACGTTAAAATAATTCTTTCAAATGGTTATATAATGAATGTAACAACATCTAAAACAAAGGTATCAGAAATATTAGATGAAAACCACATAATATTATTACCAGAGGAAAGTGTTATACCAAATGAAGATAGCGAATTATCAGACAATAAAACAATAAAAATATCTAAAGATGAACAACAAACAGTTGAAGTTGCTGAAAATGCAGAAACATCAGAGAATGTTACAGTAGAAACTTTATTAAAAACTTACGATTCAATCGTAGAAAAATTAGAAACAGTACAAGTAACAATTCCATACGAAACAATTACAAAAGATGTTTCAAACAATGACTCAAATAAAAGAGAAACCGTTGTACAAAAAGGTAAAGACGGACTAAAAGAAGTAACTTACAAAGTAAAATATCAAAATGATGTTGAAATTGAAAGAACAGAAATTTCTTCTAACATAATAGAAGAACCAGTTGACAAAATTATAGAAATTAGAAAAACTATAACAAACAGAAGCACAAGAAGCTCATCAGTTTCTTATAGTAATGGTGTATGGACATATTCAAGTGAGGAATTCGACTTATTATGTGCCATAACAGCACAAGAATGTAGCTCAAGCTACCAGGGTGCTTTAGCTGTTATAACAACAGCATGTAACAGAGCAGAGAGCTCAAGATGGGCAAAAAATGGTTCAGATCCATTAAGCCAATACAAGGCTCCGGGACAGTTCTGTTATTCAATAGATAGTTATTGGAAAAGAAGATTAAACGGTAACTATTCATCTGTAGTTGCACAAGCAGTTACAGACGCATTAAAAGGAAAAAGAAACCACAATTACTTATCATTTAGATCAGCAGGATATGCTTCAGGTGAGTACATTGGCGGAAACGTATATTTCAATGCAAAATAATCAATTGCGCTTAGGATAAGAAAACTTATTTTAAGCGCAATTATTGTATTCGGCTTGCTATTTGGAGTTACATATAGTAAAATGTAGCTAGTTGAAAAATAATTAGAATTTTGTCTACGTTAAATCTTGTCTAAAACGTGGTTACATATACAAAGTATACGTCCTTGCCTTTTAGATTTCGTTTTCCTTGTCAAAATTTAATTTTTTCCAACTTTGAGTTTTGAGGAGGATAGAACATGAAGTTAATATCTTGGAACGTAAATGGATTAAGAGCAGTTATGAATAAAGGGTTTAACGACTTTTTTGAAAGCATAGATGCGGATATATTTTGTATTCAAGAAACAAAATTACAAGAAGGTCAAATTGATTATAAGCCAGATGGATATTTCGTATATTGGAATAGTGCTGTGAAAAAAGGCTATTCTGGTACAGCAGTATTCTCTAAAATAGAGCCTAAAAAAGTAACTTATGGAATTAATATAGAAGAACATGACCAAGAAGGACGAGTTATAACATTAGAATTTGAAAAATTTTATCTTGTAAATTGTTATACTCCAAATTCACAAAGAGAGCTCACAAGATTAGAATATAGAATGAAATGGGAGAATGATTTTAGAGAATATTTAAAAGAATTAAACACAAAAAAACCAGTAATTTTATGTGGAGATTTGAATGTTGCACATAACGAAATAGATTTAAAAAATCCAACGTCCAATAGACATAATGCGGGATTTACAGATGAAGAAAGAGGGCAGATGACAAATCTTTTAAATGCAGGTTTTGTGGATTCATTTAGATATTTGTATCCAGACAAAGCAGGAGTTTATTCATGGTGGTCATACATGTTCCATGCCAGAGAAAACAATGCAGGCTGGAGAATAGACTATTTTATCACATCAGCTTCAATAAAAGAAAAAATACAAGACAGCAAAATACATACAGAAGTATTTGGAAGCGACCATTGTCCGGTTGAGCTAGATATAGAACTATAATAAAGTTAAGAAAGGGTACATCAATATGAAAAAAGAAAAGAACGATATAAAGCTATGGTTATTCTGGTTTTCACTTGCAGTAGCAATAATAGCAGCCTATAACATATTAGGAAATTTAGCAGGAGTGGCTCAAATAATAGGAAATATACTTGGAGCAATAATGCCATTCTGTATAGGATTATTAATAGCATATATATTATACATGCCATGTAGAAGCATAGAAACATTGTTTAAAAAATCAAAGAAAAAAAGCTTCGTAAACAAACATGCAAGAGGATTAAGCATATTAACAACATATATAATTGCACTTATAGTAATTGTAATAATTTTAAACGTAATAATTCCAATTGTAGTACAAAGTTTGACAGATTTATTTACAAATCTACCAGGCTACTACAATAGTGTTACGGAAAAAATAAATGAACTTCCAGAAGATAATATTTTAAGAAGCGAAAAAGCCACTGAAATAATAAATAACATAAAAAATATTGATTTTACAGCATTATTCAATATGGAAAGAATTCAGCAATATATTAAGAGCTTCATAAGTGCAATGGAGACAATACTAGATGCATTCATCGCAGTAATAGTTTCTGTATACATATTAGCACAGAGAAACGCAATAATAAGATTCTTATCAAAATTTACAAAAGCAGTTGCTTCAGAAAATGCATATGAAAAAATTAAAAAATATTTCATGAAATCAAACAGTGTATTCTTCAAATTCTTAACAAGCCAAGTGCTAGATGCAATATTAGTAGGAGTATTAGTATCGGTTGCATTATCAATACTACAAGTAAAATATGCAGTACTATTAGGCTTTATGATAGGACTATTTAACCTAATACCATACTTTGGAGCGATAGTAGCAGTTGTAATTGCAATACTAATTACAGTATTAACAGGCGGAATTGGCAAAGCCTTATTAATGACAGTAGTTGTAGTAATATTACAGCAAATAGATGCAAACATAATAAACCCTAAAATAGTAGGAGACTCACTTGAAATTAGCCAGTTACTTGTAATATTTGCGGTAACACTTGGAGGAGCGTACTTCGGAGTAATTGGTATGTTCTTAGCAGTACCAGTAGCAACAGTAATAAAATTAATAATAGAAGACTTCATAGAAGAAAGAGAAAAAAGCAAAGGAATATAAACTTATTGTATAAAAGAGGATTATTATAAAAATCTATTAAAAATAGGAGGAAATAGATGGAATATAATATATATTGTGACGAAAGTTGCCACTTAGAACATGATGGTGAAAAATATATGATTTTGGGTGGAATAATATGCGAGAAGTATAATAGAAAGATTATAAAAAATGATATTATTGCAATTAAAAGAAAAAATGGATTAAAAGAGACCGCAGAAATAAAGTGGAATAAAGTATCTCCTTCTAAATTAAGTTATTATAAAGAATTAGTAGATTATTTTTTTGAAACAGAAATGTTAAGATTTAGAGCAATGATAATTGATAAAACGCAAATACATCATGATAAGTTTAATCAAACACACGATGATTGGTACTATAAAATGTATTATGAGTTATTAAAATATTTAGCTGAACCAAAGGATAATAATTATATTTATTTAGATATAAAAGATACAAAAAGTGCAAGAAAGGTTGAAGGTGTAAAAAAATATTTAAACTTAAAAATGAGGGATTTTGATTACGAACCAGTAAAACACATTCAATCGATAAACTCTCAGGAGAGTTGCATTTTACAATTGGCAGACTTATTTATAGGAGCAATTGGATATAAAAATAGAGAAATGTTTAACAAAAATGAAGCGAGCAAAGCTAAAACTGAATTAATGAATTATATTATTGAAAAAAGTGGATATTCATTGATAAAAAGCACATGGTTGTCAGAAAATAAATTTAATTTATTTCGTATTAACTTAGAGGCGGGTGAGAAAAGTGGTTAAATGTAAATGGTTACCAGACATAGTTGAATGTAAGGATTTTGGAAGATGGAATGAATACTTAGATGAAATATATATAATCTTTCAAAAGGATTTTGTAGAAGATAGAATAAAGTTCGAAAATAAATATGTAAACTTTAGAAAAGAACCACGAGACGGAAAATATGAAAATGCATTTATTCATTTGACGCATCGAGATGAATTACATGCATCTAATGATCCGAATGATAGAATACCAGACCCGCGAAGAGCTGAAAGAATAGGATGGAATAAACCAATAATTGAACATTATATATGTAAAGAAAATTGTGAAAATTGTGATAAGATTTTATATTTTGAAGAATATTATAAGAAAAATGTAAGAGCATATTTTTTATTTAAGGATGTAAAATTTTTAGTTATAATAGAAAAAAGAGAAAATTATAATTTACTAATTACTGGATATTATGTCGAATATGATAATGCAATGAAAAAATACATAAAAAAGTATGAAAAATATAAAAAGCAGAAGACGCCATTGACATAGAATATCAATAACGTCTCCAGAATCTCCTACTACAACTTGGTAGTTGAGTTATAAATATTATACAATATTTAGATTTGGATTGTCAACAACCTTATATTATTTTATGCCGAATACTTAGAAATATACTAAAAATAATAAGAAAATGCAATGGAAAATAACCATTTAATTTTGCCACTTTACAATGTGGTTATTTTATAACTTAATATGTAGCGCATGTATTATGATGACAATAAGATTATAACATAAAATATTGGTATTTAAATTTAAGGTTATATCTCTAGTAGTACTTTTTAGCTAGTCTTTCATTTAATTCCCATAAAGCAGTTTTATTACTATCATATCTTAGCTTTTCCATTGCTTCATTATATTCTACCCATTTGTATTCTTTATGTTCATTTGAGAGTTTTATATTATAGTTTTTTATCTCTACTGCAAATGTGTATTCTGGAACAACGAATACACTATCTCCCCAGGTATATTTTCCGGTTATATTTAAAACAGGAATGGTTGTCCTTGAATCTAATTGTCTAATTTCGTTTTTATCAATAATTAGAGACGTTTCTTCCTTTATTTCCCTTACCACTGTTTCGATTGGTGTTTCATTATCTTCGCCACCGCCAGATACAAATTGCCAAATGGGATGTGAATTTCTATAAAATATTGCAAATTTGATTTGTTCATTTTCTTTTTTATATAGAATGGTTAATGTTTGATATGGTGCCCTCATAATATTCCCCTTTTCTTTTACAAAAAGTATAACATACAAATTGGCAGAATGTCTATATTAACAAAAAAATTGCATGTTATTACCTAATATGTTATAATACATGAAATGCTATGGTGAAGGTTAGGTGATGTTAAGATGATTTATTTTGGAAAATATTTAAAAGATTACTTAGAATATAGCAATATATCGCAAACAGAATTTGCAATGAGAATGGGAATTACACAAAAACATATGAACGAAATATTAAATGGAAAAACAAATATAACTTTAGAAATGGCTGCAAACATAGAAAGATTGACTGCAATAAAATCAAGTTTCATTATAAGTGTAGAAAATTCACGCATACTCAAAGAAAATATTCTAAAAGAATATGGAGACTTACAACATATTAAAGAAGAAATAATCAAAAAATATTATATTAATGAACTAAAAAAAAGAGAATGGATAAAATTTAAGGACGAGACAGATGAATTACAAATATGTATAGACTTATTAGATTTTTTAAAGATAAAAGATTTTGAAGTAGTACCAAAATTGGAAGAACAAGTATTATTTAAAAAATCAGGAAATGATTTTAATAAGATTGCATTATGGATTGCCCGTTGTGATGAAATAATAAAAGAGCAAGATGTGAACGAATACAATAGCTATAATCTAATGTTTCTAATAAAAGACTTGAAAGAATTAGCATATAAAGAAGGATTTGAATTAGAGGAAATAAAAGAATTATTAAATAAATATGGAATATATTTCGTGTGTGAAAAAGCTCTCCCGGGAACAAAAATAAGAGGGTGCTTTAAAGTTAAAGGAAAACAACCAGCGGTGTATGTTACGGATAATTATGCGGGCAAGGATTCATTTTTCTTCGAACTATTCCATGAATTAGGACATTGTAAATCAGATTATAATGAAGGAAAAAACAAAATTATTATAGACGGAAATGAGAAAAAAGAAGAGAAAGCAGATAAATTTGCATTAGAAGTAATGATTCCGGAAAATGTTTGGAACGAAATTATTAATGGAAAGATAGAGAAAAATAAATTAGAAAAAATATCTCAAACAGAAAAAATTCCAATGAGTTTTATAGTTGGAAGATTGGCTAAGAAAGATTTAATTACTTATAGGAGCCGTTTATACCAAGATAACTACCAAAAATAAAATTTCTGCTACATTTAACCAAAAAAACGTCAACTCCTATTGACAAAAATGAAGCAAGTAGTTTATAATAATAGGCATGTAAAGATTTATGTGCTAAGAAAATTAGAACATATAAAATCCCATACGAATGCTACAGCGCACCGGAAGGAGGGGAATATCAATGTCAGAAGTTAAAGTAAATAATGGAAATATAGAAGATGCCTTAAAAAGATTTAAGAGACAATGTGCCAGAAATGGAGTATTACAAGAGGTACGCAAAAGAGAACATTATGAAAAACCTAGTGTAAAGAGAAAGAAAAAGTCAGAGGCAGCTAGAAAAAGAAAATTTTAATTATTAATAAGAGAAAAGAGGCGTTTTCAAAATATATGTAATATTTTGGAAGCGCTTTTGTATTTAAAATTAAATAAAATATAAAGGAGTTGGATAAAATGTTAAAAGAAAAATTATTAGAAGATTTAAAAGATGCTATGAAAACAAAAAATGTAAACAAGAAGAACGCAGTTCAAATGGTTAGAACAGCAATATTACAAATTGAAAAAGACAAGGGAGTAGAAGTTAGTGACGAGCAAATATTAGAAATTGTTGCTAAAGAAGTAAAAACAAGAAAAGATGCAATTGCAGAATACGAACAAGCAAATAGAGAAGATTTAATAGAAAAGGCAAACGAAGAAATAAAAGCTCTAGAAGAATATTTACCAAAACAATTAACTGACGAAGAATTAGTTGCAGAAGTTAAGAAGGTAATAGAGAAATTAAACGCAACATCTATGAAAGACATGGGACCTGTAATGAAAGAAGCAAAGGCTACAATAGGTGCTCAAGCTGATGGAAAAAGAATAAACGAAGTAGTAAAAAGTTTGTTAGCATAGACTTTTAGTAAAATGAATATGGAAAGGAATTTATAATATGTCGATTACTACCACAGAATTAATGGAAGGCGTAAAGCTTCATAAAATAGATACAAAAAAATATAAAACAAATTTATTGGCAATATATCTTACTTCAAAACTTGATAGAAAGCATGTTACAGAGAATGCACTAATGCTTGCTATTCTTAGAAGAGGGACAAACAAATTAAAGACACAAGAAGATATAAATATAAAATTAGAAGAGTTATATGGTGCAGATTTTAACTGTGGAATAGATAAACTATGCAATGATAGTGTATTCAAATTTTATATGGAATCTTTAAATGACGAATTTTTGTATGAAAAAGAAAATGTTTTAGAACAAAGTACTCAAATGCTATTTAATATAGTATTTAGTCCGCTTACTGAAAATGGAATGTTCAATAAAGAGTATTTTAATAGTGAAAAAGAAAATCTAAGACAAATAATCAGAAGTAGAAAAGATAATAAAGGTGCATATGCATATTCTAGGTGTATAGAAGAAATGTATAAAGATGAGCCATATGGTTTGTTTACGTATGGTTATGAGGAAGATTTGGACAAGATTACAAATAAAGAATTATACAATGCATATTTAGAAATGTTAAAAAACAGTAAAATAGATATTTTTGTGTCTGGAAATTTCTCAGAGGGAAAAAACAATGTGGACGAAATAATCAAGAAACAAATAAATGAGAAAAATGTTCAGCCAAGAAATATTGATGTATATGTAGAAAATGAAGTAAAAGAACCAGTGGCAGAAAAGGTTGTAAGAGAAACAATGGACGTTTCTCAAGGAAAACTTGTAATAGGACTAGATGTTACAAAACTTGAGCCAGAAGATAAAGCGGTAGCGTCAGTTTATAATGCCATTTTAGGTGGTGGAGCAAACTCAAAATTGTTCCAAAATGTAAGAGAAAAAGCAAGCTTAGCATATAGTGCAGGGTCATTATATATTAAAAACAAAAACAGCATAGTAATAAGAAGTGGAATAGAACAGAAAAACTATGAAAAAGCTCTTGAAATAATCGAGAAACAAATAGATGACATGAAACAAGGTAATTTCGATGAGACCGATATGAAGAATGCAAAACAGCTTATAGTTGCAAGTTTTAGATCTATGGAAGATGAACAAGATTCGACAATTTCTTATTATTTCGGAAAAGAAATGGAGCAAGAAAATGCCGACATTGCAACATATATCGGCAAAATAGAAAACGTTACAAAAGAGCAGATAGTTAAAGTTGCACAAAATGTTACTATTAACACTATATATTTTTTGAGTAAATAGAAAAAACAGGAAGGAAAAGTTTATGAGAGAAATAGAAAACAAAAATATTAAAGAAAAGTGCTATATGGAAAAGCTAGAAAATGGCTTGCAAGTTATAATAATTCCTAAAAAAGAAATTCAAAAAAAATATATTATTTGGGCCACAAAATTTGGTTCAATAGACAATACATTTATAGATAGTACAACAGGAGAAAAAGTTGTAATTCCAGATGGAGTTGCTCATTTCTTAGAACACAAAATGTTCGAGCAAAAAAATGGAGTAGACAGTTTATATGTATTAATGGCCCTTGGATTAGATGCAAACGCATATACAACAAATGACCACACAGCATATTTATTTGAGTGTACAGACCATTTTTATGAGGGGTTAGACGAGCTAATGGATTATGTGCAAAATCCATATTTCACAGACCAAAATGTTGAAAAGGAAAAAGGCATAATTGGACAAGAAATAGGAATGTATGATGATGATCCAGGCTGGCAGTTATATATAAATGCTATGGATTGCTTGTACGAGAAAAATCCAATCAAGGTAGATACAGCAGGAACAGTTGAGACTATATCTGGAATAAATCCGGAGATGTTGTATAAATGTTATAACACGTTCTATCATCCAAGCAACATGGTATTGACCGTTGTTGGAGATTTTGAACCAGAAGCAATTCTTGCAGAGATAAAGAAACGTTTAAAAGACAACGAAGCACGTGGAGAAATAACAAGAATATATCCAGAAGAAAAGCTAGAAATAAATAAAAAATATGTAGAAAAAGAAATGGAAGTAAGCTTGCCATTATTCATGATAGGATTCAAAGACAATATTAAAGATAAATATAATGAAGTTGTAAAAAGACACATCGCAATCGAAATAATACTAAACATGTTAATAGGAAAAAGCTCTAATTTGTACAATGAGCTGTATAAAGAAGGATATTTATTATCTCAGCCAGACTTAGAATATGAATTCGGAAACGAATATTCACATGTACTAATCGGTGGCCAGTCAAAAAATCCACAAAAAGTATATGAAAAAATTGCAGAAAAAATACAAGAAATGAAAAACAACGATATTAATGTGCAAGAATTCGAAAGAATAAAAAAGAAAATATATGGAGACTATGCTGTAGAATACAACAATGTAGCAGACATCGGCAGAATGTTCACATCAGATTATATAAAAGGAATAAACAGCTTCGAATACATGGATAAATTCGAAGAAATAGACGTAGAATATGCAAAACAAGTATTAAAAGAAATATTCACAGAAGACAAAATGATTATGTCTGTGATAAAAGGTAAAAAATAATTTTCGACATATATTAAAATGACCAAAACATCTTCTTTTCAAAATTCAATTGGAAGTTTGCTTGTTGAGGAGTCCGTTAGGAGCTCAAACCAAGAACAACATATTGATATTTTGAAAAGAAGATGTTTGCCCTTTTTTAGAATAATTAGCTGTTATATTATAAAATATGAAGTCGAATTTATTTGTCAAATTTTATTGCTTTCTGATGTATAATAATAGAATATAAAAAATAACATTATAAAAGAAAAAATATTAAAAAAATAAGTGGAAAAATGCAACACGAAAAACGGCGTAAACCATTGAAAATCCTTGACTCTAGACTATATATGTGGTATTTTGAAATAAAGGAAAAATGTGTGGAGAAAAAGGAGAAAAACAAATGCTAAATGATAAAATTTGTAAATTAAGAGAGAAACTTAATGAAAGCATAATAAATGGAGAAGATTATAGCATAATTTATCAGTTGAGTATTGAATTAGATGAATTAATTGCACAATATTATAAAAAATTAACAAAAAATAGTTGACTAAAATATTTTTATTCTATATAATTGAATAAGAAAACCTAGAAAAAAAGGAAAGAAAATGAAGAAAAAAGTAAAAATTATTAGTGTGATTATGTTAATTGTAATTACTGTATCGTCATTTATGGCGACAATATCATATGCTGATATAATTGATCCAAATGATTATAATCCTAATAATAACACTGAAGAAGTACCAGAAAAGTTTACAAATATGGTGAATATAATTGCAACAACAATACAAACTATAGGAGTTATATTATCAATAATTGTAATTGGATTGCTTGGAATTAAATATATGACTGGAAGTGTCGAAGAAAAAGCAGACTACAAAAAATCTATGATTCCATTCTTGATTGGAACAGTACTTATTGTAGCTGTAGGAACTATTATACGTATAGTAAACGATTTAACATCGCAAGCAATAGGTGAATAATAAAAAACAGTTGAAAAACTGCTAAACATGTAGTATAATAGGTAATATAGGAGTTAAAATATGAAGAAATATAAAAAACTATTAATAAATATTATGGTAATATTTATTATATTATTTAATTTATTCATACCTAATGCATATGCAGGACCATTACAAGATATTATGAATAGAGCAGAAGGCTTTGTAAACAATGGTGAAAACGGAGGAAATGTTATAAACAATGATGCTCTCAAAGAAGGATCAAATACATTATATAATGTTTTATTAGTAATAGGAATTGCAGTAGCATTCATATGGGGAATTGTATTAGGAATACAATTTGTAACAGGAAGCTTAGGCGAAAAGGCAGATGTAAAGAAAAATTTGATTGTATATGTAATTGGATGTATCATAATATTTGGAGCATTTGGAATCTGGAGATTGCTACTTCAATTGTTACAACCACTTGCATAATAAAATAGTTATTAATATTCTTACGAAAGTAAGCTTTAATAAAATAGAAAAATAAGGAGGAATAAACATGAAAAAATCTATAAAGGTAATATCTACACTATTATTAACAATAATGTTAGTTGCATCTATAGCAGGAACTGTACTAGCAGTTGATCCAAATACAGTTCTAAATGGATTAAATGGAAATGGTAATGTTCAAACTAATGACTTAACTAAAGTTGGTAATAACATTGTTACAATAATTCAAGTTGTTGGTATTGTTATAGCAGTAATAGTATTATTAGTTATTGGTATTAAATATATGATGGGTAGTGCTTCAGAAAAAGCAGAATACAAGAAAACAATGATACCATATATAGTTGGTGCAGTTCTTATTTTTGCTGGTACATCATTAGTAAGAGTTATTTACTCATTATCAACTTCAGTATCAACAAAATAATATTTCATAAGTGTTACATAAGTATTACAATAAAATTAAAAGTGCATTTACATGCACTTTTTTTTGTTTTTAGGTTACATTTTGTTACAATATGTGCTATAATTTAATATATAATATTATGTTAAAACGGAGGAAGTCTATGGGAACATATAATGTGCCTAGAAATGTAAAAGGAGAAGGTAGAATTCTATTCATTTTTACAACAAAAAGCTTAATATATAGTGCAGTAGGAGTTGGCGTTGGATTAATATTTTATTTAATATTTAAGCTAATGAGTCTAAATGTAGTTGGAATTGCTATGGTTGTATTATGTGCATTAATTGGATATTCAATAGGAATGTTAAAAGTACCAAACATAGGTATATTAAAGGCAACTAAAGTTGTAGGTGGCGAAAACGTAGACGATGTAATAAAAAGAGCAATAAAATTTAAACAAAAGAGAAACAAAATTTACATCTATGATGATAAGGAGGAAAATACAAATGACAGATAATACATCATTTTTAACGATTATATTATATGTAATGCTAGCGATAATGTTTGCTTTGGCAGTAGCACTTATTTTTATATATTTAAACATGAAAGTTAAAGAAAAACAAAAAGAGAAAGAAGACAGTGCAGTAGCAGAGTCTAAACCAGTAAAAAAATCTTCATCAAAAACTTTTAATGTTGGTTCAGTTTTCGACTTTATGGAATTCGATAAAATTGAAGATAACATGATTATACAGAAAAAAGGTGCTAGATATGTAATGGTTGTTGAATGCCAAGGTATTAACTACGACTTAATGTCACAAGCAGAAAAAGTTGGAGTTGAAGAAGGGTTTATACAATTTTTAAACACCTTATCACACCCAGTTCAAATATATACACAAACAAGAAAAATTAACTTGGAGAGTAGCATCCAAACTTATAAAGCAGAAGTTGATAAAATAGAACAAGAATATAGCAGACAAAAGATGAGATATCAAAATATAATGGCATCACCAAATGCCACAGCAGAACAGAAAAAACAAGCTTTATATGAGTTTACAAAAGACAAAAACTTATATGAATATGGTAAAGACATTATATACAACACAGAAAAGATGAGTTTAAATAGAAATATATTAAACAAAAAATATTATATAGTAATTCCATATTATTCAGAAGAACTTGGACAAAATGAATTTGACAAAGATGAAGTTAGAGAGATGGCTTTCTCGGAATTATACACAAGAGCACAAGCTATAATAAGAACTTTGTCAGTATCAGGCGTTATGGGAAGAGTACTTTCATCAACAGAACTTGCAGATTTACTATATTTTGCATATAACAGAGAGGATGCCGAAGTTTTCGGTGTTGATAAGGCAATTAAAGCTGGATACAACGAGTTATATTCAACAGCACCAGATTACATGGATAAGAAAATAGAAATGTTAGACAAGCAAATAGAAGATGCCGCAGTTAATTTGGCAAGTGATAAAATTGCACAAGTTCAAACAGAAAAAGAGAAAGAATATCAAAGAAAAGTTGAAACAGAAGATGACATAATAAATAACTTAGCACAACTTATAATTCAAGAAAACGAAGCAATGCTTGGAAAAGACGTTGCAGAGAAAGCAAAAGAAAAAGTAAGGAAGGAGAAGAAAGCTAATGTTCAATAAAAAACGTAAAGCTACTAATAATGATTTTCAATTTCAAAGAAATGATTATACGAGTGATGAGCAAATTCCAATATTGCACAAGAAAACAATAAAAGAATTAATTGCACCTTCTGGAATAGACGCAAGTAATATTGACCACTTAGAGATTATATCAAATGTAAAAAGATATGCTAGAAGCTTCTTCGTTTCTGCATTACCAAGAATGTGTACATTCCCAGAATTATTTAGAGATATGTATATGTTTGGAGACATAAATACATCAATATATATAACACCAATTCAAGAATCTAGGTCTCAAAACGAGTTGAATAGAACGATAAATGAGCTAGAAACAGAAAGAATTGTTGCAGCAGATAGAGGAAATATCAATAGAGAGAGCAACTTAGCTCAAAAAAGATATGAAGCAGAAAGCTTAAGAGATGAGATTGCAGCAGGATTTAATAAACTTTATGAAGCATCTGTTGTGTCTACACTGTTTGCATATAGTTTGGAAGATTTAGACAAGCTTACTAAACTATTAGCAACAGAAATGTCGAAATCTTTGGTTGGAATAAAAAGTGCATGGGCAATGCAAGAAGAGGCTTTCCAAAGCAATTTACCTTTGGCGGAAGATAAAATAAGGAAAACGCATACATTTGACCGTAGATCTATGGGAACAGTATTCCCATTTACTACATCAGAAGTTGGACACTCAACAGGTATTCCACTTGGATTTAATAAACAAACTGGCGTACCAATATTATTTGATAATTTCCATAGCTCACTTACGAACTATAACATGGTTATATTTGCTAAGTCTGGTGCTGGAAAATCTGTAACAATGAAAACTTTAATTTCAAGGTCTGCAGTACTTATGGGAATACAAAGCTTAGCACTAGATGCCGAAGGCGAGTATAGCATAGTTGCAGAAAGTTTAGGCGGAATAAACGTTGTACTAAGCCCTAACTCAAAAACAGTTATAAATGTTTTTGATATAGAAACCGAAGTCGTAAAAGATGAAATAACAGGAAGAGAAAGAGCTGTATTAAACGTAGAAAACAAAGTAGAGGACGTTACACAAGCATTACTTACAATGGCAAGAGGTAGTACAAGAAGCCAGGATATTAATGAGGTAACAAAGCAAATTATTGCAGAATCTGTTGCACAAGAGTATGCAGCATATGGAATAACAAGTGACCCAATGAGCTTATATGAAGCAGCTGGAAAAGGCAACGGAGACATATTAGGAAGAGCAAGAAAGAAAATGCCAACAATTGGGTCATGGTATAAACGTTTACAAAGAAATGCAGAAAGCAATACAAACCCTGATTACAGATTCCATTACAGCTATTTGCTAAAAGTTATGAAACAATACATAAGAGAATATGATGGTCAGATGGCATACTTTGACGGACAATCAACATTTGACTTATTAGATGGAACATTATTTATAAACTTAGATATATCACAACTAGAAGAAAGATTTGCAAGACCACTTGCACAACAAATATTACTTTCTTGGATATGGGAAAAATACGTTAAGAAAAACAGTGAAGATAGAAGAAAAGCTGCTAAGAAGAGAGTTCTTGTTGATGAGGCATGGATGTTATTGCCATACCCAGAAGCTGTAGACTTCTTAAACACAATGGCAAGACGTGCAAGAAAAAGAAACGTATCACTTGCAATAATTTCTCAGAGATTTCAAGACTTCTACGAGAAACCAGAAGTACAAGCAGTTTTAACATCATCAGATACAAAGCTATTACTAGCACAAGATAAATCTGAAATTCAATACCTAAAAGAAGTATTTAAACTTAGCGAAGGTGAAGCAGGATTTCTAGTAACATGCAACAAAGGAGAAGGATTATTGAAAGTTGGTGGAGACACTGCAATATTGCAAATAACACCAACTGCAAAAGAGTTTGAGTTTGTTGAAACAAACCTAAACAAGATGATGGAAAATAATCAAAGAAAATCATAATAGAGGGAGGAAGTAATGCATAAGATAATAAACAAAAAGTCAATACAAAAGATTACAGCAATTATTATAATAATGATAATGTGCAACTTTATTATGAATGGAAAAGTTTTTGCTGGTTATGGTGCTGCAACACAAGATCCAGGAGCTAGTACTGGAAATGCTACATCAACCGGGCAAAATACTGGTACAATAAAAGACGCGATAGATGTTGGAGTGAAGTCTGACGAAATAAAAGCAAAAATAAAAAGTCAACTTGATGTTTCGGATGATACAGCAACTAAAATATATACAGATTGTTATAATGATGTCAATAAAATAAAAATATCATATACATATGTATCTACCACAGGTATCGCAACATTAAATAGTGTTGATACGTCTAATATAACCCAAAAAGATATTGACGCAATGATGGATGGATCTTATGTATCTAATATGGGAAGTCAAACAGCAACAGCTGGTGGAAATGCTCCGGGCACTGATGGTGAAACAGCTTCATCAGGAAGCTACGGACAGAGTGTATCAGATCAAGAAGGTGCTGATGGCGGAGACGTTGGAGGACTATTATTTGGACCTCTTGCAAATTTGATTCAGGGAATAGGAGATTCGGTAAATAAAATATTGCAAAATGTAATAATAGGAGATAAATCACCAGTTTTTTATAACAGTGGTTGGTTTACGAGTGAAAGTGTGAAAAAAATTATTGAAGATAATCCTGCTGATCCAAATCTAGAAGATGTAACGGTTGTTAAGGAATATATAGATACATTCACTGGAAAATACGGAGTTCCAGATATAAAGTTAACACCAGCAGAAATATTTGCTGGAAATGTTGCAGCCTTTGATGCGAACTTCTTTAAAACGGATACAGATCATAATCAAGAGCTTGGCGGAAGTGATAAATCGATAGTTGAAGAATTAAGAAACACTGTTGCCAAATGGTATGTAGCATTAAGAAATATAGCAATAGTTGGCTTACTTTCTGCATTATTATATATAGGTATTAGAATTGTTATAAGTTCTAGTGCAGGAGATAAGGCAAAATACAAACAATTTTTTGTGGACTGGGTAGTTGCCCTGTGTTTAATATTCTTTTTGCATTATATAATGGCATTTACAATGACTATGAGTGAGACAGTTACAGACGTATTAGCTGGGCAAACAACTAGTCAAGGAAGAATAAAACAAGTAAATATAAAGCTTGTTGGAAAAGATGGAAAAACGCAATATACTGACGACGGACTTTCAGAGGGGTTCAGTGTATACTTTTCAAGTAACTTTACTGGAGTAGCAAGAATTAAAGCTGATTATGCAGACTCTGCATTAAGAATGGGTTATTCAATTTTGTATATTGCACTAACTGTTTACACAGTATATTTTGCATTTGTGTATTTAAAAAGATTACTAATGCTTGCATTTTTTACAATGATTGCGCCATTAGTTGCTCTAACATACCCATTAGATAAGATAAGAGATGGAAAAGCACAAGCATTTAATTACTGGTTTAAAGAATACATGTTTTATGCTTTATTACAGCCAATGCATATGCTTTTGTACACAGTATTTGTATCATCTGCATTATCTGTTGCGGCAAACAATTTATTATATGCAATAGTTGCGCTAGCTTTTATAGTACCTGCAGAAAAGATAGTAAAGCAGATGTTTGGAATAAAAGGAAACACAGAATCTACACTTGGTGGGTTTGCAGGTGGAGCACTTGCTTCACAAGCGTTTAATATGCTTAGAAAAGGTCCGCCACAACCTAAGAAAGGCGGAGGAGATGGCCCTAAAGGAGAAAAAGGCATAAGACTTAATAATCCTAATAAGCCAAATGCTATGGATACACTAGCTGGAGATGCTATGGAAAATGGATTAGAAAATGCTGCACAAACGGCTACAGCAGCTGGCATTGGAGCTGCAGCAGGAGCTGCTTCTGCTAATGCAACGGGAAATGAAAACAATGAAGAAACAGATAGCAATGGCGTACATGTGAGTGATGATGGTGTAATTGATGGAGCACAATTTAGAGAAGTACCAGACAATGAACAACAAGGCAATGGACTGGAAAATCCAGAAATGCAGTCTGGAGAAAACCCTGCTATGCCTGAAAATGGACAACAAAATCAAAATGTGGACAACAATAATTCGGAAGAAGATCCATTTGCAGCAATTAGAGCAAAAGCAAATAGTCCTAAAGGAAACTTAGGTTCAGCTATAAATAGCAGAGTCCAGAGTGCTGGTGGTTGGTCTGGCATTGCAAAGGGTGTTGGTAAAACTGGAGCTAAACTCGTAGGTAGAGCAGCTATGATGACAACAATGGGTGCATTAGGACTTGGAGTTGGTATTGTTGGAGGAGACATGAGTGATACACTTAAAGGTTTAGGTGCAGGATTAACAGCTGGTTATGCAACAGGTGGCAGATTAAATAGTGCTGTTGGAAATACACTTACTGGAAACAATGCTGCGGGAAGATTCCTTGATGATGCAATTAGAGGAACTGGCCCTGAAAGAAAAAGAAACGATTATATAAGATCATACATGTCAAACCAAGAAAATAGAAATAGACTTATTGAAAAGAATCCTTCTATTAAGAAATCTGAACTTGATGCACAATTAAGACAAAGAGCAGAATTATCTTATGACTCAGGTGTTACAGATGCTAAAATGTTGGATAGGGCGGTTAAGTTACAAAAACAACTTGATGCAAAAAATCCTAGAGGCGTTGGAAATGCAGAAAGGCATGGAGCTAACTATGATAAAACTGTAGCAACTATGCAATTAGCAAGCAAATACAGTGATTCAACTTTCGAAAACGACGAGAAAATTGCCAAAGCACAAAATCGTTTGGCAAGCAAACTTGAAAGAAACATGAGTGAAAGAACAAATGGCCCAATTGATGCAGATACTGCTAAAAAATATAAGGCTAGAGCAAAAGCAGAAGCTGCAGAGACAATGGGTAACATAGATTATTTAAAGAATGGATAATTTTTATAAAAAGCAATCAATCTAATAAATTGGTTGCTTTTATTTTTATAGAGAGGTATAAAGTATTGAGTAAAGACTGAAAATTTTCAGATTTATTCTTAACTAAAATATAAAAATGCATTAAAGTAATGACATAACTATAATTTTGATGTATAATCATGTTATGAAATGGCACTTTAGACTATGGTGTATGGTTCTTATGCCAATAAAGGAAAAAGGAGAAAATTTCTATGGAAGAAAATAAAACACCAAATAAATCAGAAAAAGATATTATAAAAGAAAACATGCTAATTTTATATAAAGCATACCAAGATGGAGAGAAAAATACTGTTGATGAAATATCATATTATAAACAGATTGTGCTGCAAAGTGAAAAAAGCCCAATAATGTATGGACTGCAAGATATATATCCAGTAAACATAAAAGAACCAGAAAAATTTTATGGAAATAGAATTTTGTTATATCAAAATGGAACTCCTATTGCGATGATAGATGAAAATTCAAATATAAAATTTTCTAACGAATACTTAGCGCAAATGAAGTCTTTGAACCCTTCAATATATGCACTTTTGCATTCTATGAATGGTAAACATTATGAATTACCACAAATACAAGAGGTAAGTGGAAAACTTCCAGATATAAATTCAAAACAAGAAGTTGAAGATTTTAAATTAAGCAAAGAAGAGCTTGAAAATGCAAAACAAAATGAAACAATTGGGCAAGGAATGAGTGAAGAAGAGAATATCCAAGAGGTAAATAACGAGCAAGAACCTGAAAATGAAGAAGAAAGCATGGAACAAATTGCAAAGCAGTCAGGAATTGCTAAAGATGATATTAAATCTTGCTCTGAAATTAATCCGCACGAAAGAATTACAGACCAGAAAAGCTTTGAAGATATAGCAAACGTTACAGGAAAATATTCAAAGATATTTGTAGTATCTGCAAATAGTCAAACGCGTGGAAATTCACTTTATTCGTTCTGGGGAATGACGCAAGATGGCAAAATGGAACCTGTTCAAGGTTTGGAAGAAAGACAAGGAGTAAATACTGGAAAATCAATATACTCTATAAATAGAGATGGCTCGCAAGTAAAAGAACAACAAACATCAGCATTGTTTACAATGCCTAATCAAAGAGAAGGATTTTCTGTTACAATTGGACAATACGGAATTATAGAAACAACATATGTAAGACGTAGTCCAAACGAAAATAAATATATAGGAAGTACTGTGAATTCATCAACACAAAAGCCTACTACAAGAGAGGTTCAGGAGTTTATGAATGACAGCAGAACAACCGATGCTGAATTAAAAGAAACAATAGATAAAACAGAGCATCAACTTGGAGAAACATCTGAAACTAAGTTAAGAAATGTTGATGATAACCCCAATAATGATGTTGAAATTGATATGGACCAGGAAATAACTTTACATGACGGAACGATCACAACTCTTGCAAAAGAGGCAGAAAAGCTAAATATTGCACCTGATGAATATAAGAAGCAATTTGCTGCAAAAGAAGCAGATTGCTATGCTGACAAAGTAGAATTAATTAGAGAAGAACAGGCGGAGGAACAATCTGCAGAGCGTGCTGAAGAACATGAAGAAAGAGCAGAAAGGTCTTTAGAAAACGATGCGTGGGAGAGAATTAGAAAACATCAATAAAATAAAAAAATAATGTTTTTAAGCTTAAATATTTTTTCAAATAAAAAAGACAAGCTATAGAAAAATTACAATTAGATTACAAATGAAAGAAATAGTTGAATTATACACAAAAAATTATGTATAATAAAAGT
>OJMH01001519.1_pt1 | contig 22835 bp, 27 predicted proteins | sample 1597111 | NCBI WGS metagenome assembly OJMH01 (sample SAMEA2452115, study PRJEB22498) | human gut metagenome | reverse complement strand
TTGAAGTATGGTGCGCATACGATAAGCTCGTAAAAGTTGAAGAACTTATCCCGCATCCGAAAAATTTGAATCGGCAAAAGATGAGAGACTGATCGTAAAAAAGTAACGGCTTGGCGGCATATTAAACTTTTACTATCGGAAAGGCTCCTAAAGGTTTTTTAGTTTTTCTCTATCTTAAAACCGACTCAACTTCGTCGCTAAAAGGCAGCCAGAGGGGGGGCTAAGGAATTATTAACTTGCCAAATTCAGCAGGGACGTTCGACAGACCCGTTTCTTCTTACGAATGGATTTTTTGAAATGTCCCACGGATGAAGATCGGATGTAAAAAATTAGAAAGACTTAGTCTAACTACCTGAAAAGATGTATAGCTTGTAAGAAAACTTGACGAATGATCGTTGTGGGATAAAATTTTCTGTGTTGGTTTTTAGGCCGACAATTACGCTTTGCAAAAAGTGCATTAGGTTAATCTAAAAATAGGTAAAATACGCGTTAAGATTGCAATTTTTTATAAGATATACCGCATATCAGTGTACTTTTGAGAAGTTACATCAGCCAAACCATCCGATTTGAATCCATAGCCAATATGTTACCGATAGCTTTCAACCCATTAAAAAATATATCGAATGAATAATAAGTAAATCCGTCATCTAAAAAAGGTAGAGCGTATGGAATAGTTGTATTCAAAAATCAAGCCTGCGACTTATCCTGTCGTGCAGGTATGATATTTTCGCGCAAAGAAATTTATGAGAAATAACGTTCTTAATTGCAAAAACATGCCCAACGTTTATTTTGGCGAAAACTAATATGAAATACTCATGACAGAAAAGGAGACAGCATTGTATGGAAAGAGAATTTTTAGAAAATATGAGTTCGGCAGAATTAGTTAAACTGCTTAAGGAAGACCCCTCGCTTTCATCAAAATTTGACGAATACTCGCTGTGGAGTAAGATTATTACTTGGAGCTATCTCTTAGCAGAACAGCCACAATTTGAAGACAAGTGCGATGAATATGGTGGGTGGCGTAAATTTGAAACGAACCATTGGAGCTTACTCTTAGACCAACAGCCGCGATTTGAAGAAAAGCACGATGCCCTAAATTGAATAACGCAAAATAGGATACATGGATTCGGTGGGTTGTTGAATTTAAAAAATTATTGATCGAAAAATTAGAAAGAATTTTTTCGCGTCATTAAATATAAACAAAGCATGCCTAATAATGGCTGCTACGCAGTATTCTTGCGATTCAAATGCGAAGCACTACTAATTCCGTTAGGGGATTGGGGTGTTCCTGCGAATCGTATGATACCTCCTCAACAGCGATAAGACCATAGAAGGTCTTGAAAAGCTCGCGAAGGGCAGATATCCGAACCTGCAGACCAACATGGCCCACGGGAGCATATCTTTCTAAGAGTTGAGATAAGCCTTACCAAGCTCCTATTCCTTTCGCGGGAATAGGACCTTTTCTGTGCCTTTGACGACTGCCTTGAAATAGAAGAATTTGATCCTATCTGATAAAACCGGATGATTCCTGATGGCTTATGAACGTTCATTGCCCGCACCCCCAATTCAATGCCTACCAAACCTGAAAAAATACTCCAACATTGACTCTATAACACACTTGCAATGCACAAGTTACAATGCGGGGTAAATCTCAAAAAATAACCTATCGGCACTTTTTTTAGTTGTACAGAAATCAAGTATTTGAAGTGTCATATTTTGTCGCGTGATTATGGTATTTGTAAACAGAAACAATAAAATCCACACTTAAAGGCGATTTATGTTTAAAATGCATTCTTAAGATGTACTTTAGTCTCGCGAAAAATAAGTTATGAAGATTGGGAACTGTTCAAAAAGATTTATCAAGAAGCACATTAATGATATACGTGAAAATGATTCATTGCGTATTATTAGCATAAATGATTTTGGATTTGCCCCCTTCAATTTTGGCGATGATCGCCAAAAATCGCTCATTTTATATTTCGACGACGCAATTCCCGTCGACGGAATCTACGATTCGCTTATTTTTAATGAAAGGATGGCGCGCGATATTTTAAATTTCGCGATAAACGCGTCGAGGGACGGCAAGGAATTGCTCGTCCACTGTACCGCCGGAATATCGAGAAGTTCTGCTGTATCAATCAATTTAAACAATTTTATCAATAAAATATTAGTAAAGAATCTTGAAGACTGGGAGGAAAATATAAAGCATGGATTTGAATTTGCCCCCATCCCCAATCCTCATGTGTCGTCTGTTATGAATCGGGTAATTTCCGATTATTTGAGCCGCGGTTCTTTTGATACCATACGATAACTTTGGCGAGTTTTTCCGCAGAAATATTGTCATAATTAAACTTTGCATTCGGATCGTTATAATATTTTTTTATGGCCTCTCCTAAGTATGACGCAGTAAATCTGCGCGCGTAAACCTTTTCAAGAATCGTCATATTTTTGTTTTTTAATTCCTCCATAAGCTCAAATCTCCGGCAAGCATGCCTGTTTTCGTTAAATTTGCAAGTACCCTCTTGGAGTTCTTTGATCCAACGCTTACATTGAATAAGTTCCCGATCGCCGGTGTAATGGGCGCACACGAGGCATCCTCTTACGCCCGCTATTTCAAAAGGGCGATAACATTTTCCGGAAATTGCAAAATTACGCTTTTTTTTCATAGTTTCAATATTAAATAAAACGGGTTATTCGCATTTCTTTCTTTTCGGGAAAGAGATTCAATTCCGGAAAATATTTTTTTAATATCGGTTGCTCTTGTAATAAGAGTTTTTTCCGTTTATTCAATTCGCCAAACTTGTCGCACTTCACCGCAAATTGCGGCTGGGAAATTAGGAGTCTAAACCAATCTTCCTCGGTGAGTTCATTCCATTTGCGTACAGATTCAAAATTTTTTGAATACTTTGGATTCTCCGATAGGATTTTTGCCCAATTATGTGTTGAAAATACACTCCAATCTTTGACAAATTTTTTATTTGCGTAATTGATGGTTAAAAGTACGGCTAATCCGTTTGCGCATTTTTTTGCACTCTCGACAAGGCTTGGATTTTTTATAATAATTCCTTCCCAAGCGAACATTTTTATGTCGTCAAGAGTTGAAAACTTTTCAATTAATTTTGGGCGCAGTTCGATAAGTTTATATTTGTCATGATCAAAAATTTCATCCCAATCTGAATATGCTTCAACATAATCGGGAAAAACAGCAAGCATTGCTATCCTTCCTTCTCTGTATCTTTCGGCGATACCGCGCAGGCAGGGTTGACGCTTCAAAAGTGGCAACCAATTTAAAAAGGCGTCAAAGTCTCTAAAATATGGGCATTTGTCCGCAAACTGCGACTGGCTCATAAGAAGCTGAGTCCACTCAACATTTAAAAAATCTATATTCCAATCGTAGCGTTCGGCAAGCTCGGGGTTCAAACTTAAGAGCGCCACTATCCCTTTGGGGCAATACCACGCTATCTGCTCAAATTTTGGATTCTTTAAAAGTAGATTCCGCCATGCTTTAACGCTTCTCTTCATAACGCGGGCTTTGAGCATGTATTTTTTGAATTGCGGGTGTTTATCCGATAAGATTTGCAGCAGAGAGAAAGAAAAATCATTGAAGCATTCGCATTTGCCTTCAAATTGCGGCTGTGCGAGAAGAAGTTCAAACCACTGTTTAGAGGTAAATCTAGACCATGCGTTTATTTGATTACATTTTTTCGCATAATCCGGGTGTTGCTTTAATATCGCAATCCAAGCGTCGGTAGATATTTTTTCCAACTCGTTTAAATCTGTATTCATAATTTTTCTCTTATCAAAAATTTGACTCCAAACATTGTCCGCAAATCTGCGACATAATACGACTTCGCATTGCGGCATTACGCCCTGCGACATATTTTGTCCTGCCATTGAGTTAAAGTTCAAAGAAAATAAAATTTTCTCTATGAAAAACAAAAATCAAATTATGGATTCTGAGTCTTTGTCTGCGGAGAAAGACCTCAGATATATTTTTAATTTACTGCCTCGAAAAGGAATTACTGTGCTCGCGGGAGCTTCCGGAACGGGAAAGTCAACATTTGCGCTAAATCTTATTGAGTCGGTGTTGCTTAATAATCCTTCAATGTCCGCACTTATATTTTCTCTGGAAAAATCTTCTAAATGGGTACTGGACTTAATGGCGCGCTCAATGAGCGGAATAGCAGCCTGGAAATTTAAACCTGAAAACTTAGTCGGCGCAGAAGCGGTTAAGTTTAAGAAAGCAAGGCAGTCTATAGAAAAACTTCCTCTGTTGATACGCGACGGCGCGCACTCGGTTAAAGATATATGTGCAACTGCCCGCACCGTAAACAATATAATCTTAAAACAAAGTGATGAAAAACCTCTTAACGTTATACTTATAGATTACATTGAAAACATTGAGCCTTCCTGCAAATCTTTGGAACGGGTATATCAGGTAAGGGAAGCAATGGCATCGCTAAAGGCTCTCTCGGAAGAGTTGGAAGTCCCGATAATTCTGCTTGCGAAGCTGAATAGAAAAAATTTTTACGAACCAAAAGTCGATAACCTAATATACGCAAGCGAAATAAAAAAATACGCAGATACCGTTGCGTTGCTTGGTTATAAGGAGATTCCTACCCCCGATTTGTTTGAAGTGAAATGCAACCAAGTGGAATGTAACTATAAAATACGCTTAAACTTAGTAAATCTTCCCGAAAACGGCTGTGTATCAATCCCGCTTATATTTAAGCGGAGTAACATGCGATATACCCCCGACTATGAGTGTTTAGGTTGACATAATGTGTCTAGTTATAATAGTAAGAATTAAGTATACCTTAAATATAGATGTTGTATTATGTTAGACGAAGAAATAATTTGCAATATGAGCAAGCGAAAACTCCGGGAATATCTGCTTGCGCATCCCGACGAGGCCTATGAAATCCATAGTATGGTCGATTTAAGAAGCAAAGGGTTTACCATATCGGATATCGAAGAACTGATGGGGGAGTGCCCGGATTTTGCGGAAGGCATCGAAGATATTATTATAGATATGGATCACAAAAATTTCTCGGAGGATTACTGGGAGCAGTTAGACGACGGATACGATCCCGAAGCCTATTTTGGCAACGAATAAATAATAAATAGAGGATATGAAAATGGAGAATGAACAAATAAAACTGCTTGAACACTTGCAAGGAGTTATAAAATTTGAAAGTGAAAGAAAGAAAATCACGGCGGAAGATTTCAATATCTTTAATATACTTGGAATTTCCCATATGGAGGTTTCCACACATTCCAGATTTATTTCAAATTTGTTAGACCCATGTGGATCTCACTATCAAGGAAACATCTTTCTTGAGTTATTCATGAGAAAAATAGGCATAGAAGATTTTAATTATGCAAGCGCGTCTATTGAAGTTGAAAAATATGTGCAAGGATATGGGAGATTCGATATTTTTATAACGGACGGCAAGGACTGGACTATTCTCATTGAAAACAAAATATACGCTGGATTGCAAGAGGAACAGTTAGGAAGATATATAAAATATTTAAAAGAAACTAGTAAAACCAAAAATAAGAAGTTGCTATACCTTACATTGGCAAATGAATTTGATAATGATAGTCACTGCAATGAAGATTATTCTCCCGGAATTGGAATCTCACAAAGAGAAATAGAGTTTCTTAAATCCCAAGGAGTAAAAACGGTTGAAGACATTAAATTATACAAACATATAACATATTCTAATGACATCTTAGATTGGCTTGCTAATGCCCAAAAAGAGGCTGTATCTTTGCCGCGCATAAGAGAGGTTATAGAACAATACATCCAAATAATTAGAGAATTAACAAATAAACCAGAAGATATGGTTATGAATGAAATAAAAGATTACATAAAAAAGGATAAAGAACATTACAACGCTCTTACAGAATGCTATAATGCTTATAATAATATAAGGGCTGGTTTAATTAAGGAAATTTTCGAGAAGATAAAATCTGGGTTAGAAAAGAAATATAACATAGAAAAGGAAAATATAAATAATTCCATTGCAGGAAATAAAACCGAGGAAGGCTTAATTTTTCAGTCTACTAAGTATAAAAACGTATCCTTGCAATGCGTTTTTGAAGGAAACTTGAAAGAAAAGCTATTTATAGGAATTCGGAACGAGGGTAAAGAACAACTTCAATTGCCTAAACCGGACGGTTGGAAGGAAGGGAACGGCTGGATTTGGAAATATTGCGACTTCAATTACAATGGCGATTTTGCATTATTATATTTCGAAGACCATGAAAAGCTGGAACAACTGATTGAGGAAATCGCGAAAGTATATAAACAATTAACAGGTACTCTATTTTGAATAATATTACTCCCATACATTTCTATATACCTTAAGAAGGATCGCTGTTAGCGGCGGACGCATAGCTTATCCCTACAATGCAAATTGCGGTGCAAAATGCACTCTACCTTAGGACAATAATTAAATAAACTCCTTAAAGTGCGACAGGTTTTGTCGCGCTTTTTTGTTATTATTGGGCAATGGGCGAATTTATTATATTCCTATTTTTTGCACTCTCTATATTTCTGTTTTTTCTGCCGGTATTTATAGCATTTAAGCGCAAGCACACTTATAGGTGGCTCATTCTTCTACTGAATATTTTTGGGTTGACGGGATTGGCTTGGTTATGCGCTTTTATTTGGTCGATTTGGCCAAAAGACGATTTTTTGAATTAAAAGTTTTTGTGGAAGTCTCAAAATGTCGCACAAGTGCCTTAAAATAAGCCTTTCAAAATAAATTCAACAGAAAGGAAAATTATATATGTCATTATGGAGAATTACAGTCAAAAATAGCGGATGCCTAAATGGAATCCGCTTGGAACGCGGGATGAGCGTGCAAGTAGTTTCTACCGCCCATCCATTGACATCGAGCGGGCTCGGCTTGGTGCGCGCCGCATTTATTAGAATCTATGGTATAGACCTAAAAGCGGCCAATGCACTCGGCGGGGCGTATTTAGATGTAAAAAAAGAAGGTTAACGACAAAGGCGGAGTTTTCACTCCGCCTTTTTTCTTTCGTTTTCCTCGAATTCGTCTTTGTATTTTTCGTAGTGTATTGGATTTGATTTTAGCAAATTCACATGTTCTTTAGGATAAAAAGAGGCGTTTTTTTCTATATTTTCCATATACGAGTCCTCCTCATATTCCGACGATGACGGAATGTCAAAAATATCAAAAATTAGCGAGCATGCCGCCACCGCTAACATAAATATACCTTTCATAATTTAGTCGTGGATTTATCGGGCATAGTTTCTAAGTTAATGGTGCCATATTTGACGTTCTTGGGGAACGTTAGTTCTATGGACAACACTCCGCACGCGCCGCATGCGACAGTGTATGGAGGGAATATTATTTTTACGCTGTCTTTCTTGATTGAAAACTGGACAACATTTAATATCTCGTTCAATTCATCTCCTGAAAGCTCTTTGGAGCTAATAGACTTATATTTTGTCTTCAATCTCAATTCATCAAGAGCTCTTTTTAAAAAGTTAATGCAATCATTTTTACTTTCAAACAAGTCGGCAAATTTCAGCTTTTTAATTTTATCTCCGTCAATTAAATAATTAATCCCAATAATATTGGAATGACAACCGTTGGCCCCGTGGTGATATTGGTAGGTTTCAATCTCGCATGAAAATATTTTAGCATTGTTCTGAATTACACTGGATTTTACAGAAACTTCGCTCTTATAATTTTTAATTTCGGAAAGGTCTTCGTCAAAAAAGTATTCAACTTCGTTGTAGTAATCCTTTAAAATATTTGTTTTTATATCCTTTAACGCTTTATTTATGGCTTGCTGTGCAGGTGTTAAATTTTCGCCCTTAAATTGAAATATGTCTATATCCGCGATAAGTTCGTATTTCCTTTGGTTCGGAGGTAGCGTTTCCCCTGACGTGGTAGAGTTCAAATTTTCGCAATATCCCACAAGGAAGTTTGCAAGAAGTAATAGAGTAATCAATGTTCTTTTCATAATTAGGCTGTTATTTAAATGATAAAATTTCCAATTTGTGTTGTGGTAAATTTTTAAACCGCAAATAGGATGATCATATAGCAATGGCTATTTCCGCGCAAGCAATAACATCATCCAAAGCGTTGTGGTGGTGCTTTAATTCGATATCAAGAAAGCTTGAAACACAATCCAGCGAAACGCTTTTCGGCCTGAGATTCTGGGGAAGGTTTCTAAAATATTTTCTGCACTCTCTGCAAGTACAATAAAAGTTATAGTTGGGGTATTCCATGGAGTATGATTTGTGCGCGGCAATCAGGCAACTTTCATCAAACGCGGCGTTATGTGCGACAAGCGGCAACCCTTCGATTCTCCGCGATACCTCAGCCCAGACTTCCGGAAAAATCGGCGCATTGGAAGTGTCATTCAAAGTCAATCCGTGAATTTCGCTAAAACGCCATAAATAATATTCCGGATTGGGTTTTATTAGGCTATAAAAAGTATCGGTGATTTTTAAATTTCTGACTATCGCAACTCCGACACTGCATACGCTGCAACGCTCGTAATTGGCCGTCTCAAAATCTATCGCCGCAAAATCCCTTAAATTATTCATAACTTTTAAGAGTTTCCTTTAAGCTTTCAATTATCTCTTTTCTTAGAATTTTAGGCTTCTGGACAATAATATCGCTGCCTTGCGAACGTATCCAGAACCAGAGTTGCCAAGAGTCGCGCACGGTGGCGGTAAGCAGCCACTTGCCGTTCTTGTAGCTTATTTTCTGATCGTCGGAGATCGCCGCCTCATTTAGATAACTCGCGAGCGTATCCGAAACCGCGGCCTCTAACTTTATAATTCCCCCTGAACCAAAATCCATGGCTCCACTTGCTATATAATTTTCTAGATTAAAATCCTTTGGAATATCTGACTTGCTTTCTAGAATTTCTACGGAACGGAAACGTTGGACGGCGTATTGCATTGGCGCTTCGCCGTATTCGGAGTTGCTCGCTATTAAATATGTGCGTACGCCGCGCTGAACTATAGCGAAAGGGTTTAAAATGTAAGTATTTGACGCCTTCCCAAGAGGATCGTATTTTACTTTTATTTGAAGACCGTCTACCAGCGCACTTTGGATTTTCTCAAGAATCTCTTCGCGTACGTTTATCGGTTTGAAACTTAATGATTCTGGAATATATCTAACCTTTGAACTCCATTTAGATATGGGCAACGCCTCCAAGGCTGCAAGCTTTTTGCGCGCAAGCTCGAACTTTGGATTCAACATTTTAACCATCTCTACGGGCAGTATAGATTTCAATACATTCTCGGCGAGCGCAAGCGACACTGCGTCGGCGACTTCAATCCCTCCAAACTCGCTTGAAATGTCCTTAAGCCAATACCAGCGAAATGGCGCGGAATCTTCGTCGGCCATTAGAGGGAACAATGTTGAGAGGTCGCGCAAGTCCCGCTCAACTGTCCGCTTTGTGACTACATAGCCTTTATCGGCGATTTGTTTCGTCAATTCCAATGATGTAATCCCCGGCTTTCGCGAGGGTATAATTCTCAATAGCTCCCATTGGCGGGCGAGAGAGTTGTTGTTATTTTGCTTAGGCATGATTTTCTCCTATTTGTTCGAAATAAAAACACATTACGTGAATAATGCGACAAAATATGTCGCGCAGATCGGAATGTTTTTATATGAATTGCCTATGAGCATATGCCAATCGTTCTCATAAAATTTCTGCAAAGCGCCGTGCTCTTCCGCAATCGGATAGAAAAATCAAAATCTTCACATAATAAAATACACCAATATTCCGAATTAAACAGCTTAAAGGCTTTTATTTTATGGCGGTTTTGCTAATTTCTTTATGCCGCAGCAGAACTTTTAACCAATTTTCGCGCGTAAAGGCCAAATATCCGGTTTTTTTATCACCATTTGCGGTCGAATACTTTTCACAATAATCAGATATAGCAGGATTATTTTCAATCGCCAAACTCCACATTTTTGGCGTTATTTGTATTAAGGAATCTTCATTGTTTAAGATTTTTGTGTTTATATCCTCTATTGCCCTTTGCCTTTCATCAATTAGTTTTTTACCAAATTCGGTCTCTAAAGAATTTTTTTCTTTTGCGTGGCTTATAGTAAATTCAAATTTTTTCTTAACGCAAATTCTGTCGCCAAGCGATGGTTGCTTGTGCAAAATAAACGACTTTGAATAGTCGTCCAAGACATTTAAAGCTCCTTTGCTTACTGCGAATTCAAACAAATTGGGAGCTCTTGATAGTATTATCATCCATTCCCTCGAAGTAAACAACATATATATTTATATATGTAAAGGGCTTCCGGATAATTATCCACTTCGAGTCTCCTCTTATACTCGTCGGTAAACGGAAAGTTGCATTTTTTTCTCGTTTTCGAGTTTTTTTAAATAAATATGTTTATTTGACTCATTACTATCAATGGATCATAGGCGACGCTTTTTATTTTTAAATGTTTCTGCTTTGCATATTCTGGTAGATCCGCGAGGAACATTGCCCAATAATTTCCTCCTAGCAATTCCCAAACATTGAATCGCTCAAATAATTTTTCGATTTTCTCAAGTGTTTCCTTCATTCATGAATTGAAACATCCGACTACGACATAATATGTCTTGAAAAAGGGATTTTGAGATATGCGCACTCTCAATCTATGAATCTGCTTTTGTACCGAGTGATGGAATTTTTTTTATCTTATTGATGAAATGGAAGAAAAAATCGTAAGCTTGTGTGATGAATGGAGAGATAGATAACATTTTAAATCAAAATAAGTCTGATATCTTGCACAATAGACTTAGTGCTCCGCGTTTACTCCAAAGATGTATTCTTATAGCGAAATAATTCCGGATGCGCGCGTAATATTCGCGTCCAATCTCGTTCGTCGAAGGCGTCCCATGTTTTGCAATATTTTACCAGACATACTTGAGAAACTATAAGAAATCTCCATTGATTGTGGTCGAATTTATTAAAACACGGGCAACGTTCTGCAAACTGAGGCTGCTTTTCCAAAATATAGGCCCAGTCCCAAGTTCCAAATTTATCCCACACAGGGCATATGTCGGCAAGTTTCGGGTATTTTATTAGGTTTGATACCCACTTTTGGCGCAATATAAGTTCGTTTTCGGTGGTTTCGTTTTCGTCTGTACTTAATGTGATGCCGTTTTTTCTGAGCAGATTTAGAGCGATATTTCTCGCAAGATTTGCTTCGTGTGCGTTTGTTCTATTATCGCCTGCAAGCCTTAACAGCTTTTCGATTCTATCATATAGTTTACGCTTATTATCATTCATTTGGGTAGAAAGCTATGAATGTTATGTTGTCGCAGTCGGGGATACCGTTTGATAGAGCCTCATTAAATAATTTTTCAGCAGCCGAATTTGTTTTATCATAGAGCAACTGAAGTTTTTCTTCCGCTATATTTCCCCAAAATCCGTCACTGCATATTAAAAACCAATCTTTCGGCCCGAATCTAAAAGAGGTCAATTCGCCGCGGGCCAAGTTGTCATCTCCAAGGCATCTGTATAGTATGTTTTTTGCACGGACGTTGGGAAAATCGGTGCCTGTTTTTTTTATATGCTTTAGTCTTTCCGCAAGCGAGTGGTCTTTTGTAGTGAATAACAATTTTTTACCTCTAAAATGGTAAACGCGCGAATCTCCGCAATGTAAGACATACGCAGTCCCTTCCAAACATAATAGGGCGGCGAAAGTCGAATTTCCCGCTATGGCGCCTTTCGCTCTTAAATCTTTTATCCTAAAATGCGCAGTTCTGAAAATATTTTCAAGTACGAAACTCGCGTTGCATGCGGATACAATTTGCCCGCTTAAAATTTCCCGACTTACGTTTGCTATTGTTTTGCTCGCCACGTCACCTCCCGGTATTCCGCCAAGGCCGTCCGCGACTAGGGCAAAGCTATAGTGTTCGTTCTGCGTACAAAAATAGCAATCTTGCTGAATTTCTCTGTTTCCAATGTGTTGTTTTGTTAAAAACATTTTAGTATGTAAAACATATTTTGACTTCTCTTTATGGTATCTTGTAGAGATTGTTCTCTATAGAGCTGCAACAAATGTACTAACTTCTGCGGCAAAATAAGTCTCACTCTTAAATTTTAAACGTTTTTATTCCAGTCATGACAAATATAGACCGCTTAATTTCTAGCATGCCGCGCTACAGATATTTTTTTATAAAGGAATTTTCGAGCATTCTATACGTTTTACAAATAATAAAGAGGTTTTATACTTTGAACGTAGAATGGTTTTGCCGAATGATGCAATCATTGCACATATTTGAAAACTGGTGCGTTACGCCTGGTATTTAGTCCGGATTAAACGCCGCAAAATAAGTTCTATTTAAGTTTGATTAAGATTTGTTGATTTGACGGGCATGAAACTTATTATGACCAGCCAATTCACTACAAGAGGGCGGCGCACCGAGATTTCCACAACCCGTATTTTATCGCAAAATATTTCAACCTAAGCGGTCCCAATCCGCGGCTCGCCCGCTCTTCATTATAAAATCTCCGCCGATCCTTTAATTTTTTTAGGCTATAAGAAGCCTGCGATTCAAATATTCCTCGCGGAAGTGTCCGTTAAAACTTTACAAAGACACCTTCCTCCAAGTCCATCTCGATTCCATGTACAGGGTCTTGATTACGTCGTGTTAGGATATATGTAGAATTTTGAGGAGCCAGGATTTTTAGAGGATAAGTTTTTATGGCAAACCACGACATATATCGTCGCGCTTTTCTTATATATTTGTGGCGTTTGAAAAATAATCCTTAGAAAATTCAGAGCGATCACAAATATGAAATCCGTGTATATATCAGATAAAATCACTCATAATCAGTCCAAGAATTTGAGCGAAAATGTCAGTCGAGTTTACGAAGCATTGCCGAAGAAAAACCAACAAACTTTAAAAGTTTCATAAGAGCAATAGATAGGTAAAATATGAAAAGAACAAACACAATAAAAACACGATTTAAATATATAGAAAAAATACACGGATTTTATAAAGGTGAATTGTCCATAGTAGCCGGTCGTCCCGGAGTGGGAAAAACTTCTTTTATAACGAATATAATAGAGGACGCTTTATTTTTTAAAAATCAAAAGAAGAATGTATTGTTGTTTTCTTTAGAATTGAAGAGTGAGGCGATGCTTGCGGAAATGATTCGCTCGCGCTCAAAAGGAGTTGGGTCAAAGAAGCTACTGGATGACAATAATATACTTAAAGGAAGTTTGGCAAAAAGAAACTACGTCGCAGAAGAATTAAAAAAATCAAACATCTATATTGATCATACTTGCAATTTTAGTGTAGACGAAATAAACGAAAAAGCGAGAAAACTAAATGAAGAATTGCGCTCCAAAAATAAAAAGTTGGATTTAATAGCTGTAGATTATTTACAACTCCTCAGAGGAGGCAAAGAGTTTGAAACACGTGAATTAGAAGTTAAGGATATTTTAAAAAAACTAAAAATACTGGCTATAGAACTTGAAATACCAGTAATTATTACGGCACAACTAAGTCGTGATGGGTCGTTTATAGACTGCCCTGCAATAGAATATTACGCAGATTTTATTATTAAAATAGAGGATTATAGCACTTATATGAAGAGCAAGTGTATGTTTTTCAGGATGATGAGGTATGATGTTGATGATATTATTCTACCAATGAAATTTATTAGAGAATATCGGTGCTTCGAACATATTGAAATCTGATTATAAAATGACTTATAAAGATTGGATTTATAGAAGTTATAAACTAGATGCGCTTGTTATTTTTTAGTTTATTGTCAATCGATATTGTTGGCGTTTATGATAGCATGCTCTGTACTCGGAGTAAGGCAGATATTTACATCGTTTAACTAAGCGAAACGAAATATGAATGCCAAATACATTTTTAAGAACATCGAAAAAAGATATAATATGATAGCTTGTGAAACCTATGAGGGAGAAGACAAAGCGTTAATAATGTGGATAAGCTTGTATAACGAAGACTTCCCGCATTCTGCAAGAAGGCACCAGACGCCCGAAGAATGCGGAAAAGAATCATACATTTAACCATCATCTAAATAACAAAAACATTACTTTATTTAAAGGAAGAGATTACAAATTTTTTATAAAAACAAATTAAAGAAAGAAGAATATTATGAGTACACTCACAAAAGAATCAGATTCCTACGTCACTTATTTTAAAGAATTGAGCGCGAAGCTTTCCGCGACATTAACCTTGAGACATTATAAGGTTGAAATAAGCGATTGGGAATATGGAGCTCATGTTTCGCGTTGCCTTGTTAAAATCATTGATAGCCCCCACGGTGATTTGAATGCAGTTGATATCGCCGCGGGCTTGACTTTTGAATTGGGGAAGGATTTTGGTGGGAAAGTTCGTGTGATAAAGGTATCCAATAATATTATTTACCTGGAAATTCCAAATCATCCCAGAGTCAGGAAATCTATTTATTTAAAAGATGCAATGCAATCTCCCGAATATAAGGAAAGTGAGGCAAAAGTTCCAATTTTAATCGGTGAAAAAATAGGGGGAGAACCGATTGTCGTAGATTTATATCGTATGTCTCACTTACTTATTGGCGGACGTACAGGTGCAGGAAAAAGTGTTTGGGTTAATTCCATGATTTATTCTCTCATATCAAGGTATTCGCCAGAAGAGGTTCGTTTTGTCATGATCGATCCTAAGGTTATGGAATTACAAGTTTATAATAATATTCCACATATGTTGGCGCCGGTAATCCATAATGTGAATGATGTTATTAGGGCGCTTGATTGGCTGGTGAATGAAATGAAGAACCGTTTTCAAGAATTCGAAGAACAGAACGTCATTAATATTTGGGAATTTAACAAAAAGATTAAAAACGGCGAAATCGCAGGAGAAAGCTTACCGATTATAGTGTGTATCATTGACGAACTCGCGGATCTTATGATGATCAATCCACGCAAGATTGAGATACTTTTAGTGCGCTTGGCTCAACTCGGCAAAAGCGCGGGAATTCATTTAATTGTAGCAACAAACCATCCTACTCCCGATGTCTTAAGTGAACTTATGATTAGTAGTTTCCCAAGTAAAATCGCTTTTAAAGTAACTTCTCCAAAGGAAAGCCGTTTAATTTTAAATTTTCCAGATGCAGAATATTTGGCGGGTTTCGGAGATATACTTTACTTAATGCCTCCGAATTTGAACGACGCTCCTACTAGAGCCCAGTCTTATTTCATTAGCGATGAAGATGTCGATATTTTGGTATCTAATATATCTAAAAATTCAGAACCAAAGTATAATGGACAATTGCTTTGCGCGTTAAAGAAACGAATAAGAATTTGAAGTCGGAGTGACAAGGCATGTCATGCACTTGGTGTGTTTGCGATACTGTTCTTATGCCCGTTTATATTCGCCTTCTTTGAGGATATACCAGTGGCTGTCGAAACTCTCGAACAGAGCGGTGGCTGGCTCTGGGGATTGATTCCCGAAAAGGAAAGCTTTGCGGTGGCATATGTGAAAGGATTTTACCTCGCCGACGTCTGGAAGGAGCTTATGGCAAACCTCATTTCGGCATACATTGGAGCGGGTATCACTCGAAAGGCTTTTAGCATTGGGAGATGAGCGAGGAGTCTAAAGAGCTTGAACTTGTCGAGAAACGCCTTGATGTCCTTGAAAGAACCTTGTTTGGCAATGGACATAAAGGACTAAAGGCGGAACTCGTGGAACTCAAAACCCAAATCGAAACCTTTAAGCGCATAGCCGTATGGCAGATTGGTATTTTGGTAGCTATCCTCGGTGCGGTTTTGAAAAATATTTGGTGAAACCTTGCAACTAAACTGCAACTAATCGATACCATCGAAAAGGCGATGTTGTTGGTATTTAAGGACTTGCGAATCTTGTCCAATTCCCTCTCTCTCCGTTTAAAATTTCGCGCAACAAGCCCATTTTCAGTAAGTTCTGAATCTGGGCTTATTTATGAGACAACACCCCTGTTTGCAACTAATTGATTATTAGGGGTCAACAAAAGCCCGGGCACACCAGACGTGCAACTAAACTGCAACCGCAACTCCGCACCACAACTTGGCGACGATATTTTGAGGTAGAAATATAAGATTATTTTTTAGGGAAATCGTTTTTATTGTAAACTTTCAATACTTCATCTCCAAGGTGGTTTATAATCTTTACTGCTATTCGACCCTTGCTTGGATAATCAAATAGACGAGAAATATTTCTGTAAGGAGATGACCAAACAGCTTTATTAATTTCGGCCTTTAAAGTTTTCTTCTGTGCATCACATGGATCTTTACACATCCTGATTATTGGCGTAAACCATTCGCTGATCGTTTTCGCGAGTTCCTATTTGCAGCTAATAACAAAAAAAGATGGCACATAAGCATGCGCCATCTTTTAGTTTTTGGGGAATGTTTCAGGCAATCTTAGTCGTTTACCTCCACCCTGAAAAATAATCTGCCACTATCAGGAAGCGGTTTATTTACTTCGAATAGATTCATATTGCCAGATTCGCCTGTTTTTGTGGCAGTGGCTTCCGTCCAATGAATGAGATCTTCAGAAACTAAAGCTTTAACTGTCACATCTGTTGCTGCCTTATTTACGGGATACTGGAAGCTTACATTTGTTCCGTCATTAGTCTGCTTGAATAATCCACTCTCTGCGTAACTCGTAGCTTTTGATGCATCCAAGCCAAATGTAAATTTTTCAAGATTTGTTATTCCATCTGAGTTGGGTATAGCCTCGGGTTTGGCGTTGTCGCCTGTTAGGTTATTCTCCTGCGCCCATACGTCAAAGGAAGTAAAATATTCATATGCACCTATTGTTGGAGGATTATCTCTATCTACACCTCTGGCATCTGTTGTTGGAATATTTTCGCCAGTAGTTCCAGACGCTATAGCCGAACTTCCTTTTAAAACTGGTATTGTATCAACAAAACCACCATAATTACCAAGTTCTCCAAGCATGGGATCTTCTGTAATTATATTTGTACCGGCAGAATATCCTCCTTTTACTACTGAATATGATATTGATGTTGTAGATGATCTTTCATCGTTATAAATTTCATTCTCTACATTACCCCATATTATTGAATTTGTGATAGTAGAATTTGAATTGTTTGTATTTAAAATCCCCGTCCCGATATTGTTTACAATAGTACAATTTGAGATTATAGGATTAGAGTGATTAATACTAAATATCCCATAACGATCGTTTGATGTCGCCATAGAATTGTTTGCAATCGTACAATTTGTTATTATCGGGGAAGAATAATCTCTATTGTGAATGCCGCCTGATTTATTATTTGTAATAGTACAATTTATTATTGAAGAAGATGAATTCTCTCTATTTTCAATACCGATATGACCATTATCTGCAATTGTACAATTTGTTATTGTAGGAGACGCATTTGATCTATTATTGATACCGCGAATTTTCCCACCAGTTACTGTTACCATATCTAACTTTGCTGACTGAGTTATGTCTGTATTATGAATTACGTCATCATAGATTTTATCATTTGGATCTACCACTGTTAGTATAGTCTCGTTACCGAGAGTTCTATCTTCAAGCTCCGTTTCTGTCCCAGCAAATCCTCCATAAATTTCCACATTCGGTTTCATCTGAAAATATGTTCCAGGATTCGTATATGTACCTTTAGCAACCCACACTTGCGAAGGCCTATTTCCTGTTGCAACTTTTGCAGCGGCATCTATGGCTGTCTGTACATTTGCATATGCAGTTTCCCAACTTTTCCCATCGTTGGAATCGTTTCCTGTAGTACTTACATAAAATACTGTTGCGTGTGAAAATGAGCAGAAAAGAATACTAGCTAAAAGTATGTTGTATAATTTATTCATTATCCTAACTTTCTCATTATTTCATATATAAAAAATGAATTTATTCGCGCCCTTCTAAAGCTTTTGAGTCAATTTATTCTTACTATAAAATCTTTTGAGTTCTCTTTATCTAATGCATTTGACGTTTTTGATATGTGAATTTTATTTTATCATTTCTAAAACATGCCTGCGATTTACAGTGTATTTTATACCAGAATGCGAGCTCGCTTGCACTTCCTCTATATTTAAACTCTCAAATTGCTCAGGGGATTCTTGGGGTATCTCTGATGGGAAATCCGCATCGCGCATTTTGATTTCAAAATTCCCCCTTGGCGTCTTAACAAAGGCTGTAAGGGTAGATTCATCAAAACTTTCCAACTTCCAACCTGCCCCATTTTGTATGCCCAATCTTAAGGAAAACGTTTGGTCGCTTACGCCGTCGCAAACTCTAAAAGTCCACTCTTTGTCTATACAATACGCAGAAACTATCTTTATTTTTTCTGTTTTTGTAGCGCTTTCTGCGGAATTAAGAATATTGAGGCAAAATACACCTACCGCAAAAACACGAATCAATGTTTTAAACGATAGGCGCATTGTTGCAGATTTTTTAAGTTATTTCTTGCGGCATGCTAATACCGCGCATAACGCTGCAAGGCCGAATATCGCCGCGTAAGCCGAGGGTTCTGGTACGGCAGTGACTTTGGATGAAAGAGTAGCATAGGAAGGGTCTATTGTGCCAAAGTTATCTGTCGTGGCAAAAGACCATTGAACATTTATCGCGGATGTTCCCGTTGGAACCAGCCACTCGACTCCCCCGCTTAGTTCGCCCCCCGCCAATGAAGGAGTAGCTAAAACATAACTATCGTCCGCTGACATTGTAATGCTATCGGAATCCCATACAACAATTGCGACTTCTTCGCCACCTATAAAACCGTAGTCTTCATTTTCAAATCTCTATTCGCTCGTTGAGGTTGCCATCCATTCATTGAATCCATACGGATCTTTTAGATTACCTGTAACTAGCGTCTTGTAATCGCTCTGACTATTTATAAACGTATTGGACACAAAAGTGTCTCCTTCTGTTAATTCAAAGGAGTTAAAACCTTTGCCATTCATGTCAACGATCATTGCAAAGTTTAGAGCTTCTTCAACCGGCGTTCCGTCGTCATAATAGAACAAACCGGCATCAAACTGAACTTTCCACTCCGCATACGCTGAAGCCGTTATTATTGCTGATAGTATTGATGCTAATATCTTTTTCATATTCTTTTTATTTTCTAAATTAATTTGATTTTAAGCTTTCAAGATAAGATGGATAAAATGTGCAACGCATAGCGAAAGGCTCACTTGTAGCCGCCTTTCTGATAACTATTACCCCGCCTGCTTTTAAAATACATTCACCGCCGTCCCCTTGGTCTTCATCAACCCAACGCTCGACATCACCACGCTTTATATACCAGCATGAATCGTCTTGGGTTAGATTTTTACCTATGCGTTCATTCCTATAAATATATACAAAGTCTGTACCGGCCCTGACTCCCATCGCAAAGGCGCCACTGCCCACAAGGCATTCAGTAAGATCTGACATCTTAATATCTACGGCAGACGGAGTAGCGACATAAATATCTTGTGGTTGCGATCCCCCCCCCTCTCCAGGCATCGTGAAAAGTTCAAAGGAGGTGGCACATTCCGGGATGATTCCATTTAAAGTAATTATTGAAGTTTCTGCAGGCTGGGATACTTTTATAATCGAATTTGGCTCTATAACCTCGTTTGATGAATCTTCCGATAAATCCGATCCGTTCCTCCACCCATTAATCGACTCTCTTTGAACGTATAGATATGAATACGCCAAAGCTCGATTTATCCCAACCGGGCAAACAACTCCGTCTTCCGTAAACTTCGTATATCTATAAAGTAAAGAAGCTCCCGAAGGTCTGCCTGTAAGAGATTTTATAAAACCGCCGCCTTCAGGGAAAAGAGTTTCCATTGTCCAGTGGGGAATGATTTGAAAACTGTCACCCTCCGCAATCTTTGCGAATTCCGCCGGACCTATATCTATTGAGAGTGAATATGCATCGTTGGAGTTAATGTCGTACCATGCTCCCTCAAGTGCGCCCGATGTAAACTTCAAATAGTAATGGTTCGCCTGAGTATCTGAAAACACAAACTTGTTGACTTGCCAATTTGGTTCGCCATTAGCTACAACCTTAAAACTACTGGCTATCACTGACTGCACAGTGCCAGTAAATTCAGGCGATCGCGTTGCTGAAATCCCTATATATGTATCGCTATCAGCGGGACATTCCACTTTATATGTCCCAAATATCGGAGTTGAAGCCGCAGCTCCATAAACAGCTACGCTTGCCAATAAAGATAATATGCATATGAGACTTTTCATGTTTATAAAATTTTATTTCTTATCTTAAATATTTATAATTCACTATAGTAACGTTTATTGCGGCAAATATCATAAGACTTCTTTCGCACCTTCTGTTTATACTTTGTTTATTTCGTTAAAGCTCTTGCAAAGTTCGGCGGCTTTACCCGCCAAACATCCCCTAACCTTATTTATTAGCCCAGGTTTATCGATAAATTCTCTGGAAAGCATGTATTCTAAAGAATCCCCTGGATTTTTATCTTTGTCATCTTTAAGCACCATATCGTAGAAGCTCCACATAAAGTTGTTTAAATCCGATGGAATTCTCGACTTCAAACACTCCGGACAAAGAATAAACGGTATTTTCCCGACCCCCATTGCCATTCCCAGCTCCAAAAGCACATTGGAGTTAAATGAGTTATATTCTATAACGTTATTATTGCCTTTCTTATAATTCTTAGGGCTAAACTCATTGTCGCTTGTAAACATCTCATCCAATCCCGCCACATCGAAAAATAACATGTCCGAACTTTTTATGCGCTTGAGAACTTCATCATAAATAAACGCTCCATGCGAAGAACGCATGCGCTTTATTGATATGCACACGTTTTCCTTACCAAAGCTATTTTCCACAGTATTTTTTATAGGCGTTAAGAAATCCCTAATTGATCGCCAAAAATAATCGTGAAACACCATTTTTCGCTTAGGCCAAGCATAAGCCACATACACATTTATAGTTCTACCACAAAATAGACTTTCTTCAGTTTTTAACTTCCCGCTCAAAATTGAATTATACCATGTCTCAAATTTTAGTTGCTGGGATTCTATCCAGTTGCTATAAAGATAATACTTACCATCTATACTTTCACTATTATAGCGGAAATTCCCCTTTGCATCATATCCTTGTTTTTTACCTTCTATAAGCACAGGATAAGACAATCCGAAAGTTTCTTTGCTAAAGTTCTTATCTTTCAGATTATCAATATCGCCTTCAGTAAGCATATTGTCTTTAAAGAGATCTGAGATAGCCTCTCTAACCGATCTGCATATCTTCTCTCTAGCAACTATGTTCTCACGATTATTCATTTACGCTAATATAAAATGGTATTGAGAATACCACATTCTAAAAAATACCAAAACTCCTTTATTGACAATCTGTTAGAAATTTAATTATCTTCTGCCGATTAAGTGCGCGGTAAAAAAAATTTTCTTATCACGTGATAAACCCGCTTAATAAACGAATGAATGAAATGAGGATAAAAATATGTTGACAACAGTATTCTCAATACCATGGACAAGGAAATTATTTCAGCAAAAACTCTCTTAAAGGGTACGGGTATATCGTTATTAGATGCGGCAAGGTTGGTAAGAAACATTCTCGACGCCTTGCCTAACAACTCCAATACTTCTCCCATTCAGTTTTGCGTCAAAGTAATTGAAGTCGGTAAGCGCAACATTCGTTCCAAAGAAATGCGTTTTAGCGAAGGATTTTTCCTATATTTACAAACAAAAGGCGATTTGCGCCCCGATTCTTTACAGGATATTCGCTATCTCGGGAAACGTCTAATAAAATCAAATCCCGAACTTTCCAAATGTAATTTTTCCGAATTTAGCGTATCCGAATGCGAGAAATGGCTGTCGCAGACCTTCTCCACGCCAAGCCAATTTAACAAGGCGCGCACGATGCTTCACGGCGTGTTTGAATTTGCTCTCCGCCGTGAATGGTGCGACAAAAATCCCGTAAAGCTCATTGAGCGCAGAAGGATTATTGAGAAAGAAATATCTCCCCTTTCATTCCCGCAGATTAAAAACCTCCTAAAAACGGCAAAAATGCCCAAGCACAAAGAATGTCTGCCTGCCATCGGGCTTTTAATGTTTGCCGGTGTTAGGCCGAGGGAGGTTCATAGGCTAACTTGGAAAGACATAGACCTTGAAGAAAATTCCATAACGATTCATTCGCTTTGCTCAAAGACTGGCGGCGTACGTCAGGTAGAGATATGTTCATCATTGAAACGCTTGCTCGCGCCTTTTGCAAACGGTCAAAAGAATGAAAGAGTTTGTCCCAAAAACTGGCAAAAGCGTTGGCGGGATATTAGAAATGACTCTGGCTTTAAAAACGTGTGGGTTCAAGATATTTTGCGCCATACCTACGCAAGCTACCATGCAAAACGCTTTAAAGACCTTCCGCGTTTACAACTCAATATGGGGCATTATGACCTTTCGCTGCTGCGTTCCAGATATGTAAATATGCGCGGAATATCACATACCGACGCTAGAGATTTCTTCAACTAAGTGCCACAAGAAAATCTCTTAGAATTGCCGCTTTCACTTGGTTAAACACAATGATTTTACCTACTTTTGTATCTTAGTAAAATATGTAATATATCCACAATAATCTTGACAAATGGGGTTGTTTTGGGTTATAATTACGCCACTATGGCGAAGATTACTAAGAGATATTGTGAAGGCAGAAAATCACCTTATCAACTGTTCTGGATTGAGGGAGGCGTAAGGCATTCAAGGTTCTTTGAAACAGAGGAAGCAAGGGACGATTTTTTAAGGCTTAATGGGCACTTGGATAAGCGCTCTTTTGAGGCGCTTTTGGGAATTGA